>Ga0310810_10001019_pt1 | contig 28528 bp, 21 predicted proteins | sample NCmetagenome_FD_207641 | JGI IMG/M metagenome (GOLD analysis project Ga0310810, IMG submission 207641) | Soil microbial communities from experimental microcosm in Duke University, North Carolina, United States - NC | ecosystem: Engineered > Artificial ecosystem > Soil microcosm > Unclassified ... | reverse complement strand
GGAGTCATCCGCGGTGACCGTCTCTCGTTGAATCGCGACTGGAGAGGCTGGCGCGCGGTTTCGATCAGCGAAGAGGAATTCTTGAGAAACGTGACGCCGAGCTGATGCGGTCCGGCAGTCACGGGCACGCGTATCTTCAGATTCCTGTCGAGGAGCAGGTCGTCTCCGTTGGGGGGTCTCTGAACGGTGAACTCTCCGATCGGTGTTCGATCGAGCAGGAGCTTGATCTCATGGGGCTGCGGATCTTTCAACCCGTCGATGTCCCCGGAATAACCGCGGGCGAGGTAGATCTGGATGTCGTACTCGCCGTTCTGGGCGAACGTATACGGAATGAGAACGCCGCCGCGCGTGCCGACAGGGAGTCCAGATACATCCCCCTCCTGCGTGACATCGGGCGGGACGCGAATGATGTCGCTCTGAAGAGACGTCTGCGTGCTCCCGATTGCCAGCGCGCTGATTTTTTGTGCGGCCGAAATGTATCGGTCCAGAAGGGCAGGGGGCAGGTCGCCGACCGTCACGTTGTCGAAGCCGTGACCACTTTCATCGGCGGGCAGAAGCGATGCGGCGTCGATGTCGACGGACAGCAGATCACGGATCGCGTTTTGATACTCGGTACGATTGAGACGCCGCAACGTTTCCGTGCGTCCTGGATTGGGCTTCACGGCGGCGGCTTTGTCGAGCGACGTCTCCAACCACGACAGCAGCGCCTGGCGATCGTCGGTCGATGGCTGCGGCATGTTGGGAGGCGGCATCATGCCGGTACGAAGTTTCCGTACGACCTTCTCCCAGATCTCCGCGCCTTCGACAGGGTTGGCGACATCGGCTTCGTCCAACTTGAGTCCCGCGGTCGCGAGTCGTTGGTTGTGGCAGGTGACGCAGTAGCGATCGAGCGTCGCACGGCTCGACGCGGTGCCTCTTGCTTGCGGAGCCGGTTGTTGTGCAGACGAACGTGCCTGGATGTCCAGGGACACGAGCAACACCAACCACAGACCGATGGTGGCTACGCGTGCACTCCGAAAAGCCTTGGGCGCCATCCGTTCCATCCCAGGCATGAGCCCTCGTTACGAGGCCGTATCAGGGAAGAGTGTAGCCGAGTACGAGGGGCCCGAACGTTATTTCCCAGGTCTTTGCAACGCGTGGAAATCGTCGAAATCTCGAACGATTCGGCGAAAAGCACACTTCATTCGAATCGGAGCGCTTCGATGGGATCGAGTGCCGCTGCCTTTCGAGCCGGGTAGAATCCGAAGAACACGCCGGTCGCAGCGGCGAAGCCGAATGCCACAGCGACGGAGTTCAGCGGCACGGCTGTCGGCCACTCCATAAAGACCGTCAGTCCCCGCGACAGCGCAAAGCCGAGCGCGATGCCAATCGATCCGCCCAATGCGCTGAGCACGAGGGCCTCCACGAGGAATTGCAGGAGCACGTCGCGGCCCTTCGCTCCGATGGCCATGCGCAACCCGATCTCGCGAGTGCGCTCGGTGACCGAGACCAGCATGATGTTCATGATCCCGATGCCACCGACGAGCAGCGACACGCCGGCGATGCCCGCCAGAAGCGCGGTCATCGTCTGAGTGGTTTCCCTCCTCACGCTGGCGATTTCGTCCATCGTGCGAACCATGAAGTCGTCCTGGTCGCCAGGCTGGATCTTGTGCCGCACACGCAGCAGTGCCGTAATGGCGTCGGCAACCCGAGTGGTCTCGGCTGCTGATGTCGCGGACACGGTGATCTGCCCGAGGAACGTCGTACCCCTGATTTTCTTCATCACGGTGGTGTACGGGACGTAGATGACGTCATCTTGATCCTGACCCGTACCCGACTGACCTTTGCTGGCCATTACGCCGACGACGGTGAAGGGCTGGTTCTGGACGTTGCCGCCGAAACCGCCAGACGACACGCGAATAATCTCGCCGACCGGGTCGTAGCCGACACCGAACAGCTGATCGCGAACGGTGCTACCGAGCACCGCCACTTTTGCCGCGGCGGCAACATCCTGCGACGTGAAGAACGCGCCGTCGGATGTCTGCCACGAGCGGATGAGCGGAAGGTCGACGTCAGTACCTTGAATCTGCGAGTTCCAATTCTGGTTGCCGGCCACGATCTGACCGCGTGTGTTGGACGCGGCGGCCACGTATCGCACGCCGTCCACCTGGGTGATCGCCTCCGCGTCCTCGGGAACGAGGCTGCTGGCGTTGCCCTGGCCCTGCCGTACGCCGCCCTGTCTGAAGTCCCCGGCAGACACCTGAATCATGTTGGTGCCGGCCGACTGAATCTGAGCGTCGATCGAACTCTGCGCCCCAGCACCGAGCGCCACCAGCGTGATGACGGCGCTCACGCCGATGATCATGCCCAGCATCGTCAGGGCCGTGCGCATCTTGTTTCGCCCAAGCGCTTTGATCGCGATTCGAAAAATCATCAGGATCGTCATGTGGTTCCCTAGGTCAATGATTCTGCGGGCAGCGCCTGCAACTCTTCCTGGGCGACCCGCCTGCGCGCCACGGGATGATCTTTGACGACGACACCGTCGCGGAAAGACGCCGTGCGTGTCCCGTACTCCGCGATGTCGAGTTCGTGTGTGATGAGGACCACCGTGATGTTCCGCTCCAGATTCAATTGCTGGAAGATGCCCATCACTTCAATGCTGGTTTTCGTGTCGAGGTTCCCGGTCGGTTCGTCGGCCAGAAGAATCGACGGCTCGTTGATAAGCGCCCGGGCAATGGCCACACGCTGCTGCTGACCGCCGGACAACTGGTTGGGATGGTGATCGGCGCGATCCTTGAGGCCGACCGCCTCGAGAGCCGCCATCGCACGCCGGTGGCGCTCGGCCGTCTTCAAACCGCCGCGATAGAGCAGCGGCAACTCGACGTTGTCGAGCGCCGTGGTGCGCGACAGCAGGTTGAATCCCTGGAACACAAAACCAATCTTCGTGTTGCGGACATCGGCCAGCGCATCCTTCGACATGCGCGAGACGTCTTGCCCGTCGAGAAAATACTGACCTGAGGTCGGCCGGTCCAGACACCCGATGATGTGCATGAACGTCGACTTGCCGGAGCCCGATGGTCCAGTGACCGCGAGGAACTCGCCCTTCTGGACTTCCAAGTTCACGCCGCGAAGCGCACGGACTTCGACCTCGCCGACGACGTAGGTCTTGACCAGGCTCCTGACCGAAATGACGGCAGACACGTCGCCTAGAAGCCCCCCGGGCCGAAGCCCCCTCGTCCACCGCGCCCGCGCCCGCCCTGCTGGAACGGATTGCCGGCTCCCGCCGGAGTCTGTCCGCGCGTTTCGAGACCGGTCATGCCCGTGACTAGTTGCGTATCGGCACTCAGCGACCCGCCGTCGAGGAGCTCAGTGAACGTGCCGTCGGTGATGCCGAGACGAACATCCACGGGCTTGAGCTGTTTGTCAGTGAACGTCCAGACGCGACCTCGAGATTCAACTGGGGGCAGCGGTGCGAAGAGCGCGTCGATCGTGCCCGCGTTCTGCGGCGCGCCGGTCTGGGGCGCTGCCGGGGCTCCATCCTGTCTTCGTCCCCCGCGTCCACCGCCGGCGCCAGGGAATCCGCCGCCACCGCCACGGAATCCACCGCGACCGCCACTAAATCCGTCACCACCCCGAAACCCTCCACCACCGCCACGAAATTCGCCGCGACCGCCGCGAAATTCGCCACTGCTGCCGCCGCGAAATTCACCGCTGCCGCGGCGGCCCCGGCGCACGTCACCGGTTTGTCCCTCGCTTGCGCCGCCACCCTGGTGCGGTGAGGCGGAAGACGAACTGTTCGGTGACTTCGCCGGTGGCGCGTCGGTGCGGCCAGCACGGCCACCCGCGCCCGGAGTGTTCGGCCCGCCGCCGGGCACATCGCCGCGAGCTCCTCCGCGGCCGCGGCCACCGCGGCCGCCGCCGCCGAGCGCTTCTGCCGGCACTGGTTGATTGAGTGCGGCAAACACGTCTGCCGTTGGCCGGAATCGGAGCGCTGCGGAGGGTACGCGCAGGACGTCGCTCTTCTGCGATACCTCGACGCGAAGCGTCGCCGTCATACCAGGTCTGAGTTTCAGGTCGGCGTTTGGAGCGTCGATGATGGTGGCGTAGGTCGTCACGTTCTGAACGACAACGGGCTGCAATCGGACCTGAGCGACGGTCCCCTCGAAGGTGTCCGTTGGGTAGGCATCGACGCGGAATGTGGCGCGCTGGCCCGGACGAATGCGACCGATGTCGGCCTCGTCGATGTTGGCGCTGACCTGCAACTTCGTCAGGTCGACGGCGATGACGAACAAGGTGGGCGCCTGCATGCTCGCGGCCACTGTCTGCCCGACGTCCACGCTTCGCTGCGTGACGATGCCATCGACCGGCGAGGTGATGATGGTGTGCTCGAGGTTCACGTTCGCTTGGTTGAAGTTGGCTTGAGACTGGCTGACCGACGCCTTTGCAGAATTCAGCGCGGCCTCCGCCGACTGCAACGACGATTGCGCCGAGTCCACCGCGATCTTCGCCGCATCCATATCAGCCTGCGGCGCGAGGCCCTTCGCGTCGAGCTGCTTGGCCCGCGCGTACTTCTGCTGGGCGTCGAGCAGCGCCACACGGGCGCGCGAAAGGTTGGCCTCTGACTGGGCGACGTCGGCTTGCGACCTGAGTACGTTGGCCTTGGACTGCTCGAGCTGTGCCTGGAGGAGGGATGGATCGAGCTTGGCGATGATCTGCCCCTGCTTCACGATCGAGTTGAAGTCAGCACCCAGGTACGAGATGTTCCCCGATACCTGACTGCCGATCTGCACCGTCGTGACAGCCTGCAGGGTACCCGTCGTGCTCACCGCATCGACGATATCTCCGCGCGTGATGGGCGAGGTGACCGCGCCGATTTCGGGTCCGGCTCGTCTGACGTAGTAGTACCACGCGCCGGCGCCAGCGCCGGCAATGATCAGCAGTGCAATGACTGCGCGCTTCATGCCCCTCCTACTACTGCCGACGTGCCGTGACCGTTTAGGGGCTGAGTATACTGGACGCGGTCCGTGAGTTAGCCAGGCTGGGCCGCTCTTAACACTCGCTTAACACTCGGCCGCCCAACGACATGGTGAATGGACTGAACTGGCCCGGGATCGCGTTAATGTGCGTGGGGCCACTTCCCTTCGCCGTGGCAGTCGCCACCTTCCTCTGGCGCAGGAACGAACCTATTCTCGGTAACCTCGCCGGCACCGTCGTGATCTTCGGCTCCGCACTCGGGTTCATCTTGAGAGAGTCCGTGGTGCTGGACCGCTTGACGCGGCAATGTCTCGACGCCGGATTGACGTGCTGGCCACAGCCAAGCGCATTCTCCCGTTACGCGATCTACGCCGCCATCGGACTGCTCGAAGTGATCGCGCTGTTCCTGGTCAGCCTCAATGTTGAACGGCGGATGCGACGGCGCCACTACTCCCCGGAATGGCAGCGATGAATCCGCTGACCTTCACGCTGCAGCTCGTCCACCCGTGACGAGCTGACTCTGGCGACGCCATCGGTCGATGGCGCCGCCCACTTCACCGACTGCTACTCGACGACCGTAAATTGCCCTGAGGGCGACGCACTCACTGGTCACGCAAACTCGATAACGCGACTGATCCTGGGAGGCGGCCTGGCCGCGGTATATCGCGGGACCGGCTGGTGCCAGTCTTGCCTTCGTCGCAAGACGATGGCACCAGATGTATGGCGCCGAATCCGCTGGATCTGATTTGATGCACGTCGTGAGGTCGCGATGAAACACAGTGCTGTGCTGGGATGCATACCGCTCGCGTGTGCGCTGCTCGGCGGGTGTCGCTCGACAGCGGCGCCGCCGGCGGCGCCGCCGCCGGCCGTCGTGGTCGCGCCACCGCTCGTGCTGCGACTCACCGAATGGGACGAGTACACCGGGCGTTTCGAAGCCACAGATACGGTGGACGTTCGCGCCCGCGTGGACGGGTATCTGGACTCGATTCATTTCCGCGACGGCGCGCTCGTGAAGCGTGGCGATCTGCTGTTCGTGATCGATCCTCGGCCGTACGAAGCGGTACTGGAAGGAGCACGGGCAGACGTGGTGCGCGCGCAGACTCGACTGGAACTTGCGCAGACGGACTTCACGCGCGGCGAGGCGCTGTTCGCGATCAAAGGCATCAGCCAGGAGGAACAAGATCGCCGGACCCAGACCCGGAAAGAAGCCGAAGCCGCCCTGATCGTCGCGCGTGCCGCCGAGCGCGCCGCGGCACTCAGCGTCGAGTTCACGCGCGTCCGCGCGCCGATTGCGGGCCGCATCTCGCGGAAGTTCGTGAGCATCGGCAATGTGATCTCGGGCGGTCAAGCGGGCTCGACGCTGCTGACGACCATCGTCGCCGTCGATCCGATTCAGTTCCTGTTCGACGCGAGCGAATCGGACTACCTGAAATACAGCCGCCTGAATGCCAGCGGCGAGCGGCAGAGTTCACGCGAGGTGGCCAATCCCGTGCGCATCCGCCTGCTCGACGAACCCTCGTTCACGCATGTCGGCAAGATGGACTTCGTTGACAACAGCCTCGATCCGGCGACGGGCACGATACGCGGCCGCGCACTCGTCCCCAACCCCGGTGGATTCCTGACCCCCGGCCAATTCGGACGCCTACAACTGCTCGGCTCGGGCGAGTTCGATGCGTTACTCGTTCCCGACAGCGCCATCCTCAGCGACCAGTCACGCCGATTCGTGTGGGCCCTGGGCAAAGACGACATCCCGGAGCAGCGCGTTGTGGAGCCGGGCAATCTCGAGCGAGGCCTCCGCATCATTCGCGCCGGACTGCAGCGCGACGACCGTATCGTGATCAACGGCATGCAACGCGTACGGCCGGGTGCCAGGGTCACGCCGACCAGCGGACAGATCGAGCCGCTCGCCGGCAGCTAAGGGACCGCGGCCATGGGATTCTCGAAGCTGTTCATCGACCGGCCGATTCTCGCCGCTGTGATCTCAGTGCTGATCATGCTGGTCGGCGCGGTCGCCTACATCGGCCTTCCGATCTCTCAATATCCGGAGATCGCGCCCCCAAGCATCACCGTCACTGCGACGTATCCAGGCGCCAATGCCGAAACCGTTTCCGCAACCGTGGCGTCTCCGCTCGAGCAGGAGATCAATGGCGTGGAGAACATGCTGTATCTCTCCTCGCAATCGACGGCCGACGGCCGCACCACCCTCACCGTCACCTTCGCACTCGGCACCGACCTCGATACCGCGCAGGTCCTGGTGCAGAACCGCGTCAACATCGCGTTGCCGCGACTGCCTGAAGAAGTGCGACGACTCGGCGTCGTCACCAACAAGAACACGCCCGACATTCTGATGGTCGTGCACATCTACTCGCCCGATAACTCGCGCGATCAGCTGTATCTGTCGAATTACACGCTGCTCAACATCCGCGACAGGCTGGCCCGGCTCGAGGGCGTCGGCGATATCCGGCTCATTGGCGCGCGCGAATACTCGATGCGCATCTGGCTCGATCCGAATCGCATCTCCGCGCTCGGTCTGACCGCTGGCGAGGTGGTACAGGCGCTTCGCAGTCAGAACGTGCAGGTCGCGGGCGGCGTGCTGGATCGTCCGCCGACGCCGCAACAAGGCGCCTACGAAGTCGGCGTTCAACTCCTCGGTCGCCTGACGGATCCGTCCCAGTTCGGAGACGTGCTGATCAAGAACGCCGAGGAGGGCCGTCTCGTACGCGTGCGTGATGTCGGACGCATCGAGCTTGGAGCCGTCGACTACTCGACCAACGCGTATCTCGACGACAAGCCGGCGGTGGCCATACCGATCTTTCAACGCCCGGGCTCGAACGCGCTCGAAACGGCGAAGGGCGTGCAAAACCTGATGGCGAGTCTGCGCCCACAGTTTCCGAAGGGGCTCGACTACGACATCGTCTACAACCCGTCGGAGTTCATTGCCGAGTCGGTCACTGAAGTTCAGAGGACCATCTTCGAGGCGGCGATCCTCGTAGTCATCGTCGTCGTCCTCTTCCTGCAATCGTGGCGCGCATCGGTCATCCCGCTCATCGCGATTCCCGTCTCGCTCATCGGCACGTTCGCGGTGCTTCAGGGGTTCGGCTTCTCGCTGAATTCGCTCTCGTTGTTCGGACTCGTCCTCGCCATCGGCATCGTGGTCGACGATGCGATCGTGGTGGTCGAAGACGTGGAGCGCAACCTCGATGAAGGGATGACGCCGCGAGACGCGGCGCGCCGCACGATGGAGGAAGTGGGCGGCGCGCTGATTGCCATCGCGCTGGTGTTGTCGGCGGTGTTCGTGCCGACGGCCTTCATCCCGGGGATCTCCGGTCAGTTCTACAGACAGTTCGCTCTGACGATAGCCTCGGCGACGCTGATCTCGTGCTTGGTCTCGTTGACATTGTCGCCGGCGCTGGCAGCACTGCTGCTGCGTCCGCGGAGTGAGGCGCGGCAATCTTTCATTGGTCGCCTGGCCGGCAGGTTCTTCGATCGATTCAACACGGGATTCAATCGCCTCTCGAATCTGTACGGCACAAGCGTCGGGAAGATCGTCCGGGTCTCGGGTTTAGTGCTCGTGGTTTACGCCGGGCTCATCGTTCTCACGGGCGTCCAGTTCTGGCGTGCGCCAGGCGGCTTCATCCCGGCGCAGGACCAGGGCTACTTCATCACGATTGTGCAGCTGCCTCCGGGCTCGTCGCTCGCGCGGACTGATGGCGTCGTACAACGCGTCATCAAGGACCTGCACGCGATTCCGGGCGTCGAGCACACGGCGGCCTTCACCGGGTTGGATGGGGCCACCTTCACCAATGCCAGTAACTCTGCGGCCATCTTCTTCACGGTGACGCCATTTGCCGAACGGGCCGCGCACGGTGTGACCGGGGCTGGGGTCCTGGGCACTGCACGACAGCGGATGGCGGCAATCGCCGAGGCCAATATCTTCGTCATTGCACCTCCATCGGTCCGCGGTCTCAGCACGACGGGCGGCTTCAAGTTCATCGCGCAGGATCAAGCCGCGCGTGGATTGCGACCGCTACGCGATGCCGCCTTCCAGGTTATCGGGGCGGCCGCGCGCGAGCCCGGCCTTACTGCGGTGTTCTCCCAATTCGAAGTCTCGACGCCCCAGCTCTATGTCGACATCGATCGCGATCGCGCCCAGGCGCTTGGCGTACCGCCGTCGCGCGTGTTCGAAGCGCTCGAAGTGTTTCTCGGTTCGTCGTTCGTGAACGACTTCAATTACCTTGGCCGCACCTATCGAGTCACCGCGCAGGCCGACTCGCAATTCAGACGCACGGCGCGAAACATCTCCGAGCTGCGCACACGCAGCGACACCGGAGGGATGGTGCCGCTCGGATCGGTGGCCACGTTTCGTGACGTGAGCGGCCCGACGCGCGTGACCCGCTACAACCTCTATCCGGCCGTCGAGATCCTCGGCGACATGACTCCCGGCACATCCTTCGGCCAGGGCATGAGCACGATGGAGGCGCTGGCGAAACGCACACTGCCCGACGGGTTCTCGTACGAGTGGACGGAGATCGCCTTCCAGCAGCGTATGTCTTTGTCTTCGCGGTCATCGTCGTCTTTCTCGTGCTGGCCGGACAGTACGAGAGCGTGACGCTGCCGCTCGCCGTCGTGCTCATCGTCCCGATGTGTCTACTGGCGGCGATCACCGGCGTGCTGCTTCGCGGAATGGACAACAACATCCTCACGCAGATTGGATTCGTCGTGCTCGTCGGGCTCGCATGCAAGAACGCCATCCTGATCGTCGAATTCGCGAAGCAGGCGGAGGATCAGCTCGGGCTCGATCGCTTCGCGGCGGCGGCGCACGCCGCGCAGCTGCGGCTGCGGCCGATCCTGATGACGTCGTTCGCGTTCATTCTCGGCGTCGTGCCATTGGTCATCGCCAGCGGCGCCGGCTCGGAAGCACGCCGGGCGTTAGGCACTGCGGTCTTCTCGGGAATGATCGGCGTCACCTTCTTCGGCTTGCTCTTGACGCCGGCGTTCTACGTCGTCTGCCGACGTCTTGCGCAGTGGCGGCAATCATCCATCGCTGCGCGGGCGATCGGTGCCGACCAATCTTCACTGCCCCCAGACGCAACACCTGATTCTGGAGGTCGGCCATGATCCGGATGGCACCTCTCGCAATCAGCGCAGCGCTCGTAGCCATCACAAGCTGCAGCGTGAGAGGCACGGATATCACAGCTGTACCGCCGACGGCGGCAGACGCTTTCGAAACCAGAGATACGGCACTCGCGACCACCGAGCCCGTCGACGCGTGGTGGACGACGTTCCAGGATGCCCGCATGACATCGCTCGTCGAACAGGCGCTGGCCCGAGGTCCAGACGTCCGTCAAGCCACGGCGCTCGTGCGGCTCGCGCGTGCACGGATGCGCGAGCAGGAAGGCGCGAACTGGCCGACGGGCGGGTTGCGCGCCGGTTACCAACGCAACCGGACTCAGACCGTCCCGACTGTCGCAGACACAGACTTGTTCGACGCCGGCGTTGACGCGAGCTGGGAAGTAGATATCTTCGGCGCCCGCAGCGCCGCGATCGCCGGGGCGCGCCTCGAGTTCGCGCGCGAGCAATCGTTGCGACGTCTCACGCTCGTGTCGGTGGCGGCCGAAGTCGTGCTCGCCTATGCCGATGTTCGCGGCACGCAGACGCGTCTGATGGTTGCCCGCGACAACGTTGCCAATCAGGAGAGCGCGGCGATGCTCACTGAACAACTGCTCAACGCGGGCCGTGGGACACAGCTCGATGTGGACCGCGCAAATGCGCTCCTTGAATCGACACGCGCATCGATTCCTCCCCTTCTTGCGGCGGAGTCGGCGGCTATCTATCGACTCGGCGTCCTTGTCGGCTCCGAGCCACAGGCGCTGGCCGCGGAACTGCGCGTTCCAGACGCGCTGCCTGCACCGCCCAATGAGCTTGGAATCGGTGAACCACTGACACTCCTCCGTCGGCGGCCCGATGTGGCGGCCGCTGAATTCGCCGTGCTCGCTGCGGCGGCCCGTGCCGGTGTCGCTGCCGCCGACCTCTTCCCTCGACTCGTGCTCAACGGCGGCATTGGCGTCCAGTCCTTCAGCGTCGGCGAAGTCGACAATCGCGGATTGCAGTTTGGCTTCGGCCTTGGCGTCACGTTGCCGTTTCTCGAATGGAATCGGATTCGTCAGCGCATCCTCGCCGCCGACGCGACAGCGGAGATTGCGGTCGCGGATTACGAGCGCACGGCACTGTTCGCACTCGAGGAAGCCGAGCGAGCGATCAGCGCGTACGTCCAGGAGCGCGAACGCTTCGGTCATCTCGACCTCTCTGCCCGCTCCGCCCGCGCGGCAGCCAACCTCGCCCGGCAGCGTTATCAGCTCGGCGTCGACAATTTCCTGACCGTCCTCGATGCGGAACGTGTGCGGCTCGATGCGGAGGATCAGCTCGCGCAGAGTCGTGTCGAGGTCACACGGCAGGCGGCGGCGATCTTCAAAGCGCTCGGTGGCGGCTGGTCAGAGGCTGAGCGTCTCACGAGCGCGCAGCTCGCTGATGATGACCGCGCGCGACTGAAACAGATCGTCAAAGTCGAACGAAAATAGCTCCGGAATCCTATGGCCGAACCGCTGTGACACCGACGACGAGGAAAAGTGTCCTCTGGGTTGCATGGTGGGTCGCGCTCGGACTCGCCGTTGGCGTGTGGGTCGCTGTCACGCAGCAGGCGCCGGCAGCTGCGGAATACTATGCGGCGTACCTGCTCGAGCTGTCGCTGTCGGTCGACAACATCTTCGTCTTCCTGATCGTATTTTCCGAACTCCACATCCCCGAAGAGCATCAGCGTCGCGTCCTCGGCTGGGGCATCATCGGCGCGCTTGTGTTCAGGGCGGTGATGATCGCGGCCGGCATCGCTTTACTTCAACGCGTTCACTGGATCGAGTACGTGTTTGGCGCCTTCATCCTGTTTGCGGCGTGGCGGATACTCTTTGCCGAGGAACGTGAGCGGCGGGTCGTCGAACAGGCCTGTGATGTCTGCGCCACGTGGATTGCGCGCATCCTGCCAGTCAGTCCCATGTTACGTGGTCACGATTTCTGGCGACGCGAAGGCGGTCGCCTCGTTGCGACGCCGCTCTTTGTCGCGCTGGTCGTGATCGAAACGACGGATATCGTGTTCGCACTCGACTCGGTTCCGGCGGTGTTCTCGATCACGCGGAACCCATTGATCGTCTATAGCTCCAACGTCATGGCGATGGTTGGTCTGCGCTCGATGTACTTCGTCCTCTCAGTCGCGCTCACGCGGCTTCGCTACTTGCGCCAGGGCCTCGCCATCGTGCTCGTGTTCAGCGCTGTCAAGCTACTCGGCGGTGACCATGTGCACATTAGTCCCGTCGTATCGGTCGGCATCATCGGCCTTGTTCTCGGCCTGACGATCGCTCTTTCGCTGTGGCCACGGCGTCCGCGCGGACAGGTGGCCTCATGATTGGAACCGAGGACTCGAGGCGCGCGCACACGATCCTGAACCGCCTCGAGCGATTGCCGGCTTCGCGCTACACATGGCGACTCATCTTCCTCTTGTCGCTCGGCGCGTTCTTCGAAATCTACGATCTGCTGATGACCGGCTATGTCAGTCCTGGCTTGATCCTGGCCGGCATCTTCGCAGAGGGACGAGAGGGGGCGCTCGGCCTGTCGGATCAGGCGGCCTTCGCCTCCGCCACCTTCAGCGGCCTGTTCGTCGGCACGATTCTGTTCGGGTCCGTCGCCGATCGATTCGGTCGGCGCACGGTGTTCACCTACGCACTCCTCTGGTATGCCGCCGCGACGCTTGTGATGGGTCTGCAAAGTACCGCTGCGGGAATCTTTGCGTGGCGGTTCGTCGCCGGCCTGGGGCTCGGCGTCGAGATGGTCACGATCGACACCTTCATCGCCGAACTCGCAAACCGTCAGAGCCGCGGTAAAGCGTTCGCGTTCAACCAGGGAGTGATGTTTCTCGCGGTGCCGACAGTCGCTTTTCTGTCGTGGGCGCTGACGCCTCGTGCGCCATTCGGAATAGCGGGATGGCGTTGGGTGGTGTTCTTTCCTGTCATCGCAGCGGTCGTCGTCTGGTGGATTCGTCGCGAGGTGCCCGAATCGGCACGTTGGCTCGTGCAACACGGACGATTGCGCGAAGCCGACATCGTCGTCTCGATGATGGAGCACGCCATCGAAGGGGAGCACGGACACGCGCTGCCTGAACCGGATGCAACAGCGGGTGATTCATTCGACAGCAGCGAGCGACGCGGCGGGCTCAGAGAGCTGCTGCGCCCGCCGATTCGCACGCGCGTCGTGCTTCTGTCGGTGTTCAACTTTTTCCAAACGATCGGGTTCTACGGCTTCGGCAACTGGGTTCCACGGCTCGTGGCCGATCAGGGCGTCTCGGTCACCGATAGCCTGGCCTACTCCGCCATCATCGCCCTTGCGTTTCCGATCGGGCCCTTCCTCTTCACGCTCTTCGCCGATCGCTTCGAGCGGAAGTGGCAAGCGGTCGTGGCCGCTCTGGGAACGGCGAGCTTCGGATTGCTGTTTACGATGGCGCGTGAGCCGTGGGCAATCATCGCGGTCGGCGTCGCCATTACCCTCTGCAACAATCTCCTGTCGTACAGCTACCACGCCTACCAGGCGGAGGTGTTCCCGACCAGCATCCGCGCGAGGGCTGTCGGGTTCGTCTACTCGTTCAGCCGGTTCTCGACGATCTTCACCAGCTTCATGATTGCCTACTTCTCATCGCGGTTTGGCAACCCCGGCGTCTTTGCCTTCATCGCGGTGAGCATGGTGGTCGCGGCGTTAGCCATCGGCGCAGGACCGCGGACGCGCGGGCTGACGCTTGAGCGGATCTCGAGCGACGCGGCATAACGCGCTCGCGTCTAAATGGAGCTTTCGCTAATCGCCATCGGCCGCGAGCGGCGGCGCGCAACCTCCCGGCCCCTGCAGCGAGCCAGGTAACGCGCGTTCGGCCGCGTCTTCCAGCCGGCGTTCAAACCGGCGCGCGACCACGAACACCACAACCACAGCGGCGGCTGCGACGATCCCGAGGACGACACCAATGTCGCTCAGCGCACTCGCGAGTGTTTCTCCGAACGCGTATGCGCCGAGGCCATACGTGCCCGCCCAGACGATGGCGCCTAATGCATTGAACAGCAGGAAGCGCCTCCCTGTCATGCAATTGACCCCGGCCAACAGCGCCGCTAACACACGAAGGATCGCCACGAAGCGCCCGAAGAACACGACCTTGCCGCCGTGCCGCTGGAAGAGATACTGCCCGAGCTTCAGCCGCCGTGTGGTGAGCCGCAATTTCGATCGATGGCGCACGATCCAACGAAACCCGACGGTTCGCCCGATCCAGAACCCCGCGTTGTCGCCGGCGATGGCACCAATGATGGCTGCAAGGACCACGTAACCGACGTTCAGTCTTCCCGTGGTGCCCGCGTACACCGCGGCTGTGATGAGCATCGTCTCTCCTGGAACGGGAATGCCCATGCTCTCGATTGCGACGGCACTACCCACGAGCCACACACCATACGCATGGATGGCGTTGGTCAGAGTCGAATCGAACGTCACGACTCTGTCATATCCATGTGGCGTGCCGACGCGCACGGCCGCGCTTGAAGATCCGGACACGGACCGCTAGCCTGCAGATGAACGAACACGACACAGAGGAGGCATCGTGACGACAACGCAAGAAGCGGTTCAGATCAGCGCGATCGTTCCCACACTGACTGTCGATGATTTGCAGAAGAGCATCGCCTTTTACGAGGCGCTGGGCTTTGCGATCGACGAACGATGGGAAGACAAAGGCACGTTGCTCGGCGTGATGCTGCGAGCGGGCAAGATTCAGATCGGCTTGAATCAGGACGATTGGAAGAAAGGGCGCGACCGCCACAAGGGAGTCGGCGTGCGCTTGTCCATCTCGACGACGCGGGGCAGCGTCGACGAACTCGCCAGGCGAGCCAAGAGCGCCGGCATCATGCTCAAGTCAGAGCCTCGCGACACGGAGTGGAACAGCCGCGCGTTCGAGCTCATCGATCCGAGCGGTTTCCTGCTGACGATCTATTCGGACACCTCGGCGTAATCCTGATGTCGATCGACGTGCCGGCGCAGGCGCAAAAGCCAACTACCGGTTACGCGCCCGTCAACGGCCTCGAGATGTACTACGAGATCCACGGCAGCGGCACCGGCGAACCGTTGGTGCTGCTGCACGGTTCGTTCATGACGATCTCGAACAACTGGGCCGGTTGGATCGGCGGACTCTCCAAGGCCCGCACCGTCATCGCCGTCGAAATGCAAGGCCATGGACGCACGCCCGACATCAGCCGCGATTTCAGTTACGAGAGTCTCGCCGACGACATTGCCGCGATGCTCGATTACCTCGGAATCAAGCAGGCCGATTTGCTCGGTTACAGCATGGGCGGTGGCGTCGCGATGCAGGTCGCCATCCGCCATCCTGAAAAGGTGCGGAAGGTTGTCAGTGTTTCTGCTTTTTTCCGCCGCGATGGCCTGGTCAAGGAAGCGCTCGACGCGTTCCCGAAGCTGACCGCCGACGCCTTCACAGGATCACCTATCGAGATCGAATACAAGAAGCTCAGTCCGACGCCCAACGAGTTTCCGAACTTCGTGAAGCGCGTCGTTGCGATCCAACTGACGCCATACGATTTCGGAGCCGACAGTCTCAAGGCCACCAAGGCGCCATTTCTCTTTATACACGGCGATGCCGACGGCGTCCGTCTGGACCACATCGCTGAGATGTTTCGCCTCAAGGGCGATGAGATTCACGGCGATCTGCGACCGCGCTCGGAATCCAGGTTGGCCGTTCTCCCGAATACGACACACGTGACGCTGATGGAAAAGGCCAACGCCATCATCCCGATGGTCAACGATTTCCTCGACGCGAAATCGCAGAAACATTAGAGCTCGAACATCGCCGCTCGTATCCGGCGTCGCCGGCTTGGTTCGGCGGGCTCACGCTCAGCGACGAAGTCCGATCATCGTGGCTGGCCTTGCGCGTCACCTGCACATCATGACGACTTGCGTGTGAGTTCGGTCAGCGCGATCGGTTCCTCGGCGTAGTCATCGAGCAAAACGCCGCCGTCGCCATCGGGTCGCACGCGCGCCGCAGCGGCCATCGTCCCGCTCCCCTGTCCCTTGCCATCCAGCTGGATCTGGAGCACAGCCACTTCATACCCGGCTCGCGACTTGGTGCCGGCGCTGCGCCCGCCGCCGATGAAGAACACGGGCCGGTCGGTCACGACGACGATCGTACGGCCACCGTCTTCGACTTTTTCACGCGCATACCGGATCGCGAACGGCTCGCTTCCGGCGAGGACGAGTTGTCCGACCTCAGGCGCATTCCGAAGGGCGAGCACAAACTTCGGGTAGCCACCCTCTTTGAGGGCGGCCTCCACGGTTTTTCGATCGAAGTCCGGCGTGTAGCGACGGAGACGGACCTCGAGCAAGCCCGACACGGCGCCCGTGGCATTCTTCGCATGCGCCGTGGCGCTGAAGATTTCGGGAGCGCCGGTGGTCGGAGGATCCGCCTGCGCCCCGATGACGATGGGGACGCCAAGCAGCAGGACAGTAGTCAGGATTGTCGCAGTGCGCACGGATTCTCCTCTTCGGATCTATTTGCTTTTCTTCCACCGGGTGATCGACATCGGCGCGCCGGACTCGTCTTTGGTCGTCAGCGTCAGCACGTCGCCGGTGACTTCCCAGTGCCGCGGCCGATTGAAAGCGAGCGGTCCCCCGCCCGTCTGAAGCGATGACCGCTGACCCTCGACGAAGTAGGTGAGGGTCTTGTTCTGCAGATCGATGACGGTCCGACCGTTGCTCGAGATGATGCCGTCACGGATGTTGATCCCCGCGGCGCGAAGCAGATCCGATGAAGCCTCGTCGGCTCGGATCTCCACGCGCATGTTGCCGAAGTCGTCGTAGTTCAGGACTCCGGAGCCCTTCGGGAAGATTGGCGCCTTCCCTGGTGGACGCACTTCGAACGACTCGAGGGCCCAGCGCCCCTGCAGAAACTTGCGGGCTTCGGCGAGGGTCAGGACACTGCCACTGCGTTCGCTGGGGGGCTTCGCTTGACCGGGTGCCGCCGCATAGGCAGCTGACGCCGCCAGCAGCAGTGTCACGGTCGCCACTCTCCATGCATGGTGTGTGATGCGCATTGCACATCGTTGAGCAAGGAGCGGACCACTCTAGGGACTGAAACGACCGCCACAATGGCTGGAAATCCGAAGGCATGAACGGCGAGTCACGACATGCCGTGAGTAATGGCCGCGGCCTGGAAGCGTATACTGCCGCGTCATCGGCGCAACCCAGGCGATTTCCTGCACAACGCAAGGAGTGAACGATGAGAGTGCGACGTTGGATCCTCTGGGTTGTTCTGGCATTGCCTTTCGGCTTACCCGGCGGGGGCATCGCGCAGGTTGATGATGCGCCGAGCCTCGCGGGTGTCATCGACATTCACGCGCACGCGGCGCCCGAGACGTCGATGCTGAACTTCAAGCGTGCCTTCGACGCGATCGAAGCGGCCCAGATCGCGCGCATCTACGGCATGAGGGGAATCGTGTTGAAGGAACACACCACGGAGACCGCGTCATGGGCCTATCTGGTTTCCCAGATGGTCCCGGGCGTCGAGGTCTTCGGCGGCATCGTTCTGAACAAGGCGGTGGGCGGTCTCAATCCGGTGGCGGTGGAGGCCATGGCGCTTTCGCGCGGCAACCGCGGTCGTGTGGTGTACATGCCGACAGTCGACGCGGCCGTCCGTGTTCCCAACTCGCCGAACGCGGTCGCAGTCTCGCGCAACGGACAACTGCTGCCGGAAGCGCTGGAGGTGCTCAAGGTCGTCGCGAAGCATGATCTCGGCTTGTCCACCGGGCACGTCAGTGCCGAGGAGGCACTGATGGTGATCCGGGCGGCAAAGCAGGCGGGAGTCAACAAGATCTACGTGCAGCACCCAAACCACGGGGGCATCGTGATGTCCATGGCGCAGATGAAAGAGGCGGTCCGCCTCGGCGCGTTGATCGAGATCGTGCTGAGTGGAGAGGGCCTCACCGGTGGAGGACCGAAGACCGTCAATGCGGAGAATCCAGTGATGGACTACGGCCCGCAGAAGATCGCGGATATTCGAGCGCTTGGTCCGGCGAATGTCGTGATCAGCACTGACCTCGGTCAGCCAGGCAGAGTGAACTACGCCCAGGCGTTTCAAATGGCTATTGCGGTCCTCGCGAAGTCGGGCTTCAGCCAGGCCGAGATCGATACGATGACGAAGCAGAATCCCGCCCGCTTCCTTGGCCTCAAGTGAACTGAGGGAAGACACATGAGAAATCATCTTCGTCGTTTGGCACCGGCGACAGCCGTATGGGTCGCTCTGTTGCTCGCTCCGACGCTCGCCAGTGGCCAGTCGGCATCGTCGGCTCTGCAGATCCCGAGGCTCGCTAACGGCAAACCAGATTTCAGCGGCGTGTGGGCACGGCCGCGCGTCGCCGATATCACTCTCGACGGACGCGGGTGCGGCTCCAGCGAGCGAGAGTGTACGCAGAAGGGATCCGGAGCACTGCCGTTCACGCCTCTGGGAGCGCAAATCGACAAGGCACCGAAATTCGATTACACAGCGTTTTGCCTCCCGTGGGGATACACACGAGCCATGCAGACCGAGTATCCCGTCGAGATCATTCAGACGCCGAAACGCTTCGTCTACCTCTTCGAGTCGAACAACATCTTTCACGTCGTCCCCACCGACGGCCGTCAGCTTCCGAAAGAACTGGATCCCAAGTGGATGGGCACGTCGGTTGGCTCGTATGAAGGCGATACGCTCGTGATCGACACCAGGGGTTTCAACGGCCGGATCACGCTGGACGTGGGGCCGGAACACCCGACCAGCGACGCCATGCACATCGTCGAACGCTTACGCTACACAGACGTCAATCACGTCGCGTATGAGCTCACCATCGACGATCCAAAGATGTACACGAGACCCATCACCAACGTCAGAACATGGGTTCGAATGAAGCCCGACGAAGAGCTGATGGAATACTTCTGCATGGAAAACAACAAGGATCTGCTCGATGGCCATCTGGATCACTTGCGAGACGCCACGTATCGAAAGTATTTCGGGATCGACTGAGCGTACGCGTCTAGCGTTTGCGGTTCCGCCTGGGCACGAAGGCGAGAAAGCGCCGCGGGTTATCGACCGTGATCGTGCGCAACACGTCGTCGGTCGCGCCGGCAGCCCTCAAGCGAGGCAGGAAGTTCGTCAGCGGCCGGCCATAACCGCGCGAGGCATCGCCGGCGATCAGAATGTGGTTCGCAAAGCCGGCCTCGATAAGCGCCATGACGAGTGGCACCTGCTGCGCATCGTTGCCGCCACCCTGGCGATCGAAGCCGACGAATGCGCCGCGCCGACAGATGGCCCGGTGCACGTAGACATTCGGATCGACGAGGTTGCCCAAGTGCCCAATGAGCACGCGTGACGGATCAACGCCGGCATCCTCGAGAATGTTCAACTGCTCGATCGCGGCTTTGCCCGGGATGCCGGTGTGCGTGAAGATCGGCAGGTTCGTTTCAAGGTGCGCCTTCCCGACGGCACGAAACACTTTCCGCTCGTCCACCGTCATCTCGTCCCACGATCCGATCTCACCGAAGGCGCCGAGTGGCGTATCGTCCGCCTGCTTCATCAGCGCGCGGATGATCTGCGACTCGTTCATCGTCGCGATCTCCTTCGGATAGAACGGCTGCGTATAAAAGCCCCCTGCGGCGACGACGGGCAGGTTGGCCTTCATCGATGCCTGCTTGATGAACTCGAGATCGCGCCCCATCGCTTCGGCGCCCGCATCGACGATGCACGCGAGGCCGTCGCGTTTTGCGGTGAGGAGTTCCTCGGTCATGAGGTTGACGTCGCGCATGGGATCCGGCCCGGGAGCGGGCGGCGGTCCGCCGGCGCGTGCGCCCGGCGCTGTTCCTGCCGCGGGTGGCGCGGCTTGACGTCCGGCACCACCCTGTCCGGTTGCCGCGGGCGCACCATTCGCCGCGCGCGTCGCCGCGGTCGCGGCACTGAATCTCGCGTTGAAGTCCGCGGGCAACGACAGATGTTCGTGGAACGATGTCGCGCCACCGGCGAGTTCCTCGGGTGCCATGTCCTTGAACAAGGTTCGAATGATGGCGCCGCGTGGGAACGTCACTCCCTGAGCCGAGGCGGAAAAGGGCGAGGCGCATACGCCAGCCGTCAGTGACAGGAGTTCGAGTGCCTGTCGGCGGGTCATCACGGTGCGAGCATAGCGGTTCATAGCGTTCCTGATACTGACACGAGAGCGCGGGCCTCAGATCAACCCGTCGAGCAGCACGACGTCTGTCTGCCGTTCCGCCACGGCGGCGTAGATGTGCCGACTGTCGGGCGACCACGAGACGTTGCGAACGATGAGGATGTACCGATCGCCGAAGTCCGTGATCGGGCGCAAGGCGCCACCCGTCGTCGGCATCGTCCAGATGTTCGTCGTCGCGCCGTCTACGAGGAGCGTCGCGAGGTGTTGTCCGTCCGGTGAGACTGCGAGGTTCGGAACTCGCATCGGCAGCCGTTCACCGGCCACTCGCGCCATCGTCTCGTCAGGTCCGTCAACGGGATGGACGCGAACGTACTCCGCAAATCCTGCCCCCCAGATTTTGCGAACGTTGAGGTGGCCCATCCGCGTGAGGAACATCGTCGTCCCGTCCGGCGAAGGCGCGATCACGTTCAGGCCTGTGCCCTCCCGCAACGTTTCCACTGCTCCGCCGTCGATCGGAATCCGTTCTATCGCCGCAGGTATGGTCCCGAGCCGCCAGTAGTAGAGCCAACGACCGTCGGCGGACCAGGCCGGCGCCCATCCACGTACGACTTGCCGTAGCCCCCGACCATCGGGCCGGATTGCCCACAGCGCCGCCGTGCCGGCGTGCGATCGGACGAAGGCGATCTGATCACCTCGCGGCGACCAGACGGGCACACCGATGCCGACGGTGGGATCGTTCTCAAACGTGATGGGGCGCGTGCCGGAACCGTCGGTTCGAGTGATCCACAGATTCGTGTGCCCGCCCGTATCCGACACGAAGACAACCTCCCGATCGTCGGGACTGACTGACGGCACCTGCACCTGACCAGTTTGTCGCGTCACGCGAATCGCGCGAGCGGTGTTCTCGGCCGGCGATCCGCCGACGGGGATCTTCCAGATGTCCGAGCGGCTGGTGATTCGGCCGGCCAGCAGCTTGCCCGAGGCGTGGATGTTGGGCTCAACGTAGGACTGGTCGCCGAACGTCAGCTGCCGGTCGCCGCCGCCATCGAGCTGGATGACACGCAGGTTGAAGACAGGCGGGTACAGCAGCGTACTGCCGAGCGACGAGCTGTAGACAAGCCCGGAGCCGTCGGGCAGCCAGGCAAGCCCTTCGATCCACGACTCGCTCACGACCTGCCGGCGTTCCCCGGTATCGACACGGTACACGTCGATCAAGCCGTTGAACCCGACCCCGCTCGCGCGCTGAAGTGCAATCGAGCGGTCGTCGGGCGACCAGCGCACGAGCGTGTAGTATCCCTCTGGCAGCAGCGCGATGCGCTCGATGCTCGATCCGTCCCTCACCGCAACGACGAGCGCGAGTTGCGATTCCGCCGGCTGCAGCACGGCGATTCGCCGACCGTCGTGGCTGATATCGCCGGGGATAGTGGCATTGATGATCTGCCGCGGCCATCCGCCAAGCGCACCGATCTCCCAAAGCACGCCGTCTTCCGAGTCGCTGGCTGGCGGTGTGAAATAGATCAACGCGTTTGAATCAGGCGCCCAGCGCGGATGCATGTGATCCGTATCGTCGCGTGTCAGCTGAAGCAACCCGCCTTGGGCAAGCAGACGAATCCAGATTTGCCGCCTGCCGGCGACGATCGACACGAACGCGATCATCTTGCCGTCGGGCGACACGGACGGCGTTTCCTTCAGCCCTTCGACATCGGTGAGACGTTGGAACACCACGTTTCGCGCCGAACCAGCCGCCACTAATGGCAGAGCGGCGGCATCGGCGGTCGCCTCGAGATCGGCGCGCGCGTCGCCGATATCACGCAGCCGCTTGCGCGCGTCCTTCTCGAGACATCGGTGCAGAAGGCGCAACACCGCTACAGGCGTTCCGGCCGGCACCGCGGACCAGTCGGGAGCGCGATCGAGGATGGCCACGATCGTGTCGGACAGCGTCTCTCCTGGGAATGCCGTTCGCCCGGTCAGCATTTCGTACAGCACGCATCCGAACGCCCAAATGTCCGTGCGCTTGTCTACCGTCTTGCCGCGGGCCTGCTCCGGGCTCATGTATGCGGCGGTTCCAAGGATGACGCCCGAGCGTGTAGCGCCCAGTGCCATCGTCGGCGAGTGCGAGAGGTCGGTGAGGGACCCGTCGGTCGATGACGCATCCATCGCTTTGGCCAGCCCGAAGTCGAGCACCTTGACGTGACCGTCGTCAGTGATTTTGATGTTGGCCGGTTTCAGGTCGCGATGCACGATGCCGCGTTCGTGCGCGGCATCGAGCGCATCTGCGATCTGCCGAGCAATCGCCAGTGCGTTGACGATCGGCAGGGGGCGAGTGGCTGGCAGGCCTCCGATCATCTCCGCCAGCGTCTGACCTTCGATGAGTTCGAGGACGAGCGCGTGTATGCCGTGATGCTCTTCCAACCCGTGAATGGTGGCGATGTTGCGATGATTGAGCGCGGCAAGTGCCCGGGCTTCGCGCTCGAATCGCGACAGCCGGTCGGCGTCGGATCGAAACGCGGCAGGCAGGATCTTCAGGGCCACGTCGCGGCCAAGCTTAAGGTCGTGCGCGCGATAGACCTCGCCCATCCCGCCAACGCCGAGGAGGGACGTGATCTGATACGCGCCGAGGTGAGTGCCAGCCGACAGCGTCACTGGAGGGCGGCCCGATTCGCGGGATTATATGTCTCGTAAACGTCCGTAGGATTGTCCGGAGGAACTCGGCACGCGGCGCGCTAGACTGATGCCGCCATGCACGAACTGTCGAGACGCGCGTTTCTCACGGCCACATCCGCGCTCGGTGGCATGGCGCTCGCGCTAGGCCCTGAGCCTGTCGAAGGGTCCGCTTCTGCACGGGCGCAGATCACCACGATGGCGCCCTTCGAGAAGCTGCCGCCGTACGGCAACAACACGCTTCCCGCGGGCGTCAAACCACGGCTCGTGCCGAAGGTCAATGGCCTCACCGTCAACATGCTCGAGGCCGGCACGCAGGGACGGCCTCTCGTCCTACTGCTCCATGGCTTTCCGAACCTGGCCTACAGCTGGCGCAAAGTGATGCCGGCGATCGCCGACGCCGGTTACTACGTGGTCGCGCCGGACTGCCGCGGGTATGGGCGCACGGTTGGCTGGGACAGATCCTTCGACGCAGATCCCACGCCCTTCCTGACGCTCAACATGGTGCGCGACCAGATCGCGCTCGTCTATGCGCTTGGTTATCGGAAGGTCGAACTGATCGTCGGCCACGATCAAGGTCAGCTCATGGCCACGTATGCCGCCATCGTTCGTCCTGACATGTTTCTCCGCCTGACGACGGTTTCGGGGCAGGGCGCCGCACCGCCATCGTTCCCGTTTGCGGGCACGGAACGACAACCTGCGTACACCGCCGCCGAACTCGACGCGGAGTTCGCGAAGCTGAATCCGCCGCGCCGCGACTATCAGGAGTACTGGGCCAGCAAGCAGGCCGATGAAGACATGAAGCACATGCCACAAAGCATGAGCGACTTTTTCCGCGCGTTCTATTACATGAAAGGTGGCGAGTTTCCCGGCAACCAGAACTTGACGCCCTTGCGGCCGATGCCGACCGCGCGAGAAGCGGCAGCAGAGAACGCGCGGATGCCCGAGTACTACGTGATGCGAAGAGATCGAGGCATGCCGGCGACGATGGTCGCGTTCATGCCATCGAAGGAGTACATCGCGAACTGCAAATGGTTCACTCAAGCGGAGTGCGATGTCTACGGTCAGGAGTACAACGCCTCGGGATGGACCGGAGCGCTGCACAACTATCGGCACCGTCGTACTGTGTTTCCGGCAAACATCGCCGAGCAACTGACATTCTCGGGGAGAACCATCGACGTCCCCGCGCAGTTCATCGCGGGCAAGCAGGACTGGGGCGCAAACAGGATCGCGGGAGGCGCCGAGGCAGCCGGCAAGACCGGGTACACGAAATTCAGAGGAGTGGATCTGGTCGATCGTGCGGGCCACTGGCCTCACGAGGAACAGCCGGAGGTTGTGAGCCGTCGATGCCGCCCAAGGAGCAGGGCGCGGCAATGCCGCCCAGGGACCAGGGCGCGGCAATGCGGCTCAGGGGCCAGGGCGCGGCGGCGGCAATGCCGACCTGGTCCGGACAACGCTGCCGCTCGAAGGCGCGCCGAAAGCGATTCCAGGCCCGTACAAGGTCATGAAGGAGCCCGCCTTTGGCTCGGCGGGTCACGTCGTGTTTCGGCCTGAGGATCTCGGCGCATTTCCGCGGAAGGACAAGCTGCCGGTGATGGCGTGGGGCGACGGTGGCTGCGCTATCAACAGCGCGCGCTATTCGGGCTTCTTCGAGACGATCGCGTCGCATGGCTTCCTCGTGATCGGCAGCGTGCCGGAGCCAGGCGCCGCGAACCGGCAGCAGAACGCCGACGATCTGCGCAAAGCGATCGCGTGGGCGGAAAAGGAAAACACTCGCGAGGGCTCGCCGCTCAAAGGCAAAGTCGATCTCGAGCACGTTGCCGTGATGGGGCAGTCGTGCGGAGGATTTCTTTCCATCACGCTGGGCGCGGACCCGCGTGTGAAGACGATCGGCGTGTTCAACTCCGGCATGCAGCCCAACAGGGCAGAGTCAAACGCGGACGCGCTGCAGAAAGTCCACGGTCCCGTGCTGCTCATCAACGGCGCCGAACGCGACTTCCTCACGCCCTCGTCCTTGACGACGTTCGAACTGCTCAACAAGGTGCCGGCGTTCTACGGCGCTCGCCACCGCGCTGGCCACACCGCCACGGTCGATCATCCCGGCGGCGGCGAATACGCGAACGTCGCCTCGAACTGGCTGCTGTGGCAATTCAAGAACGACAAGAAAGCGGCGACGATGTTCGTCGGCGACAAGTGCGATCTCTGCACGAACAGCAACTGGGACGTTCGCGCGAAAGGGTACAAAGACGCGCGCAATGAAGGCCCGGCGTCGACCTTCGATCGCGGCACCAGTCAGCAGGCGTGGCAGAACGCGAAGTACAAAGACGCGCTCGCGCAGTGCAAGACCCCGCCGCAGCCGTTCGCGATTCCGAGCGCAGGCAACGCGGCGACTGCCACGGCTGCGCCGCCTGACCCGGTGCTGCCGCCGACGACGTCGATTCCAGGAGTGCTCGAGGCACTCGAGAGCTGGAAGGTCGTGTGGTCGTGGCAGGGCAATAACGTTGATGGTCCGATCGCCGGCGACAACGGCACGCTGCTGTTCGCGAACAACGACGCGGGCGACGTCATCCAGTTCGATCCGGCGACCGGCCTGGCGAAGGTCGCGCACGGCAACGTCAACACTGCAGGCGCCGTCTCGCGAAGCAAGAACGGCGCGCTGTTTGTCGCGGCACGCGGACTCGGCGGCGGCATCGAGCAACTCGAGCCCCAGCGACGGATGCTCGCGAACTCGTTCAACGGCGAGCCGCTCGACTGCATCGGCGGCGTCATCAACGACCTCACGGCCGACGCCAACGGCGGCGTGTACTTCTCCGTCACCGGCGCGAGAAACAGCGGTGTCTTCTACGCCAGCCCGAAGGGCGTCGTCTCGCAGTACGGGAAGGACGTGCCGCTCGCCAATGGCATCATTCTCAGCCCCGACGAGAAGACGCTGTATGCGACCAACGGCGCGATCGTCTACGCCTTCGACGTCAACACCGACGGCTCGCTGACGAATCAGCGCGAGTTCGGAAAGCTGCAGGGCGGCGAGGGTGGCGACGGATCCGCGGTCGATCAGCAGGGGCGGGTGTACGTGGCGACCGGCAAGTCGGTGGATGTGTTTGCGGCCGACGGCAAGTTCCTCGGCACGATCCCCGGTCCGCAGGGTCTGCACGGCACGTTCTTCGGTGGCAAGGACCGAAAGACTCTCTACGGCATCGTCTTCTACGGCACGTGGGGGACACCGAGCGCGCGAAACGCGATCATCGCGATTCCGACCGTCGCGCAAGGTTTTACCGGACGTGCCAAATAGCACCGATCGCAGAACGAATTCGATCGATTATCGAGGAGGCGCCTGCCATGGTTGACCTGACCAGACGAACCGTACTGGCAGCGGGCGCTGCTGCAGCAGCAACGGCCGCCGTGCCCGATCTATTTGCGCAGCAACCGGGCAAGACAGGAACAGGCAAGTTCTATGAGCGCGGCCCTGTTCGCATCTACTACGAGGAGGCTGGTTCAGGCTTCCCGCTCTTACTGCTTCCGGGCGGCGGATTGAACTCGACGATCGCCTTCTTCACCGGCAACTCTCCTTTCAATGCCATCGAAGAATTCAAGGGAGAGTATCGCTGCATCACGGCAGACCTGCGCAACGCTCCCGGCGGTCAGTCCACTGGCCCCGTCGAAGTCGATCGACCGTGGGAATCGTACGCCGACGATCACCTCGGCCTGATGGATCATCTGAAGATCGACAAGTTCATGGTGATGGGTTTCTGCATTGGCGGCCCCTTCATCGGAAGTCTCCTGAAGCGTGCACCCAAGCGAATTGCCGCAGCCGTGATGGCGCAGCCCGTGGGCTGGCGTCCCGAGATGCGCGACCCGAAATACCCAGGCACGTTTTGGAAAAGCTGGGGTCCGGCGCTGATTGCCAAGTGGCCCGAGATCACGATGCAGACGACCGACCAATTCACGACCAGGATGTTCGAAACGAATCCCGACTTCCTCTTCACCGTGACACGCGATTTCATCCGGAGTTGCCAGAACCCAATTCTCGTGCTGCCAGACGAGGTCCCCGCGCACCCATTAGCCGTCGCGATGGAGTGCGCGATGCTCGCGCCCAAGAGCGAAGTGAGCATCTTCCCGTGGAAGGAACCCAAGGAGCGAATCCCGCTGGCGGTGCGCCAGATTCATTCGTTCCTCAAGGCGCATCGGCCCGCGTAGCGCGCGCATTTGCCATTGCGCCAGCAGGCCCGGATGATTACTCTGAGCCCGCGATGACACGCAGGTCCCGCTTCTCCTATCCGCGGCGCGAGTTCATGCGCAAGGCCGCGGCGGCCAGCGCCGCCATGGCGGCGCCGGCTGTTGCCGCAGCGCAATCGGCAACTCCACCGTCATCGACGCCAGCACCCGAGCCGTCCACCACCGAGCCGGAACCGCTCACCGGCGGGCGCGCCGGCTCCGACTTCATGGTGGACACGATCAAGGCGCTCGGCTTCGAGTACATCTGCGCCAACCCAGGCTCCAGCTTTCGCGGACTCCACGAGTCGGTGATCAACTACGGCGGCAACGAGAAGCCGGAGCTGCTCACCTGCATGCACGAAGAGTCCGCGGTGGCCATGGCGCACGGCTACTTCAAGATCGAGGGGAAGCCGCTGGCGGTGATGGCGCACGGAACGGTTGGACTGCAGCACGCATCGATGGCGCTCTACAACGCGTGGTGCGATCGCGTGCCGGTCTACCTGGTGCTCGGCAACACACTCGATGCGACGATGCGGGCGCCGGGAGTCGAGTGGGTGCATAGCGTGCAGGACGCCGCGGCAATGGTCCGCGACTATACGAAGTGGGACGACACCCCGATGTCGCTGCCGCACTTCGCCGAGTCGGCCGTGCGTGCCTACAAGATCGCGATGACGCCGCCGTACGGTCCCGTGGTGATCGTCGCCGACAGCGAGCTCCAGGAACATCCGATCGCCGACCATCACGGTGCGTTGCGAGTACCGCAGCTGACATTGGCGACCCCGCCTCAGGCAGATTCCGGCGCCGTCGCTGAAGCGGCGAAACTCCTCGTCGCTGCCGAGTCTCCACTCCTGATCGCCGATCGCCTCGCTCGCACTCCAGCGGGGCTCGCGCGACTGATCGAGCTCGCCGAATTGCTGCAGGCGGCGGTCATCAGCACGCAGCCGAATTCCCTGCCGCCGATCGCCGCGGGGCGGATGAACTTTCCCAATCGCCACCCGCTCAACCAGACGCTGCGCGCGGTTGCCGCGATTGCCGACGCCGATCTCATCGCCGGCCTCGAGATCGCGAACTTCTACGGCGCGACGCATATCTTCCGCGACCAGCTCGAACGCACGTCACGCCCGGCAACGAAGTCTGGCGTGAAGCTGATCACGATCACGGCCGGAGATCTGAGCGTCAAGGCCAACTACCAGGACTTCCAGCGTTATGTCGAAGCGGACCTGGCCATGGCCGCGGACGGCGAAACGACGCTGCCGGCAGTGATCGAAGCCGTGCGTCGACTGATGACGCCGGAGCGCCGGCGAGCCTTCGACGCACGCGGCGCGAAGCTGGCCGATGCGAGCCGGGCCACGCTCGAGCGCGCGCGCACCGACGCCGCATACGCCTGGGACGCGTCACCGATCAGCACGGCGCGCTTCGCGTCAGAGTTGTGGCAACAG
>Ga0310810_10001018_pt1 | contig 28529 bp, 12 predicted proteins | sample NCmetagenome_FD_207641 | JGI IMG/M metagenome (GOLD analysis project Ga0310810, IMG submission 207641) | Soil microbial communities from experimental microcosm in Duke University, North Carolina, United States - NC | ecosystem: Engineered > Artificial ecosystem > Soil microcosm > Unclassified ... | reverse complement strand
GATCGCTCGCGATTCGCGACAGCGCTGCTGGCGGAAACTTCAGAAGTGACAAAGCCCAATTCTCGCCGCGTGCCTGCGACTGAATTTTGGTAAGCAGCCGTCCCGAAAACCCGCCGTCCTCGGCTAGTTCCTGCAAGTAGTCCAGGAAACCTTCTGCGGTTTGCTGTTTGAGAATCGGTTCGCCGAGGAGTATGAGGCAGCCTTGCTGAAGCGTCCAGAGCGAAGCGACCAGGTTCCCGCTATCGACAGTGGAGATGAAGAGCGGCGGCAAAGGTTCGAGTGTTCGCGTGTCGTACCAGTTGTAGAGGTGACCGCGGTTTCGCGGCATCTTCCGGACGGTCTCTAAAGTGTGAGCGGTCTGCTCCACAAATTCCGGTAGGGTCAGATATCCAAATTCGCACGCAACCTGGCGGGCGTTTAAAAGGAAGCCAACGTTAGTTGGCGAAACCCGAGCGGCCACCCGATAGGGCTCTTGTTGAACGTTGTCCGGGATCAGCCAGTTGTGCTCTTGCGTGCTGAAGTCTGCGAAGTACCGCCAGGTGTAAAGCGCGCAGCGGCGGAGGAAGACGCGATCTTTGTCGGATGTTTCTGCCTCAGGTAAGAACGCTGGACTGTCCAGCCACTTCGAAACCAGCTTACTGCAGGCCCATAAGGCCAGTACGGGTACAGCCGCAACCAGCGCAGGCTTGCGCACGAGGAAAACGATAAGCCCGAGCAGAATTGCAATCACAGGCATCCAGTTCAGATAGGTATCAACCGGAGTGCGTTTGGTGCCAGACTCGGCCTCGGCTGCCGTTTCCCATTCCAGCAATCGTTGGCGGGTGAACACCCTGCGAACCAAAGTGCGGACTACAGCGTCCAGCGAAACCAGCATTTGGTGCGGTAGGAAGATGATGGTCAGCAGAGTGCCGAAATTCGAGTTGATCAGGGCGGTCACAGCTTCGCGCGCAACTGAAACCTTTTGTTCCGCAATCGAGCGCACCAGCGTGAACAGAAACTCGAACCATACCGGCATGAACAGAATGCATGCGGCCGCCAGTGTCCAGCTGCGCGCGTATCCAGGAAGCACGAGCCATCCCAGCACGAAAAGGAGAAAGGTCGCAGGATCTACCAGGCTGCGGCGAAGGTTATCCAAAATCTTCCACTGTGAAACCAGGGAGATGGGGTTCGCCACCTTGCGCCCAGTTTCGTCCGGTACTCGGGAAAAGAGCCAGCTGGTGATCTGCCAATCCCCGCGAAGCCAGCGGTGCCTGCGCCGGTTGTATGCACTGTAGTGCGAAGGATAGTCTTCGATCACCTCGACGTCTGTGACCAGGCCCACCCGCGCGTAGGCGCCCTCGATCAAATCGTGGCTGAGTAATGCATTCTGCGGAAAGCGGCGGTCAAGTACGCGGTGGACGGTTTCGACTTCGTAAATTCCTTTGCCGGCGAAGATCCCCTCTCCGTAAAGGTCCTGATAAATGTCTGAAACCGCGCGCGTGTAGATATCGAAGCCGGTCTGGCCTGAATAGATATTCGCAAGCCGTGAGCTGCCGGCGCTGTGCACACTAATGCGAACTCGCGGCTGGAGAATCCCATATCCGGCGACGACGACATTTTTGTCCGGATCGATAATCGCGCGATTCAGCGGATGCGCCAACGTTCCAATCAGCCGATGCGCGGAGCCGCGTGGCAGTTCTGTATCTGCGTCCAGAGTTATGACAAAGCTGACTTCAGCCAGCACCGCAAGATCGCCGACTTTCACGGGAAAACTGTCGCGCTCGCGTGTGAGAAGCTTGTTCAGGTCCATCAGCTTGCCGCGCTTGCGCTCCCATCCCATCCAAACTTTTTCGCGCGGATTGTAGATGCGATGGCGATGCAGCATGAGGAAGGATCCCATCTTCATTCCGGCGTATTTCTCGTTGAGTTCCTTAATCAGAGTAGCGGCCAGATCAACGAGCGGATCGTCTTCCCGCGACGGTACTGGGGAATCGGGTAAGTCGGTGAGCAGCGCAAAGTGCAGGTTCCGGTCGTGATTACCCAGAAACCTCACTTCGAGGTTTTCGACCAGACGCCGCACCTGCTTTTCGTTGAGCAAAAGCGCCGGGACGGCCACCAGCGTGGTGCAATCTTCCGGAATCTGTTTGGCGAAATCGAACTTTGGAAGAACTTCCGGACGAAGCAAAGCCGTGGTCAGATAATTCATCAGCTGGACCGCCGCCTGAGAGCAAGGCAGAAGCAGGGTCAGCATGGCGAGCAAAATCAGGCTCGGCGGCGTAAACGTGCTGGTGAGGAGCAACACGATCAGCGACATCAACCCGAACGTAAGGACTTCGATACCCGGAAGATAAAACTCATCGGGATGCTTGCGCAGCAGCGCTCTTATCTTGAACGCGAACGTCGGCCGGAAACCAATGCGCTGACGCAGTTCAGTTGCGCCCTCCGCCAGCAAGTAGTAGCCGATGTGCGACTCCCGAAGCGCGACTCGTGGATCTTCCACCGGGCGTTCCTGTGCCTGCTGCGCCATTTCGAGAGCCTGCGTCGCGACTTCCATCTCGGTTGCATCGGATCGCTCCGCAATTTTGACCAGTTTTTCCTGATAGAGGTTCCGCGACTCGAAATCCAGGCGTGCATACGCCCCCGCCGGGTCTTGGCGCAAAATCCGGTCAAAAACGATCTGCGGTTCGAGCACTTCCTTCCATTGCAGTTGATTGATGTCGATCAGGCTCTTAATGCAAGCGCCGATCGACTGTGAAGGTGCGTTCTCGTCGAAGACATTCTTGCATCGCGCCGCGATTTGCTCGAGCAGCGTAAGTTCCATGGCAGGAACAATCGCCCACAACTCGCGAAATTTCAGCACTGTAGTTTCTTGAAATGCGCCGACGTAAGCGCTGAACCCTGACTCACTGAAGTTAAAGTCCGCCGCGTAAAGATAAGCTTCCGCCAGGGCCGCGGCGCGCGGGATCGTTGTACCACGAGGGGTAAGTACATGAGGAAGCCGGCGCAGCTGTTTGAAGGCGCTTCCTGTATTCCAAAACTCCGCCCACAGCATGTGCAGGTTTTCGCGCAACCAGCGAAGGTCTTCCGATTCCGGTAGCTTGCGCCCGCGGCGTCCTACCTTCTCAAGCACTGGTTTTAGCGTCGACGCCATCGCGCTCCATCGGCTGGAAAAGAACCCGGAGGTGTGCACGCCCGGATTCCACGCGAGCCGGTGCGAGATTTCCTCTGCATTCTTGCGCAGGGCATCGAACTCAGGCGTCGCCCGCTTCTGCTCCTGTATGCGGGCCGCTTCGGCCTCAGCCATTTCGATATGTGTGTTCTGGGGCATGCAAATCTTTAGCGATAGCTGGCGGCCTGCAGTTCGAACATCTCGGCGTACCTACCGCCCATGCCCGTCAGCTTCTCATGACTGCCCTCTTCTGCGATATTGCCGTTTTCGAGCACGACAATGCGGTCCGCCATTCTTACCGTAGAAAAGCGATGCGAGATGAACAATGCCATCTTGCCCGAGGTCAATTCCGAGAAGCGCTGGAACACCTCGTACTCGCTGCGCGCGTCGAGGGCGGCTGTCGGTTCGTCCAGGATCAGCAGTTGCGAATTGCGCAGGTAGGCGCGGGCGAGAGCCAGCTTTTGCCACTCACCGCCCGAGAGGTCGACCCCGCCTTCAAAGCGGCGTCCCAGCATCTGCTCGTAGCCGCCAGACAGACGTGCAATCACTTCATCCGCCAGGCTCTTATGGGCTGCGGCTTCAACCGTTACTTTATTCGAAATCTCCTCAATCTTTCCGACCGCGATATTTTCCCGCGCCGTCATTTCATAACGCATGAAATCCTGAAAGATAACGCCGATTTCGCGATAGAGGTCTTCGAGGTCGTACTCGCGCAGGTCAACGCCGTCGAGCAGAATCTGTCCTTCACTGGGGTCGTACAACCTTGTGATGAGTTTTACGATGGTGGTTTTGCCTTGCCCGTTCTCGCCGATCAGGGCAACCCGTTCCCTGGGATGAAGCGTGAAATTCAGGCGTTGAATCACCACCCGCTCGGTGCCCGGATATCGGAACGAAACGTTACGGAACTCGAAACCTTGCTGAATAGGACGTGGAGCAGGGAGGGCGTTCGGCTTCGAGCGAATCGTAGGTTTCATCTCAAAGAACGCCAGCAGGTCAGTGAGGAAGAGAGCCTGATCCGCAATGCCGGACAGCGTTGAAAACACCTGCTGAATATTGCTGCTGGCTTGCAAAATGGCGGTACTCAGAAAGTAAAAGGTACCGATGCTCCAGCGCCCCGCGATCGTCCGCCATATCACGTACCCATAAGCGCCGTAGTACCCACCTGTACTAATAAAGGAGAGCACGGAGCCGATTCCGAGGCGCTTTTTCGCCAGATCCACATCCTGTCGATAAACAATGTCCGAGAGCTTCGCAAACCGCTCGGTAAAAAAAGCGCTCAGACTGAAAAGCTTGAGTTCCTTCGCTGCTTCCTTGGTGGCTCCGGCTTGCCGGAGGTAGTCCAGTTGCCGCTTAATTGGAGTCTGCCGGTAATTTTTGGCATAACCGAGAAATGCGAAGTGTGTTTCACCAATGAACGCCGGCAGCACGGCCGCAACCAGAAGCAACATCAACCACGGCGAGTAGATCATGACCGCCACCGACCAGCCGATGGCAGTGATGATCTGCAGCTCTAAGCGTCCAATCGACTGGATCATGACTAGGCGATCCGTAGCCTGCACCCGCGCCCGCTCCAGCCTGTCATAGAAGACGGGGTCCTCGTACGCGGTCAAATCCAGGGCCGAGGCATGCTTCATGACTTCGATGCTGACGTGTCGCGTGTACTTATTGGCGAGCAGCGCGTCGGAGTAGTCGATCAGTCGAGTCACAATGCTACTCAGGACCGCAAGGCCAAATTCCGCACCTACCAGCCACCACAGTCGCTGCGCCACCGGTTCATGGGTCCGCAGGCTGTGCTCGAGAATGTCGATGATCAGCTTGGGGATGTATCCGAGTGCGACAGGGAGCAGTGCCGCGATGATCCGCGCGACGATCCCAAATGCGACCACGGCCGGGCCGGATTGCCAGACAATCTTCAGGACCGGCGGAACATTGCGGAGGGCGGAAAGTCGTTCCTGCCAGCTGCTCCAAAAGCTCTCATTTTGTGGCATTTTCCAGAATCCTAAGACTTGAACAAAATATGACTGGCGCGGTATCAGCTGACGCGATGGCGTCAGCAAAGATGCTCAAAACAGGTGCAAAGGTTTGACCCAGCCGATAATGAGCGTCGAATGGCTGACTGGCCGTCCCGCAGATTATAAACACTCGCCGGCAGGCCTCCTTTCGCTGAGAAGTTAAGGGGTTCGTCTTAATTACGCAGGTTATTCCGCCGCGCCGCATTTCTTTGACTTGCGCTAGAGCGCGGTCCAACATGCGTAAAGCGAAACTTTGCTCCGGCGCGGAGCAACATTCGTAAAAAAAATTCATGGCGGACAGCAAAAATTCCATTTTTGCCGTTCCTCCACAGCGCTGAATATCAAGAGTTCGTGGATAATCAGAGAACAATTCGTTTGTAAATGAATCCGACCCGCCGTCAATTCCTTCGCGTGGCGCTGACCGGGGCCGCAGCTCTTCCGCTTGCAGGAAAAGCTCTGGCTTCGACTGCCCTCCGTCCTGAGTTCGCCCTCAGCGACGAACACTTGCTTGAGCAACTCGAACGTACAGCTTTCGATTTCTTCTGGAACGAGTCGCATCCCGCAACCGGTCTGATCATGGACAAAGCGGATGCTGATGGTCATGGCTCGCCGGGAATCGCCAGTATTGCCGCGACTGGTTTTGGTTTGACTGCTCTGGCCATCGGGCACAAGCGCAGCTACCGTTCTCAGGCTGAGATTGAAAATCGTGTTGCCCAGACCTTGCGCTTCCTCGCTGCCAGTCCGGAGCTGGAGCATGGCTTCTTTTATCACTTTGTGGAGCCCTCAAACGGTGAGCGCGTGCGCCGGTCCGAAATCTCCCCGATCGATAATGCAATTCTCCTATGTGGCGTTCTCACCTGCCGCGAGTATTTTGACTCGCGCGCCATTCAGGATGATGCCACCACGATTTTCGAACGGGTGGAATGGCCCTGGGCGATGAATGGCGGTAAGACCTTTTCGCTCGATTGGAAGCCGGAAAAGGGGTTCAGCCGCTTCCATTGGGATTCCTATTGCGAATCCATGATGCTTTACCTGCTTGCCATCGGTTCGCCAACGTATCCGATTTCCGCCGACTCATGGCACGCAATCCGGCGCCCTAAGATGGTCTACGGCGGAAGGCAATACATCTCCTCTCCCGCGCCGCTGTTTGTTCACCAGTTCTCGCATGCCTGGTTTGATTTCCGCGACAAGCACGACGACTACGCTAACTACTTCGAGAACTCCGTCGTCGCCTCGCACGCTCACCGCGAATTTTGCGCAGAGTTGGCCGAAAAGTTCCCCTGTTTTTCGGGCGACGTTTGGGGTATTACGGCTTCCGATTCCAGCACCGGCTACGTCGCCTGGGGCGGGCCGCCGCTGCTCGGTCCCATCGATGGAAGCCTGGTGCCTGCTGCCTGCGCCGGTTCGCTTCCGTTCACTTATCAGGAGTCAATCAGTTCTCTGAAGAATCTGCGCGCGCGCTACGGCAGCGAAGTGTGGAAAAAGTACGGTTTCGTGGATGCCTTCAACCCGCTGACCGGCTGGTCGAGTAAATACGTGCTGGGAATTGACGCCGGCATCAGCTTGCTCATGGCCGAAAACGCACGCACCCAATTCGTGTGGAATACCTTCATGCGCAACCCCGAAGCGCAGCTCGCCATGGAGCGCGTCGGCTTCATGCCCGATGGATATGGCGTCCCACAATTCGCCTGAGTTGTAACCGCCCTGATCAGATTGCCCCTGCGATTTTCTTTGCGTCCTTTGCGACTTCCTTTGCGACCTTTGCGGTCAAAAGCTTTTAACCGCAAAGTCCGCTAAGCTCGCGCAAAGTTCGCAAAGGAGACTAGTCCAGGATCGGCAGGTTCAGGCAGGGCTGTACGTGAAAATCCAATTCAGCAACATGCTTGAGCGCTTCCTCAACCAGTGATTTTCTGCAATCCTCAAGCGTAATCACAAACGGCAGCTTCGATTTCTCATATCCGCTTTTCTGGAATACCGAATCAATGTTGATTCCCAGCCGGCAGAAAATGGCGGCCAGTGACGCGATGATCCCCGGTTCGTCTCTCACTGTAAAACGCAAATAATGACGCGAGGTGAAATCGGCGCTGACGGGAAGCGCTGAAACCCGCGCCTCATCGAGGGCGACGCCGTTTACTTGCAGCGAGCGAGCAATCGAAATCAGGTCCGAAACCACAGCCACCGCCGTGGGATTCCCTCCGGCCCCATGTCCCGCGAACACCGTCTCGCCTCCATACTTCCCGGTGGACATCACCAGATTCTGCGGGCCTTCAACCGCTGCCAGCGGTGACGACTCGTGCACCAGCGTTGGCTGCACAGTCGCGAAAAGTTTCTCAGGAGTTTTTTCCGCCCGCGAAATCTGGCGTATCGTGCAGTTCAGCAGCTTGGCGTATTCGAAGTCCACCGGTTCGATTGGTGTGATTGAGCCTGCGTGAATGGCCTCGGGATCGACTGAAACCCGCAATCCGGTCCGCGCCAGGATGGTGAGCTTGGCACGCGCATCCAACCCGTCCACGTCTTCCGTGGGGTCTGCCTCGGCGAAGCCTAATTTCTGCGCTTCCTTAAGCGCTTCCGCGAAGGGAATTCCCGCGCGTTCGATTCGAGTGAGGATGTAGTTGCATGTGCCGTTCAGAATTCCGCAGAGTTGCACCAGTTCGTCGCCGGCAAGGCCCTCCTGCAGTCCGGCAATCACTGGAACTCCTCCGGCGACGGATGCGCCAAAAGCAAGGTGCTGCCCGTTCTCCCGCGCCAGCCGCACCAATTCCGTCCCGTGCCGGGCGATCAACTGCTTGTTTGCAGTGACAACGGACTTCCCGGATCGCAACGCCTTGCGAACCCAGGCTCCGGCCGGTTCCAGTCCACCGACGAGCTCCACGATGATGTCCGCCTCGGATGCGAGAAGATCGTCGAAATCATCGGTCCAGCGGATATCAGAAGAGACCCAATCGACCTTCTTGCGTTTCACGTTGCGATTGCAGATTTGAGCAAGCCGCAAGCCGGCAGGCGTGCTCTCGGTGAGTATCCGCGCCACGGATCTGCCAACCGTGCCAAAACCCGCGATGGCGACACTCAAAGCTTTGCCGTCTTGGTTTGCCAGTGCGTTCTCCCGGTCAGCAACCTGTGTGACTGGATTCATTTTGCAATTAAACTCGCGAAGCTGATGAAATCTCTTGCCCTGTTGCAGCTGCTGCGCGGCTTCTGACTACGCCGGTGCCAGAACCATTCGCCTTCGATCGCGCCGCTCTACTCTTCTTAAGTGACTTTCTGCTTTCTGGGAAGAAGTGGCCATGCAAATGCCGTACCGCCTTCGGAACATCCTCTTCCTTCACTACAAAGCTGATGTTAATTTCCGACGCCCCCTGCGAGATCATGCGGATATTCACGCCCGCGTCCGCAATAATATTGAACACGCTGGCCGCGATACCCGGCTTGCCATGAATGTCCTCGCCGACCAGGCAGATGATCGCCTGCTGGTCTTCAGAGTTGACGTCAGCGATCTCCTGCAACTCAGCCACCAACTTTTTCGGTAGGCGCTTGGTTTCCATGGTGAAGGACATGCTCACTTCTGATATGGCGACAATATCCACCGGGCTCGCATGCCGGTCCAGCGCCTCAAAAACCGATCTAAGGAAGCCGTGCACCATCACTCCTCGCGACGCCACCACGTTCACGATGCTGACGCCCTTCTTCGCCGTGATCGCGCGAAAGGTATCGCGGCTCGGCGGCGCTTGCGCCGTGATCTCCGTGCCCGTGCTCTTCAGGTTGCGCGAGTTCAACACATAAACCGGAATGTTCTTGTGGATTGCCGGCAGCAAGGTTGCCGGGTGCAGCACTTTCGCTCCGAAATAAGCCAACTCTGCCGCCTCTTTAAAGCTGATTCGCTTGATGGTGCGTGCCTCCGGACAGATCCGCGGATCCGTCGTCATCATGCCCTCAACATCGGTCCAGATCTCGATGGCCTCCGCGTCCAGCGCCGCACCGAAGATGGCAGCAGAATAATCCGATCCACCCCGGCCCAGAGTTGTCGGAACCCCGCTTTCAGTTGCAGCGATGAAGCCGCCCAGCACCGGGATCTTCCGTTTCGAGATCAATGGAACAATCTTTTTCTTGCACCGCCCCCGGGTCGACTCCATCTGCGGCACTGCCCGGGTGTGGGACGCGTCGGTAACCAGACAACCGCGCGAATCAACCCACGCAGCGTCTAAGCCTCGCACCGCAAAAGCGTCGGCGACCATAATGCTCGAGAGCAATTCGCCAAAAGAAAGAAGATAGTCGCTCCCGCGCGGGGTGAGCTCACGCACCGCGGCAAGGCCTCGCAGGAAATTCTCCAGCTCGGAAAAGTGCTTCTCCAACCGTGGAGCCAGGCTGGCACTGCGTTTCGCTCCAAGCAGTTCACCTGCGGTTCGAAGGTGACGGGCGCGAAGGTTCTCCAGTGATTCGAGGGCTGAATCGCAATCTCCAGTCGCCGCCGCATTGCCCACCGCAACCAGTTGGTCGGTGACCTTCGCCATGGCACTGACCACCACCACCGGCGACTTCTTCAATCGGCTGTCAACAATACGGGACACGCGTTCGATCGCGTCGGCGCTCTCCACCGAGGTCCCGCCAAATTTCATGACAATCATGCCCGAGGCTCCCGAACCGCTCTTCAGACTACGCTACTCCGGAAATCACTCCCATAAACGAAAGACCCACCCGCCGTTCGTTTCGGCTGTGGGTCTTGAGCAGGTTCCTTATAAGTTCAGCTCAACGAAGCCCACGCCAGCCGGTAATTCGTGTCCCCGTTGTCATTCGAGGAAAGCGCGAACCGGCCTGGAACATGGACGACATGGAGCATCAATCTTATCCGAGCGCGGCCTCTTCTCTAAGCTGGTTTTTGAATGTCGCTGATCGAAAAAACTTCTCAAACACCACTTCGATATCCGTTCAATACCCAGCCGCAAATTTTCCATCCGCCGCATCGAAATTCTGAATTGTACTTTTCACCTCAAATGCCTGTAACAAAGAGATATACGGTCGTGGTGCGCGCGATCTGAACCCAGCTGTTGGCTATTGGTTGTTGGCTCTTGGCTTCAGAAGCCGGGAGCAAATTTTTATTTTAGCCGCCCTGCCAACAGCAACAGTCGAGAGCCAAGAGCCAAGAGCCGCTTTCTAAATGCACTGGAAAACCCACAACGGTCTGCCACCCGCGCAGGGTCTCTACAATCCCGCGCACGAGCACGACGCCTGCGGCATGGGATTTGTCGCCAGCATTCGCGGAGAAAAAAGCCATCAGATCATCGAGCAGGGGATTCAGGTCCTCATCAACCTGACTCATCGCGGCGCCTGCGGATGCGATCCCGAAACCGGCGACGGCGCCGGCGTTCTCATTCAGATCCCGCATAAGTTTTTCGCGCGTATATGTGAAGAATTAAGTTTCAGTTTGCCTGCCGCAGGTGAATACGCCGTAGGTATGACATTCCTTCCGGTCGAGAAGCAGCCGCGCCTCAACTGCGAAGGCGTGCTCGAACGCATCATCCGCGAAGAAGGTTTAAGCGTGCTCGGTTGGCGCGACACGCCAGTCAATGGCGACGCCATCGGCCGCGTTGCTCGTGCGTCGCAACCTTACATTCAGCAGATTTTTGTCGCCCGCGCCGACGGCATGGACGAAGATGCCTTCGAACGCAAGCTCTACGTAGTCCGCAAGCGCGCCGAAAAAGAAATCTCCGAGTCAGACATCGAAGACAAGGAATTTTTCTACATTCCTTCGCTGTCCTGTCGCACCATCGTTTATAAGGGCCTGCTGCTCGCGCCGCAGATCACCAACTTTTATGGTGATCTCTCCGATCCCGACGCCCAAAGCGCTCTCTGTCTGGTTCACCAGCGTTTCTCTACCAACACATTCCCCAGTTGGAAGCTGGCGCACCCATACCGCTACGTCGCGCACAACGGCGAGATCAACACGCTGAAAGGCAACGTTGCCTGGATGCACGCCCGCCAGTCCATCCTCGATTCGCCGCTGTTCGCCGATGACATCGAAAAACTTTTTCCGATCATCGAGCCCGGCGGAAGTGATTCCGCCAGCTTCGACAATGCCGTGGAACTGCTCTTCCAGTCAGGCCGCGCGGTGCCGCACGTCATGGCCATGCTGATCCCAGAAGCCTGGGCGGGCAATCCGCACATGCGCCCGGAGAAGCGGGCCTTTTACGAATATCACTGCTCTCTCATGGAGCCGTGGGACGGCCCGGCCGCAATCGCCTTCACCGACGGACGCGTGATCGGCGCAACTCTCGATCGCAATGGCTTGCGCCCGGGCCGCTTCGTCGTGACCGACGACGATCTCGTGGTGATGGCCTCCGAAGCCGGGGTGCTTTCAATTCCGCCGGAGAAAGTAAAGCGCAAAGGCCGCCTGCAGCCGGGGAAGATGTTCCTCGTCGACACAGTCGAAGGCCGCATCATCTCCGACAAAGAAATCAAGAAGCAGCTTTCAGCGCGTCAGCCTTACGGCGATTGGCTGAAAGAAAACCAGATCACGCTCGACCAGCTTCCCGAACCAATGCGTGTGCACGCAGTCGATCACGCGACCATGATCTCTCGCCAGCGCGCCTTCGGTTACACCGACGAAGATTTGAAGATGATCATCGAGCCCATGGCCGCGCGGGGAGAAGAACCGGTCGGCTCGATGGGAACGGACACACCGCTCGCGTGCCTGAGCGACAAGCCCCAGCCGCTATTCAACTACTTCAAACAGTTGTTCGCCCAGGTAACCAACCCGCCGATCGATCCCATCCGCGAAGAGATGGTGATGTCGCTCATCAGTTACATCGGCACGGAACGCAACATCCTCGACGAGACTCCCGAGAACTGCCACACGCTCAAACTGCCGCACCCAATTCTGACCAATCGTGATCTGGAAAAGCTGCGCCGTGTGTCACGCGGAGATCTGCTGGCCATCACCCTACCCGCGCTCTTTCGTGCGGCAGATGGCGAAGCGGGCCTGCGTTCTGCTTTGGATGAACTTTCAAAGCGGGCATCGCTGGCTGTGAAATCAGGCTACACGCTGCTGATTCTCTCCGACCGCGGCGTGGACAAAGACTACGCGCCCATCCCAAGCCTGCTGGCTCTTTCGGCCGTCCACAACTTGCTGGTCCGCGAAGAAACGCGGACACAAGTCGCGCTGATTATCGAATCCGGCGAGCCACGCGAAGTCATGCACTTCGCCTTGCTGATCGGATACGGCGCAAGCGCAATCAATCCTTATCTCGCGATCGAAACTCTGGAAGATCTTTCCACGCGCGGCTACCTGCCCGGCGGCATGACTCCGGACGTCGCCATCAAGCACTTCATCAAAGCAGTTAATAAGGGCCTGCTCAAGACTTTCTCAAAGATGGGCATCTCCACCCTGCAAAGCTATCGCGGCGCGCAAGTCTTCGAAGCCATCGGCCTTAATAAAGATTTGGTCGAAGCATATTTCTCCGGAACAACGTCGCGCATCGGCGGAGTGAGCCTCAGTGTTCTCGCCCGTGAAGCACAACTGAAACATGAATTTGCCTTCCGCTCCATTACCGACGCGGATACTGAGCTGGCAGTCGGCGGCAGCTATCACTTCCGTGTCAGCGGCGAGTATCACCTTCTGAATCCGCTGACCATCAGCAAACTGCAGCACAGCGTCCGCGAGCAGAACTTCAAAACCTTTCAGGAATATTCAGACCTCATCGACCAGCAGAACCAGAACCTCGCCACGCTGCGCAGCCTGATGAAGATCAAGAAATCGCGCAAGCCGGTCACAATCGACCAAGTCGAGCCGGCGAAAGAAATCGTCAAGCGATTCACCACAGGTGCGATGTCATTTGGCTCAATCAGTAAAGAAGCGCACGAGACCCTGGCCATCGCCATGAACCGTATCGGCGGAAAATCAAACACCGGCGAGGGCGGGGAAGACGAGGACCGTTTCAAGAAAGATGACAACGGCGACTGGCGCCGCAGCGCCATCAAGCAGGTCGCTTCCGCGCGCTTCGGCGTAACCACGAATTATCTCGTCAACGCCGACGAACTGCAGATCAAGATGGCGCAAGGCGCAAAGCCCGGTGAAGGCGGGCAGCTTCCCGGCCACAAGGTTGACGATGTCATAGCGCGTCTGCGGCATTCGATTCCTGGCGTCGGCCTGATTTCCCCGCCGCCCCATCACGACATCTATTCGATCGAAGACCTGGCGCAACTGATTTACGACCTGAAGAACACGAATCCTCAAGCACGAATTTCGGTCAAACTCGTTTCCGAAATCGGCGTCGGCACCGTCGCCGCCGGAGTCGCAAAGGCTCATGCCGATGTTGTCCTGATCTCAGGCGACAGTGGCGGCACCGGCGCGTCTCCGCTCAGCTCCATCAAGCATGCAGGAATTCCGTGGGAGTTGGGTCTCGCTGAAACCCAGCAGGTCTTGCTGATGAACGATCTCCGCAGCCGCATCCGCGTGCAGACCGACGGCAAGCTGCAAACCGGCCGCGACGTGGTGATCGCCGCCCTGCTCGGCGCTGAAGAGTTCGGTTTCGCCACTACGCCCCTGATCGCCATGGGCTGCATCATGCTTCGCAAGTGCCACCTGAACACCTGTTCTGTCGGCATCGCCACGCAAGATCCTGAGTTGCGCAAGAAGTTTTCGGGCCAGCCCGAACACGTCATTAATTTCTTCTTCTTCATTGCCGAGCAGGTGCGCCAGTTCATGGCCGACCTCGGCTTCCGCAAAGTTGACGACATGGTTGGCCGTGTGGACATGCTCGACCTGCAGCCGGCGGTCGATCACTGGAAAGCCAAGGGCGTGGATCTCTCTGCGATCTTCTACAACCCGCCGTTGCCGGGCCGCGTGGCGCGGCATTGTGTGCACGCTCAAGACCATGGGCTCGATCAGGCTCTCGACCACCAACTCATCTCGGCAGCCCAGCCAGCTTTGGAGCATCGCGAGCCAGTTGAAGTGAATCTCTGCGTCCGCAACGTGCACCGCACCGTCGGTGCAATGCTCAGCGGGGAAATTGCACGGCGCTACGGATCGGATGGATTGCCTGACGACACCATCCGCATCAACTTCGAAGGCTCCGCCGGCCAAAGCTTCGGCGCATTCCTCGCGAAGGGTGTGACTCTGACGCTCGAAGGCGATGCCAACGACTACGTCGGCAAGGGACTCTCCGGCGGCCGTCTGATCGTGTATCCGCCCCGCGCCTCGCGGTTTGCAGCGGAAGAAAATATTCTCATCGGCAACGTAGTTCTCTACGGCGCAACAAGCGGCGAAGCATTCTTCAGTGGTGTTGCCGGCGAGCGCTTCGCCGTTCGGAATTCGGGCGCAACCGCTGTGGTTGAAGGCGTCGGGGACCACGGCTGCGAATACATGACCAACGGCCTGGTCGTCGTCCTCGGTTCCTGCGGCAGAAATTTTGCAGCCGGCATGAGCGGCGGCATTGCCTACGTCTTCGACGAGCGCGGCGACTTCACCGAAGAACGATGCAACCTGGCCGCGGTTGATCTTGAGCCTGTCATCGAGCCGCGCGATGCCGACCTCGTGTACGGTCTTGTCCAGCGGCATGCCGAACTCACCGGAAGCAAGCGCGCCCAAAACATCCTCGAAAACTGGCAGGATTCTTTGCCCCGCTTCATCAAAATATTTCCGCACGAGTTCAAGCGCGTGCTCGGCGTCACGCGCTCTCGTCAGCAATACATTCCCGGCCAGCCTTTGTTAGTGCCTGAACTCGTGGAGGCGCTGCATGGGTAAAGCCACCGGCTTCATGGAACACGGCCGCGAAACCGCCACGCGCCGCCCCGTCATCGAGCGCGTAAACGACTGGTTCGAAATTTATCAGGATTTTCCTGAAGAGAAGCTTCGTACCCAGGGCGCACGCTGCATGGATTGCGGCGTACCGTTTTGTCACACCGGCTGTCCGGTAAACAACCTCATCCCTGACTGGAACGACCTCGTTTATCGCGGACGCTGGAAGGAAGCCCTTCGTCAGCTTCATTCCACGAACAATTTCCCGGAATTTACCGGACGCATCTGTCCGGCTCCGTGTGAGGCTGCCTGCGTGCTAGGCATCAACGAGCCTGCAGTAACTATCAAGCAGATCGAAAAAAGCATTGTTGAGCGCGGATGGGAAGAAGGATTTATTGTCCCTGAGCCCCCGAAATTTCGCACTGGAAAGAAGGCCGCAGTTGTTGGTTCTGGCCCTGCAGGCCTTGCAGCCGCGCAGCAACTGAATCGCGCGGGACACTGGGTTACGGTCTACGAGAAAGCCGATCGCATCGGCGGGCTGCTTCGCTATGGCATCCCCGAATTCAAAATGGAGAAGCAGGTTCTCGATCGCCGCCTCGATCAGATGGAAGCGGAAGGCGTAAAGTTTGTGGTCAACGCTCACGTGGGGCACGCCGTTCCGGTTGACGACCTCCAGCGCGAGTTCGACGCGATCTTACTTGCCGGAGGCGCCGAAGCTCCACGCGATCTGAATGTGCCGGGAAGGGAACTGAAGGGCGTCCACTTCGCCATGGACTTCCTGCCTCAAGCGAACAAGCGCTGCCACGGCGATGAGCTTGATCAGTCTCAGGACATTCTCGCGGGCGGCAAACACGCCATCATCATCGGTGGCGGCGACACCGGCGCAGACTGCCTGGGCACCGTTCATCGGCAGAAAGCCGCGTCCGTGCATCAGTTCGAAATCATGCCCATGCCTCCGGCCGACCGCGCACCGCAAACGCCCTGGCCATTGTGGCCCATGCAGTTGCGTATCGAAGGCGCGCACGAGGAGGGCGGCACTCGCGGATGGAGTATCGCGACCACGAAGTTCACTGGCGATGAAAATGGAAACGTAAAACAGTTGCACGGCATCAATGTCGGCCCTCCTCCAAAGTTCGAACCCATCGCCGGAACTGAATTCGTGATGGATTGCGACCTCGCCCTGCTCGCCATGGGATTCATCGGCCCCGTCCGCGAAGGTATGATTCAGCAGTTCGGCGTCAAACTCGACGCCCGCGGCAATATTGAAACTGGAAACGACTACATGTCTTCCGTCCCCGGCGTTTTCGCCGCCGGCGACATGCGCCGCGGCCAGTCCCTGGTGGTGTGGGCCATCGCAGAGGGACGCAAGGCCGCAGCTTCGATAGACGTCTATCTGAAGCGGCCGGAGCCAAAGGCGAAAGCCAAGCCGCGCAGCCGCTTCGATCTGATACCGGTATAGTCTTAGGAACGCATGTCCAAGCCAGTCCTGGTTCCAGCCAAATCAGCCAGAGTCGATGCACCGCCCGCGGTGTCTCTCACAGCCGTTCGCGAGGCGATGGCCAGAATCCGCGACTCGATCTATCTCTCTCCCTGCGCGCGCTCCGAATACTTTTCTCAGCACACCGGAAACTCAGTTCATCTCAAGCTCGACAATCTGCAGCGCACCGGCGCCTTCAAAGAACGCGGCGCGCTAAATAAACTCCTGACCCTCACTCCCGAAGACCGCTCGCGAGGCGTTATAGCAGCCTCGGCGGGCAACCACGCCCAGGGAGTCGCTTACCACGCCGGTCGTCACGGCATTCGCGCGCAGATCGTAATGCCACTGACCACCCCCTTAATCAAAGTTTCTGCGACAAAGAGTTATGGCGCTGACGTCGTCCTTCACGGCGCGAATTACGACGAAGCTTGCGAAGAGGCCGTCCGGCGCGGCGAACAGTTAGGCATGACCTTCATTCATCCGTTCGATGACGAAGTAGTAATCGCCGGACAGGGCACCATGGGCCTCGAAATCCTCGAGCAGGTGCCGGATGTCGAGGCCATCATCGCCCCCATCGGCGGAGGCGGTCTCATCTCAGGAGTTGCCTGTGCCATAAAAGAGAGTAAGCCCGACGTGCGCGTCATCGGCGTGCAACCGGCCCGCCTGCCGTCGATGAAGGTCGCTATCGCCGAAGGACATCCAGTAACCCTGAGTCCGGCGGCCACCATTGCCGACGGAATCGCCGTCCGGCGAGCCGGCGAAAAGACTCTTCCGCTGATTCAGAAGTACGTCGACGACATCGTCACCGTCGACGAAGAAGAAATCGCCAACGCCATCCTTCTTCTGCTCGAGCGCGAAAAAACTCTCGCCGAGGGTGCCGGCGCGGCCGCGATCGCCGCTCTCGTCAATCGCAAAACTTCGCTGAGCGGGAAGAAAATCGCCGTCCTGGTTTGCGGCGGAAACATCGACGTCAGCCTGCTCTCGCGCATCATGGAACGCGGCCTGGTCAAAGATGGCCGCCTCGTTCGTTTGCGCGTGCATCTGCCTGATTATCCAGGCGCGCTGCACCGCCTGACCGGAATCCTGGCGCAGCACCGCGCCAATATCGTCGAAACCTCCTACGACCGCGCCTACTACGGCGTGAACCTCGGCGACACCGCCATCGACATCACCATGGAAACCCGCGGCCCCGACCACATCGCCGAGATCCTTTCCGCTCTCAGCGCCAGCGGCTACGCGCACGAGCGCATTCTGTAGTTGTTCTCCTCTGTGTACCTCTGTGTCCTCTGTGGTTCCAGGTTTTAGGTTTTTTATCTCAGGCGCCACAGAGAACATCGGGACATTCCTTCGTAACTGGCGATCCCAATTGCCTGCGCTATAGTGATGCTGATCTTGTGAATTTCCCCTTCAGAAAACTAATTTTGCTGACTGTCGCGCTGGCGGTATCTATCGCCTGCGGTCGCCGCCGCGAACGTGTGCTCGAAGTCGACTACGTCTCTGCCCCGCAAGTCACGCTGCGCGACCAGCTCTCTCAGGTATTCAACCGCGTCGGCACAGCCAAGAACGGCGATCGCGTGGAAGTGCTTGACCGGGAAAAGCGCTTCGCCAAGGTCCGCACCGGCACCGGACTCGAAGGCTGGGTCGAGCAACGTTATCTGGTCGATCAGCAGACTTACGACGCCTTCCAGAAACTCGCGCAGCAGGCGAAAGACGCGCCGGTGATCGGCAACGCCACCACCCGCAACGACACCAATCTTCACGTCGAGCCGGGCCGCGACACCGAACATCTTTACCAGTTATCGCAGACTGCCAAGGTCTCCATGCTCAAGCGCGCCACCGTCGAGAAACTTCTTCCCGGCGGCGCCACTAAGAATCCGCTGCCCGGCGTCAAAGACACAAAACCCATGGAAGACTGGTGGCTGGTCCGCGACAGCGACGGACACGTCGGCTGGGTTCTCGGGCGCATGATCGACCTCGACGTCCCGCTCGATATCGCGCAATACGCTGAAGGCCAGCGGATCGTAGCAAGTTTCGTCCTGAACAAAGTCCGTGACGGAGATAAAGAGGTCCCTCAATACCTCATGCTTTTAAGCGAGTCGAAAGACGGTATGCCCTTCGATTTCAACCAGGCCCGAGTCTTTACCTGGAACGTCCACCGCCATCGCTACGAGACCGCCTACCGCGAGCGCAAGCTGAACGGCGTCCTCCCGGTCACCATCTCAGAGGAAGACTTCGGCAAAGAAGGCCGCCTGCCGATCTTTACCCTCCAGGTCAAAGACGACTCCGGCAACACCCTCCAGCGCAAATACAAGATGAACACCCCCATCGTGCGCCGGATAGGCTGAACTCCTTGCTGGCTTGACTCTACCCTCTTCCCCTACATGTTTCCGTATACCGCGGTTCAGTCGTCTTCCATTTTTTGTATTCTCGTGATGGAGCGTATTATGAACGGTTGTGTAAGCGCATTTCCTTTCAATTACATATGTGTTCGTCATCAATTTGCCCGTATTGGTACCAAGGTTGCACAAAGGGTCTTATAGATATGGGCCAAATAACGCCCGCTCTCAGGTATGTCCAATTCAGTCGCTTAGGTTAGGAGAAACCGCATGAATCGCTCCCTGACTACTTTCAGGTTTTTTGCATTTTTGCTCGTTACGGTGGGCTTGGTTGCTTTCTCGTCTCTATCCCTCCTTGCTCAGCAAACGGGAGGAAGCATCGTTGGGTCGGTGCTTGACTCAACAGGAGCTGCGGTCGCCAACGCGGAAGTACAGGCGACGAACGTGGGCACTAATCTTACTGCCACGTCCAAGTCGGGTGGTGCCGGTTCGTATCGCTTTGACAACCTCATCCCCGGGTCGTACAAGATCACGGCAAAAGCATCGGGGTTCAAGACAATCTCGCAAATGGTAGACGTCCAGGTGAGTAGAACGTTCAGCCTTAATCTGACCTTGGCGCCTGGCTCTACGAGCGAAACCATCGAAGTTTCGGGAGCGCCGCCTCTAGTCGATGCCTCTACTCCGCAAATTGGCACCACGTACGAAACCGACACCCTCCAGAGCATACCTACGGCTGGCGCCGGCTTACTCGGTGTGATTAATCTTTCGCTGCTGCAGACGGGTGTGGGCAGCACAGGTGGTTTGGGTGCTGGCACAGGCCCCTCCGTTAGCGGACAAAGACCGCGCAACAACAACTTCACTATTGAAGGCGTCGATGAGAATGATAAGGGTGTGACCGGCCCAGCGTTATATGTTCCAAACGACGCTGTTTCTAACTTCACCATTCTTCAAAATCAGTTCAGTCCCGAGTTCGGCCACTCGACCGGCGGTCAGTTCAACACCAGCGTCACTAGTGGAACCAACGCATTTCACGGCAGAGTTTACGAATACTTCCAGAATAGAAATCTCAATGCTGTTGACAATGAGGTCGTGCTTACGACGGCCCCGAATACAGTCGCCAAGAATCCGCGATTCGATAACAACCGCTTCGGTGGCCAGATTGGTGGGCCCGTTGTTAAGAATAAGTTGTTTTTCTTCGTAAATTACGAGCGAACCCCCGATGGAGAAGCGGCCACGCCTCCCCAAGTGGCGGCCCCAACTGCGAATGGCTACGCTCAACTGGCAGCTGTGTTGAGTGCGGCTGGCGCCAGCACAACGAATATAGACGCGCTACAGCAGTGGGCGGTCGCCCCGACTGCAACCGACACGGCCACCATTTGCAAAAACGGGGCTCCTTCAGGCCCCAATCCCAATTGCGGAGGCGCCGCAAATCAAGCCCAGATCGAAATTGGCACACTCCCGATTCAGGCACCTTTCTGGAAGAACGCCTCGGATCTGACGACTTCGATGGACTACAACCTTAGCGACCACGATCAGATCCGCGGGCGCTACATTTACAACAAGGTGACTAAAATCGACAACCTCGCAACTCTCCCGGCTTTCTACACGAATGTAGAACTCCCCGGCCATTTAGTAAGCTTGAGCGAATTTCACACGTTCAACGCTGCCGTCAGCAATGAACTTCGCCTAGGCTACATGCGAACCGGCTTCAACTATGTGGTTGGCAATCAAACATTCTTGCCGACGCTGGATATGTTCCCGAATCTGACAATGGACGATTTGGGACTTAATGTTGGCCCTGATCCGAATGCCCCTCAGTATAGCCAACAGAACGTTTATCAAGCCACCGACAACCTGACGTGGATAAAAGGAGCGCACACTCTGAAGTTTGGTATTGAGGGGCGCAAGTACATTAGTCCGCAGAAGTTCATTCAGCGTTCACGCGGCGACTATGAGTGGGTCACGTTAAGCGATTATGCTTGGGACCAGGATCCACTTCAGGACAATGGCTTTGCAGAACGCAGCTTCGGCAATGTTGGATATAACGGCGATCAATGGGCCCTCTACTGGTACGGTAATGACACCTGGAAGGTGAATCGGAACCTCAGCTTGAATTTTGGCTTGCGCTACGAATTCACGAGTATTCCCTATGGATGGACGCAGCAATCGCTGAACAAGATTGCCAGTGTGCCTGGGCTGATTGACTTCGATTCACCGAAGGCGCCCAAACACGACTTCATGCCGCGCGTGGGATTTGCCTACACACCCGGCGAGAGTGGCAGAACGTCAATCCGGGGTGGTTTTGCGATGGCATACGATGTTTTGTACGACAACATCGGTGTCCTCTCGCGCCCCCCCCAGATCGGTTCTACGGTTGACTGCCCGCAAACTTGTACGCAGAACGCATTTCTTGCAAACGGGGGTATTCCGTTCCAGAATCTGAGCGGAATAACCGTGCTCGACCAGGCGACCGCGAGGTTCAACTCCTCTGCCTTCCTGCCAGTGGACGTCAAATATCCTTATGGTGAGACGTGGAATTTGGGAGTTCAACATACGTTCGGCTCGAACTACGCAGCCGAAGTTCGTTATGTCGGTACTCGCGGAGTACACCTTAACGTGCAGAATCGTCTGAACATCCAGGACGTCGTGACACCATCGAACTTCCTGCCGACCTTTGTCGATGGATGCACCGCCGCTTGCCAAACCCTGCAAAATTCATTCACCGCCCCTGGGCAGGTGACCATCAACGGCGTGGACGGCACACTGGACAATCAATTCAACAACGGTGATTTCTTTGTCCCTGGGTATCTGAATAACGGGTTCTTCGGCAGTTTCCTGGTTGGATTCATGCCGTGGGGAGCATCTACCTATCACGGTCTGCAGGCTCAGCTCGAACATCGGATGGCAAACGGCCTATTTTTCCAGGCGGCCTACACGTTCAGCCATTCAATTGACAACAGTACTGCTGACTTCTTCTCAACGGTGATAGCACCGCGTCGTCCGCAAAATTTCCGCGACCTAAACTCAGAGCGTGGAAATTCGCTACTAGATCACCGCAATCGATTCACTTTGGCGCTGGTCTATGACAGTCAGTGGTTTAACCACAGCCCCAATTGGTTCATGAAGAATATCGTCGGCAATTACGAGTTCACGCCGGTTTACTTCTACGAAACTGGCCAGTGGGCTACGATCCAGAGCGGGCAGGATTCGAACCTGAACTTGGATAACGCGGGCGATCGAGCTATTGTGAACCCTGCGGGCAACGCCAATCGTGCCAGCGATGTGACGGCTATTGTCAACCAGAGTGGCGATACTGTCGGGTACTTCGCGAATGATCCGACAGCAAGGTACATACAAACTGGCATTGGTGCCCTCGCGACCGGCGGACGTGGCACTTTTGCCTCGCCTGCCATCAACAACCTTGACCTCGGTGCTTCCAAGAAGTTCAGGTTCGGTGAGCGCATGGAGTTCCAGTTTGGGGTTCTCGCAATCAACGTTCTCAATCACCCGCAGTACACAACGGGCTTCGTAAGCCAAGCAGATTCTGTAAGCGATGTGGCGGCTGGCCAGAGAAACGTGCTGGAGCCTAAGCAGAGCACCTTGGATCCCCAGTACGCCGGGTCGCTGTTCTTTCCGAATGGAATCTTTGGGAACTTCAAGGCCGCGTACCCGAGTAACGCTCGCAAGCTGGCATTAAACGCTAAATTCAGCTTCTAAGCGGTTTTGATATTTCATTACGAGGAGGCTCCAACGAGCCTCCTTTTTCTGTTCTTAAAATCCCCCCCCGCTTGCTCGCCGCCCGAGTGCCCGGCTGAAAACGTTAATCGCAGCCATTCCCACCCATGGCTCGCCTGGATTCGTCTGCGATATCCCTCCGTCCGTCACGGTTTTCCTACATCTTTTCACACCTTGAAAACCCAAGTTATCCCATTTTTTGTATTTTTGGTCATTTCTGGGAGGGTACGTCATCCCAAGAACGCTGTTTTCATCGACTTAAATGGCAACCGAGCAATTCGTGATTGGCACCAAGGTTGCACAAACGGAGGTCAGGTTTGGCGGCAACGCCCATCTCCCAATACAGAACAATCTGACCGCCTCGGTTCGCGATCGATACCGATCGCCATTGGCGCAAGCCGGTCTGAATCGCGGCAGGGAGTGAATACGGAGGAAGTAATGAGATTAGTTCGCTTTGGAGTAACACTCTCGACAATCATCATCCTGCTGTCTGCCTTCGGTTTCGGGCAGGCCACACTGGGAGTAATCGCCGGCTCCGTCACCGACAATTCCGGCGCCGTGGTCGTCGGAGCGACGGTTAGTGTGCAGCGTGCTGAAGGTGGCGAAGCCAGAGAAGCGAAAAGCGGCCCCGCCGGCGATTATCGAGTCGAGTCATTGACACCCGGAACCTATACCGTAAAGGTGTCTGCGGGTGGCTTTTCGACAGCCGAACTGGCAAATATTGCCGTCAACGCCTCGATCACAACGCCGGTGAACGTTCATCTGAATGTTGGTACGGCGACTGAAACCGTACAAGTTGACGCCTCCGTTCCTCAAGTGCAAACGGAGTCTGGCCAGATCGATGCGGTTATTCCCACAGTTCAAGTCCGCGACTTGCCCATTGTCGGCGGCAACCCTTATTCCCTGGCAACAACACTCCCTGGAGTTATAATTCCCGACCCGCGCGGTAATGATACGAATGGAACCGGCTTCGCGGTAAACGGCTTACGTTCACGTTCCAACAACTTTCTGATTGATGGCTTTGATAACAACGATTACGCGATCACCGGCCAGGCTCTCCAGCCAACGAACCAGGAAGCCGTCGAGACCGTCACCGTGCTGCAGAACGCGTACTCAGCGGAATACGGACGTGGGGGCGGTTCCGTCTCAAACCTGGTTTTCAAATCCGGAAGCAATGCATTTCATGGTTCCGCCTGGGAGCAATATAGCGGGAGTGCTTTGAATGCAATAACCGCGGAACAGCAGCAGAGTGGGTTAACATCGGCGCCGCATCAGGTAAATAACGTTTTTGGATTTACCCTCGGTGGCCCGGTTATTAAGAACAAGCTCTTTTTCTTTGGAACATCTCAGTGGACACGGCTGATCGGGGCTCAGACCACTGCATCTACGTTAGATATTCCGACGGCCAATGGCATCGCGACGCTGCAGACGGTTCTGGCGGGTGCCGCACCGGGCAGCGGAACCGCGAATAACATACAGGTTCTTTTGGACTCGCTGGGTGGCCTAGCAGCCCCGATCCCGGTTCACAACGTCCAGCTTGCCGACGAACCTGGATGCACCGGGTGCAGCGTAGAATTCGGTGACCTGACGCGGACGGATCCGGGACGCAGCCTCGCTTATGAATGGACTGCTCGGGCCGACTATACGCCGAATTCGACCGACAACGTGTTTGCTCGGTTCACCAATACATACAGTTCGCTAAGTCCTGACTTGTTCGCCAATAGCACTGCGCTCCCCACACAGGACACGCTGCAAGGTGGCCCGGCTCGTAACCTCGGTATTATGTGGGCACATACCTTTGGCCCAACAGTTCTGAACGAGTTCCGCTTCTCCGCGCAGACCATTTCGTTCGCTTTTGACCCGACAGCTAAAACTTTGGCCAACCCGCTAGCCCACCTCCCAAGCGTCAGTTTCACAAGTTCGTTTGGGGGAGGGGTGGTTTCGTTGGGTGGCTTCTCGCTGGGAGCGTTTCCGCAGGGGCGTCAACATCAAACCTATCAGTTTCAGGATGCGGTGTCCCTGTTGAAGGGAAAGCACAGCATGAAGCTGGGAACCGACATCGGAATCATTCTGGTCACAGATGGAATTCCATTCAACTCAGATGGACTCGCGGTTATCGCCCCAGGTGGGAATTGCACGGTTAACGGCGGCACGCAACCCTGTACGGACCTGGCAAATTATGTGGATGATTTTACCGGCACCGGCACCAGCAGCATCTCAAAGCAGTTCGGAAATCCCAGGATCAGTTCTCCTACCACTCAGGAGGCGTATTACTTTCAAGACACTTGGAAGCTACGCCAAAATTTAAGCCTCACTTATGGACTTCGGTACGAATACCAGCCGCCCGACGCTGAGAACGTTCTGGCATATCCTGCGATCAACCGCAATACCGTCCTGACCAATCCGTTGCAGACCCGAGTCGAGGTAAAACCCTACCGCAATGCCTGGGGACCGCGGCTGGGCTTCTCGTATTCTCCCCAGTTCTGGTCTGCATTACTTGGACAAAACAAAACTGTTATTCGCGGAGGAGCAGGCGTTTTTTACGACACATTCTTCACCAATATCAGTGACAACGCTGCCGAAACGGTTCCCAATACTCTTGGCGGAACGCTCTTTGGCGCCGATGTTGGCGGCAGGGGAATTCCGAGCGCACTGGAATCAATCGCGACGATTTCACCTGTAGCCGACCCGACTAGCACGATCGACACCGTCATTGACAACTTGCGCAATCCGAGGACTTATCAATGGAACTTGAACGTGCAACGCGAGCTACCAGGCAAACTGATCGCGCAGGTGGCCTACGTCGGTACGCGCGGTGAATACCTCTTCGACAACGAGCAACTCAATCCGCGGGTTTACAGTGGATCGCCTTTTGGGTTTAATCCACGTGTCAATCCGAATAAGGGTTCGATTATTGCTCGCGCGAACCGCGGTGACTCTGTTTACCATGGTTTGCAGGCTGAAGTTGATAGAAACGTCGGCAGGCTTAGTTTCCGAGCGTCGTACACTTATTCGCATTCCATTGACAACGCGTCGGATATCTTCACTACCAGTGGCGGAAGCAGCTTCTGGCAGGATGTGCGCAATCCAGCGAGCGACCGCGGTAGCTCGCTTTTTGACCGCAAGCACAGCGCGGCATTTACCTGGGTTTACCAATTACCCGGACCCAGCAAGGGAATTCTGAATCAGGTCCTCGGCGGTTGGGCAACCAGTGGCACTATCCTTTTGGAATCAGGAACTCCTGAAACCCTTTTCTTCGGTGGAGTAGATCTCAACGGTGACGGTCAAGGTAATGATCGTCCGTCCATACTCAATCCCACCGCCGCCATAAACGTTAGTGACACGTGCCTGGCGAACCCCACATGCCCGACCGGCATTGGTCTAATTGATCCTGCCGACCTAGGGCCGGGAATCTTTGACATGGAACAGTTGTTCTTTGGCACCGGGTTCTTCACCCTGACACCTGATCAAACACGCTATGTTGCGATTGCTGGTCAGAACGGAGGAGTAGCCCGAAACTCGATTCGCCTGCCCGGTTTAGAGAACTATAACCTTGCGGTTATGAAGAATTTCAGAATTCATGAATCGCATACCTTACAGTTCCGGGCCGATTTTCTCAACGCATTCAACCACTTCAACGCAGGACAAAACAACATTACAGGCTATGGGGATCTACTCAGTCCGGGTTCTGGCGTGCTTGGTCCAAAGAGCCTCACTTTGGATGGAGGCCGCTCTATCCAGATTTGGCTGAAGTATAGCTTTTGATAGGACTGGAGTGCGTTTAACGAGCGGGCCAAGGAACTTGGCTCGCTTTTATTTGCTAACGGGTTATTGCCACGCGGCTAAACCTCACGCTTAAGATGGATGCGGCATCGTCCGAATTGAGGAGATGGCTCCAGTTGAACAACCAATGCTACATCCCGGAATGGCTGCTCAAGTAGATGTCGAGATCGGCTACGGTATTAGACTTCTTGCCATCTTGACGCACCATCTGTATTTCAGGAGTTCTTTCTAGATTTTTCCTTCGCCCACCTTGCCATTACTGCTTTACGAGCAATTTCCTTCCTTTGCTCCGCGGTAAGACGTTGGGCGCGGATTTTTCCGCCCTTTGAACCGCCCAACTTCCCTAGTGCAACCGCATTCGGATTCTTTTTCTTCGTCACGCGATGACCCTAAGCTAGAGATTCCTTTGGCAAAAATCAATATCACCAAAGAGTCTTGACTATTCTTAGGCGCCCATGCATATGCTTAAGCGTCTAAGTATAGGAGTATTCAATGGGCAAACCTGATGACTTGTCACAAAGCGTTCGGTGGGCACGCAAACGTTGGAGGTGCCTTCCTCCGCTGGCATTGGATGCTCTAAAACAATTGGTCACGTCACACGGATTCTCTATCGTCATGGGAGATCTCCTCTTCTTAAATGGCGCTTGGTACGTCACTCATATCGGTTTGCCAAGGCTCCCGCAAAGAAGATCGTGCGCTGGTATCCGAGTACAGGCGCTGCCAGATTTCTGCGACAGCGGAAGCTCGCAATGGGCATTCAACACAACGGTGTTCAAATCGCAAAATTGCCGCGGATTTGTGAGTTACGGCGACGCCAACCCTTCAAATGTGTCGCGTATTGTGCATGGGGCAGAGATGCGGGTGGCCGAGACACGCGCTGTCAATCGCGCGCTGCGGAAGGCTTATGGAATCGGGATCTGCTCCATCGAAGAAGTCGGATCGATGGCGCCGCTTGCGGACCGAAGGGAGACTGAGAAAGAGGTCCGGAAGCTTCCTCCCGAATCCACGAACGGGAATCGCAACAATGGGCACGGGAGTAATGGAAACGCGAATGGCGTTCGCGTTCGCGATTGTCTCTGCCAGGTGATCCGCCAGCACGGGATGGATGCCGAGCTGGTGAAGGCTTACGCGATCGATTTCTGTGGCAAGAAGACCCTTCGCGAAGCTACCCGGGAGCAAGTCGAGAACTTTGTGACGCATCTTGCCGATTGGGCCGAGAAAGATCGCAACGCTTTGCTCTGCCAGCTGAACAGCTACTCGCGCCCGCAGGCTGGTGCCGCATGAAACGCTACGTTTCTGGTCTTAATCAAGCCAGCGCATGCGCCAGTGATGGTCTTATCGATGGTTTGTTCTTGGTTAGGGTGGAGCGAATCCAGTACCGCTGGCACCGGCAGAAGCCGTTCTACGCCATTCAGTTCTCCGTCCTTGAGCCCCTCCCGGTTGCTGGCAATCGACTCGCCACCCGGCTCTCCTGCAGCTCAAAGAACCTGTGGAAGCTGAACTGGTTCCTGCGCGACTTCGGGTACGATCCCGAACTCCTAGAACGCAGCGAGATCGATGACAAGAGCCTGGTCGGACTCTGTGGCGTTGTCAAGATTAGCTACTCCGTCATCGACGGAATGGCCGTGCTCGACCTCGACGGTTCCGCACCCGCAAGCCGGTGGCGAGAGCTTTCCAATGGAACCGGAACCGAGATTCCCATCAGCCCAGCAATAGCAGAGTCGAAGGCATGCTCGAAGGCCGCATTGTGACCTACAGCTACAGCCAACTCGCCCATTACCTCAGCTGCCCACGCAGGTATCGTCACCGCTATCTGGATGGCTGGCAGGAGAAGGACTCCAGGGCCTCCATGCTCTTCGGTCGTGCCTTTGAGCAAGCCCTCGGGGCCTACTTCCGGCGCGAAGATGCTGCCGTCGCCTTCTATCGCGAGTGGGCCACCTACCAGAAGCAGACGCTGCATTACGGCGAGCGCGACACCTGGGACCGCATGCTCGAACAAGCTCTCCTGTTGCTCGACCGCTTCTGCCAAGATGATCGCGTCCGGGTTCCCCAGCCGCGAAAGAACCTGCAGATCAAGTTTGTGCGTCCGCTCTCAGGCGGAAACGACTTTGTGGCCTACGTCGATGCCATTGGGAAGCTCGATGGCACCGGCTGCCTGCTCGAATGGAAGACCACCTCCAGCCGCTACCCGGAGCAGCCGGATGGACTGCTAGGGCTCGACCCGCAGCTACTCTGCTACTCCTGGATCAGCGGCATCTCGGAAGTCGCTCAGGTGGTATTCGTGCGTAAACGGTTGGTCGAGATCCAG
>Ga0310810_10001017_pt1 | contig 28552 bp, 27 predicted proteins | sample NCmetagenome_FD_207641 | JGI IMG/M metagenome (GOLD analysis project Ga0310810, IMG submission 207641) | Soil microbial communities from experimental microcosm in Duke University, North Carolina, United States - NC | ecosystem: Engineered > Artificial ecosystem > Soil microcosm > Unclassified ... | reverse complement strand
GGGTCGCCGGTGACGCCGAACTTGTTGAGCGCGCCGGCGCCCATCACGCCGGCCACCACCTCGCCCGAGTGGATGCCGATGCCGAAGCGCAGCTCGGGAAGGGACTTGGCGCGCAGCTCGTCGTTGTAGCGCGCGAGCGCCTCGCGCATCTCGAGCGCGGCGAGCACCGAGTCGCGCGCCTGCCAGGGGTTGGGCTCGAGCGCGCCGAAGAGCGCGAGCAGCCCGTCGCCCACCAGCTCGTTGATGTGGCCGTGGTGGCGGCCGATCGCCTCGTTCATGCGCCGGAAGTAGCCGTTCAGCAGGCTCACGGTGAGCGCGGGATCGAGCCGGTCGCAGAGCGCGGTGAAGCCGCGCAGGTCGGCGAACAGCATGGTCACCTGCCGGCGTTGCGCGGGGTAGGAGCCGCCCGCGGCGACCTGCTCGACGACGTCGGGCGGCACGAACTGCTCGAAGTCGTGCTGCACCTGCTCGAGGCCGCGCGCGCGACGCGAGCTCACGAGGGCGAGGGCAATGGCGAGCGCCAGGGCGAGGCCGAGCGCGACGCTCATCCGTGCAGCATCGCGAGCCGCACCATGGCGTTGGCGAGCGCCGCGACGCCGATCGCCTCGAGCATGACGTCGGGGCCGAGCTCGGCCGCGAGCGCCGCGGTCTGCCGCTGGATCGGACCGATCTGGTAGTACACCGTGTCGCGCACCCAGGGGAGCAGCGCCTCCTCGCGCCCCATCCGCGCGCAGCGCAGGTGGGCGAGCGCGGCGTCGTACTCCGGGGCGGCGAGCCCTCCGGCCAGGGCCAGGCGGCGCGCTTCCTCCTCGCTCGCCCGGCAGCCGAGCGTGCGCGCGACGACGGCGAACATCAGCGCCTTGGTGGCGGGCGGCAGGACGGGCGACGCGAAGGCGCCGTCCAGCGCCTTCCTCAGGATGGTCGCCGCCGGCAGCGGGGCGGCCGCGGCAAGGATGGCGCCGAACGGCCCGGCGGCGAGCGCGGCGGCGTCGCTCGCCGGCGGCTGCGGCGGGTGCTGGCGCGACATGGCGAAGCGCAGCAGCGGGCGCGTGACGAAGGAAAACGGGCCGTCGGCGAGGCTCTCGAGCATGCGCTCCGGCGGGCAGGCGCTCAGCACGCCGATGCGGTTGTGGTTGCACGAAAGGGCGATGAGCAGCGCCATCTCGACGACCGCCTCGCGGCTGAAGCCGAGCGCGACGAGCGCGTCGCATTCGGCCTTCATCGGCCGCGGGCGCGAGCGCGCCAGGCTGCGGCAGAAGGCGATGAACGCGCGCCCCTTGTCGTCGAGCTCGGCGAGCGTCGCCTCGCGCTCCAGGCGGGCGATGAAGGACTCCGACCAGCCGAAGATCTTCATCAGCGCGCGGTTCGCGCCGTAGCAGTAGCGGCAGGCGTTCTCCTGCGCGGTGACCAGCGCGCCGATGCCGTAGAGCCGCTGCGGCATCGCCGCCGGCCGGTAGGTGACCTCGGCGACGCACATCTCGCGCAGCCAGGGGCTGCGCGCCGCGCGCCGGTCCATCTCGCTCACCTGCCCGGCGCGGCGCTTGACCTCGGCCTCCCAGGCCGGATCCGACACCGTGGGCAGGATCGACTCCGCCCAGGCGATCTCGTTCAGGAGCAGATCGAACCTCCTTTGCGGCCGAGTCTACCGCCGGTTATCTTCCGCCGCCCATGGCCACCGTCCTCGCGCCCTTCCGCGTCCGCAGCTTCCGCTTCCAGTGGCCGGCCGACCTGGTCACGTCCTGGGCGATCGAGATGGAGAACCTGATCCTCGGCTGGTATGTGCTCTCGAGCACCGGCTCGGTCGAGCAGCTCGTGGCCTTCGGCGCGCTGGTGTGGCTCGGCTCGCTCTTCTCGCCGTTCTTCGGCATCGCCGGCGACCGGCTCGGCTTCCGCTTCCTCCTCTGCGCCACCCGCGCCGCGTATGCCGTGCTGGCGCTGATCCTGACGGCGCTGACCTGGACGAAGGCCCTCGAGCCGTGGCACATCTTCACCATCGCCGCGCTGGCCGGCCTGATGCGCCCGCAGGACAACGTGATGCGCTACGTGCTGGTCGGCCAGACGATGCGCCCGGAGCTCCTCCTGCCGGCGCTCGGCATCCAGCGCACCACCTCGGACACCGCGCGCATCGCCGGCGCGCTCGCCGGCACGGGCGGCGTGGCGCTCGTCGGCATGGCGCCCGCGTACGTCGTGGTGACGGCGATGTACGTCGCCGCCTTCCTGCTCTCGCTCGGCGTCGCCGGCCCGCCGCCGCGCAGCGCGCGCGATTCCGCCGAGGCGGCGGCCTCGCGCGCCGTGGCGGGGCTGAAGCAGGTGGTGGGCTACGTCTGGCAGCGCGCCGACCAGCTCGGCGCGTTCAGCGTCGCCTTCCTCGTCAACCTGCTCGCCTTTCCGTTCTTCCTCGGCCTGCTGCCGTACGTCGCGAAGGAGGTCTACGCCTCCGGCCAGTCGGGGCTCGGCTACCTGGCGGCGGCGTTCTCGGGCGGCGCGCTGTGCGGCTCGCTCGTGCTCGGCGCGCGCCGCGCGCCCTGGCGGGCCGGGCGCGTGATGCTGGTCGCCGCGGCCGTGTGGTTCGCGGCGATCCTGGTGTTCGGCCAGGCGCGCTCGATGGCGCTCGGCATCGGGCTGCTGCTGCTCTCGGGCTTCGCGCAGAGCCTGTGCATGACGCCGCTCGCCGCGGTGATGCTGCGCTCGGCGAGCGACGAGATGCGCGGCCGCGTGATGGGCATCCGCATGCTGGCGATCTGGGGGCTGCCGCTCGGCCTGCTCGCCGCCGGGCCGCTGATCGCGCACCTCGGCTATCGCGCGGCGACGCTGCTCTACGCCGGCGCCGGCCTCGCCGCGACGCTCGCCATCGCCTGGCGCTGGCGCGCCGCGCTGTGGGATCGCGCCGCGCCCGCGAACTCGCCGGTCTAGGGCCTTAGACTAGCCCTCCTATGAGCACGCTGCTCTTCATCGTTGCCGCGACGCTGGTCGGCGGCGTGCTGAGCGTCGCCGCCGCGGCGCTCTTCGCCCTGCGCGCGCGCGACGCCGACGTGCCGATGCTGGTGAGCTACGCCATCGGCACGCTGCTCGCCGCGGCGCTGCTCGAGATCCTGCCGCACGCGCTCGAGACCGCGCCGCGGCCGGAGCTGGTCACCGCCACGCTGCTCGGCGGCATCCTCGCCTTTTTCATGCTCGAGAAGCTGCTGCTCTGGCGGCACGCCCATGACGGGCATGCGCACGCGGAGGGGCGGGTCGCCCTGATGGTCATCGTCGGCGACAGCTTCCACAACCTGGTCGACGGCGTGATCATCGCCGGCGCCTTCCTCGCCGACTTCGAGCTCGGCGTGGTCACCGCGCTGGCGATCATCGCCCACGAGGTGCCGCAGGAAGTGGGCGACTTCCTGGTGCTGCTGCACTCGGGCTACAGCCGCCGCCAGGCGTTCGTCTTCAACCTGGTGGCGAGCGGCGCGATGCTGGTAGGCGGCGTCGCCGCCTATTTCGCCCTGCAGGGCCTGCGCGAGGGCATCGCGCCGCTCCTCGGCATCGCCGCGGCGAGCATGCTCTACGTGGCGATCGCCGACCTGATCCCCGGGCTGCACAAGCGGGTCGAGCCGCGCGCCGCCGCCGCGCAGGTGGCGCTGATCCTCGCCGGCATCGCCACGGTATGGGGGGTGGGGCGGCTCGCCCGGCTGCTCGCCGACGTGTAGCACTTCATATACCGCACATACGTTTGGCGCATAATAGCCGCGCACCGCGCCCGTCCGACGAGGCGGGCGTCATCCAAAAAAGGGAGAGGCCCATGAAGACCCCAACGCTGAAGATCTGCATCCCGCTCGCGCTCGCGTTCGCCGCGGGCTGCGCCACCCAGTCGGGCAACGACAGCGCCGCCGGCACGCCGACCGGCAAGTCGACCTCGAGCACGGCGACGAGCCGCGGCACGAATTCGGGCTCGATGAGCGGCACGCCGGGCTCGCGCTCGGGCATGGCGAGCGGCCAGCCGGGCGAGCGCTCGGTGTTCTTCGAGTTCGACAAGTCGAACCTGACGCCGCAGGACCGCAAGCTGGTCGAGGCGCATGCGCAATACCTGAAGGAGCATCCCGACCTGAAGGTGCGCGTCGAAGGCAACACCGACGAGCGCGGCAGCAAGGAATACAACCTCGCGCTCGGCCAGCGCCGCGCCGAGAGCGTGACCAAGGTGATGAAGCTGCTCGGCGTGAAGGACCAGCGCGTCGAGGCGGTGAGCTACGGCGAAGAGAAGCCGCGCTCCCAGGGCCACGACGAGCAGGCCTGGCAGCAGAACCGCCGCAGCGACATCAGCTACTAGGCGTTCATCGCGCGCGAAACGTCGCCGCCCGGCGACGATTCGCGCGCGATTGTTTCACGGAAGTTGCCGCTCGATCCGCCGGTCGAACCTTCCGTCAAAAACGTCATCGCGCACGCAGCGTTGACGACTTAACCTGCCGCTCGCTTCAGCAAGCCAAGAAAAGGAGCGCAGCAATGGAAAACGTCCAGCCCAGGTCCCGCATGCATCCGCTCGCCGCCGGCGCGGCGGCGGCGGTCATCGTCGCGTCGGTGGTCGCGGTCGCCGCGATCGCCGGCTACCTCCCCGGCTCGAGCGCCGGGCCGAAGCCGGCGCAGCAGCAGAACGCCGTCGCGGCGAAGCCGGCACAGAAGAGCGCCGTGCGCGTCGCAACCGCGTGCAGCGAATGCGGCGTCGTCGTCTCGGTGAAGGAAGAGACCGTGATGGGCAAGGGAAGCGGCGTCGGCGCGCTCGCCGGCGGCGTGGCGGGCGCGGTGATCGGCCACGACATCGGCGACGGCAGCCGCGCCGGCACGGCGATCGGCGCCGTGGTGGGCGGCGTCGCCGGCCACCAGGTCGAGCGCAGCGCGAAGAGCAGCAAGAAGTACGAGACCTCGGTGCGCATGCCGGACGGCTCGGTGCAGAGCGCGTTCACCGACACGCCGCCCGCCTGGCGCGCCGGCGACAAGGTGCGGCTGCACCGCGGCGTGGTGAAACCCCTCTGACGCGGTCCCGGTTTGCTATGCTCCCGCGCGGGGCAACCAGGGAGGGGCAGACCGATGGACGGCAGACGAACCATGGCCGCGCTTGCCGGCGCGCTGGCGATCGCTTTCTCGGGCGCGGCATCCGCGCAGCAGGCGGGCGCGCCTGCCGAGGCCGGCTTGGCGCGCAACCTCTACGCCGGCCTGGCGCTCGGCCAGTCGACGGCGAAGGAGGCGTGCAGCGGGCTCGCGAGCTGCGACAAGAGCGACAACAGCTTCGGCGCCTTCGCCGGCTACTGGCTGCGCCCGGGGTTCGCCGTCGAGGGCGGCTACCACAACCTCGGCAAGGCGACGGCGCCCGGCGGCACCTATGTGCGCTCCAATGTCTGGGAGCTGCTCGGCCTCGGCGCCTGGCAGCCGCACGGCGAGGCAGTCTCGCTCTACGCCAAGTTCGGCCTGGCGCGCGGCGCGCAGGAGGGCGGCGGCGCGCGCGCGGCGCCGAAGGAGCTCACCACCGGCATCACCTTCGGCTTCGGCGTGCAGGTCGATTTCGCGCGGCGCTTCGGCGTGCGCGCCGAATGGCAGCGCTACCCGCGCCTGGGCGGCGGCCCGGTGCTGCCGATCGGCGACATCGACGTGCTGAGGCTGGCCGGGCTCTGGCGCTTCCGCTAGCCGCATGAGCCGCGCGACCCTCGTCGCGGCGGCCGCGGTCGTCCTCTTCGTGTTCGCGGCGGCCGGCTACTGGGTACACGCCGCGTGGGCGAAGCGCGCCGAGCAGCAGCGCATCGGCGAGCTGCTGCGCGATACCACCGAGGCGCTGCGCCGCGGCCTCGTGCCGGGCGTTTCAGCCTCGCTGGTCGACCGCATCGACGCCGACGTCGAGGCGGCGAAGGCGCCGCACGATCCGCGGCTCGCCGACGCCGCCGGGCTCTACATGCTGAGCGCGCGCGAGATCGTCCGGCGGCGCGTGCAGCTCGAGCGGCTGGAGCGCCAGGCGGCGCACAGCGGCGCGGCGCTCGCCGCGCACATGAGGAGCGGCGGCCGGCGCAACGACGCCTGGTTCCGCAGCGCGCTCGAGCTCAAGCAGCACGTCGAACGCGACCACCGCGAGGTCGACATCGCGCTGAAGACGCTCGACGAGCTGCTCTTCGGCCTGGCCGAGACCGAGCGCGGCCTCGCGCCGCATGTCGCGCCGGGCGTGCTGCTCGACGAAGACGCGCGCCGCAAGGCGCTCGGACAGCTCGAGCTGGAAAGCAAGCAGGCCGCCGCGGCGCTGGAGAAGACGCGCGCGCTCGCGGTGCGCTAGGAGGGGTCAGGTCCCTTCTTGCGGCGCAGCCGCGCCCACGCCCACAGGATCAGGTAGAGCAGCGCCGGGACAGCGACGCCCAGGAGCGCCGGCCGCAGCGCTTTCTCCGCGGGTTCTTCGCCTACCGCCAAGATGGTGCCCGTCTGGAGCACGGCGAGCACGACCCAGATCACGGTAAAGAGCAGCCACAGCCTTTTCCAGAGCGCCACTAAGCCGCGGCGGCGGCGAGCGAGGTGATCAGCCGCTCGAGCTTGGCGGCGTCGGCGGCGAAGCGGCGGATGCCCTCGGCGAGCTTCTCGGTCGCCATGGCGTCCTCGTTGTGCAGCCAGCGGAAGGCCTTCTCGTCGAGCGAGAGCTTCGCCAGCGATTCGGCCCTGGCTGCTTCGACCGACAATTTTCTTTCGAGGTTTCCGGAAGCGGCGGAGAGCTTCTGCAGCAGGTCGGGCGCGATGGTGAGGAGGTCGCAGCCGGCGAGGGCGAGGATCTGCCCGGTCTTGCGGAAGCTCGCGCCCATCACCTGCGTCGGGTAGCCGAACTTCTTGTAGTAGTTGTAGATGCGCACGACCGAGGCGACGCCGGGATCGTCCTCGAGCGGGATGTCGTCCACCTTGCGCGCCTGGCGGTGCCAGTCGTAGATGCGGCCGACGAAGGGCGAGATCAGCGTCACGCCGGCGTCGGCGCACGCCACCGCCTGCGCGAACGAGAAGAGCAGCGTCATGTTGCAGTGGATGCCCTCGCGCTCGAGGCGCTCGGCGGCGCGGATGCCTTCCCAGGTCGAGGCGAGCTTGATCAGCACCCGCTCGCGCGAGACGCCCTGCTTCTCGTAGAGCGCGATCAGGCGCCGCGCGCGGGCGATCGAGCCTTCCAGGTCGAACGAGAGCCGCGCATCCACCTCGGTGGACACGCGCCCGGCGACGTACTTCAGGATCTCGCGCCCGAACTGGACGAAAAGGTTATCCATGGCGAGCGCGACGTCGCCGCGGGCGCCGCTGATCGCGGCGTCGACCAGGCGGCGGTAGCGCGGATCCTCGGCGGAAGCGAGCAGCAGCGAGGGATTGGTGGTCGCGTCCTGCGGCTTCCAGCGGGCGACCGCTTCGATGTCTCCCGTGTCCGCGACGACCAGCGAATGCTTCGCGAGCGATTCCAGTTGAGACATGATGGAAAAATTATAAGGGGAGCGATCATGGCGGAGGGCGAAGGCACCCGTCTCGTGCGCACCAATCACGTGGCGCGCAGCGCGTCGTTTGCCTATTGCCTTCTTCCGATTGGACTTTATCTCGCCGAGCACGACGCCGGCCCCGTCGCCTGGGTGCTCGCGGCGCTGCTCTTCGGCGTTTACCCGCAGCTCGTCTACTGGCGCGCCATCCGCTCGGCGACGCCGCTGCGCGCCGAGCTTGACAACCTTTTACTCGATGCGGCGCTGCTCGGCGCGTGGTCCGCGTATCTCGGCTTCCCGCGCTGGATCGCTTTCTCTCTGATCGTCGCCGCGATGCTCAACGCCGCGGTGAACCGCGGCCCGGGCGGCGTGCTGCTCTCGCTCGCGTGCAGCACCGGGGGCGCGCTGCTCGTCATGGTGGTCTACGGCTTCCACTTCGACCCCAACATGACGCCGCTGGTCGCCGGGCTGTGCATCGGCGGGCTTTCGGCCTACATATCGGGGATCGGCTGCGTGGTCTACGCGCAGAACCGGCGGCTCACCGCGGCGCGCGACAGGCTGCGCGAGAGCGAGGACCGCTACCGCCTGATCGCCGAGAACGCCGACGACCTGGTCGGCCTGCTGGACGGCCAGGCGCGCTGGCTCTATGCGAGCCCGTCGCACGCGAAGGTGCTCGATCCGCCCGACGTGGCGCCGGGCGTCGATCCGTTCGCGCGCCTGCACCCCGAAGACGCGGAGCAGGCGAGGGCGGCCGTCGCGCGCGCGCGCGCGTCCGGCAAGCCGCGCGAGCTGCAGTGGCGCATGCTCGACCGCGACGGGCGCATCCGCCAGTACCAGGTGCGGCTGCAGCCGGTGGACGGTCGGGTGGTGGTGGCGGCGCGCGACATCACCGACCTGCGCGAGAGCGAGGAGCGGCAAGTCCTCGCCGCGCACGCCCTCGAGGGCATGACCGAGGCGATCATGATCACCGCCGCCGACGGCACCATCGTCAGCGTCAACCGCGCGTTCTGCGAGATCACCGGCCACACGCGCGAGGACATGGTGGGCCTCTCGGAGACGGCGGTGCGCAGCGGCATGCAGCCGCCCGAGTTCTACGACGAGATCTACGCCGCCGTGCAGCGCGACGGCTACTGGTCGGGCACGGCCTGGAAACGGCGCAAGAACGGCGCGGTCTACCGGGAATGGCGCAGCGTGCGCGCCGTGCGTCAGGATGGTGAAAGCCACCTTGGGGATGAAAGCCACGGCAGCCCGATTACCCACTACGTGCACGTGTTCTACGAGGTGGGCGCCCCGGGCGCCCAGGCGCGCCCCGCCGGAAACCCTGTAGGCACCTGAAATCTAAGGCTTCTCGTCTCGCAAGGGGAGTAAACTCTCGGGCCAATAACAATTCACCGTTACCTGGACAGGAGTCGCGTTGCAGCCCACCGACATCAAGCACCCGGATTACTTCCACAAAGTCGTCGACTGCCAGTGGGCGTGCCCGTCCCACACTCCGGTTCCCGAATACATCCGCCTGATCGCCGCGGGGCGCTACTCCGACGCCTACATGGTGAACTGGCAATCGAACGTCTTTCCCGGAATCCTCGGCCGCACCTGCGATCGCCCCTGCGAGCCGGCGTGCCGGCGCGGGCGCGTCGAAGAGGAGAACCAGCCGAAGCCCGAGCCGGTGGCGATCTGCCGCCTGAAGCGCGTCACTGCGGACTACAAGGACGGCGCGGAGGTGTCCCGGAAAATCTCCCTGCACCGCAAAACGAAGTCCAACGGCAAGAAGATCGCCTGCGTCGGCGCCGGCCCGGCGTCGCTCACCGTCGCGCGCGACCTCGCGCCGCTCGGCTACGAAGTCACGGTGTTCGACCAGGACCCGCGCGCCGGCGGCATGATCTGGTCGCAGATCCCGCGCTTCCGCCTGCCGCTCGAGGTGATCGACGAGGAGGTGAACTACATCCTCGATCTCGGCGTGCAGTTCAAGCACCGGAAGATCGACTCCATGAAAGCGCTCATGGCCGAGGGCTGGGACGCGATCTTCGTCGGCTCCGGCGCGCCGCGCGGCCGCGACCTCGACATCCCGGGGCGCAAGGAAGGCGCGGCGAACATCCACATCGGCATCGACTGGCTCTCCAGCGTGTCCTTCGGCCACACCAGCAGGATCGGCAAACGAGTCATCGTCCTGGGCGGCGGCAACACCGCGATGGACTGCTGCCGCACCTCGCGCCGCCTCGGCGGCGACGACGTGAAGGTCATCGTGCGCTCGGGCTTCGACGAGATGAAGGCGAGCCCGTGGGAGAAGGAGGACGCGCAGCACGAAGGCATCCCGATCCTCAACTACCTGGTGCCCAAGGAGTTCGTCATCAAGGGCGGCAGGCTTGCCGGCATGATCTTCGAGAAGGTCAAGGCCGTCTACGACGCCAAGGGGAAAAGGGACCTGGTGAAGACCGGCGAGCCCGACCAGTTCTTCGAGTGCGACGACGTGCTCGTCGCGGTCGGCCAGGAGAACGCCTTCCCGTGGATCGAGCGCGAGTCGGGCATCCAGTTCGACAAATGGGGCCTGCCGCAGCTCGACAAGACCACCTTCCAGTCGACGGTGCCGAACGTGTTCTTCGGCGGCGACTCGGCGTTCGGGCCGAAGAACATCATCTGGGCCGTGGCGCACGGCCACGATGCGGCGATATCGATCGACAAGCTCCTCAGCGGGGAGGCGCTGAACGAGAGGCCTGCGCCGGGCGTCACCGTGATGTCGCAGAAGATGGGCATCCACGAGTGGAGCTACGACAACGAGGTCCACCCGGACACGCGCTACAAGGTGCCCTGGCGCGACATCAAGGAGACGCTGAAGAGCGTGAAGGCCGAGGTCGAGCTCGGCTTCGACGTCGCCACGGCATGGAAGGAGGCGCAGCGCTGCCTGAACTGCGACGTGCAGACGGTGTTCACCGACCGGCTGTGCATCGAGTGCGACGCCTGCGTCGACATCTGCCCGATGGACTGCATCACCTTCACGCCGAACGGCGAGGAGGCCGAGCTGCGCAAGCGGCTGAATGCCCCGGCGGAAAACGCGACCCAGGCGCTTTACGTCTCGGGCGAGCTGAAGACCCGGCGCGTCATGGTCAAGGACGAGGACGTCTGCCTGCACTGCGGCCTGTGCGCCGAGCGCTGCCCGACCGGCGCCTGGGACATGCAGAAGTACCTGATCGAGATGACCCACGCCGGAAGCCGCGCGGCGCCGTATCACAAGAAGGCCGCATGAGCCGCCTGAAATCGGTGCGTTCCCTGCGCCCACCGGTTTGCAGTCCTGCCGAATGGCAGCTGCGCGTGCAGCTCGCGGCCGCGTACCGAGTCGCGGACCGCCTGGGCTGGAACGAGCTCATCTATACGCACATCAGCGCGCGCGTGCCCGGGCCGCAGCACCACTTCCTGATCAACCCCTACGGCCTTGCGTTCGACGAGGTGACGGCGTCGAACCTGGTGAAGATCGACGTCGACGGCAACAAGGTCTCGCCGAGCGAGCATCCGGTGAACAAGGCGGGATTCGTCATCCACTCCGCGATCCACATGGCGCGCTCCGATGCCGCGTGCGTCTGGCACATGCACACGCTCGCCGGCATGGCCGTGTCGGCGCAGGAGGAGGGCCTGCTGCCGGCGCACATGTACTCGCACAACTTCTGGAACCGGCTCTCGTACCACGACTTCGAGGGCCCGAGCATGCGGCTGGACGAGCGAAGCCGCCTGGTGAAGAGCCTCGGCGGCAATGACGCGATCGTCCTGCGCAACCACGGCCTGCTGACCGTGGGCCGCACCATCCCGGAAGCGTTCATCCGCTTCTGGCGCCTGAACCGCTCGTGCGAGATCCAGCTCGCCGCGCAGGCGGCGCAGCTCAGGCTGCCCTCGGCCGAGGTCTGCGAAGCCTCGTATCGCATGGGCGAGGAGTTCCTCACCGACCAGGCCGACCTCGGCCAGCTGGAGTTCGATTCCATCGTGCGCAAGCTCGACGCTTCCTACAAGAACTGAACATGACCCAGAGAATCGAAGCGACCAACGATTTCGTCATCAAGTTCGCCAACGTCAACGGCTCGGGCTCGGCCTCGGCGAACGAGCTGTTCGCCAAGAGCTTCCTGCGCATGGGGATCCCGGTCTCGCCGCGCAACATCTTCCCCTCCAACATCCAGGGCCTGCCGACCTGGTACGAGGTGCGCGTCACCGAGAAGAGCCACCTCGGGCGGCGCGGCGGCTGCGACCTGATGGTGGCGATGAACCCGCAGACCTGGGCGCAGGACGTGAAGGAGATCGACGCCGGCGGCTACCTCTTCTACGACTCGACCAAGCCGCTGCCGAAGTCGAAGTTCCGCGACGACATCAACGTGATCGGCATGCCGCTCACCGAGATCTGCAACGCCACCTACAGCGACGCGCGCGAGCGGCAGCTCTTCAAGAACATCATCTACGTCGGCGCGCTCGCCGGGATGATGGGCATCGAGCCCGAGGTGATCGCCGAGCTGATCGGCGAGCAGTACAAGGGCAAGGAGAAGCTGCTCAAGCCCAACCTGAACGCGCTACAGCTGGGTTTGAACTATTCAAGAGAAAATCTGAAAGACGCCATCGGCCTGCGCGTGAAGCGCGCCTACAACGTCGGCGACCGGATCTTCATCGACGGCAACTCGGCGGCCGCGCTCGGCGCGGTGTACGGCGGCGCGACGGTGTGCGCCTGGTATCCGATCACGCCCTCGTCGTCGCTCGCCGAGGCGTTCCAGTTCTATTGCTCGAAGCTGCGCGTCGACAAGGAAACCGGCAAGAACAAGTTCGCCATCATCCAGGCCGAGGACGAGCTGGCCTCGATCGGCATCGTGGTGGGCGCCGGCTGGAATGGGGCCCGGGCATTTACGTCCACGAGTGGACCTGGGATTTCATTGATGTCCGAGTTCGTCGGCCTCGCCTACTTCGCCGAGATCCCGGCGGTGATCATCGACGTGCAGCGCGGCGGACCGTCGACCGGCATGCCGACGCGCACGCAGCAGTCCGACGTCGTCAAGGCCGCGTACCTGTCGCACGGCGACACCAAGCACGTGCTGCTCTTCCCGATGGACCCGCACGAGTGCTTCGAGATGAGCGCGCTCTCGTTCGACCTCGCCGAGCGGCTGCAGACGCCGGTGTTCGTCATGACCGACCTCGACATCGGCATGAACCAGCGCCTCGCCGAGCCGTTCAAGTGGGACGACAGCCGCCAGTACGACCGCGGCAAGGTGATGAGCGCCGAGGAGCTCGAGGCGGGCAAGGACTTCGGCCGCTACAAGGATTTCGACGGCGACGGCATCCCGCCGCGCACGCTGCCCGGCACGCACCCGAGCAAGGGCGCCTACTTCACGCGCGGCACGAGCAAGAACCCGTACGCCGTGTACTCCGAGGCCGGCCCGGACTACGTCTACAACATGCAGCGCCTGCAGAAGAAGTTCGAGACGGCGAAGAAGCTGGTGCCGCAGCCGGTGCTCACGCCGGCGAAGCACCCGGCGCGCTTCGGCTGCATCTACTACGGCTCGACCACGCCGGCGATGCACGAAGCACTGGAATCGCTTTCGCAAAGCGGAATCTATGTCAATGCCCTGAGAGTGCGCGGCTTCCCGTTCGGCGAGGAGATCTTCGACTTCGTCGCCTCGCACTCGAAGGTGTTCGTGGTCGAGCAGAACCGCGACGCGCAGCTGAAGACCCTGCTCGTCAACGACGGCGGCATCAGCCCGCACAGCCTGATCTCGGTGCTGCACTACGACGGCACGCCGATCACCGCGCGCTTCATCCAGAAGGAGATCGCCGAGATCGTCTCGGCGCTCAACGTGCGGCCGCTGCCCATCAAGAAGGACAAGGCGGCGTAGATCGGGGACGGAGCCCGAATTAGATCGGGCTCTGGCCCCGAATCAGGAACCTGGCGCAGTCCTCCGCGGAGAGCGGCCGGCTGAGCAGGTAGCCCTGCAGCTCGTCGCAGCCGTGCGCGCGCAGGAAGGCGTGCTGCTGCGCGGTCTCGACGCCCTCGGCGACCACCACCAGGCGCAGGCTGCGGCCGAGGGCGATGATCGCGCGCGCGATCGCCGCGTCGTCCGGGTTGTGCGGCAGCTCGGCGACGAACGCGCGGTCGATCTTGATCGTGTCGATCGGGAAGCGCTTGAGCTGCGAGAGCGAGGAGTAGCCGGTGCCGAAGTCGTCGATCGCGACGCGCACGCCGAGCGCGCGGATGCCGGCGAGGATCTGCGCCGCGCGCTCGACGCTCTGCGCCACCACGCTCTCGGTGATCTCGAGCTCGAGCGACTGCGGCGCGAGGCCGCTCGCGGCGAGCGCCGCCTCGACCTGCGCGAGCAGGTTGTCGGCGCCGAACTGGCGCGCCGAGATGTTCACCGCCACGCGCACCGGCGGCAGGCCGGCGTCCCGCCATTGCGCGGCCTGCGCGCACGCCGCCTCGAGCACCCAGCGGCCGATGTCGTGGATCGCCCCGGTCTCCTCGGCGAGCGCGATGAACTCGCCCGGCGGCACGACGCCGAGCTCGGGATGGCGCCAGCGCGCCAGCGCCTCGACGCCGGTGACGGCGCCGGTGGCGAGCGAGAGGCGCGGCTGGTAGTGCAGGAAGAACTCGCGCCGCTCGAGCGCGCGCCGCAGGCTGGTCTCCATGGCGAGGCGCTCGAGCGAGCGCCGGTCGGTCGCCGGGTGGTGGAACTTGTAGTTGTTCTTGCCCGACTCCTTGGCGCGGTACATCGCCGCGTCGGCGTTCTTCATGAGCGCCTGCTCGTCCTCGCCGTCCTGCGGGTAGAGGCAGATGCCGATGCTCGCGGTGAGCGACAGCTCGCGCCCGTCGACCACCATCGGCGGAACCAGCGAGCCGAGCACCTTGCGCGCGGCGGCCTCGGCCTGCGGCGCGGCGTCGAGCTCCGGGATCATCACCACGAACTCGTCGCCGCCCAGGCGCGCCACCACGTCGCTCGCGCGCAGCGTGTGGCGCAGGCGCCGCGCCACCTCGCACAGCACCTCGTCGCCCGCCTCGTGGCCGAGCGTGTCGTTGATCACCTTGAAGCGGTCGAGGTCGACGAACATCACGGCGAGCGAGCGGCCGCGCCGGCGGGCGCTCTCGCGCGCGGCGTTGAGCAGCTCGCTGAACGCGCTGCGGTTCGGCAGCCCGGTGAGCGCGTCGTGGTTGGCGAGGTGGCGGATGCGCCGCTCGTCGATCTTGCGCGCGGTGATGTCGCGCCCGACGCCGCGGTAGCCGGCGAACGCGCCGACGGCGTCGAACACCGGCTCGCCGCTCACGCTGTACCAGGTCTCGGCGCCCTGCTCGTCGACGCGGCACAGCTCGAAATCGCGGAACGGCCGGCGCGCCTCGAGCAGCGCCTTGTGCGCCGCCCAGTCCTGCGGCGCGAGGCCGACGTAGCCGATGTCCCAGCGCGTGCGGCCGAGGATGCCGGCCGGGTCGATGCGCCCCGAGGAGTCGCTGACCGCGGTGAAGCGGAACTCGCGGTCCTGCTCCCAGAACACGTCGGAGGAGAGCTCGCACAGGCTGCGGAAGCGCGCCTCGCTCTCGCGCACCGCGTCCTCGGCCTTGGCGCGGCGCACGAGCTGGCCGATCTGCCCGCCGATCAGCTGCATCGCCTGCAGGAGCCGCTCGTCCGGCTCGCGGACGGTGCGGCTGTGGAAGATGAACACGCCGATCACCGCTTCGAGCGCGAGCACCGGCACGACCAGCGCGCTGCGCGCCCCCATGTCGAGCGCGAGCCCGGGCCGGCCGCCGGCCGGCCCCTGGCGGATGTCGCGCACCCAGATCGGCTCGCGCTCCTGCCAGGCGAGGCCGACCAGGCCGTCGCCGGGCTGGAAGGCGAGCGGCCGCACCTTTTCGATGTAGGCGAGCACCGCCGGGTCGTCGGTCGACCAGTGGGTGAAGGCGCGCAATTCGGCGCCCGCCACTTCCAGGTAGCGCCCGCACTCCCAGTGCTCGCTCTCGCACACCGCCTGGATCGCCGCGCGCAGCGCGCCCGGCGCGTCGGGCTCGGTGTCGAAGGCGCTGGCGATGCGCTGCTCGAGGCGCAGCAGCGCCTCGTCGCGCTTGAGGCGCGTCACGTCGGTGAGCGTCGCCACCGCGCCGTAGGGCTCGTCGCCGCGCTCGGCGGAGCGCCCGGCGTCGTAGAGGAGCGCCGTGTTGCTCTGCAGCCAGGTGATCGCGCCCGACTCGCGGCGGATGCCGACCACGTTGCCTTTCACCGGCCTGCCGGTGGCGCGCGCGAGCGCCGGGCCGCGGCTCTCCTGCGTGACCGGCAAGCCGTCCTCGCGGATGCACGGCAGCAGGTCGACGAAGCCGCGCGTGCCGAGCAGCTTCTCCCGGGGCAGCCCGATCATGCCCTCGGCCGCCGGGTTGGCCGAGATGATGCGCATGTCGCGGTCGAACACCAGGATGCCCTCGTGCGCCGCCTCGACGAGCGCGCGGAAGCGCGCCTCGCTGTCGCGCACCGCGCGCTCGGCCGCGACGCGCTCGCTGATGTCGCGCGAGATGGCGGCGATCAGGACGCCCTCGGCGGAGCGCAGCACCTGCCGGCGCGACTCGAACGGGAAGGTGCTGCCGTCCTTGCGCCGGTAGAGGCCCACCATGCCGCTCGCCGGCACCAGGCCGTCGACCAGCTCGGCGTACTGGCGCTTGAGCTCCTCGCGCGGCACGCCGACCGTCTGCTCCGGCGGCACGGCGAGCAGCTCCTCGCGCGTATAGCCGAGCAGCCGGCACGCCGTCTCGTTCGCGTCCACGAAGCGCACGTTCACCGGGTCGATCAGCACGATGATGTCGGGCGAGCCGTCGAGCGCGGCGCGGAAGCGGCGCAGCTCGTCCTCGGCGCGCTTTCGCTGCATGAACTGGCCGATCTGGCTGCCGATGGCGAGGATCGCGGAGAGCACGCGCGCGTCCGGCTCGCGCCGCTCGCGGCTGTTGAAGGACAGCACGCCGATCGTCTCGCCCTCGGAGCGGACCGGGAAGAGGAACGCGCCGCGCAGCAGCAGCTCCGCGGTGTTCATGCCGCGCAGCAGCGCGCGCGGATCCTCGGAGACGTCGGCGATCCACATCGGCTCGCCGGTCTGCCAGACGATGCCGGTCAGGCCGACGCCGCGCCGGTGCTCGATGGCGGCGGCGCGCTCGAGGAAGCATTGCACCGGCGGGTGGTCGATGCCCCAGGCCTCGACCTGGCGCATCGTCGTGCCGTCGGCGGCGAGGCGCAGGTAGCGGCCGCACTCCCACGCCTCGGCCTCGCAGATGGTGCGGATCACCGAGCGGATCGCGGTGCGGCTGGAATCGGCGTCGGCGATGAGCGCCGGCACCGAGAGGGCGAGGGTGCGCAGCTGCTCCTCGCGGCGCCGTTCCGTCATGTCCGTGGTCACGGCGAAGAGCCCCCGGCCGCGGCCGCCCGGCCCGAGGTGCGGCATCAGCTCCACCTCCAGGTAGCGCCGCTCGCCGTTCTCGCGCACCAGCGTGCGCTTGTAGGTGGTGCGCCGGCCGGCGAGCACCCGGTCGAAGTGCGGCTTCACCTCCTTGTACGGGCCCTCGCCGATGATCTCCCGCAGGTGGCGGCCGACGATCGTCTCGGTGGTGAAGCCGAAGAACTCCGCGAAGCGCCGGTTGGCGAAGGTGCAGAGCAGGCGCTCGTCGTAGGCCACGGTCATGGCCGGGAGGTTGTCGGCGATGAGGCGCAGGTGCGCGGCGTCCTCGCGCATGGCCGCGCGCGCCGCCCGGATAGCTGCAGTACCTGCCGGTTTGGTCACCCCTGTCCTTCCCCCAAACCGAAGGGTACCTTGGGCGGCCGCCGGAGTATCATGGCGGGGCAGAAAAAAACGTTAACAACAGCCGCTTACGCTCGGAACTTGACATGACCTATCTCGCCAAGCCACGGCTCCACCACCCCAGCCTGCCGAAGAACACGCTCGGCTTCACGCGGCGCGACTACGAGGGCAAGGTTTCCACCCTCTGCGCCGGCTGCGGGCACGACTCCATCTCGGCGGCGCTCATCGAAGCTTTCTTCGAGCTCGCCATCGAGCCGCACAAGGTCGCCAAGCTCTCCGGCATCGGCTGCAGCTCCAAGACTCCCGACTATTTCCTCGGCCAGTCGCACGGCTTCAACACCGTGCACGGGCGCATGCCCTCCGTCCTCACCGGCGCCAACCTCGCCAACCGCGAGCTCATCTACATCGGCGTCTCCGGCGACGGCGACTCCGCCTCGATCGGCATCGGCCAGTTCGCGCACGTCATGCGCCGCGGCGTGAAGATGGCCTACATCCTGGAGAACAACGGCGTGTACGGCCTCACCAAGGGCCAGTTCTCCGCCACCGCCGACAAGGGATCGAAAGCGAAGAAGGGCGCGACCAACAAGGACTCCCCGGTCGACACCGTCAGCCTCGCGCTCCTCATGGGCGCCACCTTCGTCGCCCGCAGCTTCAGCGGCGACAAGCGCCAGCTCATCCCGCTCGTCAAGGCCGCCATCGCCCATCCGGGCGCGGCGTTCATCGACGTCATCAGCCCGTGCGTCGCGTTCAACAACCACCCGGGCTCGACCAAGAGCTACGACTACGTCCGCGAGCACAACGAGGCCGTCAACCGCCTCGACTTCTGGCCGAGCCGCGAGGCCATCAGCGCCGAGTACGACCACGGCGAAGTCATCGAAGTCCCCGCCGGCGCCGAAGGCAGCATCCTCCGCCTGCGCAAGCTCGCCGCCGACTACGACCCCACCGACAAGATCAACGCCGTCACCCACATCGCCCGCGCCGCCGAGAAGGGCGAGGTCCTAACCGGCCTTCTCTACGTCCACCCCGACTCCGAAGACCTCCACGCCCACCTCAACACCTACCCCTCGGCCTTCAACAAGCTCAACGCGAAGGAGCTGTGCCCGGGGTCGGCGATGCTGGACAAGATCAACGCATCCCTGAGATAGAGGAACGCCCCGTGGGCGTAATTAACGGGCGATGGTGCACGTGCCGAACGTGACGGTCAGCGCGCTGCTGCCGGAAGACATCTTCAACCCGTAGCGGCGGGCGTCACTTCTTCCAGGGCTCGCGCGGCGGCAGGCCGGGCACGCGAGACGGCGCGGCGGGTTGCGGGGGCTTCTTGGGCTTCTTCTTTTCCCGGTTGCTTCGTTGCATTCCCTTGGGCATCAACTCATTCTAGACGTGCGGGAAGACGAAGCCAAAGGTGGCGACGCAGACGATGACCTTGGTCACGTAGACGCACTTCTGTATCCGCGTCATGTCGGCGAACGCGATGCCGTCGTCGGGGAGATCTGCGAGGGGCTTGTCGAAGGCGGTGGGCTTGTTCATCACATTCCCATCCCGCCCATGCCGCCCATGCCGCCCATACCGTGCATGCCGCCGCCGGGGGTGGCGCTCTTGTCCTCGTCGGCGAGCTCCGCGACCATCGCGTCGGTCGTGAGCACGAGGGCCGCGACCGAGGCCGCGTTCTGCAGGGCGAAGCGCACCACCTTGGTGGGATCGATCACGCCCATCTGCACCAGGTCGCCGAACTCGCCGGTCTGCGCGTTGTAGCCGAAGCTGTCCTTGCCCTCGGCCACCCTGTTGAGCACGACCGACGGCTCGGCACCGCTATTGGCGACGATCTGGCGCAGCGGCTCTTCGAGCGCGCGCAGGACGATCCGGATGCCCGCATCCTGGTCGTGGTTCGCGCCCTTGAGGTCCTTCATCCTCGAGCGCGCGCGCAGGTAGGCGACGCCGCCGCCCGGGACGATGCCCTCTTCCACCGCGGCGCGGGTCGCGTGCAGCGCGTCCTCGACGCGGGCCTTCTTCTCCTTCATCTCGACCTCGGTCGCGGCGCCGACCTTGATCAGCGCCACGCCGCCGGCGAGCTTCGCCACGCGCTCCTGGAGCTTCTCCTTGTCGTAGTCGCTGGTGGCTTCCTCGATCTGCGCGCGGATCTGCTTGACCCGGGCCTCGATCTGGGTGGTCTCGCCCGCGCCGTCGATAAGGGTGGTGTTTTCCTTGGTGCTCTCGACCTTCTTGACGCGCCCGAGATCCTTCAGGGTCACCTTCTCCAGGGTGAGGCCCAGCTCTTCCGAGATCACCGTGCCGCCGGTGAGGATCGCCATGTCCTCCAGCATCGCCTTGCGCCGGTCGCCGAAGCCCGGCGCCTTGACCGCGAGGGTCTTGAGGATGCCGCGAATATTGTTGACAACCAGGGTGGCGAGCGCCTCGCCTTCCACTTCCTCGGCGAGGATGAGCAGCGGCTTGCCCGCCTTGGCGACCTGCTCGAGCAGCGGCAGCAGGTCGCGGATCGTGCCGATCTTCTTGTCGTACAGCAGGACGTAGGCGTCTTCGAGCCGCGCGCTCTGGTCCTCGGCGTCGTTGATGAAGTACGGCGAGAGGTAGCCGCGGTCGAACTGCATGCCCTCGACGAGCTCGAGCTCGTTCGCGAGCGACTTGCCGTCCTCGACGGTGATCACGCCTTCCTTGCCGACCTTGTCCATCGCGTCGGCGATGATTTCCCCGATCTCGGTATCGAGGTTGGCGGAGATGGAGCCGACCTGCGCGACTTCCTTCGACGACGAGCACGGCCGGGAAATCTTCTTCAGCTCCTGGACCACCGTCGCCACGGCCTGGTCGATGCCGCGCTTGAGGTCCATCGGGTCCATGCCCGAGGCGACGTATTTCATGCCCTCGCGCACGATCGCCTGCGCAAGCACGGTGGCGGTGGTGGTGCCGTCGCCGGCGACGTCCGAGGTCTTGGACGCGACTTCCTTCACCATCTGCGCGCCCATGTTCTCGAACCTGTCCTTCAGCTCGATCTCCTTCGCCACCGACACGCCGTCCTTGGTGACGGTCGGCGAGCCGAACGAGCGCTCGAGCACTACGTTGCGGCCTCTCGGACCGAGGGTGACCTTCACCGCATCGGCCAGGATGTTCAGCCCGTGCACCAGCCGGGACCTTGCGTCTTCGTGGAAGCGAACGTCTTTGGTGGTCATTGCTGTCCTTCGACTATGCCCATGATGTCGTCCTCGCGCATGACGAGGAGCTCATCGCCCTTCACCCGCACGGTCTGCCCGGAGTACTTGCCGAAGAGCACGCGGTCGCCCACCTTGACGTCGAGCGGCACGAGCTTGCCCTCGTCGCTGAGCTTGCCCTTGCCCACCGCCGTGACCTCGCCCTGGTCGGGCTTCTCGGCGGCGGTATCCGGGATGACGATGCCGGAGGCGGTCTTCTTCTCCTCGTCGAGGCGCTTGACCACGATGCGGTCGTGCAACGGACGGATCTTCATTGGGGCTCCTTCAAAGTTGTTCGGCTCGCTCCAGCGCCGCGAATTCCAGCGCGTACTCGAGGGCTTCGATGAATGGCCCGGCCTTCAGCGGCCGGGTGAGGTAGTGGGAAAAACCGGCCTCCAGGCCCTTGGCGAGCGCATTGGGCGCAGCGTTGGCGCTGAGCGCCAGGAGACGGATCGAATTTTGGGGATGGCGGGGGCGATGATCGTCACGGCGACAGCCTCTCACGGCGCGACGGCGCGCACTGTGCGCTGGAGCGCATACGCAGATAATCCTGGGCATGAAAACCATCGGGATCGATCGCACGAAGCGGCTGCGCGAGGAGCCGCACAAGGGCCATAACCGCTGGCACCCGGACATCCCACCGGTCCTCGAGGTTCAACCCGGTGAGGACCTGGCGCTGGAGACGCGGGATGCGAACGACGGGCAGATACGGACGGGGACGACCGCGGCGGACCTGCTGACGCTGCCAAGGACGGTCGCGCATCCGCTGACGGGGCCGGTCTACGTGAAGGGCGCGAAGCCGGGGGATCTGCTGGAGGTGGAGTACCTGGACATCGTGCCGCAGAGCTATGGCTGGACGCGCTTTGCGCCGGGCGGCGGGTTCCTGCCGGATCTCTTCGACTATCACTTCGTGGCGCACTGGGACATCACGCCGGAGTACGCGACGAGCCCACAGTTGCCGGGAGTGAGGATTCCGAACGGGGCGTTCATGGGGACGGCGGGGGTGGCGCCGTCGCACGAGCAGCTCGAGCGCTGGGCGGCGAGGGAGGCGGAGGTGAAGGCGAGGGGCGGGCGGGTGTTTCCCCCGGACCCGGAGAACGCGGTGCCGGCGCAGGGGAAGGTGGCGGCCGAGGGGTTGCGGACGATTCCGCCGCGCGAGAACTGCGGCAACGTTGACGTGAAGCAATTAACCCGCGGCTCGAAGCTCTTTATCCCGGTGGCGGTGGATGGGGCGCTCTACTCGGTGGGCGACGGGCACTATGCGCAGGGCGACTCGGAGTGCTGCGGCACGGCGATCGAGATGGGGGCGACGGCAATAGTCCGATTTCGTTTGTATGAGGGTGAAGCAAGAGCGAAGGGCATCGTCTGGCCGCGCTTCGCGCATCCCGGGTTCTTCGCGCGGCCGGAGCATGGGATGCCGCGAAACTTCATCGCGACGATGGGCATGCCGATCACGCCGGAGGGGCGGAACGAGAACTGCGACCTTTCGCTCGCTGCAAGGAACGCGGTGCTGGAGATGATCAAGCTGCTCGAGGAGCGCGGCTGGTCGCGCGAGCAGGCCTACGTGATCTGCAGCGTGGCGGTCGACCTGCGCGTGAGCCAGGTGGTCGACGTGCCGAACGTGACGGTGAGCGCGCTGCTGCCTGAAGATATTTTTCGCGGCTGAAGCGAAAGCCCGTTGACGCCGCGCCGCGCGCGGTGCAATGTACGGCCTCGCTTCGATTCCAACGCAGTCCAGTGCAAGAAAAGGGGAGGACTGTGCTCAACGATATTCATACGCGCGCTCTGCGCTGTGCTGCGGCGCGCGTCGGCGGCGACGAGCAGCTCAGGCTGCACCTCGGGGCGTCCGAGGGCGATTTTTCCACTTGGGCTGCGCTGCCAGAGCTGCCGCGCAGCGTGTTCCTGCGGCTGGTCGACATCATCACGGGCGAAGAAACCCGCAGCCGCGCCCGCGCGCGCTGACCGGCTGCGAATATCCTGTGGACAGCCTGTGGGTGGGCTGTTGGCAAGCTGTGAAGAGCCGGGCTAGCCGGCCGTAGCGAGCACCGCGTGCAGCAGCACGCTGCACCCGGCGGCGCAGTCCTCGGGTCGCGCGGCCTCGATCTCGTTGTGGCTGATGCCGCCTTCGCACGGGACGAAGATCATGGCGGTGGGGGCGACGCGCGAGAGGTAGACGGCGTCGTGCGCGGCGCCGCTGACGATGTCGCGGTGGCTCAGGCCCAGCTCCTGCGCCGCGGCGCGAACGCGAGAGACGAGCTCGGGCGCGAACTCGCTCGGCGGGAAGTACACCACCTCTTCCATTGAGATCGAAACGCGGCGCTTGCGAGCGATGCGCTCGGCGGTGTCCTTCAGGTCCTGGGCCATGGCGCTCAGCGTCGCGTCCTTCGCGTTGCGCAGGTCGACGGTCATGCGCACTTCGCCGGGGACGACGTTGCGCGAGTTGGGCTTCACCTGCATGTGGCCGACCGTGCCGCGCGCGTAGTCGGGGAAGGCGCCGGCGATGCGGTTCACCTCCAGCGTGAGCTCGGCGGCCGCGAGCAGGGCGTCCTTGCGCAGCTCCATGGGTGTCGGGCCGGCGTGCGCGTCCTGGCCGGCGATCAGCACGTCGAACCAGCGCTGGCCGAGCGCGCCCTGCACGACGCCGATGGTGGTCCTGGTGTCCTCGAGCACCGGGCCCTGCTCGATGTGCGCCTCGAAGTAGGCGCCGACCTTGTGCGGCCTCGCTTCGCCGGCGTAGCCGATCGACCGGAGCGCTTCGCCGACGCTCGTGCCCTCCGTGTCCTTGTGCGAGAGGATGTCCTCGAGCGGATAGATGCCGGTAAAGACGCCCGAGCCCATGAGCGTCGGCACGAAGCGCGAGCCTTCCTCGTTGGTCCAGGAGGCGACCTCGAGCGGCGCGCGCGTGCGCACCCCCGCGTCGTTCAGCGCGCGCACCACTTCCAGCCCCGCCATCACGCCGTAGGCGCCGTCGAACTTGCCGCCGTTCGGCTGGCTGTCGAGATGGCTGCCCATGACGACCGGCGGCGCGCCGGCATCGGTGCCGGCGCGGCGCGCGAACAGGTTGCCGATGCCGTCGACGCGCAGCTCGAGCCCGGCCTCGCGGCACCAGCGGGCGAAGAGGTCGCGGCCTTCGCGATCGGCCGGCGTGAGCGTCACGCGCCGCACGCCGCCTTTCGGCGTCGCGCCGATGCGCGCGAGCTCCATGAGCGAGGACCAGAGGCGGGTGCCGTCGACGCGGGGCGCGGACTTCGGCATGCGCCGAAGTCTAAAGGACGATGCCCGCCGGGCGACCCCGAAACGGCGAATCGGCTTCATCTCCTGAGCGCGATCGTTGTACCCTCCGGCTCTCACAACCGGCGGGAGGCACATGGCTACGCGCGAGGAGTTCCGGATCGAAGGGCTGAACGAGCCGATCAGCCACTACACGGACGCGGTGCGCTTCGGCAACGTGCTCTTCATCTCGGGCGTGGCGCCGCTCGACGCGGCGGGCAAGCTGGTCGGGGACGGCGACGTGGTCGCGCAGACGAGGCAGGTGTTCCTCAACCTGGAGAAGGTGCTGCGCGTCGCGCACGCGGATTTCGCCGACGTGCTCAAGGTGACGGTGTTCCTCACCGACGTCGACGACCGGACGAGGATCAACCCGGTGCGCCAGCAGTACTTCGGCAAGGCGAAGCCGGCGAGCACGCTGATCGGCGTGAAGGAGCTCGCGGTGCCGGGAATGAAGATCGAGATCGAGGCGGTGGTCGGCCTGCGCGGCGAGCGCGGCTAGGCCGGGTCGTACAGGTCGAAGACCAGGAACACGCAGTCGCGCTCCGAGCGGTTCTCGTACGCGTGCGGGACGCCCGGGTCGAAGGCGAGCAGGGTGCCGCTCGGATAGCGCTCCTCGCCGTCGTCGATCAGCGCGACGTGGCCGGGCTCGGTCTTCGGAAAGAGCTGGAAGCGCTGCGTGCGGTCGTAGTAGGCGCCGCAGTCGATGTGCCGGTAGATCGCCTTGCCGGCCTTCAGGCGGTGCCAGTACGACTTGCCGATCGTCGCCGGCGGGAAGGCCGAGCGGACGAACGCGCCGAACACCGGGAAGTGCTCCAGGTTGTCCTCGTAGACGACGGCGCCGGAGGGGTCGAGCTCGCGGATGTAGGCCGTGTCGCCGTGGCGCATGGGGCCTTTGCCGAGGTGCCGGCCGCGCGCGTGCTTGGTGAAGGGCCGCCCGAGCGCCTCGGCGAGCAGGCGCTCGCAGGTCGCGCCGTCGATAACGCTCAGCCGCCTCGTCCCCATGCGCCATTGGCGCACGAGCACATTAACGGCGACTTAAGAAGTGTTACCGGAAAATTGCTCTGACCCCTTTATGTAAGCGTGCGCTCGAGGGCGATGCCGCGGCAGTCCATCTCATAGTCGAGGTCGACCACGGGCGGGCGGCAGTAGTGCCAAGTGAGGCCGCCGTTCGCCGCGCCGCGGCGGACCAGTTCGTCGGCGAGGAAGGGATGCAGGTCGTGCACCGTGTAGACCTGCGTAGCGCTCGTGTCACGCCATGAGAAGCCGAGCGCCGAAAGGCGCGCCTCCATGGCAGCGAGGACGAAGCGCGCTTTCTCGCGCAGGCCCGCGGGGCTCGTGTCGCCGCGGCGGACGATGAAGTCGCGATAGTTCGCCTTGCCTTCGGGCGCTTCGGCGCTCCCGGCGACGACGAAGCTGCGCGAGTCGCCCGCGTGCGGCTCCGTGTACGCGAAGGCGTAGAGCGAAGGCTCGCGCGGCGGGTCGATCACAGGGCAGACGTTGCTGCGCGCGACCGGATTCGTGGCGCCGTCGTAGAGGCCCCATTTCTGGAGCTGCCCGGCGTACACGGTGTTGAAGTCGCGGAACCCTTGCTCGGTGAAGGGCGCGGGCGAGCGCAGCTCGCAGGCGCAGAACGAGGTCATCGAGCGGCCGGCGCAGCGGATCGTCTCCTCGGCAGCGCGGAAGCCTTCGGCGAGGGGCAGCGGACGCGCGAGCCGTACGCGCACGATGCGGTGGCCTGCCTCGGCGGCGACGCCGCCGGAGTACTGGAACACCGCGTTGACGAAGCGGAAGCCGCCGGGCCGGAAGACGCGGACATCCATTACATGTAGATGACGGCGGCCACGTATTTGCGCACGTCGTCTTCCTTGTAGCCGAGTTTCTGGATGCGCGGGCGGAGCCGCTCGACCGCCTTGTCGACGCTGTCGAGCAGGCGCAGCTCCTTGAACTTCTCCTCGTACGGGATGCCGAGCGACATCGCCATGATCTGAAGGTAGTGCATCACCTCGACGCCGTACTTGAGCTGCATCTTGCAGTGCTGGCGGTAGCAGGAATGGTAGGGCACCACGAGGTAGTCAGCCTTCACGTCCTTCGCTTCGTGGAACATGACGTCGGTGTCCTCGGCGCTCATCGGCGCGACGCTCTGGCAGCCGATGCCCGGCCCCATGTGCTTCTTCGTCGGCAGCGCCTCGACGCCGGGGATCGCGGCGAGCACCCTGCGCACCGCGGCCGAGTTGCGCTGGCGGATCTCGTCGACGTCATGGTCGTGCAGGACGATGCGACAGGGCACGGGCTTGAACAGCCTCCGCAGCTCGTCCAGCCGCTCGACGAAGATGTCGGCGATATTGCACTGGCGAAAGGTGTAGCTCTTCGAGAAGTGCCGGCCGAAGCTGTCGTCGCACGAGGGGCAGATCGACACTACGGTGCGGGCCTGCCAGCGCTGGAAGGCGTTCAGGCTGATCTTGGCGATCTTCTGCTCGAGGTCGAAGTCGCCGAAGTGCCACTGGTAGGCGCCGCAGCAGTTCTCCGGGCCGCCGAGCGTCGTGAAGTCGAGGCCCATCTTCTCCATGATCTTCTGCGAGAGGTAGGCGACGTGCGGCACGTTGATCACCTGGCAGGAGATGTGGAGGATCAGCGGCTTCGCCTTCTCGCCTTCGTCGAGCTCGATGCGGAACTGCAGGTCGTCGGGCTGGATGACGCTGCCCAGCACACGCGTGCGCTCGTAGACGAAGGTGTAGGGGATCTTCTTGCCGGCCATGGCGGGCCTCCTAGGTTCCTGGGTCAAAGTGTATCCAATTATTCTTGACTACAGGTGGCGCGCACGGCCAGAATTCGCCGGTATTTCGCAGACGGGAGGCACGTGGCAACCAGAGAGGAATTCCGCGTCGAGGGGCTGAACGAGCCCATCAGCCATTACACCGATGCCGTCCGCTTCGGCAATCTGCTCTTCGTCTCGGGCGTCGCGCCGCTCGACGAGTCGGGCAAGGTCGTTTCCGACGACGTGGTCGCCCAGGCGAAGCAGGTGTTCGCAAACCTGAAGAAGGTGCTCCGGGGAGCGGACGCGCAGTTCGACGACGTGCTGAAGGTGACGGTCTACCTGACCGACGTCGGCGACCGCGGCAAGGTCAATCCGGTGCGCCAGCAGTACTTCGGCGCCGCCAAGCCGGCGAGCACGCTCATCGGCGTGAAGGCGCTCGCCGTCGACGGCATGAAAATAGAGATCGAGGCGGTCGTCGGCCTGAAGGGCGGGCGCGGCTGATGCTGCACGAGCCGGGCTTGCTCAGCGCGCAGCAGGAAGCCTACCGCTACCTGCGCGACCGCATCCTATCGGGCGAGTACGCGGGCGACGCGCGGCTCAATCCCGCGGAGATCGCCGAGCTGCTCGGCATCAGCCGCATGCCGGTGCGCGAGGCGCTGCGCCAGCTCGACGCCGAGGGGCTGGTGATCATGCGGCCCAACCGGGCGGCGCTGGTGCGCCGGCTCACCGCCGCCGAGGTCGAGGACCTGTTCGAGATCCGCACCGCGCTCGAGGTGCTCGCCGTGCGTCCCGCGGTAAAGGCGCTGAACGACGAGTCGCACGCCGAGCTGGTGGCGACGATGGAGCGCATGGACCGCGCGCGCGCCAACCCGGTCGAGTGGCTGCGCCGCCACGACGATTTCCACGACGCGATCACCGCGATCGGCGACCGCAAGCGCCTGCGCCAGGAGCTCGCGCGCGTGCGCCTCGCCATCCGCCCCTACCTGCTGATGTACATGAAGGTGTTCGAGACGGTCGAGATGCCCGGCCTCGAGCACAGCTCGCTTGTGGACGCGCTCGCCTCGCGCGATGTCGCGCGCGCCGAGGAGGCGATGCGCGTGCACGTGGCGAACCCCGGAGCGGGGCTGATCAAGTTCCTCCGCGAGCGCGAGCGCGATGAAACCAACCGGCAAATGCCGAAGGCCGGTCATGGCTGAGCGGCCCTCCTACACGCCGATCTTCGAGCGGGTGCGGGCGGTCGGCCGGCTGCTCCAGCCCGACGAGCTCGAATACGTGACCGAGATCCCGGCGCGCGGCACCGAGTCGGAGCTGCTGATCCACCTGTCCTGCATGGCGCACTACACGCCGCACATTCCGCTCCTTGCGCAGAAGATCCTGGCAAAGGCGGGCAAGCGCGCGCTGATCCTCGGCGGCCCGGACAGCTGCTGCGGCGAGCTGCACAAGCACTTCGGCGAGCACGACCTCGAGGCGCAGATGGCGAAGGTAGTGACGCTCGCCTTCCGCCGCGCCAAGCCGCGCAAGGTGGTGTCGATCTGCCCGGATTGCAGCGACGTATTCAGCGAGCACGGGGTCGCGCGCCAGCCCTACCAGCACGCGAACATCTCGGACCTCCTGATCGAGTACCTCGAGGTGCTCAAGCCGCAGATGCGGCCGGTCGAGCTGCGCGTGATCGCGCACTTCCACACCGTCAGCGAGGCGCGCCGCAGCGACGCGGAGAACATGCTGACGCTGCTGCGCGCCGTGCCCGGCCTCGAGATCCTGGATGCGAAGCACTCGCTCGGGCCCGGCAATCACTGCCAGACGCTCCATCCGATGCCGGTGCCGGACCAGAAGCGCATGTTCGAGGAAGCGCGCGACCTAAAAGCCGACGCGCTCGTCGTGCCCTACCACTCGTGCTACCGGCAGCACTGCAAGATGCAGCTCGAGTTCGGCGCGACGACGCACCACATGTTCAACCTCCTCGCGATGGCGCTCGGCATCCCGTTCACCGAGCCGTTCAAGGAGCTGCGCCTGCTCGGCAGCGTCGACAAGGCGATCGAGCGGCTGCGGCCGCGCATCCGGAGCCTGGGCTACGACGAGCAGCGGGTGCGCGAGCAGGTCGAGCG
>Ga0310810_10001016_pt1 | contig 28556 bp, 22 predicted proteins | sample NCmetagenome_FD_207641 | JGI IMG/M metagenome (GOLD analysis project Ga0310810, IMG submission 207641) | Soil microbial communities from experimental microcosm in Duke University, North Carolina, United States - NC | ecosystem: Engineered > Artificial ecosystem > Soil microcosm > Unclassified ... | reverse complement strand
AATCGCGAAATCCATTTTGCGTTCCCGTATTCCGCGATTCCGAAGTAAACAGGGTCTCAATTTCTGCCCACGTAAGCAATTTGATTCGATCGGGCAAGTTCAAATGGCGATGTTTTTGATTCTCAATGACGTAGGGCCTAGCGGCGATCTCCGGAAATTCCCGGTCGCTGCCCAGGGGATCGTTCCCAAAGGCGCAGTCGATCCGGGCTTTAACCACTTCTTCGCTGATTCCTAAGGCGTCGACCAGTCCGACAACTTTGTTGCGGCCCATATTGAAATGATCAACAGTTTTGGATGTCCAATCGATTCTCGAACCCGAGACAACGATGCTTTCCAATTCCGTCTGACTGATTCAATTTCTGCAGTGCAACGCCAGGAGAAATCCAACAGCGCCCTCACGGTAGTTCGTGGTCGAGAAAACTGCGCCGTATCCGGTGCGCGGCCTCCTTTTCAAAAAATTAATCGCTTCGCGCCAGACCAATCCGTTATCGGTCAAATTGCCGGCGGTGCGCTGAACTTCATCGGTCACGAGCTCTGCGCTGACTCCATTTTCGAGCAGCGCGAGGGCCTCTCTTCATCATTGAAAGAGAAGAGTCAAACGGAGCGACGCCGCTCTGAATTTCGGTTTTCCACTCGGCAACGTACTTGTCGAATAGATCTTTGTCCGCGCAAAGGTTTCTCGTGCACAGATGCCAAAGATCATAGCCCGGAACCGTCAATGTTCCATCAATGTCATAGACATCGAAAAGGGCGGCTTGCATAGGGATCGGCGCGCAACGACTCCGCCGAGAACATTTCAGCGAACTTCCGTGCAGCAGGAAAGCAAAGCGGCCAGCCAACCCGCAGCTCGATCGAACCGTTCCACCGCTCAGGTTAAGTTTTCTTCTCTCGACTGCGTGTATCTACAACTCGCCTAAGCTGTCTTCGCAACTCCTTCACTCAGTTCTTTTTCATACGCGATCAGTTTCTTGACGCTCGGACGTTCCTGCATGCGCTTGAAATGCGCTTCCACGTTGGGGAAGCCGGAAACGCTCACGCCCAACTGAGCGGCGCGGCGGCAGCACCAGAAGAAATGCGCGTCGGGGGCGGTGAAGTGATCGAAAAAGTACTCGTGTCCGGCGAGCAAGTCATCGCCGATTTTGAAGGCCTCGAAGAGAAACTCCGTTGCAACCTTGACGACGCTGTCCGACGAGCCCGCCGTATCGCAGACTTTGGCCGGGTTGTTGACCCGGCTTAGATAGGGATGAATGCCGCTCGCGCACCAGCTATGCAGCGCGATCGCCTGCAACTGGTCCCACGAATCGGCGGGGAGGATTTTCGCATGAGGGAAATTTTGATGCACCCATTGATGGATGGCGACATTCTCCGTCAGGATCTTGCCGTCGACAACCAGCGAAGGCACTTTGTGCTTCGGGTTGATCTTCAAGTACTCGGGTGTGAAATTCTGCCGCTTGCGAAAATCGAGCGGCCTGACCTCGAAATCTGCGCCGGCCTCGGTCAAGGTGACGTAGGGTGCCAGCGCACAAGTGGCGGGCGCGTAATAAAGGGCGATTTTCATTCGCATCTCCTTATCATCTAAACCCGATTGACGAAATATCCTTCGGTCACCGCTTGCTTCCACGATTTGATCACCGACGGCACGATGCCCGCCGGCAGATCTTTTTCAGCTTTCCAGAAACTGTGCACGCCGGCGCCGAAGCGGGTGATGCCGATCTTCGGCGTGGGTTTCATGGCGCGGAAAGCAGGCATGATCGCTTCGGCATAAACTTCCGGGCTATGGTCGCGGCTGTCTTTGGAAATCTCGAAGAGAAACGGCGGCACGGGTTTTACGTTGGCGCCGGAAAGCTCACGCGTGTAGCCGACGAAGCGGGTCACCAGCGCTTCGGTTTCATCCTTGTTCATTTTCAATCGCGCTGCGCTGACCCGCGCGCCTTCGGCAAGCGAATCGGTGATGGCGTGGGTGACGATGTATTCGGCTTTGAACTGCGGTCGGTTCTTGGCTTTCTCCCAGGCGTCTAACACGTCTTCCATGATCGCGGGCAAGCGCATCAGTGCGGCCGGTCCTTCTTGGCCGAGCGATTCGGGACCCAGGTACCGGGCGAGATCGCGCCAGGTGCGGATGTAAAGCTCATTGAACGGATCGCTGCGGCCTTTGCCTTTCTTCTCGGGTTTTTCATAGCCGCTGATCTTGCCCATGTCGCCGCCCCAGATGTCGCGCTCCCGGCAGATATAGCCGAACGGTGAATTCTCGGTGGCGCATACGCCGGCCATATTGGAAATGCGCTGGGACAACATGCAGATGAACGGACCGCCGGTGGAGTGGCCCTGGCCGTAAATGGAAAATTCCTTCTCCGGAAAGTGGCGGCGGCAAGCTTCGATCATGCCGTCTTCGAACGCCGCCGGCCACGCCGCCATGCGAAACCAGAAATTGGTCTCCGGCTTCGCCCGCGCAAGAGTGCGGGTGCCGTAGCGGTTGCGCTTGGATGGATCTCTGACGACTTCGTACTGATCCGGGGTGATTAATTCGTCCTGCTTCCAAATCGGCGTGCGCACGGTGCCGTCGGCGTGAATCGTGTCATCGGGCCAGTCGCGGTTCGCATCGGGAAAGTAAAATCGTCCGGGAAACGTGCCGGCGATCACGCGAAAGCCGAATTTGCTGGCGAGCATTTTCGCGTGGCGCTCGATGCCTTTGAAGTCGCTCGAGCCCCCGTGCAGCAGAAAGAAGCCGGCCTTCTTACTGTCGGCGCCGGTGGGAATCCGGCTCGGATCCGCCGGTTCGTGCACGACCATCCCCATATCCCAATCCAGGCCCAGAACCTTGATGCGAAAAATATCCTCGGTGCTTTTGATCGCGAGGTCGGGCATGCCGAGGACTTCCTCGGTGTCTTTGATGCACTGATTGCGATCGACGAATTCGGGCGGCTGCCAACCGATCTGCTCAGCTTTCATGGCATTCTCCTCGTTTATGAGATTTCGTTTATTAGCGTATCTCTACTTTTGCACCATCGGCGAACCCTCGGCAAGCCGCGGCCTACGCTCGCAGTTCGACCATCGGCCCGATAATCGGGGCTCGATTACTTGCCGTAGAGTTGCCTGACGAAACCGGACCGTTCCATTTCCTCGACAAAACTCAGGTCGACGAAATCCCTCGGGTTTGCCGCGGCCGCCCTGGCGTTTTTGGGTGCCATATCGTCGAGCAAGGTTTTGACTCCGTCGGGCGTCGGCAGCGGCACCTCTGGAAGGATGCCGTATAGGTTTTTATAGGCGCGCTCGAGATTCTCGGGATCGCTCACTTTGAGATACTTGCCGATGATGGACTTGGTCCACTCTTTTTCCGTTTTGTAAACGTGGATGGCTTCGGTGAGCGCCAGGGTGAGTCGGGCAAATACGGGGCGGCGAGCTTTGAGCGAAGTCTCTTTGGTCAACACGCCATTCCAGTGGAAAGGAATTTTCTGCGCGGGCACATCGACCAAAGTTTTGAAGCCGAGCTTTTCCGCATCGCGCACGAAGGGCTCGTTGAACAGAGCAAACTGGATCAAGCCGCGTGAAATGGCCGCGACCATCTGCGCCGTGCCGCCGACTTGGATGAGCTTGACGTCTTTGTCGGGATCGATGCCAACCTTGCGCAGCACCAGGCGCAGGCCGAAATCGGTATTGCCGCCGTAGCGGTTGACGCCGCCGGCCTTGCCGCGGAGTTGGCTCACTTCCGGAATGCTTTTCACCGCCATCAATGTCGAGGGGAACGTCGGCGTCGTCGACATGATCATGACCACATCGGCGCTGGCCAGGCGAGCGGTTACCAGAGTTGCGGCGGAGGTGATGATCGACTCGACTTCACCGGACAACATGGCTTGAATGGCCACGGGACTGGAAGCGATTTGCACCAGCTCGGCGTTGACGCCGCGTTTCCGCAACAATCCTTTCTCCTGCATCACCCAAACCGGGACGATGGACAAACCTCCGGCCACGGCGATGCGCAGTCGTTCCTGGCTTTGCGCCGGTTGACTTGGCGAGAGCGCGGCTGCCAGCAACAAAAGCAGCGTCGCGCGCGTAATTTGCGAAAACATAAATCTTCTCCAGGGCAGGGTTTCGCTTAGGAGGTATATGCGCATGTGGAGGAAGTCAATCTGCGCGCGTGAAACTTCCCATCGACTGCCGCTGCACTTTTTGCACGCTTGGTTTTTTGCATGGCAAGGTGAATGTGTTATAGAACGGTCGTTCAACGGAGCTATCTATGAAAGTGCTGATTACCGGTGGCTTGGGCGTCAATGGTGCGGTCGCGGCGCGGCTGATGGTCAAGGACGGGCTGCGCCCGGTGTTGATGGACAACCGGATGGATCTGACTTTGATGGGCGACATCAAAGATCAGGTCGATGTCGTTATCGGGGATATTTGCGATCGCGGCGCTTTGGAAAAAGCCGTCGACGATCATCAAGTCACGCATATTGCGCATCTCGCCGCATTGATGCCGGAGCCTGCCGAGGCTAACCCGCGGCTCGCGGTTCAAGTCGGCACCGGAGGCACGATCAACGTGCTCGAGGTGGCGCGCGCGAAAAATATCAAACGCGTCGTTTTTACCAGCTCCAAGGCGGCCTACGGCGAAATCACCGGCGAATACGCGCCGCCGACGTGCAAGCCGGTCAGCGAGGACTATCGAAAACAGCCGGCGGATCTCTACGGCTCGCTCAAAGTCTGCTGCGAAGAGCTGGGTCGTTATTATCGTGAAACTTACGGCATCGAATTCATCGCGCTGCGCTTCGTGTCGATCTACGGACCGGGCAAAGAAGCGCGCCACGGACCGCTGTCGTTCTACGGGCAATTGATCGAGAAGGCGCGCAGCGGCGAGAAGTGGGTGATCCCGCAGGGCGGTGATCAGTTGAACGACGCCGTCTACGTCGGTGACGTGGGCCGCGCGGTTTATCTGGCGCTCAAAGCAGCGACGCCCAAGGAATGGACGTTCAACATCGGCACGGGCAAGGCTTCGACGCCCCGTGATTTTCTCAGCGCGGCGGCGCAACTCTTTCCCAATCACAAGATCGAACTGGGTCCTGGTCCGAGCAAGCTTGGCCGCAGCAAACAGAGTTATTGCATCTTCGATATCTCCGCGGCGGAAAGAAGTCTCGGCTATGAGCCGGCCTACGACGTGACTCGCGGCGTGCGCGATTACGTGGCGACCCTGGAGCGCCTCGGGCGCTGAGGCAATTCATAATTCGATAGATTTTGTTCGGAGAAATTTTCCATGTCAACTTTAGCGTCCAATCTGATCGAAGTGGAAGACAACTGGGAGGCGGTCAACGACTGGTTCCTCAAGGAGAAACTGAGCGACGGCCTGCCGATCGTGCCGCCGACGCCGGAGCGGGTCGAGCGCATGCTCGCCGCGGCGAGCCGCGATCCGCAGGAAGTGATCGGCGTGATTCCGCCCAAGTGGGCGCCATGCTCGATCGAAAAGATCGCTATCAATGCGGTCATGGCCGGTTGTTTGCCGGAATATCTGCCGGTGATCATCGCTGCGGTCGAAGGGATCTGCGAGCCGCGCTTCAACCTATACGGCGTGCAGGCGACCACCGGTTACGTCGGCCCGGCACTGCTGCTCAACGGGCCGATTCGAAAACAGCTCAACGTTAACTGCGACTCGGGTGTGTTCGGTCCGGGCTTCCGCTCCAACGCGACTATCGGCCGCGCTATGCGGCTGATCCTCATCACCGTCGGGGGCGGCTATCCCGGCGACACGGATCGCTCGACCTTTGGCTGGCCCGGCAAATACACCATGTGCTTCGGCGAAAACCAGGAAAAAAGTCCCTGGGAGCCCTATCACGTGGAGTTTGGCTTCGAGCCGGAAGAAAATGCCGTGACGGTATTCGGCATCAACGGTTTTTTGCCGATCCACACTGCCGGCAATCGCGGCGAGCAGGCGCTGTCGTCTCTCGCCGAAGTGATCAAAATGCATCATGGCGTGAGCCATCTCGATGTGGGCAGCTTCGGCGGCGGTACACCGTTGATCGCTCTCGGCATCGAAGACGCCGAGATCATGGCGCGCGACGGCATCACCAAAAAGCAGGTAAAGGATTATCTTTGGGAGCACGCCTCTCTCAGATTTTCCGAGATCCCGGCGCGGCGCAAAGGCCACAAAAGCGATGATGAGCTATTAAAGGACGCGCCGCACGTGAGCTCCGACATGGTGGTCCATCTGTCGTCGAAACCCGAGGATATCATGGTGATCGTCGTCGGCGGCAAGCATCGACATTCCGTTTTTCTGCCCATGTGGACCGGACGTAATACGCTGTGCGTGATCAAGCCGATTCGATGAAATCTGGGGTGCTGTAGCGAAGTGATGGAGTGGCGGGTTCGAGGATGGTGGATCGAGGATTGAGGATCGCGTGTGTGGCGGTGATTTTCATCATCGCGCTCGGCTGCGTCGATTTTTGTGCGGCGCAGGAAAAATTTCGCTTCCCGATCGGCGAGTCTTCCAAGACGCTCAGCTACGGTCCGCTTTGGGTGGCGGCGAAAATGGGCTTTTTCGATAAGGAAGGCCTTGAAGTCCCCATCGTCACCATGCGCGGCTCGCCGCTGACGATCCAGGCGCTGACGGCGGATTCCATTTACGTCGCCAATGCGACCGTGGATACTTTAATCAGCGCCTATGAGAAGGGCGCAGATATTACGATGATCGGGGGCCTGATCAATGGACTCGGCCTCAGCATGATCGGCGGCAAAGGATACAAGAGCTACGCCGAGCTGCGCGGCACGACCATCGGCACGCAGACGCTGACTTCGGGTACCGGCTTCGCACTACGCCTCGTGCTGAAAGCTCACGGCATGGAGTATCCGCGCGACTACAAGCTCCTGAACATCGGCGGTGCTTCCGACCGCTACCAGGCGCTCACTTCCGGACAGATTTCTTCGGCCCCCGTAGGTGTGCCGCTCGATCTCGTGGCCAAACAGCAGGGCTTCAATATCCTTGGCTACTTCGCCGACGATCTGCCCAATTTCCAGTTCAACGTTTACATCGTCAAGCGCGCCTGGGCCGACAAAAACCGCGCGCCAGTGTTGCGCTTCATGAGAGCCATGGTCGCGACCATGCGCTGGATGAACGACAACCGCGACGCGGCTTGCGCCTATCTATCCAAAGAGATGTCGATCAGCGTGGAGCACTGCCGCTACGCCTCGGACTACAACTGGAAAAGCCGCATATGGGATCGCAACGCTGACCTGAACGTCGAAGGCGTGCGCACCGTGATCAAAATCACTGCAGAGCAGGGCATTCTCAAAGAGAGCCGCTGCCGCAGCCGTCGAAATACATCGATCCGAGCTATTTGAGAGAAAGTAAAAAGTAAAAATTAAAAAGGAAAACTCCATGGCGATTCTTGCGCGTTTACTGCTTTGTTTGTCGCTAGTGAGCACTGGGCTTTTTGCAGAGCGTGCCGCGGCGCAGGACAAGATCCGCGTCGGCCTCAGCTCGGTGAGCGGGCTCCATGCCGCGCTCTGGGTCGCGGAAGAAAAAGGGCTTCTGCGCAAGAACGGCATCGACGCCGAGGTGATTGTAACCGGTCAGGGCGGCACGGCGGGGATCAGCGCGCTTCTCGCCAACGACATTCAAATAGTCAATTCTGCCGGCGACGCGCTGGTTGCCGCGGCGCTTCAGGGCGGCGACACGGTGATGATCGCGAGTGTGGTGAACAAAGGTTTGCAGCGGCTGGTGACCAAACCGGAAATCAAAACTCCGGCGGAGCTCAAGGGTAAACGGGTGGGCGTGACCCGCATCGGCGCGATCTCACATTCGGTTCTGTTGATGATGTTGCAGCGCTGGAAGATGACCGCCAACGACGTGCAAATTCTTCAACTCGGGTCGTCGCCCAACATGCTCGCTAGCTTGGACAAGGGCGGTGTCGACGGCGCGGTGCTGACGATTCCATCCATGTTCGTTGCCGAGGACCGCAATTATCGCGTGCTGCTCGACATGGGAGACACCGATATTTACTATCTGCACACGATGGTGGCGACCACGCGCCAGTACATCAAGACCAACCGTGAAAAGGTTTTGAAATTCTTGCGCGGTTACGTCGAAGGCATCGCCTTCGTGAAACAGAACAAAAAAGAAAGCGTCGAGATCGTCAAGAAGAAACTTCGCCTGGGTCCCGAGCAGACGCGCAACCTGGAGCTCTCTCTGGATTTGTTGATCGCCAAATACTATGAGAACGTTCCCTATCCGTCGCTGCGCGGTGTCGAAACCGTGCTCGGCTTTGTCGAAAAGGACATTCCGAAAGCGAAAACCGCAGATCCTAGATCCTTCGTTGACGACAGCTTGCTGCGTGAAATCGAGCAGAGCGGCTTCATCAAGAAACTCTATGATCGGTAACGGCTAGACCAATAGCAGTTGTAGGTTTCCTGCACGTGGGGAGGTCGGTTTTTCACCGATCGCTTGCCTCACCGTTGCCAATTGTTTCCTGAATACATTTCGTTTCTCGCCTTCCGAGCGTGCCGCCACGGTCATTGCTGGAACGGGCTTTCCGTTTTCGTTCGGTTTTGCACCGGACGGGGTGTGGGTGGGTTCGTAGTTTCACAGTGTAACAAAGCAATTCTGGTTGCAGTTTTCCGTAAAATCGCAATCGACAAAAATCTTTTCCGAGAAATCCGTGGTGGTCGACAATGCGCCGTAATGGCACAAAAACTGCTCAGCTTTCTCCGGCAAATCTACCCATAAATGGGAGTTTTCGGCCGCAGCAACTGCGCTTGATGAAACATCCGAATTTGGATCGGTAAAGGAATTAAAGGAGTAAACGTTTTCGGTCGATTCAACAATGGATCAGACACTTGTAAGGACTGCGCCATAATTTCAAACGAGATCACTGTCAAAGATCGGCCGCAAGCTCGACATTTAGGGTTACTGCGCAGCGCAAACCAGACCGCGCTCCAGCCGAGTGACAATTTTATGCAAGGGAAATGGCTGCCGCTGGTGGTCGGATTGGCCGCACTGCTGATTTTGGTGTTACCCATCGAAGGGCCGCGCAACATTTACGCGCATCAGCTTGCGCCGCATGCTCCGGCACAGGCGCAGAACTTAGGCGCCGCGGAACAGGGCGCAGCCGGCGGTCTATCACAGTTCCTGCCGCACGGCGTCTGCCTGCTTTGGGATCCGGTACTGCTGCTTCTCCACGTGGTGTCCGACGCCCTGATCGCGCTCGCTTATTATTCGATTCCCATCGCACTGCTTTTCTTCGTGCGCAAACGCAAGGATTTGGCGTTTGGCTGGATCTTCGTTCTGTTCGCGATTTTCATCGTAGCGTGCGGCACTACGCATGTCCTCGGTATCTTGATGATCTGGCGACCCGCCTACTGGCTCGACGGCATGGTCAAGGCGCTTACGGCGGCCGTGTCGGTGGTGACAGGGATTCTGCTTTGGCCGTTGATACCCAAAGCACTGGCGTTGCCGAGCCCGGCGCAGTTGCACGCCGCCTACAACGAACTCGAAGAAAAAAATCGCCTGGTGGAACGCGCGAGCCGGATGAAGAGCGAGTTTCTCGCCAATATGTCGCACGAGCTGCGTACGCCGCTCAACGGCATCATCGGCTTTACCGAGCTGATGCACGACGGCAAGCTCGGCGCGGTGGCGGACAATCACAAAGAATATCTTGGTGACATTCTAAGCAGCGCAAAACATTTGCTCGGCCTGATTAACGACATTCTCGATCTGGCCAAGGTGGAAACCGGCAAGATCATATTTCGTCCCGAACCTGTAGAACTGAGCCGGATCGTCGGCGAAGTGAGGGACATATTGCGCGCCATCGCGGTGCGAAAACAGGTTGCGATCAAGATCGAAATCGACCCTGCCATCGAGGACGTCGTTCTCGATCCCGGCAAGTTGAAACAGGTTTTGTACAACTATTTATCGAACGCGCTCAAGTTTACGGGAGACAACGGCAGGATCAGGGTGCAAACCACGGCGGAGCCGGGTAACTTCATTCGCATCGAGGTGGAGGACGACGGCATCGGTATTCGCACGGAGGACATGGATCGCCTGTTTGTCGAGTTTCAGCAGCTCGACTCGACTACCGCAAAAAAATATCCGGGCACGGGACTAGGCTTGGCGCTGACCAAGAAGATCGTCGAAGCGCAGGGCGGAATGGTCGGCGTGCGCAGCGAATACGGCCGCGGCAGCACGTTCTATGCGATCTTGCCGCGCTTCGCCGCCCCCCAGGAGGAAATTGCGGGCAATGGCGAGCTTGTCACTGCGTGGTCGATGAGCCCGCGTTAGCGCTTTCTATGAAATAAAGATCGCCCGGAGAGCAAAACAACGCTCCGGCGAGAAGGCAAGGAAAGGTGATCATGGCGCATAATTCGATTTTAATCGTCGACGACAATCCGGTGAATTTGAAACTCATGCGCATTCTGCTCGCAGGCGCAGGACATGACGTTCTCACGGCGGCGGATGCCGAGGAAGCTATGCAGCTGATTCGGGAATCGACGCCGCGCTTGATCCTGATGGACGTTCAGTTGCCGGGCATCGACGGTCTGGAGCTGACCCGCCGGCTCAAAGCTGATCCGTCGACCCAAAATATCAAAATCCTCGGTCTGACCGCCTACGCGATGAAAGGCGATCGGGAAAGAATTCTGGCGGCAGGCTGCGACGGCTATATCCCGAAACCGATCGACACGCGGATGCTGCCGGGGATGATCGAAGCGTATCTCGAACGCTAGGAAGGAAGCTGCGGGCCGAGGCCCTCTCGCTCCGATGGTGCTGCTGTTTTACCTATGAAAGTACTTGTTGTCGAAGATAATCCCATCTCGCGAAAACTCACCCGACTGACTCTCGAAACCGAAGGGTTCACGGTGATCGAAGCGGCTAATGGCGAGACTGCGATCGATGTGGTGACGCGCGACTGCCCGGATCTCATTCTTCAGGATCTGCTGCTGCCTGATCTCGACGGCTTCGATCTGGTGCAGCGCTTACACGAACTGACCGGCGCTGGGAAAGTGCCGATCCTCGCGCTCACCGGTCTCATTGCGGCGGGTGATGAAAAAAGGCTACCGCTGGCGCCCTTCGCCGATTATCTATTCAAGCCCGTCGAACCGTCGTTTTTAGCAAGCACGGTGCGCGGTCATCTGGCGGCGAGCCAGACTTCCGAATCCGCGCCGGGACGAGGAAAAATCATTCTGGCTGTCGATGATGACGCCAAGCAGCTCAAGCTCCTGGCCACCTATCTCGCCAATCTCGGCTTCGGCGTCACGACGGCAAAGGACGGCGCTGAAGCGCTGGCCAAAGCCGAGACGACCCTGCCGGATGCGGTCATTTCCGACGTGTTGATGCCCAACGTGGACGGCTTTGAGCTGTGCCGTTCCATTCGCAAACACCAGCGTCTGAGCAAAACCCCGATCGTGCTGCTGACGAATAATTATGATGACGAGGCGGATCGGCAGCTGGCAACGGCAATTGGCGCGAATGCACTGATTCACCGAACCCCCGACTGCAAGGAGGCTGTGGAGATTCTGCTGCGGAGCCTGAACCAATCGCCGCCGTCCCCGGCGCCTGACGACGAGCGTTTCGAAGCCGGACATAAAGAGAGCCTGATGCGCCAGCTCAACCGGCAAGCGCGGTTGAGCGTCGATCTGGCGCGTCGCTGCGCGGCTCAGAGCGCGCAGATTTCCGTGCTTGCGAGCGCGGCGCAGAGTTTCTTGAAACCCAGCCAGAGCATCGAGAGTCTGCTCTCGGAGATTCTCGCGCACTATTTGACAGTGATCGGGTTTTCCCGCGGCGCGGTCTATCTCGTCAATGAAACTTCCGAGCTCAAGCTCGCCGGGCAGATCGGCTTTCCGGAAGCGCGGGAACCGGAGCTGGAGGATTTTTTCGGCAGCCGAGAATGGTTGCATGAGGTCATGGCTTGCGAAGAGCCGACCGTTCTCACCACGCCGGCTGCCGATGAGCGCTTTCAAACCTTGCTGACGCGTGCTTCGGTTCGCTCGATCATCACCGCGCCGCTCGCGTTCGACAGCCGGCCTCTCGGCGTGATTGCCCTGTTTTCGGAAACGCGCGAACTCTATCCGGAGTGGACCCATTTCTCTAAGCTCATTCACGGTCAGATCAGTCAGACGGTGGCGCTGTGGCAAACCATTTCGCAACTGAAATATCTCGCCGATTACGATCCCCTGACCGGCCTGGCCAACCGCGCTCAGCTCACCGAGCGTTTGCGGCAGTTGTTGGGCGAGCCGAAGCAGCCTGTGGAAGCCGCGCTGTTGCGGGTCAACGTCGACGGCTTCGAAGAGATTAACAACGCGCTCAGCTACAGCAACGGTGACGAGTTGCTGCGCCAGTTGGGCAGCCGTCTGCAACAGACATTGCCGCAGGCGGAAATGATCGCGCGCCTGGAGGGCGACGAGTTCGGCATCATCGTCGCGCAAAAAGGCGTCGCCGAGGCGAGCACGGAAATCGCGCGCGAGATCAGGGATGCGCTCAAGGTGCCATTCGTCATCGGGCGACTGCCGCTGGACGTGCACGTAAGCATCGGCATCGCGATCGCACCGATGGATGCCACCGACGCGGAGAATCTGCTCCGCCGCGCCGACATGGCGATGCGCGCGGCGAAGCGCTCCACTGCCGGCTATATGCTCTACAGCCCGGCCATCGATCTCTACAATCCACAGCGTCTGACCTTGATGGGTGAGCTGCGCCACGCGATCGAGCACGACGAGCTGTCGCTCTATTATCAGCCCAAGGTGAGTATCCGGACCGGCCACGCGGTCGGTGTGGAAGCGCTCGTCCGCTGGCGTCACCCGCAGCGCGGCATGGTGATGCCGGACCAGTTTATCCCGCTGGCGGAGAAGACGGGCGCGATCCAGCATTTGACTGAGTGGGTACTGCAGCACGCGGTCGGTCAGGCGGCGGCCTGGCGGCGCGCGGGAATCGATATCGCCATGTCGCTCAATCTGTCGGCGCGCAATCTTCTCGAGCCGGCGTTTCCCGAACGCATCATGGCCATTGTCGATAAGACCGAGATCGAGGCGGGAAGCCTGGTGATGGAAATCACCGAGAGCGCATTGATGGCCGACCCGGCGAAGGCGCGCGAGGTGCTTCTGGCGCTCAGTCAGCGGGCGATTCGCTTCTCGATCGATGACTTCGGCACCGGCTACTCATCCTTCGCCTATCTCAAACATCTGCCGGTGAGCGAGATAAAAATCGACAAGCTCTTCGTTTTCAGCCTGATCAAAGATCCGGACAGCGCGAGCATCGTGCGCGCGATCATCGACCTCGGTAAGAATCTCGGCATCTCCGTCGTCGCGGAGGGCGTGGAAGACCAATACGTTTGGGATGAGTTGGCTGCCCTGGGATGCGATCAGGCGCAGGGCTACTTTCTCAGCCGGCCACAGCCGTCCAGCGAGATGGAGCTCTGGTTGCGCGAATCGAAATGGGCCGCCGCATCTGAAATTTTCAGCTTGAGCGAACGATCGGCGGCACTTTGACGTGAAGGATGAGTCCCACCCGCAGTTCTAGCACGGCAACTTCCGCTGTGCCTACATCGTGTCCGCCTCCGCCTGCGGTCGCGCCGCGGATGACAATCCTCGTCGCCGACGACAACGCCACCAATCGCAAGCTGCTCCGCCTGCTGCTGGATATGGAGGGGCACGAAGTGCTGGAAGCCGACAACGGCGCCACGGCGTTGACTGTTCTCGAACAGCGTCGCGTGGATGCCGTTATCTCCGATATCCTGATGCCGAAGATGGATGGGTTTCGCCTCTGCTACGAGATCCGCAAGCACCCTCGTCTCAAGCATCTTCCATTCATCGTTTATACGGCGAGTTACACATCGGCCAACGATGAAAAGCTCGCGATGACCTTCGGCGCCGACCGTTTTATCCGCAAACCGGCGTCGGCCGAAACGATCATCAACGGCCTTTATGAAAGCTTCGCGATTGCCAGCACGCATGGACGACCCGACGCGACTCCCGAAGAGGCCACGGTCATGCGGGAGTACAGCCAGGTCCTGGTGCGTAAACTCCAGCACACCATCGACGACTTGTCCCAAGCGAATAAGAAGCTCGCCGAGAAGACCGCGCTCGCCGAGTTCGTCACCCTAGTCAGCACGGCGCTCGCCCAAGAGACACGGCTGCGTGAAATGCTGCAGCTGTGCTGCGGAGCTATGGTGCAGCAACTCGATTTGGCGCTGGCGCGGATTTGGACCTGCCAAGAAAAGACAGGCGTGCTGGAACTGCAAGCCAGCGCCGGAATGTACACGCACATCGACGGAGAACACGCCCGCATTCCCGTCGGGCAGTTCGAGATCGGGATGATTGCAGCCGAGCACAAACCACTTCTAACTAATAGAATCATCGGCGATGCGCGGGTGCACGATCAAGAGTGGGCCAAACGCGAGGGGCTGGTCGCCGTTGCCGGCTATCCGCTCATGGTGGGCGATCAGGTCGTCGGCGTCATGGCCGCGTTTTCCCGAAACAATTTTAGCCAGAGCACTGTGGACGTGTTGGGCTCGGTGGCCAAGAGCATCGCTGTGGGCATCCAGCGCCAATTCGCCGAGTCAGAACTGCGCCAGAGTGAAGAGCGCTTTCGCGAGCTCGCGGAAAACGTCAACGAAATATTTTATATCATCGATCCGCAAGGCCGACGGCTGTATTATGTAAGCTCGGCACACGAGCAGATCACCGGCCAAAGCTGCGCCGCGCTCTATGAAAATCCTCGCGCTTGGCTGGAGTACGTCCATCCCGACGACCGGGAGAGGGTGAAAGCTACGTTCCGCGCTCGCACCGGACCGCTCATTCAGGAATATCGCATTGTCAGACCCGACGGCGAATTGCGCTGGCTCCGTTCACGCACATTTCCGTTAAAGGACGAGCAGGGGGTAGTGGCGCGGGTGGTCGGTATCGCTACGGACATCACCGAGCAGAAGCAGGCCGAGAATCGGGTGAATCAAAATCTCGATCGTATCCGGGCGCTGCACGACGTCAATCTCGCGATCACCACGACCTTGGACTTGCCGACGATCTTGCAGACTCTGCTAGATAAGATGGAAGGCCTGTTTCCCTATCCCACCGTTTCAACCGTTAGGCTGCTCAACCGCGCCACAGGAGAACTCGAAGCTGTGGCCTGTCACAACATGGCCCGCGAGGATTGGACCGACAGCTTCGTCACCAGTCGCGGCGGGCGCGCCCTCAAGATCTTGCAGAGCAAAGATCCCCTGATCGTGCGTAATGTGATCGATCATCCCGATACCGTCAATCCCAGACTGTTTCAAAAATACAGCCTGGTTTCGTACATTGGTTTGCCGCTGATCGCTAATGGAGAGGCTCAGGGCGTTTTGAACTTTTATACCAAGGAGCCGCACGAGTTCAGCGCCGAAGAAATCGAGTTTCTTGTAACGATTGCGCGCCAAGCCGCCGTCGCCATTCATAACGCGCGACTCCATGAACGCACACAGCGCCAACTCCAGCGCATTCAGGGAGTTTCGGAAATCAACAACGCGATCGCGTCCAGCCTCAGCTTGCAAAAAGTCCTCGATGTTTTGCTCGAAAAGATCGAGCTGTTCTGTCCCATGTCCGTCGCCTGCGGAGTTCGATTGTTCAACGAGGCGACTGAAAAGATGGTTCCACTGGCTGCCCGCCATATCCCCGTCGAAGAATGGCGCCAGGAAATTGCCAGCGCGAAGGGCCGCCTGACCCAGTTGCTAATTGAGACGAAAAAACCGGTGGCGATTCTTAACCTGCACATCGATTCTCGAACATGGACAAACAACTTCGCGCTCCGGCACGGCTTGATTTCCTACCTCGGCGTGCCGCTGATTGTCCGTGACCAGTTCATCGGCAACCTGGTCATTTATACGAAAGAGCAGCATGAGTTCAGCGCTGAAGAAATAGAGTTCTTCACCAACTTGGGCAGTCAGGCCGCGATCGCGATTCACAATGCCCAGCTTTATGAGGAAGCCCAGGCGCGCGAAGCCCAGGTGGTTGACAGGAATCGCATGCTGTCCGCCCTCCATGCTGTCGGAGCGGCGACGTCACAATCGCTCGATATCGATCAAATTCTCAAATCGGCGATCGAAAAAATCACCGAGATCTTCGGCTTCGACGCCGCCCGAATTCACCTGCTCGATAACGCGACCGGCGAGCTGATACGGCAAGTCTCCCGTGAAAAGCAACCGGAGCGATTGGCCGGGATGGCGCGGTTCAAGCTGGGCTACGGAATCATCGGGAGAGTCGCGCAAAGCGGGCACGCCTTGATTTTCGAAGACACGGTGAAGGATTCGCGGTACCGCCAGTGGACGCAAACCGCGCGCAGGGAAAAATTCAACGATCATTTCTTCGCGGTTTTTCCAATTCGCAGCAATTCGGGAACCGTCGGCACGATGGCCTGCGTCGGTCACGAGCCTCGACACTTGAGCGTTGCGGAAATTCAGTTGCTCGAAGCGATCGCCGATCAGCTTGCGGTGGCGATTGAGAACGTGCGCCTCTTCGAAAAAAATGAGACTTCGCGCCGGGATCTCGAGCGCGCCAATTCGTTTTTGGACAAGTCTCTGCGTCAGTTGGCGAGTCTTTATACCGCCATGACGCCTCTTGCGATCTCCGAAGCGCCGGATCGCATGGTCGATGGGATCGTCGATCGGCTCATCGACGCTACGGGCGCAGATGCCGCCTTGATTCGAATTTGGAGCCGTGACGCCGGCGATTTTCCGATAATTGGTCAGAGAGGCTATGGGCAGGAATATCTCACTCGGGTGCAGCCCGGGCGGACCGGCGGCGCGACTGAAGGGGTCGTGCAGAACGGCGAACCGATCATCACTCCGGATATCTCGTTGGAAAAAGGCTCCCATGGCAAGGGGCAGTTGGAGAGGGGGCTGCGGTCTCGCACGATCTTGCCTTTGCGCGTGCACGGCGAGATCCTCGGCGTGATCCATCTCGCGAGCCGGACGCCGCGCTATTTCGAGATCGAGCAGCGCGATCATCTGATGACGATCGCCCGGCAGATGAGCATCGCGCTGGAAAACCGAGAGCTATATTGCAACTTGCAGGTGTCGAGCCGCGAGCTTGAAAAAGCCAACAAGGTCAAGGACGAGTTTCTCGCCGTCATGTCGCACGAGCTACGCACGCCGCTCAGCGTCGTGCTCGGCTACAGCGGCGTGATCGGCAAAAAGGAGCTGGGACCTCTCACGCCGGAGCAGGAACTGGCCATGGAAGTCATCGTGCGCAATGCGCGGGAGCTTTCACGGATGATCGAAAGCATCATGGATGCGACCAAGATCGAAGCCGGCTCCATGAGTACAGAGAAAGTTAAGGTCTCGATCGCCGTACTGCTCGAGGAATTGAAGCTCGCCTATGATTTTCCAACCGCCAAGAACATCGGCTTCGAATGGAATTACTCCAACCGGCTGCCGCTTATGTGGACCGACGCGCGCAAGCTCCGTCAGATTCTCACCAACCTGATCAACAACGCGATCAAGTTCGCTGACGGCGGCCGTATCGCGGTGACCGCGCGGGAGAGCCGCGGCTGCGACTCGAGCGCGCAGAATCCCTGGATCGAGTTCGAAGTGGCCGACAACGGCATCGGCATCCCGTCATCCGAATGCGAGCGCATCTTTGATCGTTTTCATCAAGTAGACGGCTCGGGCACGCGACGTTTCGAAGGCGTCGGCCTGGGGCTTTACATCGTTAAGTCGTTCACCGAGCTGCTCGGCGGTCAAGTGGCAGTCGAAAGCGAGCTCGGCAAAGGTTCGAAGTTTACCGTGCGCCTGCCGCTGATTCCCGTCGTCTGAATTTCCTTCCGCTTCATTGAAGTCTTTTGCGCCGTCTCTACGCCGGCTCGACGTTGGTACTCTTTTTTACTTCGCGTGCGCTTTGCGCGCACTCGAGCGTGCGCTTGCTTGACAAGCGCGGTGCCGGCTGCATAAGCTCAGCGAAAATTCGCCAAGGAGGTATCGAATCGTGGCAGCGACGTTATGGAAAGAATACAAGACGGTAAAAGTCGAAAAAGAGAACGGCATCACCTGGTGCATTCTCAATCGGCCGGAAAAAAGAAACGCCATGAACCCGCAGCTTCATTACGACATGCTCGAGGCGCTCACGGAGCTCGAAGTGGACAAGGAGACGCAGGTGCTGGTGCTGACGGGCGCCGGGCCGAGCTGGTGCGCGGGGCAGGACCTGCGCGAATATTTCCGCGGCACGGACAACAACGCGCTCGAGCGACGCAAAGCAAGCTGGGCGTCGCAGGAGTGGCGTTGGCGCCGGCTTTTTTATTTCCCGCGGCCGACCATCGCCATGGTGAACGGCTTCTGCTTCGGCGGCGCATTCACGCCGCTGATCGCCTGTGATTTCGCCATCGCCGCCGAGGATGCGACCTTCGGTTTGAGCGAAGTGAACTGGGGGATTTTCCCCGGCGGTTTGGTCAGCCGCGTACTGGCCGACGCGCTCTCGTATCGCGATGCCATGTGGTACATCATGACCGGCGATCCCTTTGACGGCAAAAAAGCGGCCGAGATGAGGCTGATCAATTATGCCGTGCCCAAAGAAAACCTGCGCGAAGAGACCGTGAGTTTGGCGCAGAAGCTGATGAAGAAAAATCCGCAGGTGCTGCGCGCTGCCAAGGAAGTCTACAAGTACTGCCGCACCATGGACTACAGCCAGGCGGAAGACTACATGAGCGCCAAAGGCACAGCGCTGCGTCTCACCGATCCGGAAAAAGGTCGCGAGACCGGCATGGAGCAGTTTCTCGACAAGAAAACCTACCGGCCGGGCTTGGGCGAGTATAATCGAGGCAAATAGAACGAAAACAATGGATAATGGAGAATGGATAATTGAAAATTTGAGTTAGGGCAGTGGGTCAACCAAGCTGCGCGTTCCTCTTTGTTCTTCATTATCCATTTTCCATTATCAATTATCCATTAATTTGGAGTTTCGGTGGATTTCAATCTCCCTGAAGAGCTGCAGGTTCTAAAAGACACAGTTCGCAAGTTCGTCGATCGCGAGCTCATCCCGCTCGAACGCGAATGCCGCCCCGAAGGGGAGGATATGCCGGAGCAGTATATCAAGCCGCTCCAGGAAAAGACGAAGGCGATCGGGTTGTGGCTGCTCGACGTGCCACAGGAGTACGGCGGCGCCGGGCTCGACCTCATGAGCCGCTGCGTGATCATGGAAGAAGTGGCGCGCACGGTCGCAATTCCGTTTCGCTACGCGCCGATCTTCGGGCCCGAAGTGCGGCCGGTGCTGTTTCACTGCAACGAGGAACAGAAGCCGCGGTTTCTTCTTCCGGTGATTCGCGGCGAAAAAAGAATTTGCTTCGCGCAGACCGAACCGGATGCCGGCAGCGATCCGTCGGGCATGAAGACGCGCGCGGTGCGCGACGGCGATCACTACATCATCAATGGCACCAAGCGCTTCATCACCGGCGCGAAAAACGCCGATTACGCGCAGGTGATCGCGGTCACTGATCCGCAGAAGGGCGCGCGCGGCGGCGTGAGCTGCTTCATCGTCGCTATGAAAGCTCCGGGCGTGACCCTCGAGCGGCTTTGGCCGACGATGATGGGCGACACGCCGGGACAGATTCATTTCGAAAACGCGCGTGTGCCGGCGGCCGACAGGATCGGCCAAGAGGGCGAAGGATTTTCCATCGCCCAGGGCTGGATTCAGGAAGGCCGGATCCGCGGCCATGGTGCGCGGCCAGTGGGCATTGCCTCGCGCGCACTGGACATGATGATCGAGTACTCCAAAGTCCGCACGACTTTCGGCCGGCCGCTGTCCGACCGCCAAGCGATCCAGTTCATGATCGCCGACTCGGCGATGGAGCTGCACGCCTGCCGCTTGATGGTCTACGAGTGCGCTTGGCGCCATGACCGCGGCGAGGATGTGCGCCAGCTTTCTTACATGACCAAGATCCAGTGCGCCGAGATGGCGAGCCGCGTGGTCGACCGCTCGATTCAGGTCCACGGCGGTCTCGGGTTGATGCGCGAGCTGCCGCTCGAGTGGTGGTATCGCCAGGTGAGAAGCATCCGCATCACCGAAGGCACGCCCGAGGTGCTGCGCTGGCGCTTGGCCCAGCACATTATCAAGAATCACAAAGGGTGATCTCGTCGAGGATGGAAGATTGAGGATCGAGGGTGGCGTTCGAACGATCCTCGATCTTCGATCCTCGACTCGCAAGATCGTTAATCGCCGATGATTGACAATTCATCCGCCACCGAGCTTCTCGCCGGCTACCGCGTTCTCGACCTGACGTCTTCGATGGGCGCATTCTGCGGCAAGATGCTGCGCGATCTTGGCATGGAAGTCACTAAGATCGAGCCGCCACAAGGCGATTCTACCCGTACCGAGCCGCCATTTGCGAAAAAACACATTCATCGCGAGGGGAGCCTGCGCTTTGCCTATCTCAACGCCGGCAAGCGCAGCGTCACATTGGATCTCGCCAAAAGCGCGGGCAAGCGACTGTTGCTCGATCTGGTCGAACGCGCCGATGTGGTCGTGGAGGATTTCGCTCCCGGAACGCTCGCGGCTTTGGCTCTCGGCTATGATCAGTTGATCGCGCGAAAACCCGATTTGATTTTAGTTTCGATCAGCGGCTTCGGCCAGAACGGGCCTTACGCGCAGTACAAGGCACCCGACATCGTCGGCAACGCCATGGGCGGTTTGCTCTACATCAGCGGTGATCCGACCATGACGCCATGCAATCCGCCGGAGACGCAATCCTATTATTATGCGAGTTTGTTCGCCTGCTACGGGGTGATGTTGGCGCTCTGGCAGCGCGAGACCCGCGGCATCGGCGCCTGGATCGACGACTCGATTCAGGCGAGCATGGCGCTGCACGAGCACGTGGCGTTCAATTATTCGGCTGAAAAGCGGGTGATGAAGCGCGCCGGCAGTCAGCACCAGCACAACGCCCCGGCGAATTTGTTCCAGTGTAAGAACGGCTGGATTTCGCTGTTCGTCACCCAGACGCACTGGCCGCTGCTGCTCAAGATCTGGCCGGATCACGATCCGGCGCTGGACGATCCCAAATGGATCAACAGCAATCTGCGCCGACAGAACGCCGATTACATCAACGCGCAGGTGACGTCGTTCACTTCGCGCTTTCTCAAAGAAGAATTGGCAGAGCTGTTTCAGAAAAACGGCATCCCTGGTTTGCCGGTGAACTCGCCGTCGGATTTCATGAAGGACCCGCACATTCAGGCGCGCGGCTTTTTCAGCGCGGTGACGCATCCGGTGCTGGGCTCCTTTCAGCAGGCGGGCAACTGCTTTCTGGTCGACGGCGCGCGGAGCGCGTCCGCGGTGGCGCCGCTGCTGGGCGAGCACAATCAGCAGGTACTCGGCGGAGAGCTGGGTTTGAGCGAGAAAGAATTGGCGGCGCTGACAGCGGAAAAAATCATTTAGGCAATGGAGAATGGATAATGGAGAACGGAGAACGGAAGACCAAGACCTCAGGTATCTTCTCGTAATTATCCATTCTCAATTTTTATGATTAATATTCTTAAAGGCGTACGCATCCTCGCTTTCACCACCGGCTACGCTGGCCCGTACGCGGGTCGATTGCTGGCGAGTTATGGCGCGGAGGTGATCAAGATCGAGTCGAAAAAGGGCGGGCTCGATACGTTTCGCCATTATGGCCAGCACAACGACATGGACGCCGCTCCGCGTTTTATCGAGTGCAATCTTGGGGTGCGCTCGCTTGCGGTCAATCTCAAACATCCGACCGGCGCGCGGTTGATCCGCGAGCTGGCAGGAAAATCGGATGCCGTGCTGCAGAATTTCCGTCCCAGGGTGTTGGACAAGCTCGGCCTCGGCGATGACGAGCTTCGCAGAGCCAATCCGAAACTCGTCGTCGTGAAATTGCCGGGCTTCGGCACCGACGGGCCGAAGAGCAGTTATGGCACATGGGGATTCAACCTGACGGCGTTTTCCGGTATCACCTATCTCTGGAATCACCCGGAGCAAGATCGACCGATCGGCAGCCAGGGAGTTTACCCCGATCATCTCGGTTTCATCATGGGCCCGACTCTGCTCGTGGCCGCGCTGCTCAACAGCCGGCGCACGGGCAAAGGCGTAATCATCGATCTGGCACAGATCGAAGGCACGGCCGCGGTGCTGGGCACGACCTATCTGGAAACTTCCGTCAACGGCGACGACCCAAAACCGAAAGGCAATCACTACGCTCTTGCGGCGCCGCACGGCTGCTATCGCTGCCAGGGCGACGACCGCTGGTGTGTGATTTCCGCGCGCGACGATGAGGAGTGGCGCGCGCTTTGCCGCGTGATCGGCCGCGCCGAGCTGGTGAGCGACCCGCGTTTCGTGGATCTTTCTGGGCGTCTCGAAAATCGCAGTGCCCTTGATGAGATCGTCCATGAGTGGACTGGGGCGCGCACGGCGGAAGACGCGATGACCCGGCTTCAATCCGCGGGTGTGCCGGCCGGTGTGGTGCAGACCGGCGCCGATCTTTTGAAGGATCCGCAGCTACGCCACCGAAATTACTTCTCGCCCGTTGCCGATTCATTGATCGGGCCGTTTGAAATTCCTCGCAGTGGATTTCTGTTCCGCGGCGTCAAGGAAGAGCCGCTCCGGCCGCCGCAGCGCTTCGGCGCCGACAACGACTCGATCCTGGGTGAGCTGCTCGGTTACGATCGAGCGACTATCGAGCAGTGGCAGCGGGAAGAAATTCTCACATAGTCGGCATTTGCCTCAGACCGCTTTCGAAGCGCAGGAGTATTCCGATGGCAATTTGGCTCTCGGCAATTGCGCTCTTAGCAATTCTTTTTTTTCACACCGACCCCGGCCGCGCGCAGGAGCCCATCAAACTTCGCGCCAGTGTGGTGGCGAAAACCTTCGGCTTCGGACCACTCTGGGTCGCGTCGAGGCAAGGATTTTTCAGACAGCAGAATCTCGACGTGGAAATTCTTCTGATCCGCGGCTCCGACGTTTCGACTCAAGCGCTGGCGGGCGGGTCACTGCAGGTTTCGGGCGCTTCGTCGGACGCGCCGATCGCCGCTTTCGATCGAGGTCTCGACATGGTGATCATCGGCGGCATCATCAACGGTCTCAGCCAGTCGCTGATGGGCGGCAAGAATTTCAAAACCTACGAGGATCTGCGCGGCGCCACTCTGGGAGCCAACAGTCTCACTGCAGGAACGGCCTTCGCCTTACGTCGCGTGCTCAAAGCCAAGGGACTCGAATATCCGCGCGATTACAAACTGATCAACGTCGGCGGCACGCCGCAGGCGCTGGCCGCTCTGGCCTCCGGACAGATCGCCGCGGCGCCGCTATCGCTGCCGGTGAATTTCGTCGCCGAAGAGCAGGGCATGAACACCGTCGGCCGGTTTATCGACGTGATTCCTCATTATCAGCTTTCGGTATATTCCGTGATGCGGCCCTGGGCGGAGAAGAACCGTCCGGTGGTAGTGCGCTTCATGAAAGCGATCGCGTCCTCAGCTCGTTGGATCTTCGCCAACAAAGACGCCGCGGTGGATCTCCTTGCCAAAGAAATGGGCCTCAAGCGCGAGTACGCGCTCAAAGGTTGGGAGTTCTACACCGAGAAGGGTCTATGGAGTCCGACGGGCGACGTGACCTTGGAGGGACTCAATATCGTTACACAGATCTACGCGGAGCAGAATCAGCTCAAGACGCCGCCGAACCCGTCCCGGTTTGTCGATCAGAGCTATTTGCGCGCGGCACTGAAGGAGCTGGACGCTAAATAGAGTCGCGGGTCCTTGAATATTTCTTGACTCGACTTTATAACTCAGCGATCATGCACAGCTGGAACTACGCGGAGTGAACCCACCGAAAACTCTACGAACCGAACGTCTACGACTGAGAAAAGCAAAACTGAGCGATGCTGAGGCGATCTTTCGCCAATACGCTCAAGATCCCGAAGTCATCCGATACGTCAGTTGGCGCGCTCACAAGGATCTTGAAGAGACACGCGAATACGTGCGCATGTGCCAGCTCGCGTGGGACGTCGGTAAGGCATTCCACTGGACGATTGAACGCAACGAAGACAAGCAAGTCATAGGCATGATGATCGCGCGCGTCGGCGGAGAGAAATGGGAGCTTGGTTATGTGCTCGCGCGCGCCTTTTGGGGCCGCGGCTACATGACTGAAGCGCTCAAGGGTTTGGTCGCCTGGGCGCTCAAGCAAAAGGAAATCTACCGAATCTGGGCGGTCTGCGATGTCGACAACCTCGCTTCGGCGCGGGTGATGGAAAAAGTCGGAATGCAGCGCGAGGGCATCCTGCGGCGCTGGTCGGTGCACCCCAACCTCAGCGCCGAGCCACGGGATTCGTACTGTTACGCGATCGTGAAGTGAAGGGATTCACCGCGGAGACACGGAGGTTAGAAAAAGGACGACAATCTTCGCGTCCCTGCGTTTCCGTGGTGAGGTGAATGTGGCGTCTTGTTTCGAGGTGGGGAATGAAACTTTCTCTTCGTGTGTGGATAGCGGCGCTGTTTTTACTGCTCGGCATTGAGAGCGGTTTCGCTCAGGATCGCGTGCGCGTGCGCGTGGGCTGGGCGGCGATGACGGCGTCCCACACGCCGCTCTGGGTAGCGCAGGAAAAAGGATACTTTTCGAAGCAGGGACTCACCATCGAATCGATCTTTTTCGGCGCTGGCCCGCCGGCCATGCAGGCGCTCGTGGCCGGCGATCTCGACATCGTCGTTACTTCCGCGCCCAACGTCGTCAATCCGCGTCTCGGCGGCGCGGACGTAGTGATGGTGCTGTCGATCATTCCCACTTTCATCGATCACATCATCAGCGCGCCGAGCATCACTCAACCCGAGCAGCTCCGTGGCAAAATCGGCTCGGTGAACCGCTTCGGTAGTATCTCCGACATGGGCATGCGATTGTCGCTCAAGAAGCTCGGCATCGATCCGGAGAAGGACGTGCGGATCGTACCGGCTGGCGGCAATCCGGAGCGGCTGGCGGCGATTTCCAAGAACGTTTCCCAGTTCACCATCATGAACGAGCCGTTCATCAAGGAAGCCGAGCGCCTGGGCTTTCGCGATCTGGTCAACATGGCGACCCTCAAAATACCTTTGCACGGCAATGGTGTGGTGACCCGTGAGGCGATCATCAAAGCCAAAAGGCCGATGGTCGCAAAGTTCAACCGGGCCATCGCCGAGGCTATTCACGCCATCAAGACCGACAAGGAAAGCGCCAAAGCGATTATCGGCAAGTACACGCGCCTCACCGATCCGGACGGGCTTGAGCGGACCTATCGCAATTACACTTCGGTGTTGATGGATGTGCCGTACGCTGATCCTGCGGGAATCAAAACGCTGCTTGACGACATGGCGCCGAAAAGTCCCAAGGCCGCGGCAGCGGATCCAAAAGCGTTTGTCGACAATAGTTTTGTCCAGGAAATGGAAGCTTCGGGTTATTTAAAGCAGTTGGGTAGGAAATAGCGCCGAAGGGTTGCACGATCAAGCTGTCAACTTGTGGAAGGGCTCTATTGAAGTTAGCTGAGAAATTCGAATGGCAGGAAAAAAACTTGGAGGCGGCGAGCGGATTCGAACCGCTGCATCGAGGTTTTGCAGACCTCTCCCTTAACCACTTGGGTACGCCGCCTTCGCTACGACAGGTAACACGAACCTTCGCCGAGTTTCAACTCGGCGTAAATTATTGACAACCCTGAGCGAAACACGTAATTAAAAAATCCACTGAGGAGTTTTTCGACATGGCAACGATGATTACCGGCGACTGCATTAACTGCGGGGCCTGCGAGCCCGAGTGTCCCAATAATGCAATCAGCCAAGGTGATCCGGTTTATAAAATCGATCCACTGCTTTGCACCGAATGCGTCGGCTTTCATGATTACGAAGCCTGCGCGGCGGTTTGCCCGGTGGATGTATGCGTCACAGACCCAAACAACATCGAGAGCGAAGAAGTGTTGATCGCGCGCGCGAAGGCCATTCACCCGGAAACCGATTTCGGCGCGAGTTTCCAGTCGCGTTTTAGAAAAGGGCAGACCGAGGGCGTGGCAGCCGCACCGGCGGCGGTGGAGAAACCCGCCGCGTCGACAGCGGCGCCTGTAGTGCCCAAGCCGGCACCGCAGCCAATGGCCAAGGCGCCAACGCCGCCGGTCGTTGCCGCGCCTAAACCTGCTCCGGTTAAAAAAGAGCCGCGTCCTAAAAAAACTTTTTCCAACGAGCTGCCGGTTAGCTACGACGAGGCTGCGAGAGAATACGGCCGCGCCGGCGCGGCCCTCAAAGGAGCCGCGTGGTGGGCGATCGTTTTCCTTCAACCGGTGATTGGCGCCTTGCCGCACGGTATAAAGAAGCGGCTCGAGATTGCGATGCAGACGCCGCTGTTTACCGCCGCCGGCAGCACGGGTCTCAACATCGTTCATAACGCGGTCCTATACCCGTTGCTTTGTATGGCAGCGGCCGCGGTCGTTAACGGCCCGCAGGTCATTTTCAGCCAGGACATCAACAAATATATTTTGATCGGTCTCCTGTTCGCGGTCGCCGAAGCTATTTTTCGACTGAAGGATGGCTTCTTCCACGCTAAGCCAGCGAACGAAATGAACTTTTTGCCGTCCTTCTATGGCGCACCGCTGGCCTTGGGCGGCGATATCATCTTGGCTAAGTACGCCGGAATCGTGCGCGAGGTGCCGGTGCCCGTCCAGGGTTTTTACTCCAAAGGATTCGCAGACAAGCTCGAGCGGGAGCGTCGCTACGGCAATGCTTACACGGTGGAAGACTTCGGCGCGTCCTATTTGGTGCGGATGGAATTTCCGCGTTCCATGCCCGATATCGGTATCCCGGGTCGAACGGAGCTGCCGGATGAGATGCCCGACTATGATTACGATCTCGCGCTTCAAAATGAGCAACTCGTCATCAAGGGCAAGTGCACGGACGAGAAAGTGCGAAAGATTTCGTCCAGCGTCGGTGCATTTCCCCCGGAGTTCACTACGGTGATTCCGTTTCGCCAACGGATCAAAGGATTCGCGCATCGTTTCGACAACAAGCTTCTCGAAGTCCTGCTGGTGAAAGCGTAAGGAAGCGCGAAGATCGAAGGCGAAGGCAAAATACAATTGGATGGTGTGCCGAGGCCACAGGAGGGAAGTTCTGCCTGTGGCTCTTTTGTTTCCGGCGCGACCGTGCGCTTTCGTCCCATGACCACGGCCGATTTGGACGAAGTCATGGCGATCGAGCGGACCTCGTTTCGCTTTCCCTGGAGCGCCGGTTTTTTTCTTCAGGAACTCCAGGTTGCCTGCGCGCGTTCAATTCTCGCAGACATCGACGGCCGTATTGTCGGGTACACACTTTTCTGGATGCTGCCGGGTGCGGTGGATATTCATAACGTAGCTGTGCACGTCGATTTTCGTCGGCGCGGTATTGCGCGGCTACTTTTGGGCCAGGTGATCGATCAAGCCAAGCGCCAGGCTAATCTTCGTGTGATGCTCGAGGTTCGGCGATCAAACATCCAGGCTCAAAGGCTTTATCAATCTTTAGGGTTTGTCATGACTGGGGTGCGCAAAGGCTATTACTCGGATGATGGTGAGGATGCATTTGCGATGACCCTGGAATTGTCGCCGCAGCTTTAGGTTCCCGCCGTTTTCTTAATCAACCTGAATATTTCATGTGCAAAGTATTGAAAGCGCGGTTCTTTCAGGAGCCTCGCTTGACGCCTCCTTCGTGTCCGGTGTATAACTAATAAGTTAGAAACAAGTTACTAGCGGTCAGCACTATCGACCGCTAATTTTTTTGTCGGATCCCCGACACGGGAACGAAGAGGGCGGCGCGCCAGAAATGTCTTGCCTACATACCAGATCGAATCAGCCGCCCAGCGAATATAAATTCCCGATATCTTTCCTTCGTGCCCATAAATTTCAAAGATTGACCGATCCGGTCAATGGCCAATTGAGCCTTCACCCGAGCGGCGAAAGTTCCGATTCAGGAGGATTTATATGTTCAAAGTAGGCGAGAAAGTCGTTTATCCGGCGCACGGCGTCGGAGAAATCGAGGCGATCCGTTCCCACGTCATCTCCGGCACAGAGAAAAGATTCTACATGTTACGCATCCTTGAATCCGATATGAAAATCATGATTCCCATCGAGAATGTGGAATCGGTGGGCCTGCGCAAAATCATCGATCGCGCAATGGTCACCAAAGTCTACAAAGTTTTGCGGCAGAAAAAAATCGAAACCGACCAGCAAACCTGGAACCGCCGCTACCGCGAATATACTGAAAAAATCAAAACCGGCTCGATCTTGGAAATCGCCAAGGTGCTACGCGATTTATTCGTTCTCAAGGGTGACAAAGAGCTTTCCTTCGGCGAGCGCAAGATGCTCGACACGGCGCGCAATCTTTTGGTGAAGGAGCTTTCGATCGCGCGCTCCCACTCCGAAGAAAAGATCATGGAAGAGCTGCGCCATATTTTTACTCATTAAAGAGATTCAATCGCCGAATTTCACTCAAGAGCCGAGAGCCATGCCCTCGGCTCTTTTGTTTTTGCCTGTATGAATCACGTGACTGCCGTCGTGCTTGCCGCCGGTGAAGGACGCCGCATGGGCACCGCCCGGGCGAAGAGCTATCTTGACATAGCCGGACGGCCGCTCGTTCTGCGGACTCTGGATCGGATGTTTG
>Ga0310810_10001015_pt1 | contig 28568 bp, 22 predicted proteins | sample NCmetagenome_FD_207641 | JGI IMG/M metagenome (GOLD analysis project Ga0310810, IMG submission 207641) | Soil microbial communities from experimental microcosm in Duke University, North Carolina, United States - NC | ecosystem: Engineered > Artificial ecosystem > Soil microcosm > Unclassified ... | reverse complement strand
AGGACGACATCCTCAGGAACGCCAGTCTTTCGCCCGGGAGAATTGAAGAGGGAGTCCGCCAGGAACGGGTTCTGTTCGAGGTGAAGTGGCTCTTTGCCCCGACAAAAGAAGCAATTGAAAAGCAGGAATTATTATTGAAAGGGGCTTCCTTCGACTCCCTCTTTTCGCTTCAGCTTCACGATCACGTGACAGCAGAGGAGCGGTCGATGAAGACGACCCGGTTGCGGGCGGGGATTGCGAATCCGTCGTTCGCCCGTGTCCTTGATACATTGAAGGCCGGCAAAGTTTCCGCGCCTGTGGCGGGGAACGATGGCTATTATCTCATATTCATCGCGGCTGCTGAAACGCAGCCGCTGATGTCCGAAACCGAAGAACTAAAACTTCGTTCCGACGTCGAACGGGCGTTGACGCAGCACATTGCCGATTCGCTCTCCGATGTCTACGTCAACACCATTCTTGTCCGGCATCGTCCGTCGATCAACCGAAAGTCGATCGATATTCTTCAGTCATATCTTGCCGGCGTCATTCTCACCCGGGCGAAATTTGCCGAATGGGATCTGCCCTCCCGGCTGGAACGGCGATGGGGGACAGGTGACTACGCCGAAATTTCACGCCATGAGCGCGACACCCTCGTCCTGTTGGACGGGGGAGCGTATACCATGGGGGATTTTTTGAATTGGTATCATTTCCGCGAAACCAATTTGAAATTCAGCCTGCAGTCGCAGGAGAGCATGTTTGCCTCTCTCGAGCGATTCGTCTGGCTCATGGTGAGAGACAGGCTCATCGCCGATCGCGCGCGGAGCCGCGGCATGCAAACGAGGACGCGTGTTCAAAACGAGCTTCGCTGGTGGAAGGATAAGATCGTCTATCAGCTCGCCAGGCAGTCGATCGCGGACTCCATCTCAACGCCGGACGGAGAAGTCGCACAGTACTACGCCGAACACCGGCGCAACTATCGCGACGAGAACGGAGGGGAAGTTTCGTTTGAGAAGGCAAAGGAGGATGTTCGAAAAGACTGCATGCAAATGAAGCTCGCCGGCAGGCTTCTTCATCGTATCCTGGCACTCAAGAATACCTACAAGGTGAATATTCATGAAACAGCGCTCAGCGATGTCCGCGTTGGCGTTGAAAACGATCCGAAAGCAATCGACTTGTATTCGGTGAAAAAAGGGGGAACATTTCCCCATCCTGCGTTTCCGACAATCGATTACGAATGGCAAGCGTGGGAATAAAACTCCATCTTCTTGCGGCGATCGCCCTATTCCTTGGAGGATGTTCCGATCACCGGGAATCTGCTCAGATTTCGTCCATGGAACTTACCTACTGGCCTGCCCCGAATCCCGAAGAAATCAGGCTGGCAGACACGCTTGTCGGCGTGTGGAACCGTCTCCACCCCGATATCCGGGTCAGGATGCAGCCGATCCCGGTGAGCCAGTCGACCGAGGAGGTGCTCCTCGCGGCAATCGCCGGGAAGACGACGCCCGACGTCTGTTCGAACATTCTGCCCGGTGCCATGCTTGAGTACACGAGTGCAGGCGGGCTCATTGCGCTTGACGAGTTTTCTGATTTCGATTCCGTGGCCCTCGGCCGCACGCCGAAGGATGTGCTGGAGACGTTCCGCTCGGGAGATCATTATTTCCAGATTCCCTGGAAGACGAATCCTGTGATGATGTTTTATAATCTCCGTCTTCTGGAAGAGGCCGGAATAACGAAGCTGCCGAAGACCTACGGCGAGTATCTTGCGGCAGCCCGGACCGTCACGCGGGACACCAATGGCGACGGTCAGACCGACATCTGGATGGGAGAGAGGGATATCCGCCCGATCTGGTGGCAGCGATTATTCGATTTTTTTCCGTTCTATATTGCCGCGTCCGGCGGCAAGACTCTTTTTGAAAACGGAAGCGTTGCGTTTGTCAACAAATCTTCCGAGGAGGTATTTCAGTTCTTCCAGGATTGTTATCGCAATGGGTACTTTCCGCACACGTATTTTCAGGGGGGAGACCCGTTCCTATTGGAAAAAAAGGCTTCGCATATTTCAGGCCCCTGGGAGGTGGCGACGCTCCGGAAATTCGCCCCCCAGATGCGTTACGACATTGTACCCGTGCCCGTCCCCGACGATTATCGCGGCCCCGTCTATACGTTCGGCAATTTTAAAAATATCGCGATCTTCAGCACGACACGACATCCCAGAGAGGCGTGGGAGTTTGTAAAATTTCTCATTACGGCCGAACACGATCTCCTGCTCCTGGAAATCTGCAACCAGCTTCCGATTCGCGGAGATCTCACCGCGAACCCTCTGTTCGGAGACTATTTCAGAAGAAATCCGAAGATGACGACCTTTGCCCGGCAGGCGGCGTTCACGCGCGAAATGGACGCGGCGCCCGATCTCAAGGAAATTTTTGACGCGATCTCTCAGGAATACGAAGAGTGCTGCGTCTATGGAAAAACGCCGCCCGCCGAAGCGATTCGCGCTGCGGCGCAGCGGACACAACTCATCGTGAACTGGAACAAATGATCAGGAAGTTTCTTCATAAATTCCGGGCGAGCGACAGGAACAGTTATTGGTTCATCTCCCCCTATGTGATCTTTTTCCTCGCGTTCACCGCGTACCCGCTGATCTTCTCGTTCATCCTGATGTTCCACCGGTGGAACATCGTCTCGCCGATGGAGTGGGTCGGCCTGAAGAACTTTGAGCGCCTTGTTCTCGATTCGCTGTTTCTCAAATCCCTGGGGAATACCGTGATGTTTCTCCTGATTCACATTCCCCTCCAGATCGTTGTGGCGCTTGGATTTGCGCTGCTCCTTCATTCCCGCGTCAGGTTTCGCGGGCTCTTCCGTGCGCTCTATTTTCTGCCGGTCGTTGTCTCGGGAGTCGTTGTGACAATTCTCTGGCAGCAGCTCTATTCCTACGATTACGGTGTGCTGAATTCCGTTCTTAGTTCTCTCGGATTGCCCCGGATGCCGTGGTTGGTGGATGCGAGTTTTGCAATGCCTTCGATCGCCCTCATGGCGACATGGAAAAATGTCGGCATTTACATTATCCTCTTTCTCGTCGGGTTGCAGGATATTCCGTCTGAACTCTACGAGGCGGCAGCGATTGACGGGGCATCCCGATCGAAACAATTTTTCCGCATCACGCTGCCGATGCTCAACCCGACAATGATCGTCATCATGGTCCTCTCGACGATCGGGGGCTTTTCGCTCTTTATCGAGCCCTATGTCATGACGGGGGGAGGCCCGATGCAGAGCACCCTCTCGGGGATGCTCTACATTTACAACCAGGCGTTTTACTTCAATCATATGGGTTATGCCGCCACGCTCGGATTTGCGCTCGCCCTTGTCATCCTCGCCGTGGTCGTCATCCAGCGGAAAGTGATTGAGAAGGATTCGGTCGCATGAAGGCCGCCGCCAAATACCTCATACTCCTCCTCGGCGCCGTTATTTTCGCGTATCCGTTCCTCTGGATGATCGCCGGCTCGCTCAAACCCGAGCTTGAGATCAGCAAACTTTCCCTCTGGTCGGATCATTTCTCGATACGCAATTTTTTTACGGTGATCAGCAAGGTGCCGGTGGGGCGGGCATTCCTCAACAGCCTGCTCGTTTCGTTGTCGGTCACGGTATTCGTCGTCCTCTTCGGCTCGATGGTCGGATACGCCCTCGCCCGGCTGAAGTTTTTCGGACAGAAGATGCTCTATGTCCTCATCCTCTTTACCATGATGATTCCGTTTCAAATCACCCTCATACCGCAGTACGTCATGATGGTGAAGCTCGGCTTGACGGACACCTATCTCTCCCTTATTGCCCCTTCGATGATGAGCGGGTTAAGCATACTCCTGTTTCGCCAGTTCTTCATGAGCATACCTCAATCGCTCATCGATGCCGCCCGTCTTGACGGCTGCAGCGATGCGGGGATTCTTTTTCGCATCATCTATCCCCTCGCGAAGCCGGTCATTATCACCGTGTCGATCCTCACGTTTATGACGAGCTGGAACGATGTTCTCTGGCCGCTCATCGTCGTGCGGGACCGCTCGCTCATGACGATGCCGCAACTCGTCACAATTTTCGTCACAGGAGGCGAAGCGGAATCCCAGCTGGGCCTGCTGCTCGCGGCGGCAACGCTGCTCGCGCTTCCTGTCATTATCGCTTACGCATTCTTCCAGCGCTACTTTATCCAAAGCATGGCCTCCTCGGGAATCAAAGGGTAGTATGAAGTATCCTTATTATAGATACGCGACCGGTTCACTTTTTACGGGATCAAGCCTGGGGAACTCTGCCTCGTTCGCGCGGCTCAACGAGGAGACAAACCTCCTGGGATTGTGGAGCTCCTCCGACAATCAATATTATCTGGGCGAATGGCATGTCGAGGTGGTCGTTGACGGGAACGTGCTTTCTCCGAAGGAGACGTTCTTTTACCCGGAATCGCAAGTCACAACCTACGCGGTTCATTCCATGGAAATCGAGAAGCGGTTCTTTATACCATATCACCCCAATCTCGAATCACAGAATCTCCAGTCCCAGCCCGATCAGCTTCCTGAGCGGTGTGCAATTTTTCTTCTCAGGTTAAAGGGGATGGCGAAGGGAGGACCGGTGATCATCCGGCACCGGCTGGTAGTTCCGGCGGTGAGAACCGATAAATTCACCAAGCAGGCCCCCACCGGGCAAATGGAGAAACGGGTGGAGATACGCAAGAACCAACCGTGGTGTGAGATCCTGACGAAAGGAAAACAGGCCGAGGCACGGGTGTTCGGCTCTTTGCGGCGCTGGAAGAGCTGTGAAGAAAGTGATGCAACGCTGACGGTCGAATATGAAATTCCATCCGGATCAGCGGAGGATGTCGAGGTTCCGTTTATTTTTACGTTCTCGCCCAACGGAATTCCTGAGGCGCTGGAGACATTTCACCGGGTGCACGGGGAAAAGCTCCACCGGGACACTATTCAACAGTACGCCGGCATTCTTTCCCGTGCGGAACTCTACACCCCGGATCCGGCGATCAACCGCGGGCTCCAATGGGCAAAGATCAATACCGTGCGTGTCCAGCACCGCTATCGCAGCGGCGCGGCATTCACCAACGATCCCCCTCAGGACATCGTCGTCGTTCGCGATCTCGCGTGGTATGTTTTCGGTTCGGATTACGTCACTCCGGAATTTTCCCGGGAGCTTCTTCTGTTTGCTGAACGCGCGGCGTTTCATCCGGACGGAAAGTTAACCGAATATATCCATGCCGATGAACCTACACCCGTTCTCCATGATTACAACCTGAACATCAACGATGACACGCCATTGTATGTTCTGGCGCTGTACCACCACGCGTTGGTCTGCGGCGATCAACTGACACCCGGGTACGTGTTCCCGTTCATGAAACGGGCCTGCGATTACATCATCTCTCAGATTCGCGACGGCCTGGTGCGGTGCTACGCCGACGGCACGAATGTGTGGGGGAGCTGCAGCTGGCGCAATATTATTGACGGGTATAATCTCACAGGTGCAGTTACGGAAATTAACGCAGAATGCTATGCAGCCCTGATGCGCACCGCCGAAACTGCGCGGGCGCTTAACAAGAACGCCGAAGCTGAATATTATCAGGAGAAGGCGCATGCCCTGAAAAACAGAATCAACGAAGTGCTTGTTTCAGAGAAGACGGGCCTGTACCTACTGAATCTCGACAACAACGGCGTTCGCCATCACGATGTCACGGGTGATCTGATCTTTCCGGTGTTCTGTGAAGTCGCCGAAGAACGAATGAGAGAAAAGATCCTTGAAAAGCTGACGGGCGGCGAGCTCTGGACGCAGTATGGCTCTCACACGGTGAGCAAAGGTGACCCGTCATACGATCCCGATTTCGGCTACCAGCTTATGGGCGGACTGTGGCACAATCTAACCGCGTGGATCGGCTATTGCGTCCGTACCCGGAACCCCGAATTGCTTGTTCAAGGAATGCGCAATATTTACCGCCTGAGTGAAACTGAGTGCCCCGGAGATTTCCACAATGTTGTTCCGGGTGAATTTCCCGAACGGCTTCACGGCGAAACATTCGAAAGCCGGGGAATGGCAATGAGCCCCTGGATGCCACCGACGTACCTTTGGCTCGGAGTCGAGGGGCTGCTTGGCTTCTCCGCATCACTCTCCGGGTTCGACCTGCGCCCTTCACTGCCGTCAGATTGGAATTGGATCGCGGTCAGGAATATGTTGTATAACGGCAGACCGATCAGCGCGTTTGTCTACGATCGAACGCTGTATTCGACAGAAGCTGTCAGAAGCGATCTGCCGACCGTGATCGGGGTGCCCGTTGATTCAGATTGTGACGCCGGCGAAATCTTTTCGATCGGGATGACGGTAGAAAACGAACTTCTCCTGTTTGCCGCCACCGATGCAGGTGCTCAGGGGACCATTATCATTCACGGGTTGCATATAGAACAGCCCGTGGCCCTCAACGCTGGAGAAGCCCGGCTGTTTCGGATTGCTCTGAAGCAGCATGGAGTACACAAATCCCAGATTGCATCGCGTTCATGACTCGCCGTTCCATTATAGGATCCTGTATACTTGTACTCATGTTCTGCATGCTGGCCATTTGGGCGCATAGCCAATCGACGAAGCAGAGTGAACTCCAAAGCTCGTTTGCCGGCGGGTACGGGCAGGCTGAGGTAGGAGGAAGATTCGTGGGCGCGGAATTTCATCGCAGCCGGCCGCTGCCTTCGCGCATCAGCTTCTATTACCCGGTTGCCAACAGCATAGACCTGAGCACCGATTATTGGAAGCGATTTGAATCCCTGCCCATGGCGATCGGAGTACAATTCGACAACGGCCCCCGCCGCCTCATCGGCAGGGAAGCGTGGACGTATACGGTAAGCCCGCATGAAGCGATTTTTCATTCGAACGACGAACATGCGGAATACACAATTACATACCGATTCTGCCTGAATGAGCCCGCGATGGTATGGTCGGTGTGCGTAAAGAACATTCAACAAATGTCGCAGAAGATTACCCTCTATACGCATGTGAAGCCTGTGCTGCGTACCTGCCAAACATATGCCCGGAAAGATTCGGCGAGGGTGGCGTTGAACCAGGAATCGCACGCGGTGCAGGTAAATTTTGACGATGCAGACGCCGACAGCGCCAGCGTGTTTGTCCAGAATGTCGGCGCCATACCATCGGGCTCGGGCACCGATGCGGCTGAACTTGCGGCTTCCGACTCCGGTACATCGAACTGGATATCCGGAACATCCGTGCTCTCCGGGAGTGCCGATAAGAAGGTTATGGCTGCGGTGGATAAAAAAATCATCCCAGCGGCGGCATTTCAATATGAAATAAACCTGGGCCCCGGCGACTCTCTGGCGGCTGTTCAGGTCATCGGGAGCTGCAGGCGTTCCGAGGCTTCTGCGATGGCACACCGGCTTCGCTCGTCATGGCATGCTGAAGTCAATGCATACGACAGCCTGATCACGACGCGATCGTTATCCGAAGCCCGATTCACAACGCATGACGCCGTCCTCGACGCCTCTGCCGCCTGGGCAAAAGCGATCCTCGCCGCCAACGCGCATTATATCAACGGGGCAATTGTACCCATGCCGTGCCCCGCCGAGTACAATTTCTTCTTTACGCACGATGTCCTGATGACCGATCTCGGCGCGGTGAATTTTGATCTCCCGCGCGTGCGCACCGACCTCAACTATGTCGCTTCGCTTGCGAAGGATACCATCATCCCCCATGCGTACTACTGGCGGGATGACGGCTTCAAAACCGAATACTGTACGCCCGATAACTGGAATCATTTTTGGTTCATCATCGTCAATGGGACATACCTTCGCCACTCGCACGACCGGGCGACGGCCCGGGCGCTTTACCCGCTCGTGACGAAGAGCCTTCAACAGATTCTCACACAGCTTCAATCCGACCATCTCATGTACGCGTTTCGCCCGGATTGGTGGGACATCGGGCACATTTACGGCCCGCGGGCCTATATGACAGCTCTTGCCATCCGTTCGCTGCGGGAATATCTCTTTATTTCGTCCTTTCTTCATATGCCAACCCATGCGCTGACCGGCTACGAGCGGCTTGCAGATTCCATGCAGGTTGCTCTCACGGATCGTTTATGGGATGAGAAGATGAACTATCTTATAAACTACAACGACGGCAAAAAAGACGGGCATTACTATATGGGCTCTCTCCTGGCGGTCGCCTATGATTTGCTCGACGCAGGGCATGGGCAACGGCTTGTCCGCACCGCTACTGAACGGCTGCTCGACAAGAAGATCGGCGTCCGTGCCGCAATGCCCCCCGATTTCCACACCAAGGAATCGATCGATTTCTATAAGTTCGCCGGGGAAGAGGCGGGGAAACCTTTCGTGTACATCAACGGCGGTGTTTGGCCTCATAATAATGCCTGGTACGCCATGGCCCTGAATGCAACGGGTGAACATGACGCAGCCTTAACATTCGTTAAAGCGACGATGACCGTTAATGGCATCGAGCACAGTCCCAACGGTCAGCCGGCAATGTATGAGTATCGTATGGCAGATCCGGCTTCCGCTGAATACGGATCGGTCGACAAGCCGATGTTTCTCTGGGCGGGCGGTTTTTATCTTAAAACGCTGTACACGCTTTTTGGCGTGCGCGAAAACGAATGGAACATCTCGCTTGAGACTTCGCTCCCGTCCGGCTACGACTCGGTGACATACACCCTTACCGACGGAATGCCCAGGAAATTTGCTCTCAGCGGCAGCGGAAAATATCTCGCGTCGCTCACACAGGGCCGGGACCGGTTGCCTTCCCTCGTTTTGCCGGTAGATCGGGCCGCGCGGCCGGAGATGTGCAGCCTTCGGCGGGGCAAACCTGACGGGGCGTATCTAAAGTCGATGGGCGCTATTCTGAACAATGTGCGGCGGAATGGGAAGAATGAACTGAGCTGTACTCTCGAATCATTTTCCGGACACAAGATTGTCGCCGTCGTGATTTCGCCGTCGCCCGCAAAACGAGTTGCCATCAATGGTGTAACGATTAATACTTTCGCATCGGCCAGGAATCCGGACGGGGTCGTTGAAACCAGGATCCGGTTCACCGGGACCGACAAACCACAAACACTGACCGTACGCTTCTGATATGAAAGTGGCTCTCTTTCAAAAGGCTCACGATCTGAACGTGACAACGAAGCCCATTCGAAAACTCGACAAGAAGGAATTGCTTATTAAAGTCGAGGCGTGCGGCATCTGCGGGACAGATCTGCATATCCTCGAAGGAACCTCACGCTCGGCGCCGCCCGTCGTTCTGGGACATGAATACATGGGACGTATCGAAGATGTCGGCGATAACGGCAGTAAGAATTTAGTGGGAACAAGGGTTGCGATCGATCCGAATATTTCCTGTGGTGGCTGCTGGTACTGCCGGCGCGGGCTCGTCCACCTCTGTGATCACCTGAGAGCCCTGGGCGTCGATATCGACGGCGGCATGGCAGAGTATTCGATCGTCCCTGCTTCGCAAATGTACGAACTGCCCCCGGGTTTTCCGGTGGAAGCGGGTGCGTTCGTCGAGCCGGTATCGTGCGCACTCCACGGCATCGATAAGGCGAACATTCAGCCGGGGGACGCGGTCGTCATCGTCGGCGGGGGAACGATCGGATTGCTCATGCTCCAGCTTGCCCTGAGTTCAGGCGCTTCCCGCGTCATTGTCGTTGAACCGGCAGCACACAAACGGGAACTCGCCCGGCAACTTGGCGCCTCGGACGCGATCGATCCGGCGTCAGCGGATGTTAACGCCGCCGTTTTTGATCTGACATCCGTGGGGGCTGATGTGGTGATCGAATGCGCGGGCAGACAGGCGGCCATGAGCCAGGCTGTCGGGCTTGCACGGCGCGGCGGCACCGTCGTATTTTTCGGGGTTTGTCCTATCGGCGAAACGATCCCCGTTGAACCGAATCAGGTGTATTTTCGCGAGCTGACGATTGCCGGCTCCTATGTGAATCCATTTACGTTTTCCCGCGCGATCGCGATGCTCCACAGCGGCAAGGTCCGGGTCGACGCGTTTCATATCGCCAGATTTTCTCTCGATGAGGTCCGCGAGGCGCTGCAAAGCCAGCGCGAAGGGGCCGCGATCAAGAGCATCATTCTTCCAAACGCATGAGCCAAAGTCCCGATGTCAGCTGCGTCGGAGAAGTACTCGTCGATTTCGTATCATCAGCGAAGGGCGCCTCTCTTTCCGCGGCCACGAGCTTCCTGAAATGCGCCGGCGGTGCCTGCGCGAACGTTGCGGTCGGATTGGCGAAACTAGGTGTTCGCTCGGCGTTCGTTGGGAAAACGGGCAACGATGCATTCGGCAGATTTCTCCAGCGGGAACTGCGCGCCCATGATGTCGACGTTCGCGGTGTACGATTCGACGGCACACATAAAACACGCCTCGCGTTCGTCTCCGTAGACCGGAACGCGGACCGTGATTTTGAGTTTTGGGAGAACGTACCGGCTGACACACAGCTGCGGCTGACCGATATCTCTATGAATACCTTAATGCGGTCGAAGATTGTTCACATGAGTTCCTTTCTTCTCCTCCGCGAGCCCTCACGTTCTACCGCGTTCGCGATTGCCCGACAATTGCGGAACGCCGGGGTTCATGTATCGTTCGATCCGAATATCCGACCCTCTCTCTATGAATCGCCGAATACGATGAAGGCGTACCTCCTGAAGATGGTGAGGTACACAACGATGCTCCGCCTGAACGACGGCGAAGCGCGGCTTCTCACGGGCAAAACTCATCCGGCAGATGCGGCGGACAAACTCCTTTCGATGGGGCCGAAACTCGTTGCCATTACACTGGGCTCGCGGGGATGCCTGCTTCAGACCAGATCTCACTCCTGCACGGTCAGGGGATACTCCGTACCTGCCGTGGATACGACCGGCTGCGGAGACGGGTTTCTTGCGGGGCTGTTACGGAGAATCGTCTCCGAAGAGACGCTTCCTGCAACGTTATCGTATGCTCAGCTTTGTTCGATCGGAAGGTTTGCGAACGCAGCGGGCGCGCTCACTGCGACGAAGAAGGGTGCATTCTCCGCCCTCCCGACGGTTCGCGCGATACACCACCTGCTCAAGAGGCGATAATGAGATATTTGGCGATGAAATATGTTCTCCTGTTCTGCGTGCTTCTTCTCGCGGCGCAATGCCTGGCACCCGGCCAGGGACTCGTCAACTTTGCACATCTTCGCCATCTGACCGAACGAATAGCATGGAACGGCGACTCGGTCGGCATCGTTCATGTATACGCGAATTATCCGGGCTACGAGTGGGTCGACGCGAAGGAATCTGGCCCTGAAGGCATCGCCTGTGTCGACGACGCCGCACGCGCCGCAGTTGTCTATTTGCGGCACTATGAATTGACGAAAAGTCCTCAAAGTCTTACGGAGGCAAAAGCGCTCCTGCAGTTTATCCTGAACATGCAGGCACCCGACGGGAACTTCTACAATTTCGTATTCGCCGACCATACAATTAATAAAGAGGGGAAGACAAGCTTCAAGTCGTTCGGCTGGTGGGGGGCACGCGGCGTGTGGGCGATGGCAATGGGATATCGCGTGATGCGAGACGTCGATGCCGACTTTGCGGTGTCACTGAACAGCGGCGTCGTGAAAACGTTTCCGCATATCGACTCGCTCCTTCTGGCGTACGGGAAGACCAGGACCATCGGCAGTTTTGTGATTCCCCAATGGCTGCTCTACGAATCCGCAGCAGACGCAACTTCTGAATTGACGCTGGGGCTGATCGAGTATGTCCGCGCGACGAACAATGAACGGGCTGCGGCGTACGTGAGAAAATTCTGTAACGGATTCGTGGTCATGCAGGATGGAGATGAACATACATTTCCGTTCGGCCTCCATCGTTCATGGGAAACCATGTGGCATATGTGGGGAAACGGGCAGACCCAGGCGCTCGCTTCCGCAGGCGGCCTTTTCCATGACACTCTCATGATTGCTTCTGCGCGGCGAGAGGCGGCAGGATGGTACGGCCGGCTCCTCACTCACGGTTTCCTGAAAGAACTGGATGCGGCAGATTCAACCAAGGCGTCACGGTTCGAGCAAATTGCCTATGGTGTTCGTCCTCTGGCCGTGGGATTGCTTCGTCTGTATGATGCGACACGCGACACACTGTTTCTGAAGATGGCGGGAGAAGCCGCGTCGTGGTTCATGGGAAATAATATCGCCCTCCAGGCAATGTATGATTCTGCCACAGGCAGATGCTACGACGGGATTCGGGATTCGGCCGCGATCAACCGGAATTCGGGCGCAGAGTCTACGATTGAATGCCTCCACACGCTCATCGAACTTCAGGCGTATCCATTGGCAATGCGATATTTTTATAGTAAGTAGCCGTGCGCGGAAGGCTTCTCCATAGTGCAGTTCTGACGACCGCGCTGACGCTGCTTGTCGCGCATTCACTCATTTGCCAGCAGCTCGCAGTGCCGCGGATCGATCTCATGCCCAACAAGCCTTCCCCGTACCTCATGCGCAATTGGAAAGAGGTGGCTCTCGGGTACGATTCGCTCGTTGTTAATTTCAACCTCACCGGACCATATTTGCCGCTCGCGGAACTCAATACGTCGCCCGTGAATTATCCCAACCACAACAGTTTTCTTTTACACACGGTCGTCGGAACCACCGCTCCCGGTTCTGCCGAAGCGATAAATTGCCTGCCGGCGGTCATCAGCGCGACGCTTGCCGGCGTCGACAAGAGCAATCAGAACGGCACCAATTGGGCGCTGATGTGCGAAGAATGGTTCAATAAACGCCCTTCGCAGAATGTCTACAAAAATCATCCCGTCGACGATACGGGGGATGATTGGTGGTACGAAACGATGCCGAACGTTTTCTTCTACCAGTTAAATTACCTGTATCCCAATACCGGCGAGTTTTCCACTCAGGTGACGACCATCGCCGACCGCTGGATGGAGGCGCTGCGGGCGATGGGAGCGAGCGCGACGCCATGGCAAGTCCCGAATATGGATCATCGCGGCTGGTATCTGCAGACGATGACGCCCTCCGATCCGGGTGTTCACGAGCCGGAGGCGGCAGGAGCGCTCGCCTGGATATTCTATAACGCCTACCGCGCAACCCACAACGCCCAATATCGCGTTGCCGCCGAATGGGCAATGGAGTTTCTTAACTCGCGCGCCACGAACCCTTCGTACGAACTCCAGCTTGCGTACGGTACATATCTCGCCGCGCGAATGAACGCGGAACTCGGCACAACGTACGACGCAGGGAAAATGGTGAACTGGTGTTTCGATGTCGGCCCGCTCCGTTCATGGGGCGCGATCGTCGGCAACTGGGGAGGGTATGACTGCAGCGGTTTGATCGGCGAAGTCAACGGCAATAACGACTACGCGTTTTCCATGAACACCTTCGAGCAGATCGGTGCCCTCGTGCCGATGGTTCGATATGATGCGAGATTTGCCCGCGCGATCGGCAAGTGGGGACTCAATGCGGCAAACGCCTCGCGGTTGTTCTATCCTCACTATTTGCCCAACGCGCGTCAGGACACAAGCTACCGGTGGGCTCAGACGTACGACACGAATTCGACCATATGCCACGAAGCGATTCGTCAGCAGAGCTTCGGAGTAAGTCCCTACGCGACCGGCGACGCCATCAGCGGCGGATGGGGAGCGACGACCCTCACCCTCTACAGCGCCTCGCATGCGGGTATTCTTGGCGGGATCATTGACACCACCGATGTGCCGATGGTTCTCAAAATCGACGTTCTGAAGACCGACTATTATCACGACCCTGCCTATCCGAGCTTCCTGTATTTCAATCCCTACGACTCCACGACTGCCGTAACGATTGACGTCGGGTCGGGGCAACGTGACGTGTATGATGCAGTGACACATGAATTTGTGCTCATGAACGTTACCGGGCCCGTCTCGCTTTCTCTTCCGGCGAATTCTGCCCTCCTTGCCGTCGTTGCTCCGGCGGGAGGAGTTCTGACATACAATCTCGAGCAGCTTGCCCTCAATGGCGTCATCATTGATTACCATTCGGGCAATGTCATCGCAGATTTTCCTCCGCGCATCAAATCCCTCGCTGCAACTCCCGCGGCGCCGCATCCCGGTGATACGGTGAAGGTCTACTGCACAGCGATCGACCGGGATGGAGATTCCATCCGGTTCGCATGGCAGAGTTCCGGGGGAGCGCTTCTCGACAGCGGTGCACAGGTGCGATGGGTCGCTCCGATGACGGAAGAGATCGATACGATCACCTGCAGTGTCAACGACGGCAGGGGAGGATTTGATACGACAAGAATAGTTCTTATCGTTATGAGTTCTCTGAATTCTGCGCCGGTCATCAACCGGCTCACAGCGACCCCAAGAAAAATCAACATCGGCGGGGAGAGCCGTTTAACCTGCTTCGCCTCCGACCCCGACAACGATTCATTGTCGTATCAGTGGCGCTTATCCGGGTCAATCATCGGCAGTGATACATCAGTGTTGTGGACAGCCCCGGCTGTTTCCGGGAATTATTTCGTCGTCTGTACAATTTCCGACGGACATGGCCACTCCGTAACGGATAGTATCGGGCTGGAAGTCAGGGATTTATCGCACTCCCAGCAGGGTCAGCTTGTTGCGTACTACCGTTGTGACGGCAGCGCAGCCGATGCGAGCGGCATGGGAAATAACGGAACGGTCTTCGGAGCCGTTTCCGTCACTGACCGCGCCGGGCGCGTCAACGGCGCGTACGCCTTTAATGGTTCTTCAAGCTTTATCGACGTTCCAAATTCGCCTGGCCTGAACTTCCAACAGCATATCACCGTCAGCTTCTGGATGACCATCAATCAGTTTTACGACCGGGAGCAATACCCCATCTCTCACGGCAACTGGACCAACCGCTGGAAAGTCTCGATTTCGAACAAGCATCTTCGCTGGACAGTGAAGACGAGCGCAGGGACGAAGGACCTGGATTCTGAAACCGAATTGCAGATGAACACATGGTATAATGTAACGGTAACATACAGCGGCTCGGATTTCGAGGTCTGGCTGAACGGGGCTCTTGATGCGTTTACTTCGTGGTCGGGTTCGATCCAGACAACATCGGTCGATCTCACCATCGGCCAGGTTCTCCCGAACGATCAAAACTACAATTTCAACGGCATCCTGGATAATATTCGTATTTTTGATTACGCGCTTTCCGTCGCCGAGATTGAGACTCTCTCGGCCATTACCTCGGCCGGCAGCGGATTTGACGGCGGCCAGGCAGAAGAATATGTTCTTCGGCAGAATTATCCCAATCCTTTTAATCCGAAGACGACAGTGACATTTGCCATCGGCCGGCGGTCATTTGTTTCACTCAAAGTGTATGATCTTCTCGGACGGGAGGTGGCCACGCTTGTGGAGACGACGCTCATGCCCGGGGTGACCTCGGTTCCCTTCGACGCGAGCCGGCTTCCAAGCGGAATTTATTTTTATCGACTACGTACTCCCTCTTTCCAACAGACTAAAAAACTCGTTCTCCTGCGATAACACATATGAAACACATTTCTCTTAACGGTTCCTGGAAATTCAAAGCAGTTGATCCCCGCGAACAATCAGCAAATCTCCGCCGATGGATGAGAGCGACAGTCCCCGGAACGGTACATACCGATTTGATGGCCAACAGGAGGATTCGCGACCCATTTTACCGGATGAACGAACTTGATGTTCAATGGGTCGACAAACAGCGCTGGCACTATCGGAGAAGCTTTTCTGTCTCAACCCGCTTTATCGCAGAGCAGAATATTACCCTCGTTGCCGAAGGCCTCGATACCTATGCCGAAGTAAGGATCAACGGGAAACTTGCCGGGCGTACGTCGAATATGTTTGTCGAGCATCGATTTGACGCGAAAAAATTGTTGCGGGTTGGAACAAACGTTATCGATGTGGTATTTGATTCGCCGACGAATCGGTCTTCGGCGCTTGAACGGAGGTATGGAAAGAAGTACGTCTCGCACAGCGAGGAGCGGGTGTACGTTCGAAAAGCGCAGTATTCCTTCGGCTGGGACTGGGGCCCGCGGTTGACCACCTCCGGCATCTGGCGCAGCATGTCTCTCGAAGCAACTTCCGTCGCCCGGATCCGGGACGCGCGTGTCACTGTCGGTTCCGTCAATCAGCGGCAAGCGGTCATCGAGTGTTCGATGGAAGTGGAGAAATGGAATGCAGGGTCGATGGAACTCGAAGTACGTCTCGACGGGAACGGCACTTCCGCCAAGAGTACGACACCTGTCACCGGCACGAGATCAAAGATCAGGATTGCAATCAAGAACCCGCAGCTCTGGTGGCCCAACGGCTACGGCGACCAGCCGATGTACTCGGCGACATTTACTCTCATCTCCGGGGGGACAGAGATTTCCCGGCGCACGATTCAGTTCGGCATTCGCACCGTCAGGCTTGTCCGCCAAAAAGATACAGAAGGCGAGTCATTCTTTTTTAACATCAACGGGGTAAATATTTACTGCAAAGGGGCCGATTGGATTCCTTCTGATAGTTTTCTACCGAGAATCGATGATTCCACGTATGAAACACTGCTCCGGTATGCGAAGAACGCGCACATGAATATGATCCGGGTGTGGGGTGGAGGAATCTACGAGCAAGATCTGTTCTATGAACTGTGCGATACGCTCGGACTTATGGTTTGGCAGGATTTCATGTTCGCGTGCGGTGAATATCCGGAGGATGGCTGGTTCCTGGATCAGGTTCAGGACGAGGCAGAAAAGGTCGTCGCGCGACTGCGTCATCATCCGAGCATAGTCCTCTGGTGCGGTAACAACGAGTGCGAGTGGCTCTACTGTACCGACCATCCGGATGCCTCGCCCGACGATATGAGCGGCGCGAAGATATTCCGGGATCTTCTCCCGGCTGTTTGCAGGCGGCTCGACGGGACACGTCCGTATTGGAGAAGCTCGCCGTTCGGCAAGGGGTTTCCCAACGATGAGACCAACGGCAATCATCATCAATGGCATGTCTGGAGCTTCTGGAAAGACTTTCCGGAATACGAAAAGAACCGCGCGCGATTCGTCTCGGAGTTCGGATTTCAGGCGCCTGCGAACCGGAGAACTTTTGAGGCAGTCACGCTCCCCGAAGACCGGAAGCCGCAGCATCCCGTCATCGAGCATCATAACAAGCAAATCGAAGGGCAGGAGCGGCTATTTCGCTTTCAAGCGGCGCACTACCTCGTGGCCTCTGACTTCAATGATTTTATTTATAAAGGCCAGCTCGTTCAGGCGGAGGCGCTGAAAACCGCCGTCGAACATTGGCGGAGAAGAAAGTTTATGACGGGGGGCTCAATCTTCTGGCAGCTCAACGACTGCTGGCCGGTGAGCAGCTGGGCGGTCATTGACGCCGGGCTCCGGCCAAAGGCGGCGTATTACTATAGCAAGAAATTCTTCGCCCCGCTTCTCATCAGCCTGAAGAAACTTCCCCGGGGCGTTGAAGTCTGGGTAACGAACGATCTTGTGAAACCGGTCACCGGAACGGTGACTCTTACACTGCGGTCGTTCGAAGGAAAAATACTGTGGAGGAGAAAGGGTTCAGTCGCGATCCCGGGGAATAGCTCAAAGAACTTCTACTTCTTTGATTCGCACCGGTTCCCGCAACATGAACCGGCGTCATCGTATCTGCTCGCCCATCTGCGGACATCCGGCCGGCAGACGAGCGAAAACAGGCTGTATTTTGTAGAGCCGAAATATCTCAGGCTCCCGAAAGCCCGCGTACGCGCACGGCTGATCCGGGACAACGATGGATATGCCGTGGTGATAACGGCGGAAAGCTTTTTGAAGAATGTCCGGGTTGAAATCGAAGGTGAAGACGTTCTCTTCGACAATAATTATTTCGACATGGATGCTTCGAGTCAAAGGAAGGTCGCGTTCCATTCGAACCGGAAGATAGCGTACCTCAGAAAGCATCTCCGGCTGCGATGGTTAGAATCATAAGTAGGCTTCAAGATCCTGAGCGGGAATTTTGCCTCCCAGGACGACGCTATCCGCTCCGGCATACGGGAAGTACAAATCATCCTGCCAGAAGTACGCTCCGCAGATGAAGACAACGTTATTCACTCCAAGTTCCGCGTCGCCTTCGGTCTCCGCCGTGGATTCCGGCCGCAGAAGCGGCTCATCTCTGCGCAGAACAATTTCTTTCTTCGAAAAGTCGAGAATAGCGGCTCCCAGATCATATTCGCGCGACCCGTCCGCTTTGCGGTTGCCAATATGATAGAGCTTCAAAAATCGCCCATCCTCAAGTTTTAGCGGCGGGGCTCCGCCCCCGATCCACGTGTCGACAAAGCCGGGGTTTCCCAGAGGCTTCATCAGAAGCCCGCGGGTTTTCCACGTTCCCATGACATCCTCGGCCTCAGCCCAGTGGATTGACATTGGATGTTCGCCCTCCATCGGACGATGGATCATGAGATATTTTCCCTCGACAGTTCCTTCGAAGAGCATCGCATTCTTATTGTCAATCGTGTTGAACTCCCCCCTGAGCAGACCATGTTTTGTCCAGTGTACGAAGTCTGTCGTCGCGGCGAGTGCGATTCTGATCCTGTTGTTCGGAGTGTGAGATGAATACGCAGTATACGTCATGATGTAGGTATCGCCCACCTTCGAGATCCTCGCATCCTCAACTCCCAGGTTGTCGTAGTCCTGGTCCGGGAGGAGAACGGGCTCGGAATGTCTTGCCAGAAGATTAAGCTTCGCATCGAGCACCGCCAATCCGATCGAGGACCTGGTGTAATCGTAGTGTTCTGTCTTCATCCCCTGAGCACGGTAGAAAAGGAAACAGAGCCCCGGTTCCTTCCTCAGGAGCTCCTTTGTGCGCTCATCGAATGGAAGGTTCGGGATGATTCGAGCCAGCTCCCGTTGGTCGGCGACAAAAACGCAGGCGGGATTGAATGTTACTTTATTTTCCCAGGGATGCGAAAGGATTTTTTGAAGAACCGGTTTGCCCCCATGTAATCGCTCTATTCTCGGCAAACGCTGATGCTGGCTTTTCTTCATTCATCAAGATAAGACGTAGTAACCTTCTTTTCAAATCCGTTTCAGCCGATGTGATAAACCTGCTTTGACTTCAACGATCTCGCCGGCGACGAGACCGTGCCCGTCGCGATGAACAGCCACGGCAGCATCTTTATTGGGTGCATTAGTTTTCATCAATTGGTGAAATATTTTCATATATTGATCTTTTTGACGGCGAATCTTAGTCCGGTACCCAATCGACTCCAACGTCCAAAGCGATGTCCCCGGTTATCCTCAGCGCGCTTGACCTCTCGATCCGATTTGGCGAGCAAATGGTATTGCAACATACGGATCTCACCATTCATCAAACAGACCGCATCGGGCTCATCGGGAGAAACGGCTCCGGAAAATCAACCCTCCTCAAGATTATTGTCGGGATCATAGAACCTGACAGCGGCACGATTTCACGCGGCAAAGAGATTGTCACGGGGTACCTCTCACAGGACTTCCAGCTTGATCCGTCACTTTCGGTGTATGACAATATCCTCGAAGGCGCGCACGACGTCATCGATATTCTCAGAGAATATGAATCGCTTCCCTACACATCCGAGCGGCGCCATGTTCTTGAAGGACAGATCCTTCACCGGGATGGATGGAATCTCGAGAACAGAATCGAGTCAGCGATGCATTCGCTTAGCGTGCCGGGCAGAAACCGTGATATTTCTACGCTCTCCGGCGGAGAAAAGAGGCGTGTCGCATTGTGCAAAGCGATCATCTCGCGCCCTGACCTGCTCATCCTCGATGAGCCGACCAATCATCTCGATACGGAATCGATCGAGTGGATGGAAGAATTTCTGAGGAACTATGCGGGGGCGTGCCTCTTTGTAACACATGACAGATATTTTTTGGATTCGATTTCGAACAGAATCGTAGAACTCGAAGACGGCCTCTGTTATTCTCATTCCGGCAGCTACAATGATTTTCTGCTGAATAAAGCGGAACGTATAACACAATTGGAAACCGAAGAGAGGAAGAGAAGCCGCTTCCTGATTCGCGAGCTTGAGTGGGTGCGTAAGGGCCCGCGCGCCAGGCGAACAAAATCAAAAAGCAGAATGCAAAACTTTTTTGACGACATTGAGAAGAAAGGATACGAGACTCCGCAGGACGTCGAACTGCTAATTCCCCCGGCACCGGTTCTCGGCTCCAAGATTCTCAACCTGAAACATGTAGGGATGGAATTTTTGGGGAAGCGGCTATTCGAAGGCTTGGAATTTAATTTCGATAAAAATAGAAAGCTGGGTATTATTGGCCGAAACGGTTTGGGCAAAACAACGCTGCTGAAAATCATCATGGGAGAGCTTCATCCGACGAAGGGGCATGTTCAGACGGGGGACCGAACGCTGTTCAATTATGTCGACCAGTCCCGTGTCGCTCTGAATGATGAGAATTCTGTTCTTCAGGAAATCGGAGAAGGAAGTGATTGGATCCTGTTCGGTGACGAGCGCCTGACGGTGTGGAAATATCTCCGCAGGTTTCTTTTTACAGATGAGCGAATGCATACAAAAATTGAGAAACTTTCCGGCGGCGAGCGAAGCCGGCTTCTCCTCGCTAAAATATTGAAGAACGGGGGCAATTTCTTGATTCTCGATGAACCGACGAACGACCTCGACCTCTCCACACTCCGGGTATTGGAGGAAGGCCTCGCGGCATTCGACGGATGCCTGATTGCTGTCAGCCACGACAGGTATTTCCTGAACCGTGTTTGTAATGGCATACTGGCGTTTGAAGGAGACGGAAACGTTCATTTCAGCGAAGGCGGATACGACTATTATGTTGAGAAACGGGCTGCCCGCCTTGTCCGGATGTCAAGCCAAACGAGCGCGGTAGAGGCGGAGAAAAAACAGAGCACGCACGCGAAGACGCGATCAGCAAAAAAGCCAACTACATTGAAGTGGAAGGAGGCAAAGGAACTTGAAACCATTGAACAGGAAATCATTTCTGCAGAGGAGGAAGTGAAACGGATCGAACTCGTTTTTTCCTCGCATGATTTCTACGAACGACATGGAAACCAAATTGTAGCATTAACCGCACAGCTTGCCGCGGCAAAAGAAAAAGTGACCCACCTTTACGCGAGATGGCACGAGCTTGAGAACTTGCGGGAAGGAGGGGGCACAAAATAAAAATACCCCGATCTATTTCCGGATCGGGGCCTTTTCGTAGCGGGGGGACGAACATTCCAGAACCTACAGCATTTATGCGTGTATTTGAGTATGCAATTTTACGGTTTTAACCTTGCCTGGCTCTCCTGAACAACTTGGTCGCCGTGTGGGATCAAGCGGCTATCACGCGGGATATAGCTCTCCGGGATGCCCCCAGGAGTAAGAGTGACCTGACGAGTAAATCTAATGATACGGAAGGATCTCCGGCTTCCATTTTAGCTATTCTCGACTGGCTGGATTTCACCAGCCGGGCCAGTTCATGCTGAGTCAGGTGTTTGTGCTTTCGAGTGTTCTGCAATTCTTTGCTGAGTAACAATTTCAACTCAACGTATGCGGCCTCTTCTTCCGAAAGATTTAAGAACTCTTTTGAGTCCCCCACCTTCCAACCCCTTGCTTCGAGAGACTTTTTCTTTGCGCTATTCATTTCTTGCTCTTTCATAAAGTCGGATTCTTCGTTTACAATTTGCAATTACATTCTTTGGAGTCTTTGGGGATTTCTTTTCGAATACCTCCAGGATCAAAACGACATCTGAATTAATTCGGTATATGATTCGCCAAGTCTTATTTTCGTCTATCACCCTAAGTTCGTGGCATCGAGAGTCAATTGAAGGCATCGGTCGTGAGTGCGGAAGGGAAAGCTTCTCACCCATTTGTAAAAGACGAAGCAAGTAGCCGCCCTCAATTCGCGCCTCGCTTGACAGCGGAGGAGTTTTCACTTCACCGTGCAACCAAACCAGTGGCTTATCGGCAGCTTTCATTAAATACAATATATGTCAATTTGGACATAATGTCAAATGCACAGAGCTGATTCTCAACAGATGTTTTTCGAAGGAGCATCAGTCGGCACCAATCCGCCCGGACAGTGAATGCTCTGCTCACTGCGACATACTGGGAAATTGGGCGAAAAATAATAGAGTTTGAGCAGCGTGGACTCGATCGCGCGAAATACGGGGAGAAGCTTCTGCAAAGTCTTGCGTCTGATCTCCCCGCCCAGTTTGGAAGAGGCTTTTCTGTCGATAATCTCGGATCGTCGCGTAATTTCCGAGACACCGTCTCGGAAATTACAGCTAAAGATAATACACACTGTTTCCTCCAAAATCGTATCCCTCTGAAATCCAGGTGAGGTAGATGTTTCCGTTTGGATCTACAGCTGCAGAGGGATTATTCGTATTCGCAATGTCTTGGTTGTTGACTGCAAAGTTATTCCCAATTATCTCACCCGCGACAGAAACACGCTGCATTTGAATGTCGTAGCCGCTGTGAGCCCAGGTAATAATGTACTCATGATTCACCTTGTTGTAGACAATGTTGGGTTGGGAGTTCCATTCATTCTCTTCGTCGGAAATCACAATCTTATTTCCAATCTTCTCATTGTATTGAATGAGTAATTGTGCATTGATTTGCTGGTGTCCAGTTCGATCATCCGACCATACGCACATATAATCTCCGAGGTCATCTCTGGCAATGTTTGTGTAGGCCTGATTCGAACCATATTGTCCGCAGCCGGTGTTCACCAGAAAATCAGATTTGATTAACGTCAGGGGTTTATAATCTGGCGTGGTGGTGCGTTCTTTGTGCATCTCCCCCCGCACTCGCCCGTCGATAAAGCGTTGCCCCGCATTGTACCACCTGCCGTGTTGAAATGTGGGCTGCGATAACATGAGTATTGGAGAAAATAGAAATGCAAGCGCCCCAAACCGCAGAATGCTCATTGAGATGAGCTTTGTTTGCATACCGATAGCCAATGACAGTTGAGGTGTCGTGATCTAAATACAAACTCATCGTTTGTACTTATTGCATGACGTAAGGTACTAAGTCGGTAGCAATTAGATGGTCGGGGAGTCCTCCATGTAGTATGATCAATATACATACTCTCAGTGGGACTGTCAATTAATTCGTAACCCTACGTTCCATCAGGTAAACACCGTATTGCGAAAGAAATGGAAAAGAACTTATTATTACCTGAAAACGGGCGATTCATGAAATATACAACGTCGTCGATTATGGTTCGGGAGGATGTAGAGAGAATGATCTTCCTTCTTCGTGGCGAGAAGGTGATGCTCTCTACGGATTTGTCGAAAATCTATCAAGTTGCCCCGAAAGTTTTGATTCAAGCGGTTAAGAGGAATTCTGATCGGTTCCCAGATGATTTCATGTTTCAAATCTTGAAGTCACAAATTGTGACTTCAAGTTGGGGTGGAATGCGGAGGGCGATCCCCTATGCATTCACCGAGCAGGGCGTAGCAATGCTTTTAAGTGTTCTAAGAAGTAATCGCGCAATAAAAGTTAATGTCGAGATCATGCGTGCATTCGTTCGGCTTCGACGCATGCTGAGCACGCATGACGATCTGGCTCGACAGCTGACTACTTTGGAGAAAAGGTACGATGCACAGTTCAAGATCGTGTTCGATGCGATTCGAGAACTTATGAAACCTCCAATGCCCCCGAAACGACGAATCGGTTTTCGAGAAGGCTAAGTATATGTCCAAGTGCATTTCGTGGGTAAAAAAAATGGCCGAATCTTTTTTAGATTCGGCCTTCTCGTAGCGGGGGGACGAACATTTCGGAACCTACAACATTAGTGCGCGTTTTTGAGTATGAAATATGAAGGTTTTTCCTTGTCACGCATTGTCTTTTCTTTTATTCCGGAGTTTGCTTATCTTTCTATGAAAGGATGACATAGCAGATGACAGCAAAACAAATTGAGAAACAACTGCTTAAGCTCGATGCTCGTTCTCGGGCAAAGCTGGCAGAGAGGCTAATAAGCAGCCTTGACGATCTTTCTGAGGCGGAGAATGAACAGTTATGGGCTGAAGAGGCGTTGCGTCGTCACGAGGAGTTAGTGAATGGGAAGGCGAGGTCTCGCCCGGCACGTGATGTTTTTCGAAGTGCACGTGCACACCTCGAATGATTGCTTCGATCTCGTTCCATGAGATTGCCGAAGCGGAGTTGCTCGAAGCTGCTCATTACTATGAAGCGGAGGTTGAAGGACTGGGAAAGGCTTTTCTTGTAGAGGTAGAGCGGGCAATTAACCAAATTCAAGAACGCCCGGAGGCTTCTCCGTTCGTATTAGAGATCATCCGTCGGAAAATAGTACGTCGATTCCCCTACAGTGTTATGTATTCCAATATCGATAACACCATTCGAATTCTTGCCATCGCGAATCAGAAGCGTCGTCCATTCTATTGGCGTCGACGTTCCTAGATATCAAATGTATAATTGTTTCCACTCTCATTTACTCCCTTTTTTCGTGGCAGCTGCAACCTCTAAATGCGAGCCCGTCAAAGTTCGCAAGTTCTTGTTTTTTGGGTTGCTCAGTATTGTTGTTTTCCGTGCGAGCGCATATAGTCAAAGCGACTCAACCGGTCCCAAAGAAGCTATGAGCAGAGCGCAAAAGTCAGTTTGGGCAAGTATCGAGTATGGCGGATACTCCGAGGATTCGTTTCATAAGTCCGGAAATTATCAAAGAGTATCATTAGAGATCCCCTTCAACAAAACTCTCGGTTTATTCGTGATTGCCGACCGGGTAAAGTATGAATCTTACCATAGTAATTTCGGGTTGGGGCTCCGCATCGTCTGGCTACAAGCCGGGAAATTCGATTTTTTTGCAGCACCATCGCTTTACGTCGGAGATAATCTGGGTGTCATGATGCCTACTGCGGTCGATTTTAGATTTCTAAACGACGTATTTCGAGTTCAATCTACTCTATCTTACAGGTATGAAGGCAAACCGGGTCCAGCCGGTCATTCCTCGCTCTCTTTATTCACCTTTTCTGGAGGTCTTGGAATCGCATTAGACAAAGTCCTTCCAGGGAACAATAAATAGAGTTAAGAAATAGATCAAATACGCCCCCCCAAAAAGAAATCCCACAACAGGATATGTTGTGGGATTTTCGCGTAGCGGGGGCAGGACTTGAACCTGCAGCCTTTGGGTTATGAGCCCAACGAGCTACCAATTGCTCCACCCCGCGATGTTGTTCTAAAATATACAAAAAAAATGCTCACTTTGCAATTTAAATCCGCATGTGAGCGAACCGGGGCGGAGGTACTAATTCATCGGGAATCTGAACCTTGGTCAGGGGCACTTTTGATTAGTATTTTTGCGGCCTGAATAGAAAGAAAGCCCGAAACACCCGGAAAACCATGTACGCAAGAAACCCAAGGGCTGAAAAATAGATGTAGAATTCTTTATTGTCCATTCCTATGGAAAAGATCTTAAAGAGAGTAACTAACGCGACAAGAAAGATATAGATCGGCCCCATATTGAAATACTTGCCTTCGTCGACCCGCCGGAGTTTTCTGATTTCCTCACCGTCCACGAATTTTTCCCTGGATCCGTGCCAGAGCATGTTCTTAATGTAAAACGGATTCCCGTTCGCCGCCTTTAATATTTCCCGCCGGTAAAGCTCGGGATCGATAACGCGGAGCGGATAGTTCTGCAGGAAGTAGTTAATGAGCTGGATACATATCGATTCCGGAAGAGGTTCAAGCCTGATTTTGGAGAATGACGCCCAGATGCGCCGGTACATGAAATTCTCTTTTAACTGCACCGCCGCCGTGCAGATGACCGCAATGTTTAATAGTGTTTCCAGGAACGCTTGCTGGGACGGTGAAATCCTGTCGATGTTATCAAAAAAGATGAGATACGATTTGTCGGATCGCGAAATTCCTTCGAAGACTGCAGACTGAAGCTGTATGCTGCCGAGCCCTGAGAGCTTCTTCTTCATTACATGCCAATCGGTTCGTTCCTCATCCGACTCGATATGAAGGTCCCCGTTATGGAAAAGCTTCTCCAGCATTTCCCGCAAGCAATCTCCCAACGGACTTGTATGCTCAATAAGGAGGAACTTGTACTGATGAGGGTCGATGCGCACGCGCAACCGGCCGTGGATCCGTGTCATGATCCCGGGAGAAAAGTCAATGTGCTTCGACCTCCCTGAGAGAACCATCTTTGCTTCGAGCATGAGGCGGCTCTTGCCGATCCCCTTGTCTCCCGTGAGAAGAGTATGGCGGCCCCGCTGGAGATTCCCGACGAGCTGGAACAACTCCCCGGATCTCCCCATGAACGTCCTATCGTGCCGGAGATCGGCGAGTTTCCCGGCCTCGCTCACTCGGCCCCTCAGATTCTGATGTCAGCAGATGTGACTGGCAGAAAGACCAATCCCGTATTGTGCATCATCAGCGTGCATCGGGGTTCCGTCGATCCATACCTGTTCTTGGAGGCATGCAACATTCGCTGATGCTTTTGGATTCCGTCTGACTCGAGATAAAGAACGACATCGACCGCGTGTTCGAGGAGTTTCGGACCCGCGGCTTTCCTGTCTTTCGTCACCTGGCCTGCGATGATGAGAATAAGATTGTTCCGGTGCGCCAGGCGGCGAAGAATAGTAGTCGATTTTCGTATCTGCGTCGGAGTTCCCGGTAAGGATCCGGAAGTGTCGGTATAGACCGTCTGGATGGAATCGATGATGAGAAGGAGTATTCCCATGGTTTCGACATGCGCGGCGATCTTGTCAATGTTGGTCTCAAATAACACGAAAACATTTCCCGCGTGCATGTCGAGCCGGTCTGCCCGTAATTTCAGTTGTTGAACCGATTCTTCTCCCGTTACGTAGAGGGATGGGGAATTCAGGGATTTCACTATTTGCATGAGTAGCGTAGACTTGCCCGCACCAGGAGGGCCGATGAGGAGGACTGAACTCCCTGGGACAAAGCCGTCACCCAGCAACATGTCGAGCTGCTCGATATTTGATTTTGTCCTTCCTATGACGGTGGCATTGATATCCCGAAGTGCAAGCGGATGAGCATCATCCAGTGATGCGCCGTAGCCTTGTCGCTTCATGGTACTCCAGGCGCCGCATTCAGGACACGACAGGTGAAAGCTGGGATGCGATACGCGGCAGACGAAGCAGGTATAGTGCATCGGCAATTCAGGCCCGAACGGGAGGGATCACGATGTCCTCCGGATAATAAACGTAACCTGAGTTTTGTTGTTATGATGAACCTTGCGTATGTCTATGAGAACCCCGTGAAGTGGTGAACGTATTTGCGATTGCAGCTCGGCGGCTTTTGCTTTCGCGCGCAACTGAGCGTTCTCCAACTCGAGTTTGTGAATGCCGTTCAAAAACTGTTCTGCGCCGAGGGATCGGGCTGACGTTATGTGCAGAAGGCTCTCTCTGTCTTTTTGCATTTTCAACAGAGAGATCTGCAGCTGTTCTCCCGAAATATATCCGGATTCGGAAAGCTCGAGATTGTGCATGTACTCCGAGGAATCCAGTTGGAGTGCCTGAAGTGCCGATGCAATCTTCTGTTCGAATTCACTTGCAGACGCGTCTTTTTGGTTTCGCAGAATCCCGATCCTTTCGTTGTTCAGGCCGATCGTTCCCTGAAACAATTGCGTCAGGTTGTTCCTTGCGATAATCTCGTTCTCGTGTACGGTATCAGATTTCTGTTTCTGAAAAACAATCGAATCTTTCGCCTCGACCGTAATGGAAAGTTGAACATAACGTCCCGGCTTTGGAATCGATAAATCTGTCTCGCCGGACCCTTGGAGATGCTCGCCGGTAAGGATCGACTTGACGGTGAGTATTCCCTTGGAGATGAATGCGTATTCGAGATTGAAATTTCGGATATCGTCGTAGGTCGCAAAGTTAAACTTCATTGATCCGTCGCCCCCGGAGACGGGACTAAAGAGGTTGATATCGTCGGGAACTGAGAGTTTGTCGGTCGTCGAAAGGAGGCCGAAGAAATAATTTTCAACGGAAGTGTCAATCTCGGCTGGTATCTGGCAGAGGAGCTGGTTGCTCATATCGAGATTTCGCGTATACGAACGGGCAGGCCGTCCCCGTTCGCAGAGGATCTTCTCCGCTACGTAGTCCGCCTGAAATTGTTTGCCGATGGAGTGCAGCCGTCCATCAGCATCCCTGAAAATCAGCGTGTGAGCGTTCAACGCTCCGACAATCTCTACGTTACCGCTCAGCGGTTCCTTTGTCAGCATGCTGTATGCTATCACATGTGCGAAGACAAGGTTGTCCTTTGAGAAGTCGTTGTAATCTCTCACCGCAGCTTCGATATTCTGCTGTGTGGCACGGATAAAGCGCTCGTATCCGCTGTATGCGATGAGAAAAGTTGGAATACAGCCAATGAGAAAGATAATCGCCAGGGCCTTGTCGTTCCTGCTTCCGGTTTGAATGCGGTAACGATGGGGAGCGTTGACCTCCAGGGGAAATACACACTTGACCGTCGAAAAAGGATAGAAAAGTTTAACCCCGTTGATCGTCATCGTATCGAGCAGGAGGTGGGAACAATATCCCACGACAAAACAAACATAGGCTTGAGGCAGAACAGCATACAGCGGCAGCAGCAGGATTGCGAGTCCAACGATGCACGCGACGGAGTGGGTAAGGGT
>Ga0310810_10001014_pt1 | contig 28587 bp, 28 predicted proteins | sample NCmetagenome_FD_207641 | JGI IMG/M metagenome (GOLD analysis project Ga0310810, IMG submission 207641) | Soil microbial communities from experimental microcosm in Duke University, North Carolina, United States - NC | ecosystem: Engineered > Artificial ecosystem > Soil microcosm > Unclassified ... | reverse complement strand
ACGTCGACGAACATCGACCAACAGATCCATGCGGTGAAGCTCGGCATCAATTACAAGTTCGGATTTCCAGGCATGACAGGCGGCCGCTACTAGGCCCGTCACGCAGGTTCCAGACCCGAACCCCGGAGCGCCCGCTCCGGGGTTTTCTTATGCCTGGACCTGATGTGTGCGACTCTTGCTATGCTCCCCTCGGGGCGTGTTGGGGAAATTCATGAACATCCTTCTTGCGGTCTTCGCCGGCATCGCGGCGATCGTCGGTCTCGTTCTGTTGGGTTGGCGCTGGCGCGTGATGCGCGAGCTGCGCGTCATGTCCTCGGTCGGGGTAAGCGGCGCAGGCAGCGTGGCGGCGATGCCGGTGGGCCAGGTGGTCGAAGTGGCAGGCACCCTGCGCGTGCGTGAGCCGTTAGCTGCCGAGTTCTCCGGCAAGCCCGCCGCCTATTTCAAGTGCGAGATCGAGCGCGAGGAAACCTACTATGAGCGCGACAGTGATGGCCGCCAGGAGCGCCGCACGCGCACGACCACGGTCTACTCGAACGTAAAATACGGACAATGTCTCGTCGAAGATCCGACCGGGCGCGTCGGGGTCGACTTCGAAGGCGCGGATGTCGAGGCGGTGCAGACGGTGAAGGAGCCTTGCGCGCCTCCGGGTCAAACGCAAATGAGCGGGATGATGGGCGGCGTCCTCTCAGCACTCGCCAGCGCGAATTCGACCTACGAGCGCAAGGAAAGCATTCTCGCGCCGGACATTCCGGTCTTCGTCCTCGGCGAGGTGCAGCAGGGCGGGTTGATCGGCAAGCCCGCGAAGGGCTCGCACAACAAGATTTTCGTGATCAGCCACAAATCGAAGGAAGAGCGCACCACGTCGCTGACCAAGACGGCGCGCTGGCTACTGATCTTCATGATCCTGTGTTTCGTGGCGGCCGCCGGACTGCTCGCCTGGGGTGCCGCGAAGGGGGAAGAAAAGAAAACCTCTGACCTCATCCTGAGGAGCGCGCAAAGCGCGCGTCTCGAAGGATGGCAAGAGGCTATGAGTTTGCGGCCATCGTTCGAGGGCGGCTTCGCGGCCACCTCAGGATGAGGATAAGCGCTACGCAGCCCGCTTGAGCGCACCACCGAGCCGCTCCAGAGCCGCATCGAGGGTCGCGTCGCGCTTGGCGAAGCAGAAGCGCACGACCGAGCGGATCGGATCGTTCGCGTAGAACGCCGAGACCGGGATCGCCGCGACCTTGTGCTCCAGCACGAGGCGCTTGCAGAAGCTCTCGTCATCCTCGTTCAGGCCCAGAGAGGCGAGGTCGACGTTCACGAAGTACGTCGCCTCGGACTCGATCACCGGGAAGCCGAGGTCGCGCAGTCCCTTTGTGAAGCGGTCGCGGCTGCGCTGCAGGTCGGCGCGCATCCCTTCGAAGTAATCGTCCGCCTTGCCGAGTCCATAGGCAACCGCAACCTGCAGGTTCGGCGGCGTGGTGAAGGTGATGTACTGGTGCGCCTTGGCAAGCACGCGCAGCACGTTCGGCGCCGCGCATACCAGTCCGACCTTCCAGCCGGTCAACGAAAAGATCTTGCCCGCCGAACCGACCTTCACACAGCGCTCGCGCATGCCGGGCATGGCGATCAGCGGGATGTGGCGGCGGCCGTCAAACATGACATGCTCCCAAACTTCGTCGCACACCGCGATGGCGTCGAATTTCTCGCAATAGCGCGCGAGCAATTCCAGATTCTCCCGCGGGAAGACGGTCGCGGACGGATTGAGCGGATTGTTGAACAGCACCACTTTGGTCTTCGGCGTGAAGGCCTGCGCAAGCGCTTCCTCATCGAAACGCCAGTGCGGCGGCGAGAGCTTCACAAAGCGCGGGACACCCCCTGCCCGCTGCACCAGCGGCAAATAGGCGTCATAGAGCGGCTGAAACAGCACCACTTCGTCGCCCGGTTCGATCAGCGCCATCAGCGCGCCGGCGATCGCTTCGGTCGCCCCGGAGGTGATCATGATCTCGGTGTCGGGATCGAAGTCGAGATTCTGCCAATGCTTGTAGTGTGCGGCGACCGCCTTGCGCAGTTCGGGCAGGCCCATCATCGGCGGATACTGGTTCCAGCCGTTCACGACCGCGTCGGCCGCTTTTTCGAGCACGTCCTGCGGAAACGGTCCGTCGGGAAAGCCTTGGCCCAGGTTGACCGCGTCCTGCTCGCGCGCGAGACGCGACATGACCTCGAACACCGAGACCGGCAGATTGGAAAAAACGGAGTTCATGTCTCGGTCGGCAACCCGGCTTCCTTCCAGCCCCTGATGCCCCCGGCGAGATGCGCGGCGTAGGGCAGCCCGGCGTGTTGTGCCACGAGCGATGCGCTCACCGAGCGATTGCCGACATAACAGGCAAAGACCACACGCTTGCCCTGCGGATCGGGCAGCGCGGAGGGATCGAACTCCGACATCGGCATATAGACCGCTTCCGGAAAGCGCTCGACATCGGTTTCGCTCGGCTCGCGCACATCGACTAGCAGGATCGTGCCTTCGGTGAGCCCCTTGGCGACTTCCTCCGGGTAGAGGTCTTCAACGCTGTCGCGTCCGAGCGCCATGACTTCCTCCCACGCGAACTGATGCGCTGCCTTATAGCTGGAAGTTCGAGGCCCGCAACTCTCGCGATGGAATCAGACCGTCACCTGCGTCCCGATTTCGACGACGCGTCCGGTCGGGATCTGGAAGTAGTCCGTCGCGTCATTGGCGCTGCGCGCAAGCCGGATGAACAGCCGATCCTGCCATTGCGGCATACCGGACTTTGCGGCCGGCCGCAGCGCACGCCGCGACAGGAAAAACGAGGTCGACATGATGTCGAACTGCCAGCCGAGCTTGCGCGCGATGGCCAGCGCCTTCGGCACGTTCGGCGTCTCCATGTAGCCGAACGTCAGCGTGACGCAGGAAAAGCTGTCGCCGATCTGCTCGATCTGAACTCGGTCCTCAGGCTTTACCGTCGGTGTGTCCGCAGTCTCGACGGTCAGAATGACGTTCTTCTCGTGCAGAACCTTGTAGTGCTTCAGGCTGTGCATCAGCGCGGTCGGCGCACTGGTCGGATCGCTGGACAGGAACACCGCGGTGCCGGGAACATGCATGGGCGGTCTCTTCTCGAGCATGGCGACGAGGCCGCGCAAGGGCGTCTCCTGCTTGCGCGTCTTGTCGAACAGGAGCCGGCTGCCGCGACGCCAAGTGTACATCACCAGCATCACCAGCCCGCCGAACGCGAGCGGCACATAGCCCCCTTCGAACACCTTGAGCAGGTTCGCGCCGAGGAATGTCAGGTCGATCAGCAGGAACGGCGCAATCAATGCACCGGCGACAAGCGGCGACCATTTCCAGGTCTTCCAGATCACGATGAACGCCATCATGGCGGTGACAACCATGGTGCCGGTGACCGCGATGCCGTACGCGGAGGCAAGCGCGCTCGACGAGCGGAACAACGCGACCAACAGCAGCACCCCGGTGAGCAGCAACGCATTCACCCGCGGCATGAAGATCTGGCCGGCATGCGTTTCCGAAGTGTGGCGAATCTCCATACGCGGCAACAGGCCCAGTTGGATCGCCTGCCGGGTCAGCGAATAGGCGCCGGTGATCACGGCCTGGCTTGCGATCACGGTCGCGGCGGTCGCGAGCACGACTATCGGCAACAGCGCCCAGTCGGGATAAAGCAGGAAGAACGGGTCCTTGATCGTTTTCGCGTCGGCGAGCACGAGTGCGCCCTGTCCGAAATAATTCAGTGTCAGCGCCGGCAGCACCAAACCGATCCACGCGGTTTGAATTGGCTTTCGTCCGAAATGACCAAGGTCGGCATAGAGCGCCTCGGTCCCGGTTACGGCCAGGAACACGGCGCCGAGCGTCACCAACCCGATGACGCCATGGCTTCCGAGAAAATGCACCGCGTGCCACGGATTGAGCGCATGAAGAACAGTCGGATTGGCGGCAATTTCGCGGATGCCGGGAATCGCGATCGCCACGAACCACACCAGCGTGATCGGCCCGAACAGCGCCGCGACCTGGGCCGTGCCGCGCGACTGTACGGCGAACAAGGCGATGAGGATGACGACAGTCAGCGGCACAACGTATGGATCGAACGCGGGCGTTGCGACCTTCAAGCCTTCTACGGCCGACAGCACCGAGAGCGCCGGCGTGATGACGGCGTCGCCATAGAACAGCGCACCGCTGATGGTGCCGAGCAAAAACAAAAGGGGCGTGCTGCGTCCGAGCGCGCGCTGGGCGAGCGCCATTAGGGTGAGCGTGCCGCCTTCTCCGTTGTTATCGGCGCGCAGCAGCAGCAGCACGTATTTCAGTGTGACGACGACGATCAACGCCCAGAAAATCAGCGAGAGAACGCCAAGCACTGCCGCGTACGTGATTTCGCCGCCGCTGGTCGCCGCCACGATCGCCTCCCGGAACGCATAGAGAGGACTGGTGCCGATGTCGCCGTAGACGACGCCGATGCTGCCGAGCGTGAGAGCCCAGAAGCCGGTGCTTGTGTGCGCTTCGCCGCTTTGGCGAGCGGATAGGTCGCTTCCCTGAGGAGCGGTGAGGCTGAGCATCATGGGGGTGTGGCCAGGCCGGAGCCTGCTCCGTATGCTGCGCTGCAACACGCGCAGGGAATGGGCTTCTACGCCGCTCCAAGCGATAAGTCATTCAGACAGTTCCACGATGGAACCAGACCAGCCATGCAAATGGAGCGGGGGCATGAGCCGGATTCGTTATGCAGAACAACATCTTACTTGGAAAAACGGTAATTACACCGCCACCTGCGTTCCAACCTCCACCACCCGGCCGGTCGGAATCTGGAAGTAATCGGTTGCGTCGTTGGCGGAGCGCGCAAGCCCGATGAACAGGCGGTCCTGCCAGGCCGGCATGCCGGAATGCGCCGAAGCCTTGAGTGAGCGGCGCGACAGGAAGAACGACGTCGACATGATGTCGAAATGCAGGCCTTGCTTGCGCGCGAGCGCGAGCGCCCGCGGCACGTTCGGCTCCTCCATGAAGCCGAAGTGCAATGCAACGCGTGTGAAGCGCTCCGAGATTGGCGTGATCTCGACCCGCTCGTCATCGCGGGTGCGGGGCGTATTGGTCGTCACAATGGTGAGAATGATGTTGTGCTCGTGCAGCACCTTGTTGTGCTTGAGATTGTGCAACAGGGAGGCCGGCGCGAAGTCCGGGTCGCTGGTGAGAAACACCGCCGTCCCGGGCACCTTATGGGGAGGCTTCTTCTCGAGGCTACGGATCAGCGCATCGATAGGCACTTCGACGCGCCGCGTCTTCTGAACCAGAATCCGGCTGCCGCGCTGCCAGGTGACGATCATCAGCACCATCGCGCAGCCAAACAACAGCGGCGCCCATGCGCCTTCGAAGAGCTTAAGCAAATTCGCGCTCAGGAACGTGGCGTCGACAACGACGAGCGGCACGATCAACAGCGCAGCACTCCACCACTGCCATTTCCACAGCTTCCAGATCACGATGAAGCCGAGGATCCCATCGACGACCATCGTCGTCGTCACCGCGATTCCGTAAGCGGACGCGAGCGCGCTCGAGGTGCGGAACATCAGCACCAGCAACAAGACGCCCGCAAGCAGCGCCGTGTTCACGCGCGGAATGTAGATCTGTCCGAAGTGAGCCGCCGATGTGTGCAGGATCGCGAGCCGCGGCAACAGGCCGAGCTGGATCGCTTGGTAGGTCAGCGAGTAGGCGCCCGTGATCACCGCCTGGCTTGCGATCACGGTCGCGGCGGTCGCGAGCACGACCATCGGCAGCAGGAACAGCTCCGGCACCATCTTGTAGAACGGATTCGCGATCGCGGTCGGGTCACGCAGGATCATTGCGCCCTGCCCGAAGTAATTGAGCAGCAGCGCCGGCAGCACCAGGCCGAACCATGCGGTCTTGATCGAGCTCCGCCCAAAATGCCCGAGGTCGGCGTAGAGCGCCTCTCCCCCGGTCACGGCCAGGAATACTGCGCCGAGTGTCACCAGCCCGATGTGCCCGTGCTGCGCCAGAAAACTGACCGCGTAATACGGATTGACCGCCGCAAAAATATGCGGGTCGTCGCTGATGTGCAGGAGGCCGGCGATCGCGATGCACACGAACCACACGACCATCACCGGCCCGAAGAAAGAGGCGACCCGCGCGGTGCCGCGCCGCTGCAGGGCAAACAACGCGATCAGAATCGCGATCGTGAGTGGGACGACGAAATGCTCGGACGCCGGGAGCGCCAGCTTCAGCCCCTCGACGGCGGAGAGAACCGAGATCGCCGGCGTGATGACCGAATCGCCGAGGAACATCGCCGCGCCGATGATGCCAAGCATCAGCACAACAGGGGTGCGGCGGCCGATGGCACGGAACGCCAACGCCGTCAGCGAGAGTGTGCCGCCCTCCCCGTTGTTGTCGGCGCGCAAGAGGATCAGCACGTACTTGATCGTCACAACGACGATCAGCGCCCACAGGATCATCGAATTGACGCCAAGCACGATCTCGCGCGTGATTGCGCCGGCATCGCTCGCCGCAACCACCGCCTCGCGAAACGCGTAGAGCGGGCTGGTGCCGATGTCGCCGTAGACGACTCCGACGCTGCCCAGCGTCAGCGCCCAAAAACTCGTCGGAAGGTCGCTTGAGCCGGACACTCCTTCCGGCACGGCGGGATCGCGGATGACTTGGGTCATGGGGCCGATGGCGAGCCGCAGTGCTTGCGCTGGACGCCTTCTATAGCACCGCGAGACATGAACCGGACATGGGGCTGGAACTGCTGGTAACCAATGAGGCGCCGGGCTCGTTAGAGCGAATCGCCTGGCGTTGCAATCGGAAGTTCCCGGCGGCGCGTGGGGGGACGCTTCGGCAGCCGGTTATGGCTTGAATCCGGTCGGCAACGGCGGGGCCTCGCGCATCAGCGTGATGGTCACGCGGCGATTGGCCGCGATGTGCGGATCGTCGGGAAAGAGAGGCTGACTGTCGGCTTTGCCGGCCACCATGAACATATGCGAGGCTGGCAGGCCCTCGTCTTGCAGGATTTGGCGCACCGCATTGGCCCGGTCTGCGGAAAGTTCCCAAGCGCTGTAACCCGGCCTTGGCGGCACGCGGCTCGCGGCGGTGTGCCCAGTGATAGACACCCGGTTCGGCAGCGCCTTCAGCGGCGCAGCGAGTTTCTGGATGATGCGGCGCGTGCGCTCAAAAGGCTCCTTGGCGCCGTCGGGGAACATGGAGCGGCCGTCCTGATCAATGAGTTCGACATTCAGCCCGTTCTCGTTCTCTTCGATCAGGATGTGCTTGGAGAGTTCGGAGATCTCCGGCATTTCCTGCATGGCCTGACGCAGCGACGCAGCCGCGAGCGCGAATGAGCGGTTGTCCTTGGTCGGCAGCCCCTCCTTCTCGCGCTCCGGCTCATGCGGGCCCGGCGTGTTGGAGGCATCTTCGGGATTGATGCGCGCGGCGTTCTTGATGGTCGGCTTGGTGGGAAGGCCGTCGGTCTCGATGATCCCGTTGAAGTGGACCTGCTGCACGCCGAAGGCGTCGCGCATGGAGCCGGCGACGATCTGCAGCTTCTGTTTGTCCTGCGTGGAAAAGGCGACGAGCATCACGAAGAAGCTCATCAGCAGGCCCATGAGGTCCGCGAACGTCACGAACCAGCCGTGACCTCCTGCATGGCCGCCTCTTTTCTTCGCCATGACTCTCCCGCCTTCAGGTCAGGCCGGTGCCAGTTCGGCTTCGTCGTGGCGATGCTTTTCAGGCAGATATGCAAGCAGCATCTCGCGCACGAGCGTCGGGCTCTTGGACTCGCGAACCATCAGAATGCCGTCGATGATCAGCGTGCGATTGATTTCCTCTTCGACCAGTTTGACGTGCAGCTTGTCGGCGATCGGCAGGCAGAACAGGTTTGCGACCAGCGCGCCGTACAGCGTGGCGAGCAATGCGACCGCCATGAATGGTCCGAGTTTGGAGGGGTCGGTCATGTTGGCGAACATCTGCACCATGCCGAGCAGTGTGCCGATCATGCCGAAGGCCGGCGCGCAGTCGCCATACGCGCGGTAGATTTTTTGTCCTTCGTCGAGATGGGTCAGGAAGTTGTCGCGGTCGCGTTCGAGATTGTCACGGATGAAGTCGGCATCGTAGCCGTCAGCGACGAAGCGCACCCCTTTGGCGAGGAACGGATCCTCGGGCGTGATCTTCTCGAGTCCGACAGGACCCGACTTGCGCGCAACCTCGGCGATGGTCGCGATCTCGTCCACCAGTTCGCGCGTGCCGATGGCACGCATCGTGAAGGCGTACTTGATGCCAAGCGGCAGGCCATGAAGCATCGCCGCGATCGGGAAGCGAATCAGAGTGGCGGCGGTTGAACCGCCGAAAATTACGATGAGAGCGTGGACATCGTAGAACATCCGGAAGTCGCCGCCCAAGAGAATGAGCGTGCACACGACCGCGGCGCCGGCTGCCAGACCTATGCCGGTTGAAATATCCATCAACGACCCCGAACCCCAACGCTACCCGCGAGACCCCCACCGGCGTGGTAAACGACCCTAGCGCGGCGGGTCTTAAGGGGTCGTTTAAGAATTGGGAGCGCCGTTGCGTCAGGCGCCGATCATCTCGCCGATGCGCGCCGCCAGTGCGTCGACCGCGAAGGGTTTTGTCATCATCTCCATGCCGGGCTCGAGGAAGCCGTGCGACATTGCGGCGTTCTCCGCGTAGCCGGTGATGAACAAAACCTTAAGGCCGGGGCGCCGCTCACGCGCCGCATCCGCAACCTGGCGACCGTTCATTCCGGGCAAGCCGATGTCGCTGACCAGCAGATCGATGCGTTCGCCCGATTGCAGGATCTTCAGGCCCGAGGGCCCGTCGCGCGCTTCAAGCGCGCGGTAGCCGAGATCGTGCAGCACCTCTGTGACCAGCTCACGCACCGAATCCTCATCCTCGATGACGAGAACAGTCTCGCCCTCCTGCGCCTTTCCGGCGCTGTCTGCTGTCCCACTCGCCGCTGTCGTTTCGGCCGCACCGCGATAGCGCGGCAAATAGAGCTTCACCGTCGTGCCCGCATCGAGATGCGAGTAGATACGCACGTGTCCTTCGGACTGACGCGCGAAACCATAGACCATCGAGAGTCCGAGTCCGGTCCCCTGCCCGATCGGCTTGGTGGTGAAGAACGGGTCGAAGGCGCGCGCACTCACCTCCTCCGACATGCCGGTACCGGTATCGGTGACGGCGAGGCATACATATTGCCCCGGCGTCACATCGCGCTGGTCGGCGGCGTAGAGATTGTCGAGATGGGCGTTCGCCGTCTCGACGGTGAGCTTGCCCCCTTGCGGCATCGCATCACGCGAGTTGATCACCAGATTGAGGAGCGCGCTCTCGAGCTGATGCGGATCGCAGAAAGTCGCCCACAGGCCGCCCGCCGCGACGATCTCCAGTTCAATCATCTCGCCCATGGTCCGGCGCAACAGATCCTCGATCGACTGCACGAGATGATTGACATTCACAGGCTTTGGATCGAGCGGCTGACGCCGCGCAAAGGCGAGCAGACGGTGGGTCAGCGCTGCTGCGCGATTGGCCGAATTCGCCGCCAGACCCGCATAGCGCTCGACATCCGCGAGGCGCCCCTGCGCGATCCGTTTCTGCATCAGATCGAGCGAACCGATTACGCCGGTGAGCAGATTGTTGAAGTCGTGCGCGATACCGCCGGTGAGCTGCCCGACTGCTTCCATCTTTTGGGCCTGGCGAAGCTGCTCCTCGGTACGGCGCAACGCTTCCGCGGCATTGCGCTCCGCAGTGACGTCGCGCCCGACCGCGTAGATACAGCCCAGCTCGGCGGTCGAGGACCACGCGAGCCAGCGATACGTTCCATCCTTGTGCCGGTACCGGTTCTGGAAACGCACCGTGCGGCCGCCCTCGACCAACTGCCCGCGCTGCGAGAGCGTCGTTCCGATATCGTCCGGGTGCCAAAGCTTGGAGATCGGCATCTCGAGTAGCTCTTCCCGGCTCCAGCCCAGGATGGCGCTGGCGGCCGGATTGACGTTGACCCAGTGGTCGGAAAAGTCGGCGACGCCGATGAAGTCTTCCGAAACGCGCCACAAGCGATCTCGCTCGCGCGTACGCTCCGCGACCTGTTGTTCGAGCGTTTCGTTGAGCTCCTGCAACGCGAGCTCAGCGCGCTTTCGCTCGGTGATATCGATGTGCGCCCCGACGAGACGAAGGGGGTGGCCCTCACCATCACGCTCGATCTCCGACCGCACGTGAATCCATCGCATCGCGCCGTCGCTCGGGCGGATGATGCGGTACTCGGCGCGGTATTCGCGAGCACCGCCGCGGACGGCACGAATGAACGCTTGCTCGGTTTTTTCCCTGTCCTCCGGATGAATGCGGCGAACCCAATCCTCGTGTGTCTCATTCGCCGCCTCGGGAGGGAGTCCGTGAATTTTCAGGTATTCGGGCGAGCGGCGGTTCTTGAATCCATCCGTGAGGAACACTTCGACGCCGCCGACCTGTCCAATGTCCTGCACGCGCGCAAGCTCGGCTTCACGTTCGCGCAATTCACGTTCCGCCCAGACACGCTTGGTGGTTTCGACGGCGGTGACCAGCACGCCGCCGATGCCGGTCGCCGCAGTCTCGTCCGGCACCGGCGAGTAGCTGACGGTGAAATGCGCGTCCTCCATGTCCTGCCCGCGGCGGCGGATGCGCAGCAGCAGGTCCTCGGCGAACATCGCCGAGCGTTTACCGGACAAGAGGTCGTGATGAAGCGAGCCAAGCTGGTCCTGCACCTCGGGCCAGATTTCACGGAAGCGCGCGCCCAGCGCCTCCGGATGCTTCGCGCCGAGGATTGGCAGGTAACCGTCGTTGTAGATGATGACAAACTGCGGACCCCAGCGCAGCGCCATCGGAAATTGCGAGGCCAGCATCGTTGCGACGATGAGCTTGAGGCTCGGCGACCATAGCTCGCGCGGGCCGAGCGGGGTCTTCGACCAGTCGTGCGCCGCAACCCGCCGGGCCATCTCGCCAGCGGAATCGATCGCAGGATTTTCTGAGCGCAGCTGGTCAGACATTACTTGGAGTTAACATCCTGCCCGTGCTCAGGAAATAGCTCCACAGGACGCGGAGCCAATGGTTGCAACGCCAAACTCGTCATCAGGTTCCCGCGGCCGCCGAAGGCGGCGTCTGCGGTCCTTTGCGACTTGGGCTGGCTGCGCTATCACACACTTCAGCCCTCGGAAAAACATAAGACGATGGTCGGGAGCATTCTGATGCGCGAAATCGGACATTTCATCGGCGGAAAAGAGCTCAAGGGAGCATCCGACCGCACCGGCGACGTGTTCAACCCGAACACCGGCGAGGTGCAGGCCAAGGTCGCGCTTGCCAGCAAGTCCGAAGTCGAGAAGGCGATCGCCGACGCCGAGGCCGCACAACCCGGTTGGGCCGCCACCAACCCGCAGCGCCGCGCGCGCGTGATGTTCAAATTTCTGGAGTTGATCGCCAAGGAGAACGACAGCCTCGCGAAGCTCCTCTCCTCCGAGCACGGCAAGGTACTCGCAGACGCCAAGGGCGACATTCAGCGCGGCGTCGAAGTCGTCGAGTTCGCCTGCGGCATCCCGCATCTGCTCAAGGGTGAGTACTCCGAGAGTGCTGGACCAGGCATCGACCTCTACTCGATGCGGCAACCGCTCGGTGTCGTCGCGGGCATCACGCCGTTCAACTTCCCAGCCATGATCCCGCTGTGGAAGTGCGCGCCCGCGATTGCCTGCGGCAATGCCTTCATCCTCAAGCCTTCGGAGCGCGATCCTTCGGTGCCGATGCGCATTGCCGAGTTGTTCCTCGAAGCGGGACTGCCGCCCGGCATCTTCAATGTTGTGAACGGCGACAAGGAAGCGGTCGACACGCTGCTGAAAGACGATCGCGTGAAGGCGATCGGCTTTGTCGGCTCGTCATCGATCGCCGAATACATCTACGCGACCGGCTGCGCGCACGGAAAGCGCGTGCAGTGCTTCGGCGGCGCCAAGAACCACATGATCGTCATGCCGGACGCCGACATGAACCAGACGGTCGATGCGCTGATCGGCGCCGGTTACGGCTCGGCCGGCGAACGCTGCATGGCCGTATCCGTCGCCGTGCCGGTCGGCGAGAAGACCGCTGACGCGCTGATGGAGAAGCTCATCCCGCGCGTCGAAGCCCTGAAGATCGGCACGTCGAGCGACCCGCAGGCTGACTACGGGCCGATGGTGACGCGCGACCTGCTCAACAAGGTGCGCGGCTACATCGACACCGGCGTCAAGGAAGGCGCGAAGCTCGTGGTCGACGGCCGCGGCTTCAAGCTGCAGGGCTACGAGAACGGCAACTTCATCGGCGGCTGCCTGTTCGATGACGTGAAGCCCGACATGACGATCTACAAGGAAGAGATTTTCGGGCCGGTGCTGTCTGTGGTGCGTGCGAAGGACTACGAGGAAGCCGTGCGGTTGCCGTCCGAGCATGAATACGGCAATGGCGTCGCGATCTTCACACGCGATGGCGACACGGCGCGCGATTTTGCCGAGCGCGTGCAGGTCGCCATGGTCGGCGTGAACTTCGCGATTCCCGTGCCGCTCTCCTATTACACCTTCGGCGGCTGGAAGCGATCGGGCTTCGGCGACCTTAACCAGCACGGACCGGATTCGGTGCGGTTCTACACCAAAACCAAGACCGTGACGGCGCGGTGGCCCTCCGGCACCAAGGAAGGCGCCGAGTTCGTCATCCCGACCATGAAGTGACGCGGAACGCGTCATCCCGGCCGCGGCGCAGCGCGAGCCTGGATCGCCAAGAGCACAGTGAAATGCGTCGCACGATTATCCCACTAACTCTGCTTGGTCTCGCGCTCGCCGGTTGCGCAGGCGAGCAGGCCGTGACCGGGACCACCATGGTGCGTCCCGGCGCACCGCCGGAGCCGATGGCAGGCCGCTGGGTGCTGGCCTCCGGGCCCGCCCAATGCGGCATGAACTTCGGCGGCACGCCTGAAGCCCCGGAGGGCACGATCGCGCCCGAAGGCGGATGTCCGGGGAATTTCTACACCAGCCGCAAGTGGACCTATGAGCCGATCGGGCTGGTGATCCGCGACCACAACGGCCAGCCGCTCGCACAGTTGGCGCTCGCGGGGCCCGGCCGCTTCGAGGGCAAGGCGACCGCCGGCGCGCCGATCACGTTGGCGCGCTGATCGATCCGATCAAAATCATTCATTCTGAAAGCAGCACGCTCGTGCTCTAGAGTTGGCGCAACGGAGGGACCTGCCATGGCCGAATACGAGCTCTATTGCTTCGCCCAATCCGGCAACGCCTATCGCGCCGCGCTGATGCTCAACCTGATCGGGGCCGACTGGAAACCGATCTACGTCGATTTTTTCAAGGGGCAGACGCGCACGCCGGAGTACCGCGGCCAGGTCAACGAAATGGGCGAAGCGCCGGTGCTGGCGCACGAGGGCAAGAAACTGACGCAGTCCGGCGTGATCCTCACCTATCTGGCGCGCCGGTCCGGCAAATATCTGCCGCAGGGCGAGGACGAAGAGCTCGAGGCGCTGCGCTGGATCATCTTCGACAATCAGAAGGTCAATGGGTTTCTCGGGCCCTACCGCTTTCTGAAAAACTTTGCCAAGCCCGCGGGCGATCCGGCCGTGCTCGCGTTCTTCAAGGGGCGCATCGATGGCAATCTCGGCATCGTCAACAAGCGACTCGAGGGCCGCAAATTCCTGCTCGGCGAGAGGCCGACCATCGCGGATGTCTCGCTTGCCGGCTATCTCTACTACCCGGCCGAGGAATTCGGCTTCGACATCGGCAAGGATCATCCGGCGATCGCCGCATGGCGCGAACGCGTCAAGGCGCTGCCGGGCTGGGTCCACCCTTACGAGCTGATGCCCGGTCATCCGATTCCGGCATAAACCTCATGGTGAGGAGCTTCGCGCAGCGAAGCGTCTCGAACCATGGCACGACGCGCGGGCGATCCTTCGAGACGCGCCCTGCGGGCGCTCCTCAGGATGAGGTCTGCGTTGGATCGCGTCGCTCCTACTGTGCCGTCAGCCCGCCATCGATGACGAACTCGGCGCCGGTCACAAAGACGGATTCATCCGACAGCAGATAGACGCACATCTCGGCTACTTCCGCCGGCTTGCCGAAGCGGCGCAGCGGAATCTGCTTCTCCATGCGCGCCTTCACCTCGTCGGGGTTGGGCACGATCCTGAACAGCGAATCCGACATCGGCCCCTCGATGAAGGTCGGATGCACCGAGTTGCAGCGCACCTGCGGATTCTGCCGCGCGCCGTGCAGCGCGACCGATTTGCTGAGCAGGCGCACGCCGCCCTTCGATGCGTTGTAGGCCGCGAGATTGTGCCCGCCGACAAGTCCTGAAACCGACGAGATGTTCACGATCGAGCCGCCGGTCTTCCTGATCAGCGACATCGCGTGCTTGCAGCCGAGAAACGTGCCGTCGAGGTTGACCGCCATCACCTTGCGCCACAGCGCGTAGTCGGTGCTCTCCACTGTCCCTATCGGCGCAATCCCCGCGGAATTCACCAGACCATCGAGCCGCCCCGCGCTGGCCGCGATGGCGCCGATGACCCGCTGCCAGTCGGCTTCCGACGTGACATCGAGTGGGTGATCGATGCCCGGCCGGCTCTCCAGATCGCTTGCGATCGCGATCCCGCCATTGCGCACGACCGCTTCGGCAATGGCCGAGCCGATGCCGCCGGCCGCACCGGTGATGAGAATGACCTTGTCGCGCAAACGGCCCATGAGAACTCCCGGTGTCTGGAGCGCCACGCTTACTCAAATATCGCCGAACGCGCCATGTCGGCCCTTGCCGGCCGAGAAACGCGCCGCACCGGCGGCACCTTCGCGTTCGACCATGCCCGAGGAGCAGGCCCATTCGGACCTGAGGCCGTCCATTTCGGACAGCCCCTCCTGGAGAAAGACCGAGCGGCGGTCGGCGCGCATGCAGCCTTGCGGGAAACGTGCGATGTCGTGCGCAACCGCTTCGGCGGCGGCGCGGCTCCCGCCGTCCGGGACCACACGCTCGCACAGCCCGATGCGATGACACTCCTGCGCCGTCACTTTGCGGCCGGTGAGGATGAGATCAAGTGCGGTGCCGCGCCCGACGATGCGTGGCAGCCGCACGGTTCCGCCGTCGATCAGCGGCACGCCCCAGCGGCGGCAATAAACCCCCATGTAGGCGCTCTCTTCCATCACACGCAGGTCACACCAGAGCGCGATCTCCATGCCGCCGGCGACCGCCGGACCCGCGACGGCGGCAATCACCGGCTTCGACAGCTGCAGCCGGGTCGGGCCCATCGGCCCGCGCGGGATCGGTCCGTCGCCGTCCGGGAAATTCCGCGAGGCCATCGGGTCCTTCTGCCCAAGCTGCGAGGCTGCGTATTTCAGATCGAAGCCTGCGCAGAATGCGCCGCCCGCGCCCCAGAGCACCGCGACGAAGGCAGAGTCATCGCGGTCGAAATCAAGCAACGCCTCGGTCAGCGCCTCGGCGCTCGCCGGGTCCATCGCATTGCGGGCCTCGCGCCGATCGCGGATGAGCGTGGTAACGGGGCCATCGCGTTCAACGGTGAGGCTCATGAGGGTCTCTCCTGTATGGCGTACGGAACATTTCGACGCGGCGGCGCTTGTTGGATGCGTTCATCCCGTTACGAGGTCATCATGCGCACGCGCCGCGGCTCCAATCTTGCCACAGAGAGTATGGTGGCGGCGACATCGGCCGCGATGACGCTCTGGCACCGCCTTCCGATGTTCGGGCTGGCATCGATCGCAACTGCGGCCGAACGTCAGACGGAGGCGACCCGCATGGTGGACGAGAAAGCCGCCGCTTTCGTCGAAGGCTGTCTCGCCGCCAACATCGAAGCCATTCGCACGTTCAGCGCGGCCGCGATGGGAGAATTCGCTCCGCTCTGGAACGCACCGATGACAATTGCGAGCGCTGGATTAAAGCCGGCCTTCCGCACGGTGAACGCAAACGCCAAACGGCTGAATCGCCGTGCTCGGCGCGACATGCTCGGCTGCTAGTCCTTCAGGCGACCGAAGCGCCGATTGTCAATCAGTCGCGGCGGTGGTGGTCGTGAGAATGCCCGTGAGCGTGATGGTGATCATGGTCATGGTCGTGCCCAGGCTGTGCGTAAGCTCCGCCCTCCGGATCGAACGGCGCTTCAATCGGTGTCAGCCGCGCCCCGAGCGTCTTTAGCATCGCCTCAAGCGCCGCCTCGGGCCGCATGCGCAGCCGGTTGGCAAAAATCTGGACCGGCACGTGGCGATCGCCGAGATGCCAGGCGAGGCGCGCGAGGTGCGTGAGATTGTTGCCGCGAATTTCGATGAGCGGCTCGGGCGCGATTACCACCTCGACGATGCTCCCATCGTCCAGCTCGAGCGCATCGCCGTTGCGCAACAAGACCGGCTCGGGAAGCATCGCCCCAATTACGGTGCCATTGACGCCGGTAAGATGGCCGGTCTGCAGCCGGCGCTGCTCCGAATTGAGAATGACCGTATCGATGTGGTGCGCGCCCACGCCTGCAGAATTGACGACACGAACGACGCGCAGCATTCAGTTCAGCCGCGCCCGGCGCTCATTCTGCTCGTCATTCTCGTTCTCCCGCGGCCGCGCCGGCCGATCGTCGCCGGCCGCAGGCGCTGCCGCGAGAGCGGCGTCCGCCTGCTGATGGCGCTGGTGCGACCACCACCCGAGCGGCAGGCAGGCCAGATAGATCACGGTGCCGACACTGAGCACATGCCACGGATAGCTCACAAGCAAGGCAACGAAGAGCACTGCGACGACGATCACCGGCAGCACCAGTTCGGGCGGCACGCGGTTGCCGATCTGCTTGCCCGAGAGCACCGGCAGGCGCGAGACCATCAGCGCCGCGATAACGAGGGTGTAGATCAGGATGATGGTGACCGGCACGGTGAGGCCGAGAAAGCCGACATACATCGGCAAAAGAACCGTGATGGCCCCGGCAGGCGCCGGAATCCCGGTGAAGAAGTTTCCCGCCCAATGCGGCCGGTTCGGGTCCTCGATCTGCACGTTGAAGCGTGCGAGCCGCAGGCCCGCGCAGATCGCGAACACCATGGCGGCGATCCAGCCGAGATTGCCCAGCCCGTTCAGGTCCCAGATATAGAGGATCAGTCCGGGCGCGACGCCGAAGTTCACGAAATCAGCGAGGCTGTCGAGCTCGGCGCCGAAGCGCGAGGTGCCCTTGATCAGGCGCGCGATGCGGCCGTCGACCGCATCGAGCATGGCGGCGAACACGATTGCGGCCAGAGCGAGTTCGTAGCGCCCCTCGAATGCGAGGCGGATGCCGGTCAATCCGGCGCAAAGTGCAAGCAACGTGATGACGTTCGGGACCAGCCGCCGCACCGGAATTTGGCGCAGCCGCTGGATGCGGCGCTGGTGACGTTCGGGATCGCGACGCGTGTACGGCATGCCTGAAATATAGCGGTCTGCGCGCCGCCCCGCCACCGGGCGGAAGTCGAAGGTTAACGGGCTCCAGGTGTTTGTTTGAGCTGATCTTGTCCGACCTGCCTACGCCCGCCGAAGCATCCGCCCATTCGATGAGACCGCGCCCAGGCTTCGCGTAGGCGGGAAACCGGTACCCACTTTTCGGGATCATGCTCTAGCGGAAGCGGCGGCCTTGCCGCGGCGGACGCGGCACCATCTGCTGCAGGATGCGCTCTGCGGAGGCCCGGTTGAGGCTCGAGAAATAGGCGAGTGCTTCGGCGGCGCTGCGGCCGCCATGGTTGCGCCGCCGCCTCATGCGCAGCACGGCCGAAAATCCATTCAGGCTGAAGCCCGCCGCGCGGCAGATCACGGAAATCGGCTCGTCCGATTCACCCTCAAGCGAGCGGGCCACCACGTCGGGCTGCACACGGATGCGCTCGGCAACCACCGCCGCAATCGTCACGATGCAATTCGCGTCGGCGAGCTCGATCAGCGCCTCGTCGAGCGCAAGCAGTCCCTGAGCCCTTCGCTCAAGGATAGCGGCAGCGCGCTCGTTGTCCTGTGCAGGCGGCATCGATCGAGTCCGTTTCGGCCGGAGCAAGCTCCAGACGCGTGAGATAAGCGGAAAATTCGATCGATTGTGCTAAGCGGAGTGCAAGCGGCCGGTTAACGCGCATTTACCGTCACCGTTTTCCACATCAATATGAATTGATCAGCCAACGCGGAATGTCAGGTTCGACGCGGTGTTGCGCAGATCCGCAATGATCGTTTCGCCCGCAAGTGAGGTCTGACCTTCCGACACAAGCGGCGCGACGCCAGGCGGCAAATAGACATCAACGCGCGAGCCGAAGCGGATCATGCCGATGCGCTCGCCTGCAGCGATCGGCTGTCCTTCCTTGGACCAGCAGACGATGCGGCGCGCGATCAGCCCCGCGATCTGAACCACGCCGATCGGGCCCGCAGCGCTCGCGATCAGGAACGCGTTGCGCTCATTGTCCTCGCTCGCCTTGTCGAGATCGGCATTGAGGAACTTGCCGGGCGTATAGGCGATGCGCTCGATGCGGCCGGCGACCGGCGCGCGGTTCACATGGCAGTCAAACACGCTCATGAAGATCGAGACACGCGGCAGCGCCTTGTCACCGAGCGAAAGTTCGGGCGGCGGCACCGCGTTGGTGACGAGGCTGACACGCCCGTCGGCCGGCGAGACCACCAGCCGCTCGGCGACCGGCGTGACGCGCACCGGGTCGCGAAAGAAATAGGCGCACCACAGCGTCAAAAGCGTCCCGAGCCAGCCGAGCGGCGTCCACAGCCAGAACAGGATCAGGCTCGCGAGGGCAAACGCGCCGATGAAGGGATACCCCTCCGGATGAATCGGCGCGAGCTGCGAGCGGATCGAATTGACGATGGACATCGCGGGGCCGTCTACTCCGCTGCCGCCGGAATGTCAGGCGCCGCAGCGGTCCGCGCCAACACCTGGTCGTCTTCCACAGGCGGCGGATTGCGGTTCGGCGCAGCCTTGTCCTCGTCGATGCGCGCGAGTTTCTCGCGCGCCTCCTCGGCCTCGCGCTGGCGATTCCACATGCTGGCGTAGAGCCCGCTCTTGAGCAGAAGCTGATGGTGCGTGCCGCGCTCGGCGATCACGCCCTGATCGAGCACGATGATCTCGTCGGCCCCCACGATGGTGGAAAGCCGGTGCGCGATGACGAGCGTGGTGCGCCCGCGCGAGACGCGGTCGAGCGCGTCCTGGATTTCTTTCTCGGTGTGGCTGTCGAGCGCGGAGGTCGCCTCGTCGAGCAGCAGGATTGGCGGCCCTTTCAGGATCGTGCGTGCGATCGCGACGCGCTGCTTCTCGCCGCCCGAGAGTTTCAGCCCGCGTTCGCCGACCTCGGTCTCGTACCCGTCGGGCGCCATGCGGATGAAATCGTCGATCTGCGCGAGACGCGCGGCCTCCTCGATTTCGGGGTCGGCCGCATCCCAGCGGCCGTACCGGATGTTGTAGCGGATCGTGTCGTTGAACAGCACCGTGTCCTGCGGGACCATACCGATAGCCGAACGCAGCGAGCGCTGCGTGACCGCGCGGACATCCTGTCCGTCGATCGTGATGCGGCCGCCGGTGACATCGTAGAATCGGAACAACAGCCGCGAGATCGTCGACTTGCCGGCACCCGAGGGACCGACGATCGCGACGGTGTGGCCGGCAGGCACCTCGAAGCTCAGGCCTTTCAGGATCTGCCGCGCGGGCTCGTAGGCAAACTGTACGCCCTCGAACCGGATCGCGCCGCGCGACACCGCGATCGGCTTCGCGCCTGGCGCATCCTCGATCTCGGGCTCGCGCGCGAGGATCGAGAACATGATCTCGATGTCGGTCACCGCCTGCTTGATCTCACGGTAGACCATGCCCATGAAATTCAGCGGCTGGTAGAGCTGGATCATCATGGCGTTGATCATCACGAAATCGCCGACCGTGTTGGTGCCGGCGCGGATGCCGAATGCGCACAGCGCCATCGCGGCACCGAGCCCCACCGTGAACAGCGCAGCCTGCCCGGCATTGAGGACGGCGAGCGAGGTGTAGGCCTTCACGCTCGCATCCTCGTAGCGCGCCATGGTGCGGTCGTAGCGGCTCGCTTCTCGTCCTTCCGCGACGAAATACTTCACCGTCTCGTAGTTGAGCAGCGAGTCGATCGCCTTGGTGTTGGCGTCGCTGTCGCTGTCATTCATCTTGCGGCGAATGCCGATGCGCCACTCGGTCGCGTAGTAGGTGAACGTCATGTAGAGCACGACGGTGACACCGATGATCAGTACGTAGCGCCAGTCGAACATCCACAACAGCACGCCGACGATCAGCGCGAGTTCGACGATGGTCGGCACGAGCTGCAGGATGACCATCCGCACGATCGTCTCGATCGCGTTGCGCCCGCGCTCGAGCACGCGCGTGAGGCCGCCCGTCTTGCGCTCCAGGTGAAAGCGCAGCGAGAGCATGTGCATATGCTCGAAGGTGATGAGCGCGAGGCGGCGCACCGCGTGCATCGCGACCTTGGCGAACACCCCGTCGCGCACCTGGGTCAGCAGCGCCATGATGATGCGCATGCCCCCGTAGGCGATGGTGAGCAGCACCGGCGCGGCGAACACCCAGATTAGCCAAGACGGCGTCTCGGCCGGCGGATGCGCCTCGCCGGTCAGCGCATCGACGGCCCATTTGAACGTGAACGGCACCGCGATGGTGGCGAGCTTGGCGGCGAGCAGCAGCACGGTCGCCCAGACGACGCGCAGCTTCAGGTCGCCGCGGTCCGACGGCCAGATGTACGGCCACAGATGGATCATGGTGCGCCACAGCGCGCCGCGATCGGCAGAGACCTTGAAGCTTGCAGGGTTGGGCGGCGCGTTCATTGGGCGATGGGAAGCCTTTTCGTTGCACCACATATAGGCGCTTTGAATGCGCCCCGCACCTTGGCTGCCCGCCCCGCCGTCAATGACCGATGTGCAAGATCAGCGCGTTCGGCTGAACGTAGTGCTGAAGCAGGACCGGACGCGGGCGCGCGCCGCGAATGACCGTAAGCAGCGGCTCCGGTGCAGGATGAGGAGCGCTGGCAAGCGCGTAGCGCGGCCGCCGCGCGCCGCGCAAGACGAGAACCGGCGGTGCGTCGGTCGCCGTTCGGGCCGCTGCCGCGCCCGAAGGAAGCGCAGCCACCCTCTGCTTCTCCACGCCGGGCCCGCGACGAGTCGCAAAGGGACGGCGGGCGCCGCGAATGATCGTGACGGGCGGATACTCCAGGACAGTTTGCCGAGGAAGCGCCGCCATTCGCGGATGAGGCCTGGCGGCCCGCTCCGGCGTTTTCGGCACGACAGGCGACGCGTCCGGCCGTTCAGGCGGCTGCGCCGGGGGGCTGACAGCGTCGCTGCTGGATGGTGTCGCCGAGGATGCCGCCGGTTCGAGAGGCGCCTTCAAGGATGGACTCTCAGGTGGCGGTGGTGCGGACGGTGAGAGCGCGATTGCGCGAGTCCCCTCTCGTTGGGCAGGCGCGAGCGAACGGACCTGCTCCGAGGGGGGCTCCATCGTCGTTCGCTCAGGAGGTGCCGGAAGCAAGGCCGTGCCTTCCGAACGCGGGGCTTCTGTCGCCGCCAATCTTGAGACGGAGAGAGACGGATTGGTCACGGGCCGGGACGCAGCCGTCGGCATTGCGGTTTCCGCAGCGGACTCCTTCGTCGCTGGAGCGACAGGCGAATCAGCCAGCCTTGCCGCCCGTGCGGACGGTGGCGCCACCGGAGCGCTTTCACGCGGAGGCGCGGCAGTCGACGCGGCCGGCCGCACCGCTGCTTTCTCGGTCGGCCCTGACGCAGCGGTCGTATTGCGTTTGATCGATTCCTGCGTGACTGGGGCCGGAGGCCGAGCACCGACTGTGGGGTGATCGCGCGCCACCTCGGCGATGGACATCTCAGGCTTGGTCGGACGCATCGGCGCGACAGGTCGATCTGCCGCCAGCCGATCTTTGGGGGCCGATGCGCCGTCAGGCTTTTCGATTCGGCTGCCGGGCGGCGGAGGTACCGTCTCCGCAAGGCGCGCAAGGCGCTCAGGCGCAGATTCGCTCTTTGCAGGGGCGTCCTGCTTCGAACTTTCCCGTGGCGGATCAATCTTCGCCACCGGCGCGGGCTCCGTCGCAGCAGCAGGTGCCGGCATCGCGGACGCGTCGTGAACGGGCACTGGAGCGCTGGCGGCGGGTGGTGGGTCCTTTGGTGCAGGGGCCGAAACGACGGCAGGCGGCAGCGCCTCCGGCTCGCCATAGGACCAGATCACCCCATAGGCCAGCACGGCGGCAGAGATGCCGGCCGCCGCCATCGCCACGTAGCTGACGCCACCACGAGTCATCGCCGGTCCTTCGCACGCATTCGCTCGACTTTACCAGCGATCCCGGCGGCGCAATGCAAAAATCGGCCAAATTCAACGGTTCCGGGGACGTTTTGGACTGTTTCCAGCCGCCACCTCGACGCCTTGACGCACTCAAGCGCGGGGGGCACATCCCGCTGATGACCACGATTCGAAACGTCTGCGTCTATTGCGGGTCGGGCCCGGGCACCGATCCCGCGTTCCTTGCGGCAGCGCGCGAGTTTGGCACCATTCTGGCGCGTGAGGGCGTGGGCCTCGTCTATGGCGGCGGCTCCAAGGGCCTGATGGGCGCCGTCGCCAACGCGGTGCTCGACCATGACGGCCGGGTTACCGGCATCATCCCGGAGTTCCTGGAGAGCCGGGAGCAGACCCTGCGCCGCGCCCAAGAGGTGATCGTCACCCCCAACATGCACGAGCGCAAGCAGACCATGTTCGACCGCGCGGACGCCTTCGTGGCGCTCCCCGGCGGCATCGGCACGCTGGAGGAACTCGTCGAGCAACTCACCTGGGCGCAGCTTGGCCGCCACAAGAAGCCGATCCTGATCCTGAACATCAAGAAATTCTGGGAGCCGCTGTGCGCGCTGCTCGATCACATGCGGCAGCTCGATTTCATCCGGTTGGAGCTCGGCGTGACATTGCTGGTTGCGCAACGGCCCGAGGAGGCGCTGCCGATGCTGCGCGCGGCCGCCTCGCAAGTCAGCGAAGGCCAGAAGCAAGGCAAGCCGGAAACCGTCGCGCGGATGTGACGCGCCCTACTTCACCACAATCCGGTAATCGCCCTCGGGCGACTCCTTGCCGTCGCGTGCGGCCTCGACCAGCTCGCGCGCAATGCGCTGCGCGATCGGCAGACGATAGTGCAGCGCGTCCCAGTAATTCGCATCGTTGGTCGTGATCGGCGAAGCGATGCGCCAGTCGATCACCTGCGCGCCGTGGGTGCGGGCAATCGTTGCGATGCGCGCCTTGCACTCCGCTTCGACGGCTGCGGCAGGCGTACCGGGCCACGCCTGGATCGCGACGTGCACCGGCATGAAGGCAAGAATCTTTCGGCTTCCCGGCGGCATTTCTGCGAGCATCGCGTCGAGCCATTCGAGCGCGGGAAAGCGAAGCGCCCGGCGATCCGTGTCTGGAAGCGCGGGAGGCAGAAGGCCCGGCAGCGGTGCTTCGGGCCGGACGACCCAGATGCCACGTTTGGCGCGCGCCAGGTCGTAGTCGCTTTCGGGTGGCGTAAAGATTTCAAATCCGTCGTAGCGGCTGCGCGGCGAGTAAAGTCCGAGGTAATAGCCGACGAGGCGGCCGGCGAGTTCGAGTGTGCCGCTGTTGAACAGGTGCGTGAAGTCGTTCCAGCGATCGTTGTCGTACATCCACTCCGGGAAGCCGTGACGGACGCGGTCGCGATCCGCATTCGGATCGCACCAACCATCATCCACGCCAACAATGAGCGCCTTCGGCGCACCGGCGCGGCTGCGGAAATACTCGAACGTCGTCCATTCCTCCCACGCGCTCGAGGCATTCATCGCCATGTTGGCGAAGCGCGCGCCGAATGGTCCGTTGAGCTGTTCGGGGTCGATCAGGCGCGCGGTCGAAGACCCGACGATGATCGAGTCGAAGCGTCCGCTGCGCATCACCTGCGGATAGGCGAAGCGCTGGCTGCCGCTCACCAGCGGCCGCTCGATCGGCAGCGAGAATGGCACCATGTCGTAGGGGTCGAGCAGCAGGATGAAGAGCGCCGCGCCGAGGACGCCACAGACGAACGTGCCGAGGAACAGGATGACGAAGCGGCGCCAGCCACCTGCCTTTGTTTCCGTGTGCACCACCGCCTGCTGCAGCATGGTCAGAACTGGAAATAGATGAAGTTGACGGGCGCGCCCTTGCCGACCTCGAGCACGCAGAAGGCGGCAAGCAGCGCGGTGACGACGGCAACGACCGGCATCGGGGCCAGCAATCGTTCTTTCATCTCATGGGCGGACGGGATGAGCGCGCTGGCGAGCGCCGCAATTGCGATCAGCTTCGCTTCGGCAAGCGTGCCGCCGAATCCATTGAAGCCTGCAAGCGAGCCGAGCATCGACCCGGCAACGGCAAATCCGCTGGCGCGGAAAACGACCCAGCCAACAAGGACGAACAACATCGTAAGCGCCCATCCGGGCAATGCCGGCAGCGGTCGTCCGAACTGTTGCCAACCGCGGCACACGATCAGCCCCACGCCATGCCACAGGCCCCAGGCCACGTAGGTCCACCCTGCCCCGTGCCACAGTCCGCACAGCCCCATGGTGATGAGCGTCGCCAGCACGTAGCGCGCCGCGCCATGCCGGCTGCCGCCGAGCGGAATGTAGAGATAGTCGCGCAGGAAGTTCGACAGCGAGATGTGCCAGCGGCGCCAGAAATCGCGCAGGTCGGTCGACAGATAAGGTCGCCGGAAATTTTCCGGCAGCAGGAGGCCGAACAGCAGCGCCGAGCCGATTGCCATTTCGGTGTAGGCGGAGAAATCCAGAAAAAGCTGGAACGAGAATGAGAGTGCCGCTGTCCAGGCTTCGCCGAAATCGAGGACTCGGTGCGTCGCCTGGGAGAAGAGTTGATCGACCACGGGTGCGAGCCGGTCGGCGAGCAGCACCTTCTTGCCAAAACCGACCGTGAAGATCACCAGCCCTGCGCCGATGCGCGCCCACATGCCATCGCGGCGCGGATCGAGCGCGAACTGCGGCACCAGCTCATTGTGCCGCACGATCGGTCCGGCGATCACATGCGGGAACACCAGCACGAACAGCGCAAAGGGACGGAACGGATAAAGCGGCGCGTTCCCGCGCATGCGGTCGACCAGATAGGAGATGAGCTGGAACGAGAAGAAGCTGATGCCGATCGGCAGGATGAGATGCGCGCGCGGAAGCGCGATGCCGCTCGCAGCCTCGAACGAGCCGAGCAGGAAGTCGAGATACTTGAACGTGCCGAGCGAGGCGAGATTGAGCACAACGCCGGCAACCAGCCACGCCTGCACGCCGGTCCGCTCATAGGCGCGCGCGAGCAGCCATGTGGCGGTGATCTGGCTGACCACAAGAATGACGAAGCGCGGGTCCCACCAGCCATAGAAGAACAGCGAGGCCCCGATCAGCACCCACTGGCGCGCGGCCGCCGAGCCGGCCGCGAGATAGTAAAGCGCGACCGTGACCGGCAGGAACGCGAGCACATAGACCTGGCTTTGGAACAGCATCCGGACCCCGAGTTCCCCTCTTTCCGGAAGCCGGCGTGACCCGTCAAGGGCGCGATCAGGCGGTAAAGGTCACGGCCTCGATACGATTGCCGTCATGGTCGCGGATGAAGGCCGCGTAGTAGCCCTTCAACCGTTCGTGCGGACGCAGGCCGGGCGCGCCGTTCGAGGTTCCACCGTTCGCCAGCGCCGCCGAATGAAACGCATCGACCGAATCGGTCGAGCGCACCCGCAGACAAACATGTCCGCCGTTGTTCGCCGGCAGCGGGTCCATGTCGGGACGCGCATTGAGCCAGAACTCGGGGTACTGCTTGCCGAAGCCGACCGTCGAGCCGCGCACCACAAGCAGGTCGTAACCGATCGGGCCAAGCACGGCCTCGTAAAAGCGGGTTGCCCGTGACAGGTCGCTGACCGCAATGGAAACGTGATCGATCATGGCGCGCCCGCGTCCGCGGCTTGAGGGCCGTAATACATCCGCGCGATCTTCGCCTGCGCGGCAGCGCGCTGGCACGCGCCGCAAGGGCGCGAGGTCGAATACATCGCACAACCAGACAGGTCCTCGCGACGCGTCCTTCGCTGAGCGTCGCGTATCGCCTCTCGCTCGGCATGCCCAGCCAATTCACCGAGTTCGCGGACGCGGCTCGGCCCCCAACCGATGATGGCCCCGGCCTGCACGACGACCGCGCCATAAGGCTGATCGCCAGCCGCGATCGCGTGCTCTTTCATGCGAAACGCTGCCGCGACGAACTCATGTTCATTCGCCGCGGCGGCCTGTGTGGCGATGACTGCGGCCAGGGGCACGAGGACGAACGTTCGGCGCGTGCATTGGCAAATCATGCGGGCGCGCCGGACTTCACCAGCTTGTACACGATCGAATCCATCAGCGCCTGGAACGAGGCATCGATGATATTCGGCGACACGCCGACCGTGGTCCAGCGCGCGCCGGTCTCATCCTGGCTCTCGATCAGCACGCGCGTCACGGCTTCGGTGCCGCCATTGAGGATACGCACGCGATAGTCGGTCAGTTCGAGCCCCCCGATGTATTTCTGATACTTGCCCAGGTCCTTGCGCAGCGCGACGTCGAGCGCGTTGACGGGGCCATTGCCTTCGCCCGCGGAAATCAAGGTGTCGCTATCGACCTTCACCTTCACTGTCGCTTCGGCGACAGTCGTAAGCTGACCAATCGCATTGTAACGCCGCTCGACGTTGACGCTGAACCGCTCGACGGTGAAGTAGTCGGGAACCTGGCCCAGCACACGGCGCGCCATCAATTCAAATGATGCACCCGCGGCCTCGTAGGCGAAGCCCTGCGCTTCGCGTTCCTTCACTTCGTCAAGCAGGCGCGTGATGCGCGCGTCGTTTTTGTCGACGCTGAGGCCGATGCGTTCCAGTTCGCTCAGAACGTTCGAGCGCCCGGCCTGATCGGACACCAGGATTTTCCGCTCATTGCCGACGAGGTCGGGCAGCACGTGCTCGTAGGTCGCCGGGTCCTTGGCGATCGCCGAGGCATGAATGCCCGCCTTGGTGGCGAAGGCGCTCTCGCCCACATAGGGCGCGTGCCGGTTCGGCGCGCGATTGAGCATCTCGTCGATGGTGTGCGACGCATGCGCCAGTGTCTTGAGCTTCTCGTCCGAGACCGCGATCTCGAACTTTTCCGCGAACTCAGGCTTGAGCTTCAGGGTCGGGATGATCGACACAAGGTTGGCATTGCCACAACGCTCGCCGAGCCCATTGAGCGTGCCCTGGATCTGGCGCGCGCCGGCCCTTACCGCGGCAAGCGAATTCGCCACCGCCTGTTCGGTGTCGTTGTGCGCATGAACGCCGACATGATCGCCCGGGACGTGTCTCACCACGTCGCCCACGATCCTTTCCACCTCGTGCGGAAGCGTGCCGCCGTTGGTGTCGCACAGCACCACCCAGCGCGCGCCCGCCTCGTGCGCCGCCTTGGCGCAGGCAAGCGCGTATGCCGGATTGGCCTTGTAACCGTCGAAGAAATGCTCGCAGTCGATCAGCACCTCGCGGCCCTTCTGCCGGGCCGCCTTCACGCTGTCGCGGATCGAGGCGAGGTTCTCCTCGTTCGTCGTCTCAAGCGCGACCTTCACGTGATAGTCCCATGTCTTCGCGACGAAGCAGATGGCATCCGCCTTCGCGTCGAGGAGAACTGCCAGCCCCGGATCGTTCGAGGTCGAGCGGCCCGGCCGCCGCGTCATGCCAAACGCCGTGAACGACGCGCCGAGCTCGCGGTCCTGCGCGAACAGGTCGGTGTCGGTCGGATTCGCGCCCGGATAGCCGCCTTCGATGTAGTCAACGCCGAGCTCGTCGAGCAGCTTTGCGATCGCGAGCTTGTCGTGCAGGGTGAAATCGACGCCGTTCATCTGCGCACCGTCGCGCAGCGTCGTGTCGAACAGATAGAGGCGTTCACGCATGGCGTCACCAGAAGCCGAAGTACTTGAGCGCAATCGCCACCGCAGCCGCGATCAGCACGATCTTGAGCGCGATGTAATAGAGCCAGTGACGCGGAAACGGCGTGTCAGGTCTGTCCATCTGCCTTCCCCGTCTTCTTCTCCATCGTGGTGTTGGCAAGCCACTCGCCACCGAGCTGGATGGTGTTGCGCTGCGTCGCGGTGAAGCCGCGCTTCTTGAAGAAATCCTGTGCGCTATCGCTCACATCCGCGGTCAGGCGCTTCGCGCCGCGCGCCGCGGAGAGTTTCTCGAGCGCATCGACCAGCATCGTGCCGGCGCCGTGGCCGGCGGCTGCCGGGTGAACGTAGAGCAAGTCGATCGTCTCATTGTTCACCAGCGAGGCAAAGCCAACCGGCGAACCATTCATGGTGGCGATCAGCGTGAGCTGGGCTTCGAGGCGCTGGGCGAATTCCTCCTCATCGTCCACTGCCGACGCCCAGGCCTCCTGCTGCTGCTCGTTGTAATCGTCCGCGGTCAACTCCTCGACGCTGGCGCGGAAGATCTCCGCGAGCAGCGGCGTGTCCTCCAGAAGGAACGGGCGCAGCGCGAATTGCGGATGGGCGACGGCATTCATCGCGCCACCTCCCACGTCGTGCCGTCTTTCGA
>Ga0310810_10001013_pt1 | contig 28590 bp, 21 predicted proteins | sample NCmetagenome_FD_207641 | JGI IMG/M metagenome (GOLD analysis project Ga0310810, IMG submission 207641) | Soil microbial communities from experimental microcosm in Duke University, North Carolina, United States - NC | ecosystem: Engineered > Artificial ecosystem > Soil microcosm > Unclassified ... | reverse complement strand
CCTTCGGTCAGCGCACGATCGAGCAGCGAGCGCGAGCTGACCCCGGCAGCGAGCCGGCACCACAGGTAAAGCCCGCCTTGTGGACGCGCGAACCGCACCATACCGTCGGGCACGTGGCGGTGGAGCGCGCCAATCATCTGGGCGCAGCGGCGCGCGTGTTCGGCGCGCAGGGTCTTCAGATGGCTGTCGAAGCTCCCCTGCCGGATCAGCCGCGCCATGGCGAACTGCACGAGATTCTGCGTGTGCGGATCGAGGCGCTGCTTGATGATCGCGATTTGATCGATGATCGACGGCGCCGCCGACAGCCAGCCGAGGCGCAATCCCGGCGCCATCATCTTCGAGAAGCTGTTCAGATGAATGACGAGGTTCTGCGCATCGAGGTCGCGCAGCGACGGCGGCGCAGGCTCGGTGAAGTGCAACTCGCCATAGGTTCCATCCTCGACGACGGGCACCCGATAGCGCTCGGCCAGTTTGAGCAGCTCACGCCGCGTGCGGATCGGCATCGTGATGCCGGTCGGGTTCTGGAATGTCGGGTTCGTGTAAATGAGCTTCGGCCGGTATCTGAGGAGCAGATCTTCCAGCTCGTCGATGTCGGCGCGCGCCACATCCCAGCCAATCAGTTTCGCCCCGGCCGCGTGGAACGACTGGATCGCGCCGAGATAGCCGGGACGCTCCATGAGGACGGCATCGCCGGGATCGACAAGGCAGCGGGCGAGGAGATCGAGTCCCTGCTGCGCCCCGGCGAGGATGAGGACGCTTTCGGCGGGCACACGGAAGCGCTCCGCTATCGCCTCGCGGAGGACGGGTTGTCCTTCCGTCGGCCCGTGGCTCCACACCGCTTCCGCATGCTTCTTCAGCGCGTAGTCGATGGCCTGCTGGAAGGCGGCGGTCGGGAAGCAATCGATCGCCGGCTCGCCCGCCGCGAGCGACAGCAGCCGCGCATCGGATGCGTGCCGGATCGCATCGCGAAGCGTCGAGTCGCTGGAACGGAGCGCAGCGGACGCAATCTTTCCCCGCCACGCGAACGGCGTGCCCGCAGGCTCGGGCGCGGCGCAGACGTAGGTGCCGCGGCCGACGTAGCCGCGAAGCAGCCCCCGCGACTCGAGCTCGCGGTAGGCGCTGACCACGGTCGTGCGGCTGATACGCAGGCGCTGCGCGAGCTCGCGCTCGGGCGGAAGCCGCGATCCCGAGGGCAAATCGCCGCGCGCGATCGCCGACTCGAACAGGTTCACGAGGTGCCCGTACAGCGGCCGGGCGCTTCGCATGAATTGACGCTCGATCTGCTGAAACATTCCGCCTCCCGGCGAGGCTTGCCTGATCCACAGCTTGCCGGCCACGAGCCGCGCCGGCCGGTCCAATAGTGGAATGGCCGCGTCAAAGCGTCAAATGTGACGGGTTTTACCGAATGAATCTATAGGCGCTCGCAGTCCAATTGGGATCGGAGCAGTCCAATCAGGATCAGCGGAGATCTTCCTGCAAGAGATCGGTATTGATCGCGAATGCGGCCTCGGCTCCTTCAGCGGCGGCGACGATCACCCACTGAACCGCGCGCGAGGCATCCCCGGCGACGTAGAGTCCCGGCAAGTGGGTCGATTCGTACTTGCCGGTGCGTACGGTTCCCTTGTCGTTGATCTCGCAGCCGAGGAGCACGGCGAGTTCGGACTGCTGGAACTGGCCGGTGGTGAAGAACAGGGCGCGGCGCGGCAACGGATCGCCGGCCTCGAAGAGGATGCGCTGGAGCAGCCCGTCCGCCCCCTCGAGCGCCTGCACCCGCTCTTCGCGGAGCGCCACGCCGTTCCGTTCGAGGCGCTCTCGTCCTTCGTCGTCGATCCCGGCCGGCCCGTCGGTGCAGAGGACGAGATCACGGCTCCACGCCGTGAGCTCGAGCGACAGCCCGAGCCCGCGAGTCCCCTTACCGTAGATCGCGAGCGGCTGATCGCGCAGTTCCCAGCCGTCGCAGTACGGGCAATGAAACACGCTGCGGCCGTACAGCTGCGCGACGCCGGGAATATCCGGCACGTTGTCGAGGACGCCGGTCGCAATCAGCAGCTTGCGTGCGGACACCTCGGTCCGATCCGCGAGCGTCACCGAGAAGGCCCCGTCGCGGCACTCGGCTTTCATGGCGCCGATGTCGCGCAGTTCGACGGTCTCGTACTTCTCCAGCTCGCGCCTGCCGACGGCGCGGAATTCGGCCGGCGCGATCCCGTCGCGCGTGAGGTAACCGTGGAGGGCTTGCGACGCCCAGTTGCGCGGCTTGCCGGAATCGCAGAGCAGGACCGAGCGGCGGCAGCGGCCGAGAATCAGCGCGGCGCTCAGGCCCGCCGGGCCGGCGCCAACAATGACCACGTCGTACCCTTCCACTCGCATGAACGCGCTCAGTGCTGGTCCGGCTGCGTCAGGGCGATGAAGCGGGGATCGTCCCGCAACGATTCCAGATCGACGTCGACCCGCGCCCGCGACGCCGTGAGCCTTGGCAGGTCGCGCGCGACGCGCTCCAGCGAATCGAATGCGCGATCGCGCTCGCCGCGCAGCGCGTGCAGCGTCCCGACATAGTAGCGGGTGAACGGATCGTCGGCGCCGTTCGCCACCCGCGCGTCGAAGCTCTTGAGCGCGCGCGCGAAATGCCGCTCCGCGTCGTCGCCGCGCCCGAGGCGCAAATACGCCGCTCCTATCTTGATGTTCAATTCCAGCAGCGTGCGCTCCCGCAGCGCGTGATCGCTGGCGCCGACGAACGCGAGCTCGCGCTCGTACTCGTGCAGCGCCGCGTCGTAATCCCGTTTCAGGTAATAGACGTATCCCAGTCGCGCGTGCGCGCCGACGATCTGTAGCCCGAAATTGCCGGAGATGAACTGCTCCTGCAGCTCCACCGCGCGCGCGGCGATGTCAGCCGCGCGATCGAGCTGGCCGGCCCACGCCAGCAGCATCGAGAGCTGCAGGTACGAGTATCCCGCCTCGGGGTTCAGCTCAATCGCACGCTCGAACAGCGGAATGGCCGACGCGAAATCTCCGTTGCCGACCCAGTAGGCGCGGGCCAGCCCCTGATACGCCTGGCCGTTCTCCGGATCGAGCTTCAGCGCCTCGCGGATCTCCGCAACCGCCTCGTCGACCCGGCCGAGCGCCAACAGCGAGGCGCCAAGCCACATGTGCGCGTCGGCGAGCTCGGGATCGATCGCGATCGCCCGCCGTTCGGTCTCGACCGCTTGGTTCAGCATCTCGGGAATACTGAGGAAGTTCGCCTTGAGTCCGTACGCGCCGCCGAGCGCCGCCCAGGCCCTGGCGTACTGCGCATCGTGACGCGTCGCATCCTCGAAGGCGGCGATCGCGCGATCGATCGAGTCGCGCGTCGCCTGGCGCAGGTTCATCATCCCGCGCGCGTAACTCTCGTAGGCCTCGACTGACGCGGTCTCCTGGCGTTCGATGTCCGCGATCTCGGTACCTTGCAGGACGACGTTCAATCCCTGGCTCAGCTCGAAGACAATCTTGTCCTGGAGCGCGAAGATGTCGTCGATGCGGCCGTCGACTTTCACCGTGCGCCGTACTTCGCCGGTGGCGACCTGGACGAAGTTCGCCGTGATGCGCACGCGATCGCCGATGCGCTGATAGCCGCCGACCACCACCCACGTGGCGCCGAGGCGATGACCGATGTCGATCGCGAGCGAGTCTTTCAGGTGCGCGTCGGTGCTCAGGTTGCGCAGCGCGTCGTAGATGCGGGCGCGGCCGATGACGGTCAGTCCGTGGATGTTCTTCAGATCGGAACTGACCGTCTCCGCGATCCCGGTGCCGATCCAGTCGTCTGCGGGCTCGCGGGTGATGTTCGAGAAGGTCATCACCGCGACCGAATTGTGCGTCGGCGCGGCGTATCCCGCGGCCGCCACGCGCGAGGTCGCGCGAGGCCCGGCCCCGGCGAGCTCGTAGGCCACCTGTTGCAGGTCGCCGCGCATGTCGCGCGCCTGCTGATAGCGAAAATCGGGATCCTTCTCCAACGCCCGCGCGACGACCGCGTCGAGTGACGGCGGCACGCCGCCGACCCGGCGCGACGGCGGCTGCGGCGCCTCGTGCAGGATCCGGTCGATGATTTCGGTGGGCGAGCTCCCGTCGAATGGCGTACGTCCCGTGATCAGCTCGTAGAGCACGACGCCGAGGGAGAACAGATCCGCGCGCTGATCGACCGGCTTGCCGAGCGCCTGCTCCGGCGCCATGTACGACACGGTGCCGACGACAATGCCCGCCATCGTCATCTGCGCCTGGGTCAGCTCCCGCGCGCCCCCCTGCGCCACGAATTTCGCGAGACCGAAATCGAGGACCTTGACCAGCCCGCGCGTCGTCCGCATCAGGTTCGCGCTCTTGATGTCGCGATGGATGATGCCGCGCGCGTGCGCCTCGTCCAACGCGTCGGCGACCTGCACGCCGACGTCGACGGCTTCGCTGACCGGTAGCGGGCCTGCGGCGACCCGCGCCGACAGCAGCTCGCCGTCGACGTACTCCATGACGATGAAGTCGGTGCCGGCGTCTTCGCCGATGTCGTAGGTGACCGCGATGTTCGGCGAGCGCAGCATCGATGCGGCGCGCGCTTCGTTCAGGAGGCGGGCGCGGCTCTCAGGATCGGACTTGAGCGACGGTGGCAGGAACTTCAGCGCGACGGGCCGTCCCAGCCGGGTGTCTTCACCGCGATAGACCTCTCCCATCCCGCCTGCGCCAAGGCGTTCACCGATGCGGTAATGCTGAATCGTCGTGCCGATCACGATAAATATTGAGACGCGCTGCGTGAAAGCTTAGGTTCGCAGGAGCGGCTATGGGCGCCCTTTCTGCTGCTTCGAGGCGAGCCACGTCTCCCGCATCGCCCTTTGATCTGCGGTCAAGGCCCCGCCCGTCGATTCGACCGTGACCACCTCCATCGTCGGATCTTCGGCGAGCGTCAGGGCCGTTCGCTGCGCCACGCCGTGCCGTTTGAACTCGATGGTGACTTGCTCCCCGGGTTTGTGCGTCTTGACGGCCGACTGCAAGTCGTCGGCCGAGGCTACAGCCTTGCCATCGATCGAGGTAATCGTGTCCCCTTCATCGAGGCCGGCGGCAAATGCTGGTGTGCCCCAATTCACGAGAGCGGGGATCGTCACGCCGGCCGCCGAAGCGGCAGCCGCGGAATTGCGTCCGCGCCCTCGACCGACGAACGGCTGGTCGAGCATGCCCGTCCATGCGCTGCCCGCATTCCGTTTTCTGAGTACGAGCCCGACGCGGGAGAACAGCTTCGCGTAGTCGGGCACTTCACGGCCCTCGACGTACCGGCTGAAGAACTCGTCGGCGAATTTGCGATCCCCCGACACCTCTGCGAGCCGGTCGCGCGCATCGGTCAACGTGTACGGCTTCGCGATAATCGCGGGGCTTGGTCCGCCCGGTTTGCCGTGGGCGAGCCACATCGCGCGCATGTAATCGTCCAGCGTGGTCTTGCCGTTGGATCGATCGCGCAGGCTCAAGTCGAGCGCGGTGGCGATCGCCGCGCCATACGTGTAGTAGGAGAGAAACGTCGCCGAGAGATTCGTTTCGTCAATGGCGACGGCGGCATCGGCGAACGGCGCCAGCTGGCTCATCTCCACCGCGGACCGGAACTGCCGCGCACCGCTGTTGATCACGAACACGGCATTGCGGACCAACGCGGCGGGATCGGGCGGCGTCACGCCGGCGCGCGTCATGATTAGTGGCCCGTAGTACTGCGTAAATCCTTCGGCGAGCCACAGTTCCCCCGAGATGTTCGCGTCTTCGAAGTTGAACGGCTCCAGACTCTTCGGTCGGATGCGCTCGACGTTCCAGGCGTGAAAGAATTCGTGCGACAGCGTTTCGAGCACCGAGCGCACGGCCTGCGGGTTCTTGAACGATACGGCGGCCGCGACGACGGTGCTGTTGCGGTGTTCCATGCCGTCGCCGCCGCCCCATGGCACGTAATCGCCGAGGAACGTGTACGTGCCATCGTCAAAACTTGGGAACTCGCCGTAAACCGCCGCCGCCTCGTTGACGATTTTCTCGGCGGCGACTGCATATTCGTCGATCACGGAGGGGTCGCCGTCGTGGTGCACCGCGGTTTGAATCGTGAATTCCTTTCCGTCCGGATTCTTCACCGTGAAGGATTTCAACGTGTAGTCGCTCAGCTCGGTCGGGCTGTCCATCAAGTACTGGAGATTTGGTGCAGTGAACGTCCATGGGTCGCTGGTCGGAAACAGCTGCGTCGCCGGCTTCCACGAATGCTTCGCCGGCGGCACGAAGGTGATCCGCACCGGGCGCATGTCGAACCCGCGCGCCCACATCAGCGTTGCCGGCATGTTCATATGCGCGTGCGAGTCGTCAACCGCGAGATACGTGCCGTCGACATGGTTGCCGAACACCTTGTAGGTGATCCGCACCGTGCCGTCATGCCCGGTGACGTTCCATTGGTAGGGATTGGGGCGCGACGCACCGAGCTCCTGGCTTTTGCCGCTGAATACGTGGACGTCGAACACGTTCTTCGAAAACGCATGGATCGCGTACCGCCCTGGCGAAGAGCGGCTCATACGCGCTTCGAGCACGCCGGCAGGCACCGCCGTCCACGTCACCTCGACTTGCGCATAGTGGTGCTCTGGCGCCGGGAACGACACCCGGTATTCGACCGGCTGGGCAGCCGCGGACGCGGCAACGAGGAGCGCAATCCACACGGCGGCTGCGGTCCGCTGCACGCGAGTGATCCGTGGACACATGGCGGCGATCGTAGCACGCGCACCGTTCGTCGAAGCCCTTCCGCCATTCATCCGAATGTCCAGCCGCTCACCCGATTCCGCTTTTCCACCTGGAGCAGGAACCGTATTCTCCTCGCATGAACGCGGTGCGGCTGTTTTCGCTGCTGGTCTACACCTTCGGGGTCTTCGCCTACGGGGCGATGCTCGCGCTGTGGATCGCGGAAATGGGACGCGTCGGGTGGGGCGCACGGACGCGCACCCTCGCGCCACGGGGTGAAGTCGACATTCTGAACGGCGTGCTCCTGGGGCTCAGCTTCGTCTGGTTCGTGTGCAACGTCGGGTCGCTGCTCACGAGCATGACGCCGCACGGTCGCCCCTGGCCGGTCGACATGGCCACGATCTTTCTCGCGTTCTGTTTCCCCCCGGTCATCATGCACGTATCGTGGGCCCAGGTCTCTCACAACTGCGCCCAGCCGCTGTCGCGCGGCTGGCGGCTTGCGCTGTGGCCGGCGTACGCGCTATGCCTCACGCTTCCGGTTTGGACGATCGCGCTGCTGACCAAGGCTCCCTACAGCCGGTCGACGGCGCTCGCCGCCCAGCTGGTGAGCAGCGGGCTCGCGCTCGCGTTCATCGCCACGGCGGTGTACTGCATCGCGCTGCTGACGCGGCGGAAACGGTCGCCCGGCATCCGCGACCGGCAGTCCCGCCGATCGATTCTGGTGCTGTTCGCCAGCATGATCGCGGTCTTCATCCTGGTCCTGCTCGTCAGCACGTTCAGCGGCGACGCGCGGCCGGCCACCTTGGCTTTCGGCGATTTGGTGGAAGTCGTTGCCAAGTCGCTGCCGCTCGTCTTCGTGTTCGTCAGCACGTATTACGAGAACCGCTTCCAGTTCTTCGACCTGTTCGTGAAGCGCGGCCTGGGATTCCTCATGGCCATGGCCGTGCTGACGATCTGGCTGGCGCTGATGCTGCCGGTGGTCGGGCCGCTCGCGACATCGTGGGCTGGTCCCTGGATCTTCTCGGTTGCCCTGGTTCCGGCCGTCATCTTGATCGCGTGGCTCTACGTGCTGCTCAGCCACGCGCTGGACCGGCGCTGGTTGGGGCGGCGGTTCACGCCCGCCGAGGCGCTCTCACATTTCATGGGCGCGCTGCGCTCGGCGACGACCGAAACGCAATTGATCGCGCGCGCGCAGGACGGCTTGCAGGAGATCTTCGGCGCCCCGGCGCTGGTCACCCTCGGATCCGAGCCACAGATTGCCCACACCAGTAATGCCGCGATGCCGAACGTCGCCCAGACGATTCCGGTACTCTCCGGCGACACGGTCGTTGCACACCTGCTCATGGGTTCGCGCGTGGACGACACGCCGTATTTCAGCCAGGACGTCCAGCTGCTCGGTTCGATCGCCGGCGTCTTCTCTCACGTCCTCGAGAATCTGCGGCTTCAGGAGCGCAAGCTCGAACACGAACAGCGCGCGCGCGAGCTGTCGTTGCACGCGAGTCGCTCCGAGCTGAAAGCGCTGCGCGCCCAGATCAATCCGCACTTCCTCTTCAACGCGCTCAACTCGATCGCCGGCTTGATTCATCGTGACCCGGGCGTCGCCGACCGCACCATCGAGCAGCTCGCCGACGTCTTCCGGTATGCGCTTCGCGGTGCGGAAAGCGAGTGGGCGATCCTCGACGACGAGCTGGAGTTCGTGCGGGCCTACCTCGAAGTGGAGCGCGCACGGTTCGGCGACCGCCTGCGCACCGAGGTTCGTGTCGACCCCGGGGTCCTGGGCGTCCGCATTCCCACGATGATCGTGCAGACGCTGGTCGAAAACGCGGTGAAGCACGGTGCGGCAACCGTTCGCGCGGCCGCCTCCGTCATCGTCGCTGCGCGGGTAGAAGGAGATCGACTCGTGGTGTCGGTGGCCGACAATGGTCCCGGCTTCAGCGAGCCGGATCTGCCCGCAACCCCCCGCGCGAGCGGGGGCTATGGACTGCTGAACGTCCGCCAGCGTCTGGCGGGATACTTCGGCTCGACTGCGGCGTTGTCGATCGCGCGGCAGGATGGAATGACGATCGTGTCAGTTCTGCTGCCGCTCCTGCGGCACGAGCCAAAGCCTCCGTCCGGCCCCGAGGTGATCCGATGATCCGAGCCGTAATCGTGGACGATGAGGCACCGGCGCGCGAACGGCTGCGCGACCTGCTGCTGCCGCACAGCGTGAACGTCGTCGGCGAGGCGGGCGACGGCGAAGAAGCGATGACCCGGATCGACGAGCTGCAGCCGGACCTCGTGTTTCTGGATATCCAGATGCCCGCACTCACCGGACTCGAAGTCGCGTCGCGACTGCACGCGCCGCGGCCGCGCATCGTCTTCTGCACGGCCTACGATCATTTCGCGATCGAGGCGTTCGAACTGCACGCGGTCGACTACCTGTTGAAGCCGGTCAATCGCGAGCGGCTGGCCCGAACCGTTGACCGCATCCGCGCGGAGCTCGACGAGCAACGGCGAATGAGCTGGGAACGGACCGAGGCCGGACGCACGCAGCGGCGGCTGATGCCCGGAGACATCGTCGGCGACCGTCTCGCGTGCGCGGGTTCGTGCCAACCCGCGGATGGCGTCGGCGGCGACTACTACGATTTCCTGCCGATGCCGGGGAACCGGTTGGGGATCGCGCTCGGTGACGTATCGGGAAAGGGGATGTATGCAGGTCTCCTGGCCGCGGCGCTGCAGGCGCGACTGCAGGCGATCATCGCGCACGGACCACAGTCGCCTGGCGAAGTCGTCGGCGAGCTCAACCGGCTGACCGCCGGCACGATCGAAGGCAACCGGTTTGCGACGCTCTTCTTTGCCGTATTCGACCCGGACGCCTCCGTCCTCACGTACGTCAACGCAGGACACCCATCCGCCGTGGTGTTTTCGGCGTCAGGCGACAGGCGACTGCTCGAAGCGACGGCCCCAGCGGTGGGGCTTTTCAGCGCGACGAGTTTTCCAGAAGCGGTGGTCCCGATGTCTCCGGGCGATCTGTTCGCGACGTTCTCGGACGGTCTGACGGAGGCGGAGTCTCCCGGCGGCGAGGTGCTGGGAGTCGATGGCGTTATTCGTATGCTCCGTCACCACAGCGCGCTCGGGCCGCGCGCGATCGTCGACGCGACGCTCGACGACGTGCGCCGCTTCACCGCCGATGCGCCCCCGTCCGACGATCGCACGCTGGTGGCGGCGAGCGTCGAGGGACCGCGATGATCCGGGCGTTGCTCGTCGACGACGAGCAGCCGGCCCGCGATCGGCTTCGGCACCTGCTGGCCGAAGTCGCCGACGTCGACATTGTCGGGGAGGCGGAGGACGGTGAGCGCGCAATGGAGGAGATCGCGCGTCTCGCTCCCGACCTGGTGTTCCTCGACATTCAGATGCCGGGATGCACGGGGATGGAGGTCGCCGCCTCGCTGCCTTCGCCGCGGCCTCACATCATCTTCTGCACGGCGTTCGATCAATATGCGGTCGATGCCTTCGAGTTGAGCGCGGTCGATTACCTGTTGAAACCCGTGAACCGCGCCCGGCTGGCGCAGGCCCTCGACCGCGTCCGCGGCGGGCACAAGCTGGAGGGCGCGATCGAGAAGGCGACGCTCGCCGCCGCGCCGCCGGCTCGCTTTCTCGCCCGGCGGGGCTCCGCTTATCGAGTGGTGCCGGCGCGCGAGGTGCTGTGTTTCGTGTCCGAGGACGGCATCACCAAACTGCACGCCGCCGATCAGCACTACTCGATGTCGCCAACCCTGAACGATCTCGAGGGCAGGGTCGATTCGCGGCAGTTCTTCCGGATCTCACGCGCCGCGATCGTCAACCTCGACGCCGTCCGCGAGGTCGCGCCAACCGCCGGCGGGCATGGCGAAGTGACGCTGAAGGATGGCTCGAAGCACGAGGTGAGCCGCCGCCGCTTCAAGGAACTGACGGAAAAACTTGGGGGCTGAAATGGTGCAACTGTACAGGCTCGCGCTGTCGATTCACGTCCTCGCTGGGATCACCGGGTTGGCGGCGTTCTGGACGCCGGCGATTGCACGAAAAGGGGGACGGACACACGTTCGGGTCGGACGAATCTTCTACAACGCGACCGTCCTGATCGCCCTCACCGGCCTGGCGATGGCGGCGTTGATCGCTGCCGCTCCAACGCCCGGACATCGCCGCCTGCTGGCGCCGTTCCTCGCGTATCTCGTGCTCATCACGCTCGCGCCCGTCCATCACGGCGTGCGCGTGCTCGAGACACGCGGCGAACCGGAGAGGGTGCGCACCTGGTTCCACACCGCGCTGAACGCGGCGGCGATCTTGGGGGCGTTCACGATGGTCGGTCTCGCGTTCTACGTGCGACAGCCGGTGTTTGCCGCGCTCAGTCCGATCGGCGTACTCGTCGGCCTGGGAAATCTGCGCTTCGCGAGGCGACCTTATGAGTCGCCCATGTCCTGGTGGTACGAGCACATGCGATCGATGCTCGCCGGCGGAATCGCCTTTCACACGGCGTTCCTGGTCATCGGCGCCGGCCGTCTGCTGGGCACCTACTTCACGGGCAGCTACGCGGTCATTCCCTGGGTGCTGCCCGCATTCATCGGCATCCCTGCCACACGGATTTGGGTTGGGTATTACCGCCGGAAATTCGAGAGGCGGGACGCGGGATCCGGGATGCGGGATCCGATTCAGGGATTCACGGATTCAGCGATTCGGGGATGAGGGATTCCCGATTAGGGATTAGGGATTCATTTCTCCCTGACCCACCGCAGCATTTCGCCGACGCTCGCTGATTTGCCCTGCATGAGGAGGCCGGTCCGGAAGATCTTCCCCGCCGCCCATACGACAACCAGGACGGTGGCGGCCATCAGCAGGACGGACGCGGCGATCTGCCAACCGGGCGGCCCGGGCTGCAGTGAAATGCGCAGCATCATCAGGAACGGCGCGGCGGTGGGGATCAACGACAGGACCGTCGCCATCGTTCCGTCGGGCGCGCGCAGGACCGCCGGGAACGTGAACATCGGGATCATCACGAGCAGCATGATCGGCGTCATCATGTTCTGCGAGTCCTTCAGGTCGTTGCACGCCGAACCGATGGCGACGAACATCGAGCCGAAGATGAAAACCGACATGGCGAGGAACAGGAGGAACCACAGCAGCAGCCCGGGTGTCACGGCGCTGGCATATCCGCCCCAGTACTGCGCCACCGCGAGCCCGCCGGCAAGGTAGATGGCCGCGAGCAGCGTCGAAATTCCCACCCCTCCCATCAGTTTTCCCATCATCAACTGGAACGGCGTCACCGACGCGATCAGCACCTCGCTGATGCGGCTCATCTTCTCCTCGATTACGCTGTTCAGGAGCTGCGGCGCGCTCGACATCACAGTGACGTACATGAGAAAGACGACGGCGACCGGCACGCCATACGCGCGCGCCGGATCGACTTGCTGGGCCTCCTTCAGCTCACCCGTCGACGCGCGCTCCACGAGTCCGAGCTCTTCGATGGGCGCCTGTTTTGTCAGCTGAAGCAGGAGCGCGCGATCGACGGACGCCTGCCGGAATCGCTCGTTCAGCACGATCCCGTTGACCGCCGCACGCAGCCAGTCGGGCAGCGCGCTGTACGAGGGGTGGTCGGAGTAATACCTGATGGTGGCGGCTGACGCGGGATCGACAACGCCCTTGGGAATCTCGACGAACGCAAACAACTCTTCGCGGCGGACGCGCTCCGAGAGATCGAGCCGTATCTGCTCCGGAGTGCGGCCGTCGAGCTTCACTTCGACGGGGATGAACCGGGCGCCTTTGCGCAGCAGCGGACCCTTCGACAGATTGAGGCCGGGGGCTACGTCGCTTCCCTTTGACGGGCGGCTCGCGCCACCGTCCGAATTCGCGCCCTCACCGCTCGACGAGTTATAGAGTTCGGCGATCGCCACGAGCGGCTCCGCGATCACACCGCTGTAATCGACGAACGCGAACGTGCGGTCCTTGTAGTCCGTCGTGTTCTTCGTCGAGCGCACCAGGAACACGGAGACCGACATGACGATGGGCATCAGCAGGACGCTGATGAGGAACGCCTTGCTGCGCACCAGCGTCGCAAATTCGGACTGCGCGACGATGAGGGTTTTACGCACGTGCGTCCGGCCTGGCGATTCGCACGAAGATGTCCTCCAGCGACGGCCGCGTGAGCTCGAACTGATAGACCGCGGCGCGCTCCGTCAGGCGGACGAGGAATACCTGCGGGTCCCCCTTCAGGCGGACCTCCTGCATCTGGCCGAAATCATTGACGGCGTCCACGTCCGGCATTCCCGCCAGCGCCGCGACCCCGGCTGACGTGCGGACCCGCACGGTGTCGGCGCCGTACTGACCCTGGATGCTCTCCAGCGAGCCGTCCAGCACCTTGCGGCCGCGGAAGATCATGAAGATGCGATCGCACATCTTCTCGGCCGTCGCCATGTCATGCGTGCTGAAGACGACGGTCGTGCCGCGGCGCCGCATTTCGAGCACCGCCTCTTTCAAGACCTGCGCGTTCACCGGGTCGAGGCCGGAGAACGGCTCGTCGAGGATGAGCAGCGAGGGGTTGGACACCACGGCGGCGACGAACTGCACTTTCTGCGACATCCCTTTCGAGAGCGTGTCGATCTGCCGGTCGGCAATCCCGGGCAGCTCCAGGCGGCGCATCCACTCGTCGATGGCCGCGTCGATCGCGGCGCGCGTGCCCCCCTTGAGACGCGCGTAGTAGCGCAGCAGCCGGCGAATCGTCATCTTCTTATAGAGGCCGCGTTCTTCGGGCAGGTAGCTGACGCGATCGCGCGCCGCGCGCGTGTCGTTCGATCCGAGCACCTCAATCTCGCCGCGATCCGGCAGCAGGATGTGCATGATCATCCGCAGCGTCGTGGTTTTCCCCGAGCCATTGGGGCCGATGAACCCGTAGATCGAGCCGGTGGGCACGTTCAGCGACAGGTCGTCGACGGCGATCGTGCCGCCGAAGCGCTTGGTCACGCCGCGGAGCGCGAGGGCATCGGGCATCGGGAAGGCTGCGAGCATAGCATTGACAACATTGTGAAAAGTTTCACATTATGAGGATGACCGAACTGAGGCGTCACCGGCGCGTTCCCACACGGTGACCCTCTTCTGTTGACACGCGGGATGAAGTAGGCTTTTGGGCGTACGCGGGCGTCGGACTTCGACACGATGAGTCAGATCTTCCATCGCCACACCAACATCTATTCCCGGCTGAGCATTCTCGCGGTCATCGGCCTCGTCGCCGTCCTCGGCGGCGTCGTCGGCATGCTCCACCTCTCCGGATACAACACGAATCAAGGCTCGATCGTCGAGCAGCCCATCCAGTTCAGCCATGCCCACCACGTCGGCGGCGAGGGCATCGACTGCCGCTACTGCCACACGTCGGTCGAAGAGTCGGCCTTCGCGAATATCCCCCCGACCAAGACCTGCATGAACTGCCATTCGCAGATCTGGACGAACGCGCCAATCCTCGAACCGGTGCGGGCGAGCTTCCGCGACAACAAGCCGCTGCACTGGACGCGGGTCAACGACCTGCCCGATTTTGTCTACTTCAATCACAGCATCCACGTCAGAAAGGGCGTGGGTTGCGCGACCTGTCACGGACGCGTGGATAAGATGCCGCTCATGTACCAGGAAGCGAACCTGCAGATGAACTGGTGCGTGAACTGCCATCGCGATCCGGCGCAGTACGTCCGGCCGCGCGAAGAGGTCTACAACATGGCGTGGGAGCGTCCGGGAAATGACCCCGATCTCGGGAAGCGGCTCGTGCAGGAATACAAGATCGCCAGCGCCGAACAGCTGACAAGCTGCTCGACGTGTCACCGATAAGTTGAGCGTTTCCAGCTAGTTAACCGCATGGATTCTTCTCCAGTCAAATCGCGTCTCGCCGGGTCGCACGGGCGTCTGTACTGGCGCAGCCTCGGCGAGCTGGCCGACACGGCGCAGTTCCGCGAATACCTGCATCGTGAGTTTCCAGAGCAGGCGTCCGAGTGGAACGACCCGAAAGGCCGTCGGCAATTCCTCAAGCTGATGACCGCGTCGCTCGCGCTCGCTGGCGTGGGGGCGTGCACGAAACAGCCGCGCGAGCAGATCGTCCCTTACGTCAAGCAGCCCGAGGACATCGTTCCCGGCCGGCCTCTGTTTTTCGCGACCGCGATTCCCATGTCGGGCATCGCCCAGCCCGTGTTGGTCGAGAGCCATATGGGGCGTCCGACCAAGATCGAGGGCAACCCAGAACACCCGGCGAGCCTGGGCGCAACGGACGCAATCACGCAGGCCGCGATCCTGGGCCTCTACGATCCCGATCGCGCAAAGACGGTAACAGGACGCGGCGACGTCCAGGCCTACGGCTCATTTCTCGCGGCGGTGTCGTCCGCGGCGGGACGGCAACGGGCGAAACAGGGCGCCGGACTCCGCTTCCTCAGCGGCCCGGTGACCTCGCCTTCGCTGGCCGAGCTGATCGCCACAGTGCTCGCCGACTTTCCTCAGGCTCACTGGCATCAATACGACCCTGCGGCCCGCGACGTCGTCAGCGACGCGGTCTACCACTTCGACAAGGCAGACGTCGTCGTTTCCCTCGATGCGGATTTCCTGGCGTGCGGGCCCGGCAGCGTGCGCTGCCAGAAGGATTTCGCCGCGCGGCGCCGCCTCTCCGACGAGGGCAAGGAGATGAACCGTCTCTATGCCATCGAGAGCACGCCGTCGCTGACCGGCGCAAAGGCGGATCATCGCCTGGCGCTGAAGGCGGGGGATGTCGAAGGCTTCGCGCGGCAGCTCGCCGCGAGCGTCGGCGCGGGAGCGCCGGCGGGGTCCGGATCGTCCACCACAGATTCCGGGAGCGCAGACGCGGCAAGGTGGGTCGCCGCCATCGCAAAAGATCTGCAGTCGCATCGCGGGACATCGGTCGTCGTTGCCGGCGAGTATCAGCCCGAGACGGTGCATGTCCTCGCCCGTGCGATGAACCAGGCGCTGGGTAACGTCGGCGCGACGGTCACCTACGATCACCAGGTAGCCGCGCGCTCGACGACGCAGGGGGGCACGCTCACCGAGCTCGCGCAAGCGATGGATGCCGGCCAGGTGGAGACGCTGGTCATCCTCGGCGGCCTCAACCCGGTGTACGTGGCGCCCGCCGATTTGAAGTTCGCCGAGAAACTGGCGAAGGTCCCGCTCGCCATCTACCACGGGCTCTATGCCGACGAGACCGCGTTCCTCTGCCAGTGGCACATTCCCGACGCACATCCCCTCGAGAGCTGGGGGGACGCGCGATCGCAGGACGGGACCGTCACCCTGATTCAGCCGCTCATTGCGCCGCTTTATGAAGGACGCACCGCCGCGGAAATCGTCACCGCGTTTACCTCGAAGCCCGACACCCGCAGCTACGCGATCGTGAAGGACTACTGGACGCGGGCGTTCGGCGGATTCGGCGGTTGGACCGTGAGGGACGCCGAGGGACAGCTGTTCAAGACCGCCGACTCCTTCTGGCGGCGCGCGCTGCACGACGGATTCATTCGAGGCACGGCTTTCGTCGATGGCGGACGGCCAACGCCGTTCACGCCGATGCCTTTGGCCCAAGCCGCAGCAGCGGCGCCGGCAACAGAACCCGCCCAGCCTGCGGCGGTCGCTCCACCGGCGCCGCCCGCGGCCGCCGCGGCAACGTCACCGAGAGTCGAAGGGGGACTCGAGCTGATCTTCCGTCCCGATCCGACTGTTTGGGACGGCCGCTTTTCCAACAACGGCTGGCTGCAGGAGCTGCCAAAACCGTTGACGAAGGTCACGTGGGACCCGACCGCGTGGATCAGCCCACAGCTCGCGAAGGAGCGCGGTCTCCGCGACGGCGACGTCATCGAGCTGAAATACCGCGGCAACACGGCGCGCATGCCGGTGTTTCGCGTGCCCGGGCACCCGCAGCAATCCGTGACGGTGTTCTTCGGCTACGGCCGCAAGATGGCCGGCAACGTCGGGAACGCGACGAAGGAGTCGGCATCGTTCAACGCGTTTCTGCTGCGCACCTCCGACGCGCCCTGGTTCGGCAACGGGCTCGAGATCAACAAGACGGGGGAGAACTATCCGCTCGCGACCACGCAGGAACACCACATGATGGAAGGCCGCAGCCCCGTGCGGGTCGCGACCGTGGAGCAGTACAAAAGCGAGCCGAAGGTCATCGAGGAACAGGGCGAGAAGCCGCCCAAGACCCTGACGATGTATGACGACCACGGCTACGACGGGAACAAATGGGGGATGGCGATCGACCTGAGCACGTGCACCGGCTGCAGCGCGTGCACGGTCGCATGCGTGGCGGAGAACAACATCCCGGTCGTCGGCAAGGACCAGGTCGCGCGCGGACGCGAGATGCACTGGATCCGCGTCGATCACTATTTTGCCGGCAACGAGTTCGACACCGCGGTCGAGGCCTATCACCAGCCCGTTCCCTGCATGCAGTGCGAGAACGCGCCGTGTGAGCTCGTCTGCCCGGTTGCCGCGACGACGCACAGCTCGGAAGGCCTGAACGACATGGTCTACAACCGATGCGTCGGGACGCGCTACTGCTCGAACAACTGCCCTTATAAGGTCCGCCGGTTCAATTTCCTGCTCTATCAGGACTGGGACACGCAGAGCCTCTATCCGATGCGCAATCCCGACGTGACGGTGCGCAGCCGCGGCGTCATGGAGAAGTGCACCTACTGCGTGCAGCGCATCAACCAGGCGCGCATCGACGCCAAGCGCGAGGACCGCGCGATCGGCGACGGCGAAGTCGTGCCGGCGTGCGCGGCGGCGTGCCCGTCGGACGCGATCGTCTTCGGCAACCTGAACGATCCGAACAGCCAGGTGGTCAAACTGAAAGCGCAGGAGCGCAACTACGGCGTGCTCGAAGACTTGAACACGCGGCCGCGGACGACGTACCTCGCGGTGCTGCGGAACCCGAATCCGGAGCTGGCGCCGCCACCTTCGCACACGACTGAACACTGATGGACGTACATCCCGTCTACGCGCCACCGCCGGTCATCGAGCCGGGCCACACATTCGGCACGGTCACGGAGAAGATCGCCGCGATCGTCCTGACGCGCCGGCACCCCTACAGCTGGTTCTTCGGCCTCTTCGTCGGCTTCATGATGACGATGATGCTGCTGATGGCGATCACCTGGCTGCTGATCAAGGGCACCGGGATCTGGGGCGTCAACATCCCGGTCGGTTGGGGTTTCGCGATCATCAACTTCGTCTGGTGGATCGGCATCGGCCACGCCGGCACGCTGATCTCCGCCATTCTGCTGCTGCTGAAACAGGACTGGCGCACGTCGATCAACCGGTTCGCGGAAGCGATGACGCTCTTCGCCGTCGCGTGCGCCGGCATCTTCCCGCTGATCCACACCGGCCGCCCCTGGCTGGCCGCGTATTGGCTGTTTCCGTACCCGAACACGATGGGGCTCTGGCCGCAGTTCCGCAGCCCGCTGATCTGGGATGTGTTCGCGGTCTCAACGTATTTGACGGTTTCGCTGCTGTTCTGGTACGTCGGGCTGGTGCCCGACCTCGCCACGCTGCGCGATCGCGCGAAGACGCTGCACATCCGCCGTCTGTTCGGCATGCTCGCGCTTGGCTGGCGGGGATCGGCGCGGCATTGGGAACGCTACGAAGCGGCGTACCTCCTGCTCGCAGGACTGTCGACACCGCTGGTCCTCTCGGTGCACACGGTGGTGAGCTTCGACTTCGCGATCGGGATCATCCCCGGTTGGCACGCGACGATCTTCCCCCCCTACTTCGTCGCCGGAGCCATCTATGCCGGCTTCGCGATGGTGCTCACGCTGGCGATTCCGCTCCGCGTGCTGTACGGGCTCGAAGACTTTCTGACGATGCGGCACCTCGAGAACATGGGCAAGGTCATGCTCGTCACGGGTCTGATCGTCGGCTACGGCTACATCATGGAGGCGTTCTTCGGCTTCTACAGCGCCAACCAGTACGAGTCGTACATGATTGTCAACCGCATGACCGGCCCGTACTGGCCGTTCTACTGGATGCTGATCGTCTGCAACATCATCGCGCCGCAGTTCCTCTGGAACAAACGCATCCGGACGACGCCGATCCTGCTGTTCCTGATTTCGCAGTTCGTCAACGTCGGCATGTGGCTCGAGCGCTTCGAAATCGTCGTGACGAGCCTGCACCGGGACTTCCTGCCATCGTCGTGGGGCTGGTACTGGCCGACGAAGTGGGACATCATGACCTTCTTCGGCACGATCGGCCTCTTCATCACGCTCTTCTTCCTGTTCATCCGGGTGCTGCCGATGATCTCGATCTTCGAGATGCGGACGATCGTGCCCGGGGCCAAGGTGAAGGGAGCGAAAGCGCACTGAGCGCGCCGACGCCATGCACCAGACAGCACCTGCCCAGGGACTCTACGGCGTGATGGCCGAGTTCGAGGACCCCACCTCGCTCGTCGCCGCGGCGCGGCGGACCTACGACGAGGGCTATCGCGTCTTCGACGCCTTCTCGCCGTTCCCGATCCACGAGACCTTCGAGGCGATGCACCTGCACGACAAGCGCGTGCCGCTGATGGTCCTGGGCGGCGGCATTCTCGGGATGCTGACCGGGCTCGGCCTGCAGGCATGGGTGTCGGCGGTCGCGTATCCGCTGAACATCGGCGGCCGCCCGTATCTCAGCTGGCCGATGTTCATCCCGGTGACGTTCGAGCTGACGATTCTCTTCGCCGCCTTCGCCGCGGTGTTCGGCATGTTCGCCTTGAACGGCTTTCCGATGCCGTACCACCCGGTGTTCAACGTCGAACGATTCACCGCGCACGCGAGCCAGGATCGCTTCTTTCTCGCGATCGAGGCGACGGATCCGAAGTTCGATCGCGACAAGACGCGCGCGTTTCTGAAGGGCCTCGGCGCCACGGAGGTCAACGATGTGGCGGAGTAACCGGGATCCGGGATGCGGGATCCGGGACGCGGAGCGCCTGCGGCCCGAGCGAGCGGCCGGAGGGAAGCGCCGCGAAGCGGCGCCCGCGAGCGAGAGCGCGTGGGGGCGAGGCCCCGCGCGCAGTGATAAATGCTGGCGGACTGTTGCGAGCCTGCTCCTGTTTCTGAGCCTCGGTTTTGTCGGCGCGTGCCGCCAAGACATGCACAACCAGCCGAAGTACCGCGGCCTGCGGGCGAGCGCGTTCTTCGCCGACGGGTCCAGCGCGCGTCCGCTGGTCGAAGGGACCGTCGCACGCGGCACGCTGCAGGAAGACGAGGCGTTCTTCACCGGCAAGCTCGACAAGGTGACGGTGAAGGAGTTCCCGTTTCCGATCGACGCGAAGGTGGTCGACCGCGGGCAGGAGCGGTTCAACATCTACTGCACTCCCTGTCACGATCGCACCGGCGGCGGCAACGGCATGGTGGTGCAGCGCGGCTACAAGCAGCCCCCGTCGTTTCACCTCGATCGCCTGCGTCAGGCGGACGTCGGGTATTTCTTCGACGTAATCACGAACGGCTTTGGCGCGATGCCCGACTACCGCGCGCAGATCGCGCCGCGGGATCGATGGGCGATCGTCGCCTACGTCCGCGCGCTCCAATACAGCCAGCACGCGCCGGCCACCGACGTCCCTGGCGGCGATCCGACGAAGGTCCCGCAGCAGCCGGCTGGCGGCGGCCACGAGCCCGGGAAGCATTGATCGCATGGATACACACGCAGTGAACGCGGACATCCCGGCGCTGGCGCGCCTCCAGCGCTACGGGCTCGTCGCCGCGTTCTGGGGGATTCTTGCCGGCGTCGTCGGTTTGTTCCTGGATGCCGACCAGTTCTTCCGCTCGTGGCTGGTGGGATTCCTGTTCTGCCTCGGCCTGTCGCTGGGTCCTCTGGCGCTGTTGATGCTCCAGCACCTGTCGGGTGGACACTGGGGGCTCGCCGGCCGGCGCGTGTTCGAAGCGGCGAGCCGCAACATCCCGTTCGTCGCGCTGCTCTTCGTGCCGCTGCTCTTCGGGCTCCCTCGGCTCTACACGTGGGCGCAGCCGGACGTGGTGCGCGCCGATCACGTGCTGCAACTGAAGGCGCTCTACCTGAACGTGCCGTTCTTCCTTGGACGCGCGGTCCTCTACTTTGCCATCTGGAGTCTGTGCTCCTGGCTGCTGAACTCGTGGTCCGCCGCGCAGGATCGGGGCGAGGTCGCGGTGCATCCGTCGGACACCCGCCGCTTCCGGACCGTCAGCGCCCCCGGGCTGCTGGTTTACGTCATCACCATGACGTTCGCCTCCGTCGACTGGATCATGTCGCTCGATCCGCATTGGTATTCGACCATTTTCGGGTTGATCTTCGTCGTGTCCCAGGGGCTCGCCGCGCTTTCGCTCGCGATCATCGTGCTCGCGCTGCTCTCGAACGTCGAGCCGTACGCCACATATGTCCGGCCGGGGCTGCACTTCCTCGACCTCGGGAAGCTGCTCCTCGCGTTCGTGATGCTCTGGGCCTATCTGTCGTTTTCGCAGCTACTGATCATCTGGTCGGGAAACCTGCCGGAAGAGATCACGTTCTACGCGAACCGGTTCCGGGGCGGGTGGCAGTACGTCTCGCTTCTCGTCCTGTTCGGCCACTTCGCGCTGCCGTTCGTCCTGCTGCTCTCGCGCGATCTGAAGCGCCGCCCGCGCCTGCTCGCGCAGGTGGCCATCTGGATCCTGGTCATGCGCGTCGTCGATCTGATCTGGTACGTCGAACCGATGTTCCCGCCGCGGCGCTTCCCCATTCATTGGATGGACGTCGCATTGCCGGTCGGCCTGGCCGGAATCTGGCTCTTCCTCTTCGTCCGCAACCTGCGCAGCCGCGCGCTGCTGCCTCTCAACGATCCGTTCCTCAAGGAGGCGCTCGCGCATGACGCCCACTGATCAGCCTCTCGGTGCCCATCACTACACCGATGAGGAGATGCACAACGAAGCCGTCGCGCACGAGCACTCGGACGTCAACGTCCGGACGCTGCTGTCCTTCGCCGCGGCGCTCCTGGTGGTGGTCGCGATCTCCGCCGCGTTGATGTACGGCCTTTTCGTCGTGCTCGAAAAGCAGGCAGAACGGCGCGACCCGCAGGTGTCGCCGTTTGCGGTCCCCCCCGGCCAGGCGCCGCAGGGGCCGAGACTCCTGACCAACGAACCGGCGAACCTGCGGCAGTTCCGGCAGGAGGAAGCGGGCAAGCTCGACGGGTACGGCTGGATGAATCAGGGCTCAGGCATCGCTCGGGTGCCGATCGATCAGGCGAAGAAGCTCGTCGTCGAGCACGGCCTTCCGGTGCGTTCGGACGCGGCGGCCGATGAGACGCTCGGCACCCATGCGCCGGCATACGGCGAGGCGTCTGGCGGGCGCACGATCCCCGTCAAGCACGCGGCACCCGCCACGCCGCCGGCCGGATCAGGGCAACCGCCAGCGACGGCTCCGCCCGCCGCATCACCCGCAGGGCAGGAGATCAAGAAGTGAAACGCCTTCTCATCGCGCTCGCGCTGCTCGCGCTCGGGCGCCCGCTGTGGGCCCAGGGCCTCGCGCCCGATGATGCGGGGGATCCGGCAAAGGCAAGACCGGGGTTGCTGAACCAGGTGGGGATCGATCAGCGGCTCAACCAGCAGATTCCGCTCGACCTCGTCTTCGCCGACGAGACCGGGCGAGAAGTCCAACTCGGTGAGTTCTTCGGCAAGCGCCCGGTGATCCTCGCGATGGTCTACTACGAGTGCCCGATGCTCTGCACGCAGGTGCTGAATGGGCTGGTGAGCGCGCTCGGCGTGATGAACTTCGACGTCGGCCGCGAGTTCGATGTCGTCGCCGTGAGCATCAACCCGAAAGAAACGCCGGGGCTCGCCGCGCAGAAGAAACAGGTTTACCTGGATCGCTACAAGCGCCCGCAGAGCGCGGCAGGATGGCATTTCCTGACGGGCAAGGAAGAGAACATCAAGGCGCTGGCCGCCGCCGTCGGCTTCCGCTACGCCTTCGATGCGCGGATCCAGCAGTACGCGCACGGCGCCGGCGTCGAGCTGCTGACGCCGAAGGGCGTCATCTCGAAATATTTTTACGGCATCGAGTTCTCGGCGCGCGACATCCGGTTCGGCGTGATCGAAGCGTCCGACGAGCACATCGGCACGGCGATCGACGACGTGCTGCTGCTCTGTTATCACTACGATCCGTTGACGGGAAAGTACGGCGCGACCGCGATGGCTGCCGTCCGCATCGGCGGCATCGCCACCATGCTGGGACTGGGGACGTTTCTGTTCGTCAGCCTGCGGAAGGAGCGGGCGGAACGCCGGAACGAAGCGGTGAGTTAACCGAACCTGACGATGTTCACGAATTTTCCATTTTTCCCGCACCAGGCCTCCGCGCATGCGGCGCAGGTCGACGCCATCTATTTCTTCATGGTGTCGGTCACCGCGTTCTTCTCGCTGCTCATCGCGGGCCTGCTGGTGTTCTTCGCCATCAAGTATCACCGCCGCGACGACGACGAAGTCGGCGCCGCGATCCACGGATCGCTGGCCCTCGAGCTGCTGTGGACGATCATCCCGTTCTTCATCACGATGCTGATGTTCGGCTGGGGCGCCATGGTGTTTTTCGACGCCTACCGGCCGCCCAAAGGGGCGATGGAGATCTACATCGTCGGCAAGCAGTGGATGTGGAAGGCGCAACACATGGGCGGCCAGAAGGAGATCAACGAGCTCCACGTACCGGTGGGCCGCGCCGTCAAGTTGACGATGGGATCGGAGGACGTGCTCCACAGCTTCTACATTCCCGCGTTCCGCGTGAAGGCCGACGTGATCCCGGGGCGCTACAACGTGCTGTGGTTCACGCCGACGAAGCCGGGGCGCTACCACCTGTTCTGCGCGGAGTACTGCGGGACGAATCATTCCGGCATGATCGGGTGGGTCGAGGTGATGGAGCCGACCGACTTCCAGGCGTGGCTGGGTGGCGGACGCGCGTCCGACTCGCCGGCGGCCGCCGGCGAAAAGCTCTTCCAGGATCTCGTCTGCATCTCCTGTCACCGGGACGACGCGCAGGCGCGCGGGCCGCAGCTGAAGGGGCTGTTCGGGCACACCGTGCGGCTGCAGGGGGGCGCGACCGCGGTCGCCGACGAGGCTTACATCCGCGAGTCGATCGTGAATCCGCAGGCGAAGATCGTCGACGGCTTCCTGCCGATCATGCCGACCTTCCAGGGGCTGGTGTCGGAGGAACAACTGCTGCAGCTCATCGCCTACGTGCGCTCGCTCGGTGAAGTGGCGGCGCCTGCGCCGGCCGGAGCGGCAGCCGCGCCGGCCCCGGGCAAGGACTGATCATGGAAACCTTGAATTATCTGAACAACGGCCACGGGCTGAAGTCCTGGCTGTTGACGAAAGACCATAAGCGCATTGCGCTCCTCTACCTCGTGTCGATCACCGTGTTTTTCGTCATCGGCGGGTTCTTCGCGATGCTCGTCCGGCTCGAGCTGCTGACTCCGGCCGGCGACCTGCTCACGTCGGAAACCTACAACAAGATGTTCACCATGCACGGCGTGGTGATGGTCTTCTTCTTCCTGATCCCGTCGATCCCCGCGGTGCTCGGCAATTTCCTCATCCCGATTATGGTCGGGGCGAAGGACCTCGCGTTCCCGCGCATCAACCTGCTGTCCTGGTACATCTACGTGCTCGGCGGCGTCTTCACGCTCGTCGCGGCGCTGGGCGGCGGCGTCGACACGGGCTGGACGTTCTACACGCCCTACAGTACCGCGGCGGCCAACGGCCACGTCATCACCGCGGCACTCGGCGTGTTCATCACCGGCTTTTCCTCGATTCTTACCGGGCTGAATTTCATTGTCACGATACACCGCATGCGCGCGCCCGGGTTGACCTGGTTCCGCCTGCCGCTGTTCGTGTGGTCGCACTACGCGACGAGCCTGATCATGATCCTGGGAACGCCGGTGATCGCGATCACGGTGCTGCTCGTCGCGGCGGAGCGCGGCCTGCACCTCGGAATCTTCGATCCGGCGCTCGGCGGCGACCCGATCCTCTTCCAGCACCTGTTCTGGTTCTACTCGCACCCGGCGGTCTACATCATGATCCTGCCGGCGATGGGTGTGGTCAGCGAGATCGTCCAGGCGTTCACGCGCAAGAACATTTTCGGCTACTCGTTCGTCGCGTTCTCCTCGCTGGCCATCGCGATCATCGGCTTCCTGGTCTGGGGGCACCATCTCTTCGTGTCCGGCCAGTCGGTCTACTCGGGGATGATCTTCTCCTTCCTGAGCTTCTGCGTCGCGATCCCATCGGCGATCAAGGTGTTCAACTGGACGGCGACGATCTTCAAGGGCTCGGTCTGCTTGGACTCGCCGATGCTGTATGCATTCGGATTCATCGGGCTGTTCACGATCGGCGGGCTCACCGGACTGTTCCTGGCGGCGATGGGACTCGACATCCACGTCCACGACACCTACTTCGTCGTGGCCCACTTCCACTACATCATGGTCGGCGGCGCCATCATGGGCTACCTCGGCGGGCTCCACTACTGGTGGCCGAAGATCAGCGGCCGGCGCTATTCCGAGCCGTGGGCCAAGTTCTCCGCGCTGCTGGTGTTCACCGGGTTCAACCTGACGTTCTTCCCGCAGTTCATTGCGGGCTACCTCGGCATGCCGCGACGCTACCACGCGTATCCGCCGGAATTTCAGGTGCTGAACGTGGCGAGCACGCTCGGCGCGTCGATTCTCACCGTCGGCTACGTGATCCCGCTGATTTATTTCGCGTACTCGCTGTTCGCCGGCGAGAAGTCGGTTAACGACCCGTGGGGCGCCAGGGGACTCGAATGGGAGATCCCGTCGCCGCCCCCAACCGAGAACTTCACGGTGAGCCCGGTGGTCACCGAGGGCACGCACCAGTACGTGCACCCGAACCAGGAGGTCGGCCTTGCGTGACGCTCACTCGGAACATTTTCCGGGTCCGATTCACCAGCCGCCCCTCGCGTCCAACGTGGACGCGATCCAGCCCCACGATCACGAGGAGCTGCCGCACCATCCGAAGCTGCAGCATCACTTCGACGACATGGCGCAGCAGGTCGAAGCGTCGACCCTCGGCATGTGGGTGTTCCTGGTCACCGAGATCATGTTTTTCGGCGGTTTGTTCACCGCCTACCTCGTCTACCGCTACATCAACCCCGAAGGGTTCGCCGAGGCCAGTCATCATCTGAACGTCACCTGGGGCGCCGTCAACACCATCGTGCTGATCGTCAGCTCGCTGACGATGGCGCTGGCGGTGCGGTCCGCGCAGATCAGCGCGCCGCCGAAGACCCAGGTCGCGTGGATCGGCGCGACGATGCTGCTCGGCGCGACGTTCCTCGGGGTCAAGGCGATCGAGTACTACGACAAGTTCACGCACCATCTGGTTCCCGGTCCGAACTTCCACTGGGAAGGCAAGCATCCCGCGCCCGCCGAAATGTTCTACTCGCTCTACTTCTGCATGACCGGGCTGCACGCGATACACATGGTGATCGGGCTCGGGATTATGACGGTCATCGGATTCATGGCGTGGCGCCGGACGTTCGACGCCGATTACTACACGCCGGTCGAAGTGGCGGGGCTCTACTGGCACTTCGTCGACATCGTGTGGATCTTCCTGTTTCCGCTGCTGTATCTCATCGGCGGCCACTTCACGGAGTAAGGCGCGCATCATGTCAGACGGTCAGGGGCACGGGGCTCATGCGCACATCGCGCCGCCGAGCATGTATTACAAGGTGTTCGCCGCGCTCATCGTCGGCACGGTGCTGACGGTGGCCGCCGCAAAGGTCGACATGGGGCCGCTCAACAACGTCGTCATGTTGTTGATTGCGTGCACGAAGGCGACGCTCGTCATTCTCTTCTTCATGCACGTGCGCTGGGGCTCGCGGCTCACGTGGATCGTCGCGATGTCGGGTTTCTTCTGGCTCGCCCTGCTCTTTTCCGTTCTGGGCGATTACGTCAGCCGCGGGTGGGTGCCCGAAACGATGCGGTGAACTCTCCGCCTTCGCGGCTTGACCCTGTCGACGTTCCGTATGTAAGATGCGCGCTTATTCGACGGGATTTCGGCGTTTCTCCCCTGCGGCGAATCTTTGGAGTCGAGGATGCGGCGTTACAGTTCGATCGCGGGCTCCCGGCCTGGGGAATTCTCCTCCAGTGCACCGGAGTCCTAGCCATTGGCCCGAATCTTTCCCCGCAAACTGCTGATCGTTCTCGGTCTCGTTGCCGCCTGCTCGATGTTCGGGGCTGTGGCGATCGCCTCGGCGCGGGTGAGTGCGTACCAGGGAGCTTCCCCCACTCCTAACCCGACCGGCCAGCCGCAGAGCGTCGCCGGCGAAAAGCTCGACGAGCAGAACAAGGCCAACGATCAGGCGAAGCCGTACCAGGAGGCGGAGTACCGCACGGTTCCTGTCGTCGGAAGCCGCGTCGCCATCTGGGCCGTCGCACAGCTCCACCTGCTCTTCGCGGCTTTCGTTCTCGCGGTTCCGATCTTCGCGTTCATCGTCGAGGCGATCGGCTACAAAACCGGAGACATGCGATACGACCGGCTCGCCTACGAGTTCACGAAGCTGCTGTCCGTGTCGTTCTCGCTGACCGCGACGTTCGGGGCGTTCCTGACGTTCATGCTCATCATTCTGTATCCGAAGTTCACGAACTACCTGATGAGCGTGTTCTCCCCGACGTTTCTTCCGTACGTGCTGCTCTTCTTCTTCGAGGCCTTCTTCCTCTACACCTACTATTACGGCTGGGGAAAATTCCATCCGCTCGTGCACCTGGGGCTCGGGCTCGGCCTCAACCTCGTCGGCACCGGCATCATGCTGATCGCCAATGCCTGGCTGACGTTCATGATGTCGCCGCGCGGCGTCTCGGACACGGGAGCGGTTCTCTCCGTACGCGAGGCGGTCTTCAACTACACCTGGATGCCGATCAACGTCCATCGCATCATTGCGAACGTGGCGTTCGGCGGATCGATCGCCGCCGCCTATGCGGCCTTCAAGTTCCTGCAGGCGGAGACCGACGAGGAACGCGCGCATTACGACTGGATGGGATACATCGGCAACTTCGTCGCGATCAGCGCATTCCTGCCGCTCCCCTTCGCCGGCTACTGGCTGGCAAAAGAGATCTACGCCTTTTCGCAGACGCTGGGGCTGACGATGATGGGTGGGGCGTTCTCGTGGCTCTTCATCATCCAGGCGGTGCTGATCGGGAATCTGTTCCTCGCCGCGAACTACTACCTCTGGCTCGGGATGGGACGGGTCGAGGGGGTGCAGCCGCTGCAGAAGTTCATCAAGTATCTGCTCATCGGGATCACGCTCTGCTTCATGGTGTGGGCGACGCCGCGATCGATCATTGCCACGGTGTCAGAAGTCCGGGCCATGGGCGGGTCCACGCACCCGATCCTGGGCTACCTCGGTGTGATGTCGGCCAAGAATACCGCCGTCAATATCCTGATCCTCACGACGTTCATGAGCTTCCTGCTCTACCGCCGGACGGGGAAGATCGCAACCGTGGCATGGGCGAAGACGGGGCATGCGGCGCAGCTCGCGATCTTTGCGGCCGCTGCCGTGATCGTCATCTTTCTCGGCGTGTATGGTTACTTCGTCGAGGCGACGGTTCGCATCAAGCTTTCCGTGCCGCAGGTCCTGTCGGTCCTCTTCGCGATGATCTCGATCACCGTCATCGACGTTTTTCTCTTCGCCCGAGCGCGGAAGACAGGCGAAGTGCAGTGGGGCCGGATCCCGAGAATCTCGCAGTACGTGCTGATCTTCATCGCGGTCACCTTCACCTGGCTCATGGGACTCATGGGGTACGTTCGCTCCGGGCTCCGCCAGCACTGGCATGTCTACGGTGTCATTCGGGATCGATCGGCCGACGCCTTCACCCCGACGCTGGGCTTCGCGACGAAGGTCGTCTCTGTGACGGTCCTCCTGTTCTTCCTGCTGATCGGTGTCGTG
>Ga0310810_10001010_pt1 | contig 28605 bp, 27 predicted proteins | sample NCmetagenome_FD_207641 | JGI IMG/M metagenome (GOLD analysis project Ga0310810, IMG submission 207641) | Soil microbial communities from experimental microcosm in Duke University, North Carolina, United States - NC | ecosystem: Engineered > Artificial ecosystem > Soil microcosm > Unclassified ... | reverse complement strand
ACACGTTCAATTCGACGGCAATTTCTATGGCCGATTATGCGCTGGAGCCGTTCGTCTACGAGATGAACGTCGGGGGCGCGCGCGCGGCGAAGAATGCGGTGGAGCGGGCGCTAGCCAAAGATCCGACACGCCCGTATTTTGTCGCAGGCGCCATGGGACCGACCAATCGCACCTGCTCGATCTCCACCGATGTGCACAGCGCGGCGTCGCGCGGCGTGACCTACGACGAGCTGGTCGAGGCATATTACGAGCAGGCGCGTGGTTTGATCGACGGCGGAGCCGATCTGCTTCTGGTGGAAACCATCTTCGACACGCTCAATGCCAAGGCAGCCTTTTTTGCGATCGCTAAACTTTTCGACGACAAGAACCTATCGCTGCCGATCATGGCGTCGGTGACCTTCATTCAACCCGGCAGCAATCGCGGCGTGACCGGGCAGACGGTGGAAGCGTTCTGGAATTCGATCTCGCATGTGCCGCTGTTCAGCGTCGGCATGAACTGCGCGCTCGGCCCGAAGGAGATGCGCCCGCTGATCGATGAGTTGTCGAGCATCGCGCCGATCTATGTGAGCGGTTATCCCAACGCGGGGTTGCCTGATCCCTTATTGCCGACCGGCTTTCCCGAAACACCGGAATCATTGGCGCCGCAGCTCGCCGAATGGGTGGAAAACGGTTGGCTCAACATCGTTGGCGGCTGCTGCGGCACGACACCGGCGCACATCCACGCCATCGCGGCGGCGGTCAAAGATAAAACGCCGCGGCCAATGCCCGCGGTCGAGTCTTACCTTCGCTTGAGCGGTCTGGAAGCCGTGACCGTGCGGCCGGAGTCGAATTTCGTCAACATCGGTGAACGCACCAATGTCACCGGCTCGCCGGTTTTCGCCAAACTCGTGCTCGCCGATGATTTCGAGAAGGCCGTGAGTGTGGCGCGCCAGCAGGTCGAGGGCGGCGCGCAGATCATCGACGTCAACATGGACGAGGGCATGCTCGACTCCAAAGGCGCGATGGAAAAATTTCTTCGGCTGATCGCCGGCGAATCGGACATCGCGCGGGTGCCGGTGATGGTAGACAGCTCCAGGTGGGAAGTGATCGAAGCGGGGCTCAAGTGTCTGCAAGGCAAGGGCATCGTCAATTCAATCAGCCTCAAAGAAGGCGAAGAGAAATTCCTGGCGCAGGCAAAATTGATACGCCGCTACGGTGCCGCGGTGATCGTCATGGCTTTCGACGAGCGCGGCCAGGCGGACACTTTCGAGCGCAAGATCGAAGTGTGCGCCCGCTCATACAAGATTCTCACCGAGCAAGTCGGGTTTCCGCCCGAGGATGTTATTTTCGATCCCAATATTCTCACGGTCGGCACCGGCATCGAAGAGCATAATACCTACGCGGTCAACTTCATCGAGGCGGCGCGCTGGATCAAGCAAAATCTGCCGCGCGCCAAAGTGAGCGGCGGCGTGAGCAACATTTCCTTTTCGTTTCGCGGCAACAATCCGGTGCGCGAGGCGATGCACTCGGCATTTCTCTATCACGCCATCGAAGCGGGCATGGACATGGGCATTGTCAATCCCGGCATGCTGGCGGTGTACGAGGAAATTCCCAAGGATCTGCTCGGCTTGGTCGAGGACGTGCTGCTTAATCGCCGACCGGACTCGACCGAGCGGCTGGTGGCCTTCGCCGAAACCGTCAAGAAGACCGACAAGACGGCGGTCAAGGACGACAGTTGGCGCGACGGCGCGGTGGAAGAACGTTTGTCCCACGCGCTGGTGAAGGGCATCACGGACTACATCGATCAAGACGTGGAAGAGGCGAGGCTAAAACACGGCAAGCCATTGGCCGTCATCGAAGGACCGCTGATGGACGGCATGAACGTGGTCGGCGATCTCTTTGGCTCAGGCAAGATGTTTTTGCCGCAGGTGGTGAAGTCGGCGCGGGTGATGAAAAAGGCGGTGGCCTATCTCACGCCTTTTCTCGAGGCGGAAAAGCAAGCTGCCCAGAACGTCCAGCGCCGGCCCAAGCTGGTCTTCGCCACGGTGAAGGGCGATGTGCACGACATCGGCAAGAACATCGTGGGCGTGGTGTTGAGCTGCAACAACTACGACGTGATCGATCTCGGCGTCATGGTGCCGGCGGACAAGATTATCGACACAGCGATCGAAGAAAAGGCAAACATCATCGGTCTCAGCGGATTGATCACGCCGTCACTCGATGAGATGACCCACGTTGCCACCGAGATGACCCGACGCGGTCTCGACATTCCATTGCTCATCGGCGGCGCGACGACCAGCAAGCGCCACACGGCCGTCAAGATCGCTCCGGCTTATAGCCGCGAGACGATTCACGTGGTCGACGCTTCGCGCGCGGTGCCGGTGGTCGGCGCGCTCAGTCGCCCGGATGCGCGCCGCGCCCTCGATCTGCAAAATCGCAAGGACCAGCAGGAAATTCGCGAGCAGTTCGCCAATCGCGCCGGCACGGAGCTGCTTTCCTATGAAGACGCCGTGCGCCACAAGCTGCACACCGAATGGGACGAGCACCACATTGCCGTGCCCGAATTCGTCGGCCGAAGAGTGCTCGCCGATTTTCCACTGGCGGAACTGATCCCGCTCATCGACTGGTCGCCGTTCTTTCACACCTGGGAAATCCGCGGGCGTTACCCCGATCTGCTCCAGGATCCAACCCGCGGACCGGCGGCGCGCGAGCTCTTCGCCAACGCCCAGGAGCTGCTTAAAGAGATCGTCGACAAGCGATTGCTGGCGGCAAGCGGCGTTTATGGATTTTTTCCCGCCAACAGCGACGGCGACGATATCGTTGTCTACACCGACCCGAACCGCGCCGAGATCCTGACCCGCTTTCACACGTTGCGCCAGCAGAAGGTGAACTCGAGCGGCAAGCCGCAGCTCGCGCTCGCCGACTATATCGCGCCGCGGGAAAGCGGCCGGGTCGACTACCTCGGTGCCTTCGCCGTGACGGCGGGCCACAAATGTCAGGAACTCGCCGATCGCTTCGAAAAAGACAACGATCAATACAATTCGATCATGGTCAAAGCGCTGGCTGATCGCTTGGCCGAAGCTTTTGCCGAATGCCTGCACAAGCGCGTGCGCGCCGAATGGGGTTACGGCAAAAACGAGGCTCTGAGCAACGAGGATCTTATCGGCGAGAAGTACCGCGGCATCCGCCCAGCGCCCGGATATCCGTCGCAGCCGGATCACACCGAGAAGCCGCTGCTCTTCGATCTCCTCAAAGTAGGCGAAGCCACCGGCATCACACTCACCGAGAGCTACGCGATGTATCCCGCGGCGGCGGTCTGCGGCCTCTACTTCGCGCACTCGGGCGCGCGCTACTTCGCTGTAAGCTCCATCGGCAAGGATCAAGTCGAATCCTACGCCGGGCGCAAGGGCATGAAGCTCGAGGAAGTCGAGCGCTGGCTTTCGCCGATTCTTGGCTACGATCCCGCGAAGAAATAGTTCGGTTACACACTTTTTCGTTCTCCAATCCCAATAAACGCGTTAGGAGTCCTTCGACGGGCTCAGGACGAACGGAGTTGAAGAATTTTCACAGCTCTGTCCGGTTCACGTGTGAGTCGTCGCAGCCTGCCAATAAAAAAGAATCTCTTGGCTGGCGTGCGCGCGAGGCGCAGTGATATAAGACAAACCGCTCCCTGGGAGGCAAAGCGCATGAACGAAAAAGCTCTGGCTGAAATCGACGATCCGTTGGTGCCTGTGCCGATTCCGGAACAGATCTTTGCGAAGGAAGGTATGGCCGAAATTCCCGGCGCGCGGCTTGGTTATTGGGACACTGGCGGAAGCGGTGAGACGATAGTGTTTCTCCATCCGGCGTCGGGCAGCGCGCTGGTGTGGCTCTATCAGCAGCCGGTGTTCGCCAAGGCGGGTTATCGAGTTATTGCCTATTCACGGCGCAATCATTACAACTCGGACCTTGCACCGGCGGACAATCCCGGATCGCCGTCGGTCGATTTGCAGAACCTGCTGGAAGTTCTCCGCATGGATAGATTTCACCTGCTCGGTTCCGCGGCGGGCGGCAGCGTCGCGGCGGACTATGCGCTGTCTCATCCGGAACGGTTGTTGAGCCTGACAGTTTCCAGCAACAACCTGGCCGCGGCCGACGGCTACATCGCCGAGATTGCCGCGAGCATCCGCACCAAAGAATGGGACGAGCTGCCGCGCTGGTTTCGCGAGCTCGGGCCGTCCTATCGCGCGGCAAATCCTGCGGGCACCAAGAAATGGGCTGAGCTCAGCGAAATTTCCGAGACCGGCAAGGGCGCGCGGCAAAAGCACGTCAATGTAGTGACGCCCGCCAAGCTCGAAACGCTTCGAGTGCCGACTCTGTTGATGACCGGCGCGGCGGACCCGTTCACGCCGCCATCGATCACCCGCATGATCGCGCGCCACGTTCCCGATAATGAAGTCGTGATCGTGCCGGAGTGCGGCCACTCGCCGTACTGGGAGACGCCGGAGTTTTTCAATCGCACGGTGCTGGGTTTTATCGGCCGTCACGCAAAATAATTTCCACCTTGCGAAATCGCGCCGACCTTCATTGACTTGCTGCTGCGCGCTTCTGTATGATCCGGCGCGCTGGAGGCAGCTTGACGTGATTTTCACCGTCATTTTTCTATTCATCGGTCTCATTGTCGCTGCAACACCGAGCTTCGCTCAGGATACGGCAGGCCAGCTGCTGGGCCGGCTCGACAAACTCTCCACAGAAAACCGCCAGAAAGTTCTCGTGGAGCGCGCTCGCGCCGAAAAAGAAGTGACGTTCTACAGTTCGCTGCAGACTGCTGACGCGGAGCCGTTCATCAAGGCTTTCACCAAGCGCTACCCCTTTCTCAAGGTCAACATCTACCGCATCTCCGGGCAAAAGCAGGTTCTGATGATCCAGACCGAGCTCAACGCCGGCAGAAACGCGTTCGATGTTACCAACGCTTCGGCGGCGCAGGCCTACGGCATCAAGAAAACCGGAGCGCTCGATCCGTATCAGAGCCCGCAGCGCCAATCGTTCGCCGCCGCGCACAAGGACAAAGAAGGCTACTTCACTCCCACATACATTGTGCCGGTAGTGCTGGGCTACAATTCGAAAATGCTCCGACGGCAGGAAATCCCCAAGCGCTACGATGAGCTGCTCGAGCCCAAGTGGAAGAGCAACATGATTCTCGACGTCGAGGAGTTTCCCTGGTTTGCCGTGCTGCTCAAGCACTACGGTCGCGAAAAAGGGTTGGCGTACATGAAACGTCTGGCCGGCCAGGATATTTTGATGGGACGAGGGCGCACCACGCAGGCGCAGCTGATCAGCGCGGGCGAGCGCGCCGTCGGCATCGCACTCAACAGCTCGTCCGTTATCGAGATCAAAACTCGCGGCGCGCCGCTCGATTGGACGATCGTCGATCCCTACTACGCCAAGCCCAACATGCTCATGCTGGCGCGCCACGCCCCGCATCCGTACGCGGCGGCGCTGCTGATCGACTGGACGCTCTCCGAGGAAGGGCAATCGCTGCTGTCGAGCCTGGGCTACGTGGTTGCGCGCCAGGGTGTGAAGCAGAGCGTGCCGGCGCTCCTGGAAAAGGAAAGTTTTCTTGCCGATCCCGACTTCATCGGTCCGATCCTCGAAGAGACCGGTAAGGACTTTCGCGCCGTCTTCGGCGGTGGGCGTTGAGTTGTGTGAAATGATTTTCGATCGATAGGAACCGAGGTGATCCGGTGGCTGAAAAACCGCTTGTAATCCGTGGCGGCAAACTGATCGACGGCACCGGCCGACCGCCGGTGGAAAATGCCATCATCGTCATCGACTCAGGCAGGTTCTGCGCTGTCGGCAAGAGCGGCGAAGTCGCCGTTGCCGCCGGAGCTGAAGTCGTCGACGTCGCCGGCAAGACTGTGTTGCCCGGCTTCATCGACGGCCACGGTCATCTCGAAGATTTTCACGGCGAGCTTTATCTCCACCTCGGCATCACCACCTGCGCCAATATCGAGCTTTACCAGGACGGGCCCTGGACGAGAGCCCAGAAGGAAGGAACGGCGCTGGGCAAAATCCGTGGTCCGCGTATCTGGATGTCGGGACGCGCCATCGGTGGGGTCAGCACCGGCCACGATGCCTTCGGTTCGCGCACGGCGCGCGACAACATCATCGTCACGACGGCAGAAGAAGTCCGCAACGCGGTGCGACGAAAAAAAGAGCTGGGCTGCGAGATCCTCAAGGTCAACGAGTTTCTTTCGATGGACTTGGTCAAGGTGGCGTGCGACGAGGCGCACGCGCTGGGCATACCGGTGGCGGCGCACAGCTGGGATTCGATCGCTGCGGCCAAGGCGGGCGTCGATGCCATCGAGCACATCTGGTCGGTGGGCTATAGCTCGATTCCCTACGCGCCGGCGCGGCGCAAGCTCGCCGAGGATCGGCTCGGCGGCGTGATCGATCAGGAACTCGCCGGCGCTTACTACCAGACGGAAAATTATGATGCGGTGATCGGCGCTATGGTCGATCACGATGTGGCATGGACGCCGACGATCGCCAAGTGGCTCCGGCCGCTCTCTGCTTATGCGCCGCGATTTCGCGAGCGGGAAAATCAGATTCTTAGCGATGCCAATGCGGATTTACCGCCGGCGGTGCGCGCGGTGACGGACAATTCCTACGAAAAACTGCTCAAGCGCTACACACCGGCGCAACTCGATCAGGCCAAGCTCGGTTACGAAAAAGCCAAGGAATTCATCCGCCGCTTCGTCGATGGCGGCGGTATCTTGAAAGAAGGCTCGGACCCGCCGCGCGGCATGGCGGCGCTGCTGATGCACCAGGCGTTGGCCATGGACGTCGAGGCCGGCGTATCGCCCATGAAGGCGATCCAAGCCGCGACGCTGAATGTCGCCAAAACTTTCAAGAAGGAAAAAGATTACGGCAGCGTCGAAATTGGCAAGGTGGCGGATCTTTCGATTGTAGACGGCGATCCGCTCGAGGACATCTGGGCAACACAGAACGTCAAGCTCGTCGTCATGGACGGCAAAGTGATTGACAGCGGATTTACCCGTTACAAAAATCCGATTCCGTCATTTTATTCCTATCAGAGCCTGCCGCTCGATTTGGAGATTTCGCCGCTGTTTCTCATCGAAGGCTCGGGGCCGACAATGTTGCGCGTGCGCGGGCAGGGCGGGATGTGGCCCTTTCATCGCATCCTCCTCAATGGCCAGCCGCTGCCGACGAGCTTCGTTTCAAAAGACGAACTCAAGGCGACGATTCCGCCCGAGGCGATTCCTACTGCGGGAACTTACATTGTTACACTCAAGTGTGAGGGAGAAAATTTTCCCGAGTCGCATCGGGCTCATCTCGTGGTCGGATTCAAAAGCTAGATTTGGTCATTTTTTTCCGTTTCCGCTAAGAATTTCAAAGGTAAAACCGCTCACATCGCCGCAAATCGGTTGCACAGAAGAGCAACGCTCTGTTTCCCGCTGTTTCGATCAAATAGAATGCAATCGGTAAAAATCCGACACGATGTAGGAAAATCTCCTATTCGTCAGGCCCAAAGAATGTGCGAGAGAGCGTCGAAAACTGCGCTCGAACAAGAAAAGTCTTGTCCATTGGGCGCTGGTATGGAGCTTGCTCCATCGATTCGACGTCGGTGAAAAATGTCGAAGTAGGGAGGTTGATTATGAAAAAGCTGATTTTAGCGGTAGCGCTTCTGGTGGGTTTGACTCAGAGCGGTTGCGCTTTTCTCGGGGGAGCGGCTGTGGGAAGTTTGGCTACCGGTGCGGGCTATGAAATAAACAATCACAATCAGATGGAAAAGCTTGAAGCCGATTATCGTAACGAGAGAATTACTCGCAAAGAATATCTCGAGCGCAAGGCGCAGATCGAGAAAGGCTCGATTATTTACTAGCCGGACAGGCGAAGTTCGATGCGACGCTCTCTAGTCGCTTTTGCGCTGGGGACGCTCTTGATGAGCGTCTCCAGCTGCACGGAAAACATCGCGCTGATCGGCCGACCGACGATTCCTGAAAGCCAACCGGACGTCGTCGGCACGGTCGAGCGGGTAGATACGGCGGCGCGCCGGATCGATTTGCGGCTGAGCGACGGCGAACGTCGCTCGATCACTCTTAGCGCCGATGCTCAGGTGCTTGAACGGGGCCGCGAGTATCCGATCACGAAGCTTGCGCGTGGTGATATTGTGGCCGCCCAGGTGCGCCAGAACGAGCGCGGCGACACCTTCACGAATCTGATTCGCATTCAGGAAAACGCTCCTCGGCGCAGTCCGGAGCGAGCCTCCGTGCCTCCGCCCAAGATTCAGACTCTGTCGGGCATAGTGGGAATCGTGAATCGGCGCGACAACTACTTTGAGCTCAACAGTCAGCCGGGAGAAACCGTTTTCGTGGCCCTTTCGCCCAACGTGCGCGATTCGGATCGGGATCGTTTCGGTGCGCTTCACTCCGGAGACCACGTCAGAGTTGAAGGAAAATTCACCAACCGCGATCGCTTCGAAATGCTCAGTTTTCTAAACAACGAATACTGACCCCTTACTCGGCGCTTCAACCGATTCGCGCGACGGTCGAGCTCATTCCACGGCCCCCTGGTAATACGCGAGATCCAGGTATTTCTCCAAAGGCGGAACGGGCATCGGCAAATACCCGAGATCGGCCCGTAACTCGACAACTGCAGCGACACCCCTCAGATTGACCGCGGCTTTCGGATAGAGGCCGTGAGCGGGATCGAGAAGCGCATCCAGCGTGAGCTCGGCCGTCGCGCGGCTCATCGCGTGATGCCGGTCAAGAAGAAGATCGAGACAGGCGCTGCGATTCTCCGGAGCAAAACACCAGCGGGTCGCTTCGGTGTAGGCGCGAATGTAGCGGATCAGTTGCTGCGAGTTGCGCACTGCCCAACCTCGGCTTGCCGCTCCGCAGGTTCCCTGATAGGACGGCGCGATCTCAAAATTCCGGGCCAGGAGATGGCAGCCCGCGCGAAGTGCGGTGTCGATGAAAGGCTCGGTCAATAACGTTGCGGCGATCGTTCCGTCCAAAAGCGCGCGGCAACGGCTCTCCCAGCCGCCGATTTCGTTCAGGCCATAGGCGTTTTTAGCCAGGCCTCGGGCGCGCAAAAATTTTTCCAGAGCCAGAACGAAGCCGCTGGTCGCGGCATCGACGCCGATCGCTTGGCCGCACAGTGATTGGACAGACGGAAATTCCAGCGCAGCGATCAAACTGAAGAGGCCGCCGTGCAGTCCCATGAAGATAAAAAGATCGGAGCGGGTATCGCCTTCCACGTCCGCCACCACGTCATCGGCGCCGGTGTGGCCGATATCGAAGCGGCCGTCCTTCAGCGCCTCGCTGAGAAACAGCGAGCCCGGGGTGTAAGCAATGTCGATGGCGAGGTCGTGGCGCGCGAAAATTCCTGCCGCGATGCCCACGTCCACCGGCAAATTGTAGGCCGCGCGAAATTGAATCAGTTTCAACGTCTCGATCATGCCGGGTAATCCTCATTGCTCCTAACACGGCGCAGTCGCGCGGGCAATTTGCCGTTGCAATCAATTCACACGTCAGCTTGACAACCTCACGCAGGTTCAATACTGCTCGCGTAGTTATTCATTCCAAGTGAACGAGCGGGGGGACGAAGTATGCCGATAAAAGTGATGCGCATCGAGGATGCGCCCGTGCGGCTTATGCGCTGGGACCGCGGCAAAGCGCTCCGTCTGGTCGATGAAGCCGACGGCGCGAAGAACGTCGACGTGCACATCAATCTGATCAACGTCGATTCTGGCCCGGGCCCGACGCACTATCATGCAAAGGCGGAGAATATCTATGTCGTGCTCGAGGGTCAGGTGGAAGCGATCGTGGAAGGAAAAAAAATCCGCCTCGGTCCCGGGGAAGTCGCGTTCATCCCACCCGGTGTGCGGCATCAAGCCGGCAACTGCGGCGACACGGTGGCGCGGGTGCTCGAGATCTATGCTCCTGCAGGCGAGGATTTTCACATCGTCGATGATTCGGAAAATAAACCGCGAGAATAGTATCTAACTGCATAAACTCAAAGAACACAGAAAATAACTGCGTAGGACGCAAAGATCTCAACAGAGATGTAGAGGGCGACCAGCGGTCGCCCTCTTTGGCGCATCGCCCCGAGAAAAAAGATTGAGAGAGTTGCGCTACGAGCGTTACCACGAAATTCGGAAAGATTTCTCCCTGCGGTCGAAATGACAATCACACGAGACGAAGACAACAATCATGGCAAAAATGCAGTTCGGCGTTCTACTGCCACACTTCGGTAAAGAAGCATCGCCATCACGGATCATCGACGGCTCCAGGATGTGTGAAGATTTGGGCTTCGACTCGCTCTGGGTGCGCGATCACCTGCTTTGGCAGCCACACGGCATGGAAAGAGCCGGGCTCAGGTTCGTCGAGCCTTTCGTCACTCTGGCGGCGGCCGCGGCAGTGACCAAAACAATAATTCTCGGCATCGCTGTTCTCGTGCCGGTGCGCTGGCCGCTCAAAGTCTGCCAGGACCTCGCCAGTCTTTCCTATCTCGCGGGCGGCCGAGTGATCGCCGGCATGGGCTTGGGTTTCAATCCCGCGGAGTTGGCCACCGTCGGGATGCGCATCGAGGACCGGGTCGACATCTTGCGCGAGACCGTCGAGATCGCGCGGCGAATCTGGGCCGAGGACAACGTTACTTACAAAGGCAAAGTGTTTTCCTTCGAGGAGGTGACCCTCGAGCCCAAGCCGACGGCACCGATCCCGATTTTTTGCGGCGGCAGCACTCGCGCGGCGATTCGGCGCGCTGCCGAGTTCTGCGATGGTTGGATTCCCGGACGGGTGCCGCTGGCGACCTTTGATGACCGGGTGAAATATCTGCGTCAACTGACCGACCGTAAAATTACCTTGGGTAATATTCCGATCACGCGGATCGAAAAAGATCGGAACAAGGCGCGGGCCAGCATCAATGTTGCCGCGCTTGCCGAAAGCTCCGAAGGCTCAAGTCATTGGATCAAACCGCCTTCGGGCAAATTTCAAACCATCGAAGACCTGGAAGGTCTCCTGATCGTCGGCAACCCGGACGACTGCGCCGCCGAGATCGAAAAGTTCCGCGCGCGCGAAGTCGAGCACTTGGTATTCGATCTGCGGCTTCAATACGACCGCTTCGAAGAGAGCCTGGAGCTGATCGGGCGGGAGCTTCTGCCGCGCTTTCGCTGAAAGCGAAACCACCCGGATTGATAAAATGGCGCCATTCGGTACTCTCGAATCATCAGGAGGCGCCGCCGCATGAAACTCAAATTTCGATGGTCCGCTTTGATGTTTGCCGCCCTGGCATTTTGGCTGCTGGGCAGCCAACCTGCCGCGGCGGGCGAGCCGACGGACGCCATCCGCAGCGCGATCAATCAGGGGCTCGAGATTCTAAAAAACGCGAAGCTCGACAATCGACAGCAACGCGCGCAGGTGATCGATCGATTGCGCGGAGTGGTCTATCCCCTGTTCGATTTTAATGAGATGGCCATGCGCTCGCTGGGCGCCAACTGGCGCCGTCTCAACGCGGAGCAACGGAAGGACTTCGTTGCCACGTTCACGGCTCTGCTGGAAAAGACCTACGCTGATCAGATCGATCTCTACAACGGCCAGCAGGTAGTTTATACCGGCGAAGCCATCGACGGTGACTACGCGCACGTCGATACCCGCATCATCGACAAAAATGGCCAGAGCTATTCGGTGGTTTACCGGCTCCTCAAAACGTCGGGAGGCTGGAAAATCTATGACGTGGTGGCGGAAAATATCAGCGTGGTCAACAACTACCGCTCCCAGTTCAACCGGGTGATCGGGCAATCTTCTTTTGAAGAGCTGCTGCGAAGAATGAAGCAGCAGGGGAGCTGAGAGTTCTCGCCAAATATTTGGGTGCGCCTTCAGCGCACGAGCAGTAGCTTTTCGATCCGCGAAGTGATGCGCGCATCTTCAGGCTCGACCGCGCTTTCGAAGGCGGCGACAGACTGTCCGATTCGGTCGACCAGATACTTGTGAAAATTCCAGCGCGGCGGTTGGCCGGTTTTTGCGGCTAATTCCTTGAACAGCGGATTGGTCTTGGCGCCGACGACCGTGGTTTTCGCGAACACCGGAAAGGTAATGCCGTAGTTGACCCGGCAGAATTGCGCGATGTCTCTGTTGCTCCCCGGCTCCTGGCCGCCGAAATCGTTGGCTGGAAATCCCAAAACGACCAAGCCCCGCTCGCGATAGCGCCGATATAATCTCTCCAGTCCCTCGTACTGAGGCGTATAGCCGCACTCGCTCGCGGTGTTGACGATCAGCAGGACTTTGCCGCTGAATTGGCAAAGGGAGACCGGCTGATCCATCAGGTTGGCGAATCGGTGATTGAGTAGGGCTGGACAAGCCGGCTCTACAGACAGACTTCGCACGGGAGTCACGAATAGTCCCAGGGTGATGAGGAGGATTGCGTAGATCGATCGAGCGAACATATTTTTCCCTTCCCATTCTTGTAGCTGCCCAGCGCGGTTGCGACGTGTGTTGCCGACTCATCATGATTCTGGTCCATTGCGCAATTCGTGTGCTAGATATAGCGAGATTACCGCCCTGGACTCAACGGGTGACGAGGTTTCAGGGTGAGTGAAGATCCATTCCGGCATCTGTAAGGCGAAAACCCCAGGGTTAATCATGGCAAATGATTTCGGACACGAATTCGCACCGACAGCTCCGATCTTTTTGTACGAGATTGCTGCTTGGCTGCTTACGGGCGCGGGACTGCTGCTCGTGCTGCTGCTTCATCTGCTTCCAGCGCTCATCGCCGGATTCATTGTTTACGAGTTAGTGCATGTTCTCACTCGCGTTCTGAGAATCATTCGGATTCACCGTACGCGTGGCCGGCTTATCGCCGTCGGCATCGTAGCCTTCGGCGTGGTTGTGCTGCTCACCGTCGCCGGAGCCGGCATCGTTGTCTTCGTTCAAGCAGATAATTTATCGACGCTCTTGAATAAATTGGCCGACAGCGTCGACACTTGGCGACCGCTGCTGCCGGGGTTCATCGCCGATCAGTTACCGGCCGATGTGGAAGAGTTGCGTCAGGCGGCAGTTGCGTGGCTCGGTCCGCACGCCGGCGAGTTGCAGCATATAGGAGCGGAGGCGGGGCGCACGCTGGCGCACATTTTTATCGGCCTGGGGATTGGGGTGCTGGCGTCGCTGCACGATGTAAGGCCGCATCAACCTCTCGGGCTCCTCGCGGCAGCCCTTCGTGAGCGCGTGATCCGCATCGGGGAGGCGTTTCGCCGTGTCGTGTCGCGCAAACGCGTATCTCAGCCGTCAACACATTCTTAACGGCGCTCTACCTGTTCGTCGCATTGCCGTTGGCCGGTGCGCATTTGCCGTTGTCGAAAACAGTGCTGGTTATTACTTTTCTTGTCGGACTCCTTCCCGTGGTCGGAAATCTCGTCTCCAATGTGATCATCGTGATCTTGAGTCTCAGCGTTTCTCTTCCGGTGGCAATCGCATCGCTGATATTTCTGGTGATCATTCATAAGCTCGAGTATTTTTTGAATGCCCACATGATCGGTGCCCAGGTCCACGCGCACGCGTGGGAGCTCCTGCTCGCGATGCTTGTGATGGAGGCTGCTTTCGGCGTGCCGGGGCTCGTTGCGGCACCGATTTACTATGCGTATGTCAAAGATGAACTCGTAAGCCGGAACCTCGTTTGAAGCAAGCGAGGAAATCCGTGAGTAAGCGCCGGAGATTCCTTCAAGGAACACAACGGCGATCCGCTCGACTGATTCCCAATATCCTTATTCGAAACGGAAGGACGCGTCGGTGCCGGTGACGGCGCCTTTGAGCGCTAGCCGATTCAGGGTGCCGCTGAATTTGAGCTCTTTGATTGTGTAAACGCCGTCGAACTGGAGCGCGCGCGGCAGCGCTTTTCTGAGCCTGGGCAGGGATCGATTGATCTTGCCCAAGTCGAGGTCGACCGCGTCGAGCTCGCCGGCGAGCGGCACATCGCGGTAGTCGCGATTGTCTGCGATCGGTCCGATGCGGCTTTTGAAGCGCAGGTTGGGTTGGTCGGCGTTGATCGTGGCCTCGAGCTGAAAATCGAACGGCTGGTCCCAGTCGAAGTCGTCCAGCTTGAGATTGATTTGGGTTGCTCTGACCTCGTTGCCCTCCGTGAGATCGCGATAGCGAAGGGTACCGTTGGCGACTTCTATCGACGGGGCGGGCAGGAGCCACGCGCGCTCTGGATCGCTTGGGTCCGCCGTGCGGTTCCCGGCGCGCCTCCGGCCGGTTTCTTTTCGCTCGCGCGGCGAGCCCGCGAAGTTATAGCGGCCTTCGGCGTCGCGCAGGATTGCGATGGTCGGCGAGTCCAGGACTAGTTTCTCAGGGCGCACCCGGCCGATGAGGAGCGGCAACAGGCGGATCTCAAGCTGGACGTTTTGGGCGCTGAGAAAATCGCCTGCAGAAAACGCCGGATCGTCCGCTATCCGAAAATTGACCAGGCGCGCGCCCGGAGGAAAATAGTTCAGCTCGATCCGATCGGCCGAGAGTTTTCTTCCCAGAGTATTTTCCAGTCGTTTGAGCAGCCAATCCGGGTTGTGCTTCAGCAGAAAGGCAGCGCTCAAGATCGAGACGACGAAAACCGAAATGAGCGCCGCCGCGCAGCGGAGCGCGATGCGCTCCCGCGTGAATCCGTTTTTCGTTTCGCCTTGGTTTGCCGGGCGCGCGAGCGTAAAGCCAAACATGCTGGGCAAACTCTGGCTTTCCGCCGCCGGATTTGCAAGCGCCTAAGATAATGACGTAGCATCGATATAAGATTATTTATCGGGAGAGTACGCGATGGCGAAGTTCATCATTCAACCGCACGGTCGGCTCAACGATTGGGTGGCAGAGGAAAAGGGATATTTCACCGAAGAGGGTGTCGATTGCGAGCTCAACGTTGAGGGAAGCCGCAAAAACACGCCGCGTCTGTCCGGGATCGATTCCGCGCTGCCGCTGGCGGACAACCGCTTCGGCGCGTTTGAGCGCTACGCCGAAGGACACGGACGCAAGGGCGAGGGCGCCGGCGACGTGAGCTGTGCGTGCCACTGGACGGTCAACCAGGCGGCGAAGATCGAAGAAGGCATCATGTGGGGCAAAGCATACAGCGTCTGCGAGGCGGCGATCGTGGTGCCGGGAGAATCCGCGATGAAAGAGCCCGGTGATCTCGCCCGTACGGACGTCGCGGTGGGATTTCATTCGGGAAGCCACTACTCCGCGCTTCAGGCCCTCGAGGTTTTTCTTCCAGCGCAGGACATCGCGCTCAAGTTTGTCGGCTCGTCGTGGTCGCGGGTGGACGCAGCGCTGGCGCGCAAAATCCCTGCGGTGAACGTCTGGGGCCCGCAACTCTATCTATTGGAACAGCACGGTTTTCGGCGCATCGTCCCCACCACGTTCATGATGGCGTTCATGTTTCATCGCGGCGTCGATCGGGAAACCGTCGAGCGCTACATGCGCGCGCTGATCCGCGCGCAGGGCGATATCGACGTCGAACCCGAGCGCTACAAGCGCCATTTCATGCACGAGATTCCCGAGCGCTTTCGCGACGGGCTCGATGTGCGCCGGTTCGGCGTCGGCGAGCGGGTCGTGTCGCTGCCCTACACCCGCGCGATGTTCGAGCGCACCCAGGCCTGGATGCATGCACGAAATTTGTTCGATGCTCCGCCCGAGGCCGGAGTTGCCTACGAGCAGGCGGTGCAGAGCTGAAACGCGCCTCGCGCTGGTCCAGGTTATTCCAATCCGCGCGCGCCTTTTGATTTCAGATAATCGATCGTCGACGCCGTCAATCCCGTCGCTCCTTCGAAGGAAGCACCGTCGGCGATAATGTTCGTAAGCACCGCGCCGCCCAGCTTCACCCGGCGAAGACTGGCATGGCTCAACCTGGCATTGGTTAGGTTGGCATTGCTCAGATCGCAATCGTCCATCAGCGCATGGTTGAGGCAGCAGCCTTCCAGATCGGTTCGGCAAAGCTCGAGGCCGGTCAAGTCGACAAAAGATAGATAGAGGTTGCGCAGGTCCAGGCCGGCCAGGCTTTAGTGATTGTAGACTTTTTCCAGAATGCGTTTCAGATCGCGCGGCATGAGCTTCCTTCCTGCGTTCAGTTGTGATCGGCCGGTGCTGCGGCACTCCCAGCTTTGACTGCCGAAGAACTGGCGCTCGCGTTCGGCGGCGCCGCCAGCACGAGGGTGGAGCCGTGCCGAGCGCTGCGCAGGAAATCCTGCGTTGCCGCTGCGGAGATCGCGAGCACGATCGGCACCCCGCCTGCCAGCGCACGGCATTCTTGAAAATCGGCCAACGCCGCCGTCCCCGCGTTGTACACGTGAAGCACGATGACATGGGGCGGGTAAGGATAAACCAGATTCCAAGCGTCCTGGACCGAGGCGCAATGAACTCGATAGCGCCCATCGAGCGCCAGTTGCGATGCCAATCGGCTGTTCAGGTTCTCGTCGACCAGCAGAATCCTCCTGATCTGACCCGCGCGCGACATTTGCGCCAGCGCCTTTTTCACCTGAGTCGCTAAACTTTCCATCTATCTCTCCTGTGCTGAGCACGCCGGTTTCTCCGCACCGGTCGAGATCCGCGGCTATCATGAAACGAGCGCTCAGGACCGGTGTTGCCAGGCTTGTGACCGACTTGGAGTCGGAGAGATCAGAGATTCAGCGCGGACTGGAAAATGTAAGCGCGAGGCTTTGAGAAAAGAGTCGTTGGAAATTCGAAAAGAGTTCGAGATCGGCGCGGAGTTTCCGACGGAGAAAGTGCGAATTCCACCGGGTTCTCCGGCGACTGCTCGAGGTTGGAAAGATCTTCCGCCGGGGTTGCGAGCAGCAGAATTCTTTTTCCACTTTGCATCGGGCCCGCGTCGCGGGCCGGCACGCGAACGGTCGCGCCTGCACGGAATCGTTCGCTAAACTGCCGCAACGCGAAGGCGCGGCCTGACAGGAGCGCAAGACCGAGAACGCAGAGGACAAGAAAGGTGAGTGGACGCTTGCTCAATTTCGCTACCAACAACAAATCATGCTGGTTCGCGAAATTCAAACGCCCGGCGCTTCAGAAATCCAGGCCCGGTCCGGATCGGCTGTCCAAGGCGCCGCTGAGCTTCGGATCGAGCGGCGCTTTTCGGCTCGATAGCGACAGCAATCCCAACGCCGCGACGATGCAGATGCCCGCCGAGAAGGCGAGCGTGTGGTCGATGCCGATCACCGACGCTGCCGCTCCGATGCCGAGCCCGCCGAGCGACCACAGTCCAATGTCCATGAAAAAAAGGCTCAGCACGCGGCCGAGCAGATGGGGCGGTGTTTCCACTTGAATCGCCGTGTTCGAGGCCGCGCGTCCCGCGACTTGACAGCTGCCGACCAGAGCGAGCAACAACAGAGAAAGAGCAAAGGAGTGAGAGAAGCTAAATAAGCCGAGAAAAAGTCCGAATCCGGCAACGCAACAGCAGATCCACAGCAACCCGGGACGAAAACGCTTGGTCGAAGCGAGCGACAAAGCCGAAACGATCGCCCCGGCACCGGGCGCGGACATCATCAGGCCGAAGCCAGTGGGGCCAACATGCAAAATATTGGTGGCGAACACCGGGATAAACCGCGAGTAAGGCGCGCCGACCAACGCGACCACGTAGGATAGCGAGACGATGGAAAGCATTCGGCGATTGGCGCGCAGGTAGCCGTAGCCCTCTTTGATTTCCGTCCACACACCAGCTTTTTTCGCCGGCTTTTCCCAGGCCGGGAACTCCATCAGATACAAATTCCAGATCAGCGCGGTGAAGCTCAGCGCGTTCAGTAAAAAGCAGCCGGAGATGCCCAGGATGGCGATGATCGCGCCGCCGGCCGATGGACCAAGAATTTTCGAGAGATTGAAAAACGACGATTGCAGGCCGATGGCGTTGAGTAAATCCTCCTTTGGCACCATGCCGTTGACCAGCGACTGGCGCACGACCTGATTGACGGTGTCGACGCAACCCAGAAAAAACGCCAGCACGGCGATGTGCCAAAAGGCGATGACTTTGAAATACACCGCCAGGCAGTAGATCACCGCCTGAGTCATCGCCAAAGTCTGGGTGATGAGAAGCGTCCGCCGGCGATCGAAGCGATCGGCGATGGCGCCGCCAATGGCGCCGAGAAAAAGCCGCGGCACGGTGTCGAAGAAACTCACCAGGCCGAGCAAGAACGGCGAGTGCGTGAGCTGCCAGACAAGCCAGCTTTGCGCGATGCTCTGCATGAAATCGCCGGACGTTGAAACGATGTTGCCTTCCACCAGAAGCCGGAAGTTTCGATGGCGAAGCGAGCGAAAAGTCGAGAAATCGTAAAGACGGTGCATGGGAAGAGGGATCAAATTGCGGCGAACAGCGTAAGTGTGACGGTAAAACGATCGAAAATCAAAGATCAGCGGTATTTTTTTACGGGTGCGCCTGCCTTTTTTTCCGAGAAGCGCGACGACCGCAAAAATTGCCAGGGGACTTAATAGCGCCGGTGAAAAGTGCCAGCATTAAAAAGGTAGAAGCGATGCGAAACCGGAAAACTCACCAAAGGCGCGAGTGGTTGGCGTGAAAACCCGCGCTTTTATTCGCGCTGCGGCGGGAAAAACGTTTGCTGCCTTCCTTGGGCTCCTCGCCTGGATGGTGGTTTTACCTGCGCATGCCGAGCAATGCACGACTCTGGAGAGTTTTTCTTCGTCGGCTCCGAACGGTTTTCCGACCGGTTGGAAGCCACGGGAAGAAGCCGGGAAAAATGTTTACACGGTGCTGCAGGACGGCGGGCAGCTCTTCGTGCGGGCGCGCGCCGCCGGCGCGAAATCGACGGGCAATGGCAGCGAGGCCGATCGGCCGGTTAAGTGGAACATCGAGGAATATCCGATTTTGCGCTGGAAGTGGCGCGCGAGGGTTTTCCCCAAAGGCGCCGACGAGCAATCCGGTAAAGATGACAGCGCGGTCGGCGTGTATATCGGTTTCTGTCCTCCGGTAGATGTGGCGCTCTGCGAGCGCTCGGTCAAGGGCGATCGGATTGCGCAGGCGAAACTGTTTCTCAACAAAGGCGTGGGCTCGTTGAAATATATCTGGAGCGAACGCCTGGCGAAAGGACTCGAGTTCGACAAAAGCCGCAAGGCAGTCAAAGTTCTCGAAAGCGGCTCGACCACCAATCGCGATCAATGGGTCGAAGAGAGGGTGGACGTCGCCGCTGATTATCGTAAGCGATTCGGTGCCGACAAAGCTCTCAACCCTATCGGCCTTTCTATTCTCACCGACTCGGACGACACACAGAGTTCGGCGGAAGGGGATTACGCCGATTTCCGAATTTGCCGAGAGTAAGAATGGCCGAGACAAACCAGCCGGTTTTTCCCCCGCACGTGTGAGATTACCGCGCTGTCTTTAACTGACGTGATGAATTCAGCCAGAGCGGCATGAAACACGACAAAAAGTTGCGAGGCGCCATCATCGGATATGGATTCATTGCGAGCCGGGGACATGTTCCCGCATACGTGCAGCGCGGCCAGGAACTCGCAGACGTCGAAATCGTCGCGATAGCGGATGTCTCGACCGTAAGAAGAAAGCTGGCGCAAGCAGCTCTGGACCGGGCGACGCTGTACTCGGACTATCGCGATCTGCTGGACGCGGAGGCGGGCAGTCTGGACTTCGTCGACATTGCCACGCCGCCATGCGACCATGCCGCCATCGCTCATGCGGCGCTGGGGCGCGGGCTGCACGTCCTCTGCGAAAAGCCGCTCACCTGCACCGTTGAGGAGGGTCGATCTCTCGTGCAGCATGCGCAAGCCGCCGAGCGCGTACTTTTCCCCTGCCATAACTACAAGCATGCGCCCACGGTTCGTGCGATTCGCGCGATCCTTCAAAGCGGCCGCATCGGTGCGGTGCGCTCGGTCGAATTGAACATCTATCGCAACGCTCACGCACGCGGCGTCGCTGAATGGAATTCTCACTGGCGGCGCGACAGCCGTTACAGCGGCGGCGGCATCGCCATGGATCACGGTAGCCACAGCTTCTATCTGACTTTCGATTGGCTGGGTTCGTATCCGACGTCGGTCACCGCGCGCATGAGCAACCTCGATCCGGCACGCTACGATACCGAGGACGATTTTACCGCCGCCTTGAAATTCCCCACGGGCAACGCGCAGGTGCACCTCACTTGGACGGCCGGTATGCGCAAAATGATTTACACGATCCGGGGCGAAAAGGGCACGCTAACGATGGAGGATGATCATCTGCAGATCGAAACGGTCAACGGCGGCAACGGTCACGGCTTGGCCGGCCCCGCGTTCGAGGACAAAGTGATTCCTTCGCAATGGACCGACGCCAGCCACGCCAGTTGGTTCAATCCAATGTTCGAAGAATTCCGCGGCGCCATCGCGACGCGCGACTTCGCCGGCAAAGACACGCAGGAGGCGGTGCTGTGTGTTGAGTTGATTAACACCGCCTACCGATCGGCACGCGAACAATCGCGCGAGCTGCCGCTCGCTTGGCTGCCCGATGTCGGCGTTCCGATGCATCTCGACTCAGTATGACCACGGAATTGAAATACACCCTGGCCGCGGCGACGATCGTCATTTTGCTGTCGGCTGCGTACGGGGTCAGAGTCCTCATCAGAGGGCGCGCGCGATTCGAGCGCATCGATCGTCAGGGCGGCAGTCCTTTGCTCGGCAAGGGCGCCATGGAGATCAGCTATTGGTTTCTTACGCCCATGGCGAAAGTTCTGGCGGCGCTGGGCGCAACGGCCAATCAAGTATCCTGGGTTTCTTTGGGCTTTGGATTTTTGGCAGGCGTTTTTCTGGCGACCGGGCATTTTGGTTTCGGCGCGATCTGCGCGACGCTTTGCGGTTTTCTCGACTCGCTGGACGGCATGGTCGCGCGAATAGCGGGGCTTGCTTCAGACGCAGGCGAGGTGCTCGATGCCGCCGTGGATCGCTACGTCGAGTTTTTTTTCTTAGCCGGCCTGATCGTCTATTACGGCGAAGTCCCGCTGTTGCAGGCGTTGGCATTACTCACGCTGTTGGGCAGTTTCATGGTCAGCTATTCCAGCGCCAAAGCGGAGGCGCTTCAGGTGGACGTGCCGAAAGGGAGTATGCGCCGCCCTGAGCGCGCGGTGTACCTGATATTGGGAGCGAGTCTGTCGGCGCTGAGCATTGCCTGGTTCGAAGACCCGCGCGAATTCGCGAAGGCGCTTGGTTATCCGATGATCGTCGCGCTGGGCTTGGTTGCCCTAGTGGCCAATATCTCCGCAATCGGTCGCTTTCGCTGCATTGCGAAGACGATCCGTCGCCGCGAGAGAGAGGCGGCTGCCGCGAACTCCGCCAACGAAAAATTGCCGCGCGACGAATCGCAATCAGCTCCGATCGGCCGCCATGCGGCCGATTTCCGGCTCTGATTTTCGCCGTCATGCGCCGAGCTTTGCGACCGCCGTTGATGGTTTCTTTGAGGCGCTCTCAGATCGCTTCGTTGACCGCCACCGCGGTGGACTTCGCTTCGTTGATTTTTCTGGTCGAGGTCTGCGGCGTGTGGTACGTCGCGGCGACCGCTATGGGCGGGGCTCTGGGTGCCATTGTCAATTTTCTCCTGGGGCGCCACTGGAGCTTCACCGCCGGTGAAGAGAAGGTGGGGGGGCAGGCGCTCCGCTATGGGATGGTGGCGGTGTTGAGCCTGCTGTTGAACAGCCTCGCGGTTTATCTGCTCACCGCCTACGGAAATATTTACTATGCACTGTCGCGCATGATCGCAGCGGTCTTCATCGGTCTTTTGTTTAATTTTCCGCTCCATCGTCGGTTCGTTTTCGGCCGGCGCACCTACGCGTTATGAACCAGCCAAAAAATCAAAAGCAGATCATCAAAACCGCAATTCCTGGCCCGCTGAGCCAGGCGCTGCGGCGGCGCGAAGACGAGCATCTCGCACCGGGGCTGCAAAATTTTGCTTTGCTCGCCGGGATTGCCGTGCGCGAGGCGCGCGGCAGCGCGGTGACGGACGCCGACGGCAACGTGCTGATCGATCTGATCGGCGGCATCGCCGTGAACGCGCTGGGCCACAGCCATCCGCGCTACGTGCGCGCGGTTCAAGAACAAGTCGAAAGAGCGTCCGTCGGCAGCTTCACCAGTGAAGCACGGGTGGATTTGTTCGAGCGCTTGGCCGCGCATCGTCCGGCTGCATCGCTCCATCGCGTGCAACTTTATTCCAGCGGCGCCGAAGCGGTAGAGTCGGCGCTGCGATTGGCCAAATCCCGCACCGGCAAGTACGAATTTGTGAGTTTCAGTGGCGGGTTTCATGGCAAGACCATGGGCGCGCTTTCGTTGATGGGCTCGGAATTCAAAAACGGCTTCGGACCGATGGTGCCGGGCTGTCACATTGCGCCGTACGCCGATTGTTATCGCTGTCCGCTTAAATTGAGCTATCCCTCCTGCGGTTTGGCGTGCGTTGAAGCGGCGCGCGCGCAGCTCAAGCAAAACAGCAGCGGCGAGATCGCCGCGTTCGTGATCGAGCCCATGCAGGGAACCGCGGGAAACGTGATTCCGCCGCGGGAGTTTTTGCCGGCGATCAAAAGTCTCGCGCGCGAATTCGACGCCCTGTTGATCGTCGACGAGATGATCACCGGTTTCGGACGCACCGGCCGGTACTGGGGCTCGGAGCACAGCGGCGTGGAGCCGGATATCATCACCATCGGTAAGCAACTCGGCGGCGGCTTTCCGATCAGCGCGGTGATGGCCACGGACGAGATCGCGCAATCGAAGCCCTGGTCGAATCCTTCTGGGTCGTCGTCGAGCTACGGCGGCAATCCGCTTGCCGCTGCCGCGGCCGGTGCTTGTCTGGCGATCATCGACGACGAAGCACTGGTGGAAAATTCGCGGCGGGTCGGCGAACATTTTCTCGGAAGAATCGCCGATTGGGTCGACCGCTATCCGTTCGTCGGCCAGGTACGCGGCGCTGGCCTCCTTATCGGCATCGATCTGATCCGCGACAAAGACACTAAAGAGCCGCTCGCGAAATCCGTCTGCGAGCGGATTTTTCGCGAATGCCTGCAGCGCGGCCTGCTCACGATGACCTACACGAGCCGGGTGCGCATTCAACCGGCTTTGACGATCGACGAAGGCACCGTCGATGCGGCGCTCGACGTTTTGATCGAGGTCTTCGATCTGATTGATCGCGAAGCATGCTGGAAGTAAGGTAAGCGCGATTCGAGAGTGCGCGATACCTGGCTCTTTCCAGTGAAGTCGTTACACCAGAAAGCTATCCTGTTTTGCGCTACCGGCGCGGGCGCTGGTTATTTTCCGCGCATGCCGGGAACCATGGGCACGGTCGTGGCGATTCCTTTTTCGCTGGGGCTCAATCGGATCGCGACGAGTCATTTTTGGCTCGCACTCTTCATCCTGATCGCCGCGATCGTGTTTGCCATCTGGTCCGCCGACGAAGCCGCGAAGATTCTCAAGCAGAAAGATCCTCAGCGCGTCGTGATCGACGAGATCGTCGGATTCCTACTTGCCAATTTTTTGATGCCGATGAGCGCGGCTGCGTTGGTCTGTAGTTTTATTCTTTTTCGTTTCTTCGATATCGCCAAGGTATTTCCGATCAACCGCATCGAGCGGCTACCCGGCGGCGCAGGCATCGTGCTGGACGACGTGATGGCGGGTTTCTATGCACTCATCTGCCTGCGCGTGGTATCGGGGTTCGGCTGGTTATGAAAAGCCTGCGACTCGCCGGGGCGGTTCATGGGTCGTCGTACGGTACCGGCACGAGTTGATCTGCTGCCGAGTTTGCGTCGCGGTTCCACAGTTCCAGAAGTTTTAGCGCGATCGGTCCGGGTTTGCCGTCGCCGATGTTTTTACCGTCCCATTGCACCACCGGGGCGACTTTGATCGAGCTGCCGATGAGCATCATCTCGGCCGCGGCGCGACCCTCTTCGACGGAGATATCCGCAAGTTTGACCGAGCTGAGTGCGCCTTCCCGCACGAGCTGTCCGGCAAAATCGAGAATCCGCTGAATGGTGATGCCGGAGAGAATCGCATCGAAGGGCGGATGACGAAAGATCCTATCGCGGGTCACGAACGCGACGTTCATGTTCGAGCTCTCCGCCACCGTGCCGTGCTGGTCGATGAAAACCCCGTTGTCGGCGCCCGCGTCCTTGGCTTCCAAAACCACGAGAACGTTGGGCAGGTAGTTGGTCGATTTGATGCGCGCGAAGAGCGGTGGTTTGATCGGCACCCGGCTGGTCACGAGTTTGACGCCCTCGCGGTAGTAGCTTTCCGGGTACGCCTCCTGCCTGAACACGATCACGTAGAAGCTGCTGCCGACGCATTCCGCGGGACCGAGAGCATAGCCGCCCGGACCGGCGGAGAGCCAATAGCGCACCGAGCCTTCGCGTTGGCGGCTTGCCGCTGCGGTTTCCAAAATAATCTGGCGCAGGCGCTCGCGCGGAAACGGCAGTGGAATGCGCGCGCCCTCGGCCGATCGGATCAGGCGATCCAGATGCGGATCGAGCTGATAGAGCATGCCGTGGGTCAATGTGGCGGTGTCGAAGACCGCGTGGCCGCGGTGCACCATGTGATCGTCGAGCGGCAGCACCATCAGCGCCGGATCGGTGACGATGCCGCCGAGAATGCTCGAATACATGGCATAGAAATTCGCCGCCTTGGCGTGGGCAGATTGACGCAGCCGAGCGACGGCGTTGTCCGCGTTCAGGATCGGGGTTCGTTCGGTCATGGATTTCGTCAGGGCAGAAAGCTCAAATCGAACAATTGCTGCGGCGTGAGCGATTTTGCTTTGGGATCGTCTTCGGCCGCAGCGTCGATCACGAGTTGCATCCCTTTGACTGAAAGCTTGCCGTCGAGGGGCAGAGTTTTCAGGCGATAATCGTAGCCGACCTCGGCCGCCTGCCGGTCGTCGATTTTGAGAAGCTGCATGGATTTTTTGATCGCTTCCTCGCGGTGGCTTACGTAATATTTGATCGATTCCAGGTACGCGCGCGTCACTCGCCGCGCCACGTCGTTCTGCGCTTTCAGGTAATCCGCCCGCGCCGCAACGCCGATCTGCAGATACTCGATGCCTTTTTCGACCAGATCGTAAAGCGTGTGAAAGCCGAGCTTACGGCCCGCGATCGCCAGCTCCGGGGTAAGCACCGTGGCATCGACGGCGCCGGTTTTGAGCGCAACCCGCGCGCGTCCTGACCGCCGACCTGGATGATTTGAATATCGCGTTTCGGGTTGAGTCCCATTTGCATGGCGGCGAGCTTGACGACGAAATCGGTGTTGCTGCCGAAGCGGCTGATGCCGATTTTTTTGCCGCGCAGTTGTTCCGGCGAGTTGATGCCTTCGCGAGCGACCAGCACGTAGGGCATACGGTTGTTCAAACCGGCGATGTATTTAAGATCCGCGCCTTTTAGGACCGCATAGACGAGCGGCGTGCCGCCGGCGAGCAGCATATCCAGGCTGTTGCCGATCAACGCCTGCACGGAGAGCGAGCCGCCGGGGATGTAAATCATCTCGAGATGGATGCCGTGCTTTTTGAAGATGCCGACGTCACGGCCGAGATAGAAAACAGCTTCGTCGGTGAAGGCGTTGTGGCCGATTTTTACTGCGGCGAGCTGGGCGGTGGCACGATCCGCGCTGAATAGAAATGCAGCGAAGAAGAGAAGCGCGCAAATTCGGCTTCGCATCGGCGGGATTCCGCTAATCTCTGATGTCCTGTAAAAACCAACTTGTGGGAATTTCCTGGCCCAGCCCGCGGCGTTTGGCTTCGCGCACCACGTAGCCCGCGGTGGACGCGAACTGCAGGCCCTGGGTGCCGCTGTTGGCGAAGAAGGTGATTTGATTTCTATCGGTGCGGCCCTTGAGTTTGCCCGACATGACGTCGGTGAGCAGCGGAAAATCCTGGGAGAAGATATCGACCTTCGGATTGGCGATGCGCTTGATCTCTTCGGCATTGCCGGCGACCACGGAAGCTTCGCCGCCGATGCGCATCTGGCCTTCGTCGAGGTTTTTGGTCGCGCGGCCCATCTTGACGACTACGTCGGCCCGCCGCAGGATCGCCGGGTTCCACTCGTTCGATTTGACGCAGGTGAGATGCATGCCCGGCCCGATCCACGCCGGGTCGTTCACCACCACCTGGATGGAGTCCGTGCAAGTGGCGACGATATCGCAGCCGCGCACGGCGTCTTCGCTCTTTTCCACCGGCGTGATTTTGATCCCGAGTTTCTCGCCCATCTCGCGGGCGTAGTCTTCGCGATTGGCTCGCGTCGGGCTGAACACTTTCACTTCGCGGAGCTTGCGCACCTCATTGAATGCGAGCAAGTAGGTGCGTGCCATGCCGCCCGCGCCGAAAATTCCCACTACCGCCGAATCCTCGCGCGACAGATACTTGGCGCCGAGGCCGGCGCAGCCACCGACCCGCATGTGTTGAATGACGCCGTCGTTGATAATCGCCAGCGGCTCACCGTTGCGAGTGGAAAACACCATGACCACGCCGCAAAAGGTTCCCGGTTCGATGCAGTATTTTTCGACGGTTTTGCCCTCGGGCCATTCGAGCATGTCCGATTTCATCCGGATGGCGAACGTCTCGAAGCTGCGTGAAGCGCCTTCCATGGTGCCCCAGCGATACATGAGCTTCGGATCATCGTTGGGCACGAACAGATCGTAGCGCCCGCGGTAGACGGCGCGCTCGCTGATGAGATCGCGATAGCCGGTTTCCAGGGCCTCCATGCAACCTTTGATATCGAGAATCTGTTCGACGACCTGATTGTTGATGAGCAGCATGCAATCCTCGCTCGCCCCGGAAGAATGACGCATCTATTTCGCAGTCGGGCAGCGATTGCAAGCACAGAAATAGCAACGCCGCTTGGCAGCGGCGTTGCTGTAAAGGTCTTTGGAGGATCCGGGTTAGCTGTCGAGCTCGGGTTTGGGCAGAGCGACGAACGGCACGCCTTCGTCGGCGAGTTCCTGGGTTTCTTTTGCCGTGGCGGTGCCGTGGATCGGGCGCTCTTCCGTCTCGCCTTTGTGAATCTGGCGCGCTTCCTCAGCGAAGCGGGAGCCGACGTCCTCGAAATTCTCTTTGACGTAATGATGCACCTTCAGGAGCATCTCCTTGAACTCTGCCGTGGTCGGCGGGGTTGCCGGAGTTTGCTTAGGCTTTTTTGCCGGGGGCGGCGGTTCTTCTTTTTTCACATGAACCGCGCAGGCGTGAGGCACTTTCTCCACCTTGGTCGTGCCGCAGGTCGGGCAGGAGATGAGCTTTTTGTCGGCCTGTTTCTGAAAATCCTCGAAGCTCGGAAACCAGCCTTCGAAGCTGTGCTTTTTCCTGCAGACCAGGTTGTAAATGACCATCGCGTAATAACCAATAGGATTGCCGTGGAAACTTGTCAAGAGTCGATCGGACCGGCACTCCGCGCGGGAGCCGAAAATTCCCATATTTCTGCAAAAGTTTGCGCCTCCCAAGCCGCATGCTAAGATCGACAGCATGAACGACGGAGTGACGCTCAGAGTTGTTCAGCGGATCGCCGAAGTGGGGCGCGAAGATTGGGATGGTCTAGCGGCGGGGTTGTCGCCTTTTCTCAAATGGGACTGGCTCGACAGCCTGGAGCAGTCGGGCTGCGTAAACGACAAGACCGGCTGGTTGCCCCATCACATCGTGGTCGAAAAAGACGGCGTGTTGATCGGCGCCTGCCCGATGTACCTGAAGCTTCACAGCATGGGGGAATTCGTCTTCGACTACGAATGGGCTGAAGCAGCGCACCACGCCGGTATTCAATACTATCCCAAAATGCTGGTCGGCGTGCCTTTCACGCCGGTCACCGGGCATCGATTCTTGACCGCGGTAAGCGAAGACCGCGCTGCCCTGGTTCGCTTCATGGGGCAGGCGCTGGGTAAAATCGCCGCAGACAACAAGATCTCGTCGGTCCACGTCAACTTCTGTCTCAGCGATGAACGCGAGGCGTTAGAGCAGGTCGGCTTTTTTCCCCGCGTCGGCATCCAGTATCACTGGCAAAATCGCGATTTCAAAACCTTCGACGATTATCTCGCAAGTTTTCGCAGCGACCGACGCAACAAGGTTAAGCGCGAACGGCGCGCGGTCGCCGAACGCGGTATTACGATCCGCGCCTACGAAGGCGGCGAGCTGACTACGAGTCATCTGCGCACCATGTTTCGCCTTTACAAGGGCCACGTGGACCGGCTGTATTACGGCCGACAATATCTCACCCAGGAATTTTTCGAGCAGTTACAGCGCCGCTTCGCCGACAATTTATCGCTGATGCTCGCCGAACGCGACGGCAAGATCATCGCCGGCACATTCAATGTCCGCGATGATACCGCCATGTACGGCCGCTACTGGGGCTGCTTCGAGGAGCATCCGTTTCTCCATTTTAACGTCTGCTACTACTCCGCGATCGAACACTCGATCCGCCTCGGTCTGGAGCGCTTCGAAGCCGGCGCCGGCGGCAGCTTCAAGCAACTCCGCGGCCTCGACCCGGAACACACGACCAGTGTTCACTACATCGTCGACGGCAAGTTTCGCCGCGCGGTCGAACGCTTCCTGCATCAGGAGCGCGAAATGATCCAGCGCAAGCGCGACATGCTGCTCGATCACAGCCAGTTAAAGCCCGAACAGCAGGAACCGTAGTTTTTGTTTTCTTTCAGGACG
>Ga0310810_10001009_pt1 | contig 28606 bp, 18 predicted proteins | sample NCmetagenome_FD_207641 | JGI IMG/M metagenome (GOLD analysis project Ga0310810, IMG submission 207641) | Soil microbial communities from experimental microcosm in Duke University, North Carolina, United States - NC | ecosystem: Engineered > Artificial ecosystem > Soil microcosm > Unclassified ... | reverse complement strand
CGGCCCGCGTACCAAAGCTCGATCGGCGGGGCCCCTGTTGCGGCCTCTTGCCCCGCGCCGCCAGCCTCGATCTCTTTTCGCGTGCAGTCGCAGGCAAACACCAGTCCTCGACGGGCGAGGACGTCGACGGCCTCGCGATAAACTGCATCGCGGTCGCTCTGCCGGACAGGAGGGCAGGCGGGCCGATAGCCGAGCCAGTCGAGATCCTCGAGGATCCCGGCTTCGTACTCGGCCCGGCAGCGTTCGCGATCGTGATCCTCGATCCGCAGCAGCACCTGCGCGCCTGAACGCCAGACGTACTCGGCGTTGACGACATGTCCGAGGTGCAGCCAGCCCGTCGGGGCGGGTGCGAACCGGGTACGCACGAAGAAAGTCTATACGGTCGCGTCGACCGTGAACCGTTCACTGTTAACGGTGAACCATTAACCTTCTCTCAGCACGCGGGCGGGATCGATGCGCGAAGCGCGTCTTGCCGGCAGCCAGCCGGACACGCCGCCGATCGCGACGAGGGCGATAGCCGCGGTGGCGAACGTCGCCGGATCGCGCGGCGTCAGGCCGTAGAGCAGCTTCGTCGAGGCGATCAGCGAGCCGGCCCAGACCGTCAGCAGCGCTCCGGCGGCGACGCCGAGGCCCACGAGCGCGGCGACCCGGAGGAGGATGAGTCTGACCGCGCCCGCGGGACCTGCGCCGAGCGCCATGCGGATGCCGATCTCCGTCCGGCGGCGGCTGACTGCATACGACATGACGCCATAGAGTCCGAGGCCCGCGAGGAGCAGCGCGAGACCGCCGAAGAACGCCGAGAGCAGGGCGACGACCCGCTCCTGCACGGTGGCGTCGCGCAGGTCGTCCTTCAGTGGATGGAACGAGAGCGTCACGTCGCGATCGACGCGGCCGAGCGCGTCCGCGACGCTGCGCGCCAGCAGCGCGGGGGATCCCGCGGCGGTCCGGACCGTGATATCCATGGCCGGACCCACCTTGTCCCGCTGCATGGCATGCTGGTACATCGTCGGCGGAATCGCTTTCCGCAGGGAGTCGTAGACCGAGTCGCGCACGACGCCGATGATGTGCAGCTGCGGCGGGTTCTCGCCGGGGCCCGGGGCGTTCCGGACCCAGCCGCCGACGGGGTTCTGGCCGCTGAAGTACTTCTTCGCGAAGGTCTCGTTGACGAGGATGACGCGCGGCGCCGATGCGTCGTCCTGCGCGGTGAAGTCGCGTCCAGCCAGAATCGGGATGCCGTAGCTGGCGAACCAGTCCCGGCTGATCGCGTTGACGAAGACTTCCCGATCCTTTTCCGGCAGAGACAGGCCTGGCGGGTTATCGATCAGCGTGTCCCACTCGCTGTTGGTCATCGGCGTGATCGATTGCAGAGCGGCGCTCCGGACGCCGGGCACGGCGAGCGCGGCCTGGCGCATCCGCTCCCACATCTGCAGTCGCCCTTCCGGTGCGACGGCGCTGCGCTTCGCATTGGCGTCGACGACGAGAATCGGATTGGGATCGAATCCCAGACGAACGTGCGCGAGGCCCGCGAAGGTCCGCATGAACAGGCCGGCGCCGACGACAAGCACCAGCGACAAGGCGACCTGCGCGACGACGAGGAGGCTGCCGAACCCGAGCCGCGATTCGCCGACGATCGAGCGCCCCTGCTCCTTGATCGCCTCGCCCGGCTCGATGCGCGTGCCGCGCAGCGCCGGCACCGTTCCAAAGAGCAGCGCGGTCGTCACGGCGACCGTGCCGGCAAAGGCGAGGACGCGCCAGTCGAGCGCGATATCGAGCGCGATGCGCGACCCGTACAACGACAGTTCCGCGACAAGCAGTCGCGCGCCCCATCGGGCGAATAGCAAACCGAGTCCCGCGCCGGACAGCGAGAGCAGCGCGCTCTCGGCGAGGAGCTGCCGCGCGATGCGCCACCGCGATGCGCCCAGCGCGACGCGCACGCTCAGCTCGTGCCTCCGCGCGTTCGCGCGCGCGAGCAGCAGATTGGCGATGTTCGCGCAGGCGATGACGAGCACGAGGGCGACGACGGCCATCAGGATGTAGAGCGGCTGCTGATACGCGCGGCCGAGCGTGTTCGGGCCGTTGGCGGCCGGCCGGACGCCGAACGGATCCTTCAAGTACCTCGGCAGATCCACGGCACGGTAGTTGTCCGGAATCGTCGCCAGGCGCATCTGCGGCTGGACGCCGCGAATTGCGGCAGTGGCGCGCTCGACGTTATCGTCCGGCTTCAGTCGCGCGATCACGCGCAGCCACCACCACGATCGCTCCTTCATCGCGCTCGGGCCGCCGGCGCGGATCCGCGGCTCGACTCCGAGCGGCACCGCGACGTCGAGCTTCGTCCCCTGATCGAGGCCCATGAACTCCGGTGGCGTCACGCCGATGACGGCGAAGTCAACGCCATCGAGCGAGAGATGCTGCCCGACGATGTTGGCAGCCCCGCCGTACTGGCGCTGCCAGAATGCATAGCTGATGACGGCGACCGGTCCCTCCCTGCCGCCGCCGGGCACGTCGTCGGCCGGCGTGAACGTGCGGCCGAGAATGGCGGGGACGCCGAGCACGTCGAAAATGCCCCCGCTCGCCATCATCCCGTTGACCATCCGCGCCTCGCCACCGCGTGCGAGATTGAATTGCGGCGCTGAATACGCGAAGGCGCCGTCGAAAAGGTTGGCGTGGCGGTCGCGCAACTCTTCCCACAGCGGATTGCTCCAGGAGGTACGTTGCGGGCCCGTCAGTACCTGCACGAGCCGCTGCGGCTCCCGGACGGGCAGCGCCCGCAGCATCAGTGCGTTGACGATGGAGAAAATTGCGGTGTTGGCGCCGATGCCGAGCGCGAGCGAAAGAATCGCGACAGCGGAAACGGCAGGCGTCGCGCGGAGCGCCCGAAACGCATCGCGCAGGTCCGGCATGGGTTATTGGACGGGCCCACCCGTCCGTTAGTTGGCTCAGCCTATTTTTTGACCGTCTCTGTCCCGCTCACCGGAATGCCGCAGACCGTGCCCGTGTAGTTGACGGCAATCGTGCCATCGCTGGCGAGCGTTGCCTTGCTGTTCGTGAAGGTGAACGGACAGTTCACGCCTCCCTGACCGACGAGCCCGCTGGCGTTCCAGTTAATGGTCGAGCCGGCAAGCGTCCCGGAGCCGGACCCGGTGACGTTGATGTTGCTCGCGCAGGTGGCCGTAAACGACACGTTCGCGCTCGACGCGCTGATCGGCGTCACGGTGTATTTCACGTTTCCGCAGCCGGTCGCGGGCGTTGACGCCGTCACGGACTGCCACGTGCCGGCGAAGGCATCGACCGAGAGGGTAGGCGTGCTTGGCGAGGTCGGCGTCGACGAGGAAGACGTGTCTTTCTTGTTGGTCAACAGATCGCAGCCGGACGCCAGCGCGCACGCGAAGACGAGCGCCGCCGCAACGATGGATTTCATGATCCTGATTATCGTGACATATGATTCGGTACTTTATGGCGTTCGAAGGCGTCTATTCCATTATTCCCACGGCATTTACGGACTCCGGCAGTCTCGACGAGGCGAGCCAGCGCCGAGTGGTCGATCTCTTCATCGGGAAAGGCGCGAACGGATTGACGGCCCTCGGCGTGACCGGCGAAGTGGCCCGGCTCGAGGAGCACGAGCGGGGGAAGGTCCTCGAGGTCGTCCTGCATCACGCCGCGGGGCGCGTGCCGATCGTCGCGGGCACGTCCGCGGAAGGCACGCGCACGTGCGTCAGCTACAGCCGTCAGGCGAAGGAGCTGGGCGCGGCGGCCGTGATGGTCAGTCCGCCCCGCATGCCGAAGCTCAATTCCGCGGCGGTCCTGGTGCATTACAAGACCCTCGCGGATGCCGTCGATCTGCCGATCGTCGTGCAGGACTACCCGCCGATCGCCGGCTTCACGATGGAGGCGTCGCTGCTTGCGCGGATCGCGAAGGAGATTCCGTCGGCGCGGACGATCAAGCTCGAGGATCCGCCGACGCCGTTCAAGACGTCGCGAATCCTGGAAGCGTCGGCGGGCACCCCGGTCCAGATCTTCGGCGGGCTCGGCGGGGTGTTTCTGCTGGAAGAGCTGCTGGCGGGCGCCACGGGGGCGATGACCGGATTCGCGTTTCCGGAGATCCTCGTCCGCATCATGCAGCACTGGCGCGCAGGCGAGCAGGACGCCGCGGCTGACGTCTTCTACCGCGCCGTGCCGCTGATGCGATTCGAGTTCCAGGAGGGAATCGGCATGGCGATCCGGAAGGCGGTCCTCCAGCGGCGGGGCGCGCTGGCGAGCGCCGCGACACGCGCGCCGGCCGGCGGGCTCGACGCCTGCACGAAACAGGCGCTGGATCGGGTGCTGGCGTGGGTCACGTTGCAGAAAGGCATGGAATGGATCTCGGTCTGAAAGGAAAGGTGGCCATGATCGGGGGCGCGAGCCGGGGGCTCGGCTTCGCCGTCGCCGACGCGCTCGCGCGCGAGGGCGCGACCGTGTCGATCTCATCCAGCAGCCAGGCCGCGATCGAGGACGCGGGCCGGCGGCTGTCGTCGGGCGGCGGAGCGGTTCTGGCCACCGCCGTCGACGTCCGGAGGGGCGATCAGATCGGCGGATGGGCGGAGAGGACGATCGACCGCTTCGGCGGCGTCGATCTGCTGTTCACGAATTCGGGTGGACCGCCGGCGGGCGCCGCGATCTCGTTCGAAGACGCGGCGTGGCAGAACGCGATCGATTTGCTGCTGTTCAGCGCGCTGCGGATGGTGCGCGCCGTGGTGCCGTCGATGAAGCAGCGCGGGGGCGGATCGATTCTGATGTCGACGTCCGCGTCGGTGAAGGAGCCGATTCCGAATCTCGGCCTGTCCACGGTGCTGCGCGCGTCCGTGTCCGCGTTGTCGAAGACGCTCGCGCTGGAGCTTGCCGGCGATCGGATCCGGGTCAACCAGATCATTCCGGGGCGGATCGACACGGATCGGATCAAGCAGCTCGACGAGATCGCGGCGAAAAAACAGGGGGTGACGCCGGATCAGGCGAAAGCGAAGTCGATCGCGACGATTCCGCTGGAGCGCTACGGCGAGCCACCCGAGTACGCTCGCGTCGCGGCGTTCATGCTGTCGGATGCCGCGTCGTATATGACCGGGTCGACCGTGCAGGTGGACGGCGGCCTGATTCGAAGTGTTCTCTAGCGGGGACACCGGGGTCGGATCTTGATTTTCGACGGTTGGCACGAAATTGGTGCCAGGTGTCAAAAATCAAGATCCGACCCCGGACCCCAGGAATGTCCTCCATGAGTGTCATGCGTAAAGTGCTGCTGGCGATGTCGACCTCGCCCTTTCTGCGCGAACAGGCCACCAAACGCGCGTTCATCCGGCGCTCCGTGTCGGCGTTCATGCCCGGCGAAACCGTCGAAGAGGCGCTCGCAGCCGCCCAGGCGCTCAAGCCCCAGCGCATCAACACCATCCTGACCCGGCTCGGCGAGGGAGTGACGCGGATCGACGAGGCCGAGCACGTCACGCAGCACTATCTGGACGTGCTCGATAAAGTGCAGGCCGCCGGCCTCGACGCCCAGATCTCCGTCAAGCCGACACAGCTCGGCCTCGACATCGACGCCGCGCAGTGCCAGCAGAATCTCGATCGCATCTGCGAAAAGGCGGGCCGCCTCGGCAACGTGCCCGTCTGGATCGACATGGAGAACTCGCCGTACGTCGACCCGACGCTGAAACTGTTCCGATCGAGCAAGCAGCGCTACAAAGGCGTCGGCGTCGCGCTGCAGGCGTATCTCTATCGGACCGTGAAGGACCTCGAGGATCTCATTCCGCTCGGCCCCGCGATCCGCATCGTCAAGGGCGCCTATCTGGAGCCGGTGGACGTCGCGTATCCGAAGAAAGCCGACGTGAACGAAAATTTCTACAAGCTCTGCACGCGGCTGCTGGCGGAGGACGCGCAGCAAACCGGCACGCTCCTGCACATCGCCACGCACGACGTCGCGCTGGCGGATCGCCTCAGCGCCTTCATCGATGGGCATCACGTGCCCCCTTCTGCCTACGAGTTCGCCATGCTCTACGGGATTCAGCGAGGCCAGCAGCAGCGGCTTGCGCAGAGCGGACGCCGTCTCCGCGTCCTCATCAGCTACGGCGACTACTGGTTTCCGTGGTACATGCGCCGGCTCGCCGAGCGTCCGGCCAACGTGACGTTCGTGCTCAAGAACCTCTTCAGTTGAGCGACTGAAACGTGCCACGGGAACGGGCCTCGAAGTTTTTTGTCTTCGTGATCTTTGTGAGCGTGGTGGCCGTCTTCCCGCCGCCGCGGCACGTCGCCGCGCAGACGTCGCGATCGAAGACGATGGCGCTCACGTTCGACGACCTGCCGAAATCCCAGGGCACCGCAGACCTCGAAGGCGCCCGCCGGACGACCCAGTCGATTCTCGCGATCCTCAAAGCGCACCACGCGCCGGCCGTCGCCTTCGTCAACGAGCAGAAACTGTACGACGGCATCCACCTGGTGTCCGAGCGCGTGGCGCTCCTGCGCGCCTGGGTGGACGCCGGCGTGCCGCTCGGCAACCACACCTACAGCCACGTCGACATCAATCAGGTCCCGCTCCGGAAGTACGAGAACGACGTGATCCGCGGCGAAAAGACATACACGCGCCTGATGCGCGGCCACTCGACGGTGAAATGGTTCCGGCATCCGTATACCCACACCGGGCCCACGCCGGAGATCAGGGCCGCACTGGACAAGTTTCTGGCGACGCGCGGGTATCGCGTCGCGCCCTTCACGATCGAAAACAGCGACTGGCTGTTCTCCGCCGTCTACGTCAAGGCCAAGGAAGCCGGCGACGGGGCGCTCGTCTCGCGCGTGCGGGACGGGTATCTCGACTATGCCGATGCAATGACGACCTGGTTCGAGACGCTGGCGAAGGAGGACTTCGGACGCGACGTCCCGCAGATCCTGCTGATCCACTCGAACGAGCTGCACACCGACGCGCTCGACGCGCTGCTGACGCGTCTCGAACGCCGCGGGTACCGGTTCGTCACGCTCGGCGACGCGATGAAGGATCCGGCGTACCGAACGGCGGACGAATTCATCGGCACGTCGGGGCCGTCATGGCTGCACCGGTGGCGCGTCGCGAAGCATCTGCCCGACCGGATGCGCGACGAGCCGGACCCGCCGCAGTGGGTGGTGGATCTGTCGAAGTGACCATGGCTCATGGCCACAATCCTGAGCCCTGAGTCCTGAGCCGTAAGCCTACGTCGACGTCAGCAAGAACAGGTGCGCGTCGCCGGAGCGCAAGCGGACGTACAGCCCGTTCCCGAGATCCTGGCGAGTCCACTTGTAGGACCGATCCGACAGCCGATCGTCCAAATCGAATGCTTCGCCCGGCGGAAGCTCTCCGATCTCCACAAGCCCTTGCGCATCGCGATCCGTGACGTTGGCGGCGATGACGGCGAGCGCGTCGCCGCGGCGCCAGGCACAGGCGATCAGATCAGCATTGGTGGCATCGCCCGCGCCGCGCACATCGAGGAGCTGCCACTGGCCCTCATGGAAGAGCGGCTGGTCGATCGTGCGAAGGAGCCGCGCGTACAGATCGCGTATGTCCGGACGGTCGGGGTCGTCGAACCAACGTCCGAGCTGTACGGGAGGCCGCACCTCCGCGCCGTCGAACTGCCCGTCGAAGAAGAAGCGGAGACCCGGCAGCGTGAAGGTCAGCGCCGCTGCCGCGCGGATCCGCTGGCCGAATTGCGCCGCGCTCCGCGCCTCGTCGTGGTTTTCCAGGAAGCGCGCCAGTTTCGCGCTGTAGGCGGGATCGGCCTGCAGATGTCCGCGCGCCTCATACGCGTTGCCGTGGTGGAGCCGATCCAGGAGCCGCTTGTCGTAGGTGTAGTCGAAGCCCTGCTGCTGAAGCTGGAACTCCCGATCCCAATAGACTTCCGCCAGATACATCATCGGCGCCCGCCTCGTCGCCTCGGGCCAGAACTCGGCCGCCGGCGCGCCCCACAGCAGATCCGCGCGCGTCGACCACGTCTGCTTGAACACGTCGTTCAGCACGAGCATGGCCATGTCGCAGCGCACCCCGTCGCAGTGTCCGGCAATCGTGGACAGGACGCCGATCATCGCCTCGCGCGCGGCCGGATTGAAGTAATTGAGCTGCGCCACGTCGCTCCACGGCGGAAAGAACGGATCCCGGCCGCAGGCGAAGAAGCGGACGATGTCCCCCGCGGGATCTTCGATGGCGTGGTAGAAAGTCGGGTCCGCCCGGTAGCCGTCGAGGGTTCCCTGCACGTAGAACTCGGGATTGTTGCGGATCCACTCGTGATCGAAGCCTGTGTGATTCGGAACGAAGTCGAGGATCAGGCGCATGTCGCGCGACGCGAGATCGGCGCGCGCGCGATCGAGGCCGGCCCACCCGCCCATCCGGTCGTCCGGCTCGTACGCCTGGATGCAATACGGCGAGCCGGGCACGTCCCGCATCGACCATCCGGGCAGGATCCGGTCGTACTCCGCGATGAGATCGGGATTGGCGCGGGCCATGAGCCGCCCGACCGCGCTTCGTCGCCACACGCCCATGAGATAGACGCCGTCGATGCCCGCCGTTCCGAGGGCATCCCACGCCGCGCCGGGAACGGTCGCGAGCGTGATCCTTCGTCCCTCGCGCGCGGACAGGCGCTCCAGCCACGGCCACGCGCTGATCTCATAGAGATGTGGATGGGTGCGCATGCGCGTTCATCAGGCCCGAAGCCGATCAGCGAGCCGGAAGCGCCGACTCCACCCTCTTCATCGCCGCGACGAACCGGCGCGGGTCGTAGCTGCTCGGTGATTCGAACTGCTGGAACAGCTCGTTGAACGTGGACCTCATCGTCGCCGGATCCTGCCCGCGCCCTCGTGCGAGCGCCGTCGACAGCGTCTCGACCGCCATCGCGGCCTGTTCGGCAGCGCGTTCGCCGCGCTCAGCGATCGCCGGCGTGTCGGCATAAATGCCCCGCAGGATCCCGGCCGCGATCTCGGGTGTCGCCGATCCGCTGAGCACTTTGGCGACGCCTCGGTCGACGATCGCGCGAGCCTGAGAGGCCAGCGAGACGACGTTGTCGTCTTTTGCCTTCAGCCGGCTCGCCTCGATCTGCAGCTTCGCCATGACGGCGTCGAGCTCGGACGAGGCGGTGGCGTCCCACGCCTGAAGAACATGCCGGGCGGTGGCGTAGCGCGAGATCTGCAGCGGCGGCAGTCCCGGACGCGCGCGGTTGTCGTATCCTCCCGCCTGCCGCCAACTGTCCTCGGCGCGGGTGAGACTGTGATGGCAGGCGAAGCAATCGAGCTCGCCATACTCCGGCCAGATCGGGCCCTGGACCCGCCGCGCGAGACGATCGAGGCTCGCGCGAAGGTGGACGAGCTGTCCGACCGCGAACGTCCGAACCGGCTTGTACGGATCGTTGTCGGCGGCGTCGCGCCAGTGGCGCGGCATCGCCGCGCTGAACGCTTCGAGATCGAACACGAGGTCAGGGTGCCCGGCGGCGATCATCTCGTGATCGACGAACTTGTCCGCTGCGCCGAGATGGCATGTCAGGCATCTCTCGGTCCGCTTCACGACGTCTTTGGTGTCGTACATTCCGCGCCTGACGGACTCTTCGTGCGTGGCGTCCCTCGTCACGTGGTAGCCGAGCCAGCCCGTTGCCGGCCCGTGGCACGCCTCGCAGCTCACGCCTTCCGTCGTGAAATTCCGGCCGCGCACCGAGACGGGCACGTCGAGCGAATGACACGCGAGGCACTTGGGCGCCTGGACGGGATTGCCGATGCCGAGGATGCGCCCCATGCGCTGAGAAACGCTGTTCGACAGCACGTCAGTCGCGCGCGCGTGGCGGTCCTGCGAGATCCAGGTGGTGTATTCCGTCTGCAGAATGCGTGCGCCGGCGACGGCGCGGATGGCGCCGTGGCAGGCCACCGCGCTGCACGATCCCGGTCCGACGTAATTCGGGCCGTCCGCCGAGGGCTGCAAGGCCGGCGCGCGGACCGACGCGATCGCCGGCGACGTTCCGAATGCTCTCAAGGATGTCGTGAGGACCGCGCCGAACAGCGCGGCCGCGGCGGCCACAGAAAGCGCGTTCCACAGGCTCCGCATCGCGCACGGTTATACCATGCGTGCCTGCGCATTCCCTGATTCCCGGCGATCGATTCCCTGATATATTCCGTGCCTCGTGCACGGCCGGGCGCCCACTTCTCCCATCTTCGACGAGCTCCGCGCAATTCAGCGGGCGCACGGCTACCTGCCGGAAGCGGAGCTGCGCGCGCTGGCGGATCGGCAGCGCATTCCGCTCTTCCGCCTTCAGGCCGTGGCCAGCTTCTATCCGCATTTCTTCCTGACGCCGCCGGCGCGTGCCGAGGTGCGTGTGTGCGGCGACATGGCGTGCCATCGACACGACGGCAACGGCTTGCGCGAACGTCTCGCCGCGAGATTCAACGGGCAGGACGTCAACGTCAGACACGTGTCGTGTCTCGGACGCTGCGATCTCGCGCCGGCTATCGCGGTGAACGATCGGATCTTCGAGAAGGTGAGCGACGCCGGCGCCGGCTCGCTGATTGAGTTCGCGCTCGCGGGCGCGTCGCCCGCGCAGCTCGCGGCGTCCGCCTCCGCCGAAGCGTCGTCAGATCGGCGCCGCCGCGTCGAGTGCGACCCGTATGCGGACCAATCGTCGCAGTACGGCGTCCTGCGCGCCTACGTCCAGTCGAAGGATTGGCCCGGCCTCATCGCGACCCTCAAGGCGAGCGGCCTCCGCGGCCTGGGCGGGGCCGGATTTCCGACGGGCATGAAGTGGGAGCTCGTGCGCAGTCAGCCGGGTCCCGAGAAATACATCGTCTGCAACGCCGACGAAAGCGAGCCGGGCACAATCAAGGATCGTCACATCATGACCCATGCCCCGCATCTGGTTGTCGAGGGCATGATCCTCGGCGGCCTGGTCGCGGGCGCGCGCCATGGGATTCTGTATATCCGCCACGAGTACACCGATCAGGAGCACATCCTGCAGCACGAGATCGATCGCTGCTACAGGGAAGGCATCCTCGGCGACCGCGTGATGGGATCCGATCTCGGATTCGATCTCGAGATCTTCGTGAGCCCCGGCCTGTACATCTGCGGCGAGGAGAGCGCGCTGCTCGAGGCGATCGAGGGCAAACGCGCGGAGCCGCGCAACAAGCCGCCGTTTCCCGGCCAGCTCGGCGGCGGTCTCTGGGCGAAGCCGACCGTCATCAACAACGTCGAGACGTTCTTCTTCGTGCCCGTCATCCTCTCGAAGGGCGTGGATTGGATGAAAACGGCGGGCCGCAACGGATCGGCCGGCGTGAAATTTGTCGGCGTCAGCGGCGACGTCGTCAATCCCGGTGTGTTCGAAGTGCCGATGGGGACCCCCTACCGCGAGCTGATCGAAGGCCACGCGGGGGGCGTGCCGCCGGGACGGACGCTGAAGTCGTACGCGCCGTCGGGCCCGGCCGGCGGCTATCTTCCGGCGTCGATGCTCGATCTCCCGCTCGACTGGAACGCGATGACGCAGGCGGGCGCGACCGTCGGGTCCGGCGCGATCGTCGTGTGCGACGACCGCGCGTGCATGCTCGACATGGCGCTCAACTCGGTCCGCTTCTTCCGCAACGAGTCGTGCGGCAAATGCGTGCCCTGCCGCACGGGATCGACCAAGATGACCGAGATGCTGACCGAATGGACGAAGGGGCGCCGCGGTCCGCACGACCTGGCGCTCTATCAGGAGCTCTGCCATGCAATGCGCCTCGCGTCGATCTGCGGGCTCGGGCAAGTGGTCCACGTGCCGATCGCGTCGGTCATGAAGCACTTTCCCGACGAAGTCGAGGCGCACGCGAAGGGCCGCTGTCCTGCGGGCGTCTGTTTTCGTCTCGGAGCGCCGGCGTGAGCGAGACCATCGCGCAGACCGGCATGATCAACCTGATCATAGACGGCCGCGACATCTCGGTCCCGCGGGGGACGACCATCTTCGACGCCGCGCGGCTGAACGGCATCGCGATCCCGACGCTCTGCCATCAGCAGAACCAGGCGCCGGTCGGCGTCTGCCGCGTCTGCATCGTCGACGTCGGCGCGCGCGTCTACGCGGCTGCCTGCATCCGGGAGTGCGAGCCGGGCATGAAGGTGAAGACCGCCGAGCCCGGCGTTGTGCAGGCGCGGGCGACGCTTGTCGAGATGCTGATGTCGGACCACCCGTCGCCGTGCGCGCGCCAGCAGCACAGCGGCGACTGCGAGCTCGAGACGATGGCGAAGGCGGCGGGAGTGTCGGAGCCGCGGTTCGCGCGGCGGCTCTCGACGCGGGGGCGCGACGACTCGTCGCTGAGCATCGCCGTGGATCACGAGGCGTGCATCCTCTGCGATCGTTGCGTTCGCGGCTGCGACGAGGTGAAGAAGAACATGGTGATCGGCCGCAGCGGGCGCGGCTATGCGACGCACATCGGCTTCGATCTCGATCTGCCGATGGGAAGCTCCACCTGCGTGTCGTGCGGCGAATGCATGGTGTCGTGTCCGACGGGCGCGCTGACCAACAAGCGGGTCGTGGACTCGCGGCTCCAGGGAGACAGGCTCGATCCCGAGTGGATCCTGCAACTGCCGGTCTTCAAGGGGGTCTCGGGGACGTTCCTCGAGCTGAACCAGGGGGCGGTGGTCAAGCGCGCGATCCCGCCGGGCGAGATCATCTGCCGCGAGGGGGAGTTCGGTTCGACGGCGTTCTACATCCTCGAGGGCTCGGTCGACGTCTACATCAACACGCCGATCGCGCACGTCCAGCAGGAGGATGCTGCGGGCGGCTGGTTCAGCAGGATTCGAAGCAAGCTGTCGGACCGCCGGACGCACACCCGCGACGAGGAGAGCTCGCGCCGCTACATCCCGATCGACGCGCCGGTCGACCTGCCCTACGACAAGCCGGTCGCCGAGCTCGCCGCGGGCGATCTCTTCGGCGAGATGACCTGTATGAGCTTCCATCCGCGGTCGGCGACCGTCCGCGCGAAGACCCAGGTCGTCGTGCTCGAGATGCTGCGGAACGTGCTCGACATCCTGCAGAAGAACAAGACCTTCCGCGCGGAGCTCGATCGCAAGTACCGCCAGCGCGCGCTCGAAACGCACATCCGCAGCGTGCCGGTCTTCGCCAAGATGCCGCAGGATTTCGTGAACTATTTGCGGGATCGGGTCGAGCTGATTCGCTTCTCGCCCGGCGAGGTCATCGTGCGGCAGGGGGACGAGGCGGACGCCTTCTATCTCGTGCGTCTCGGCTTCGTGAAGGTCAGCGAGCGCCATCCGGGCGGCGACGTCGTGCTGACCTATCTGGGCCGCGGCTCCTACTTCGGGGAAATGGGCCTGCTCGGCGGCGGCGTGCGCACGGCGACCTGCACCGCGCTCGACCACGTCGACGTGGTGAAGATCGCGGGCGAGGACTTTCACCTGATGCTCTCGCGGTTCCCCGACATTCGCGAGGGGCTGGAGCAGGTCGCGCGCGAGCGCGCCGAGATGAACCGTCGGCGCGTGGCGTCGACCGAGCACGTGCCGATCGGCGACTTCCTCAATCAGGGGCTGATGGAGGCCCAGAGCCTCCTGCTGCTCGATCTCGAGAAGTGCACGCGCTGCGATCAGTGCGTCCGCGCGTGCGCCGACGCGCACGAGGGGGTGACGCGCCTCGTGCGCGAGGGTCTGCGGTTCGACAAGTACCTCGTCGCGACCTCCTGCCGCTCGTGCCGCGATCCGCTCTGCATGGTCGGCTGCCCAGTCGGATCGATCCGCCGGCGGGGATCGATGGAAATCATCATCGAGGACTGGTGCGTCGGGTGCGGCCTGTGCGTCCGCAACTGTCCGTACGGCAATCTGAATCTGCATCCGTTTGCCGTCCAGGTCCCGGATCCCGCCCAGCCCACACGTATGGTTGCCGCCACGCGGAACAAGGCGACGGGCTGCGACCTGTGTATGGAGCACGAGGAGCCGAGCTGCGTCTACGCGTGCCCGCACGACGCAGCGCACCGCGTCGAGCCGCTGGCGTTCTTCGGGTCGATGCTCGGGGCCAGGGATCAGAGGCACACGGGCTCGACCGAGGGGACGAGCAAGTGAGACGAATCGGGCTGGAGGCCGTGGGCGCGTGCTGATCGACAGGTCACACAAGCCGTGGGCCGTCGCGAGTGCTGCGATCGTGATTGCAGCACTCGCGGCCTACGTCCCTTATGCGTTTGGCCCGCTGCCGCCGGGTGGAGGGAGCGCGCTCGGGCTGACGTACGGGCTGGTCGGCTTCGGATTCATGGTCTTCGTCACGCTCCTCAGCCTGCGCAAGAAGTTTCCGATTTGGCGGATCGGCCGGACCACGACCTGGATGCGCGGGCACCTGTGGCTCGGGGCGCTCAGCTTTCCGATCATCCTGCTTCACGCGGGCCTTCTGTTCGGCCACGGGCTCACCGCCGTGTTGATGTGGCTCTTCCTCCTCGTGTGGACGAGCGGGCTCTTCGGCGCGTGGCTGCAGCACGCGATGCCGCGCCGGCTCCTGCGGGAGGTGCCGATGGAGACGATTTACGATCAGATCGGACGCGTCCGCGAGCAGTTGCTCGACGAGGCGGACACCGTTGTGGCGGACGCGTGCGGCAGGCTCGACGTCTCGATCGCCGTGCCCGCCGCCGCCGTATCGGCTCGCTCGGGCGCCAGCGACTCGGCGAAGGCGGCCGCGAACGCGCTGGCGACCGTGATGCGGCCGGTTGGCAGCGGTGCGGACGAGACGGGTCCGCTGCGGGAGTTCTACATGAAGGAGATGCGGCCGTTCGTCCAGTCGTCGGCGCGAACGCACCCCCTCGCCGATCCCGCCGTCGCCGCGGCGCGGTTCGCGAAGCTGCGGCCGCTGCTCCCCGCCGCGCTCGAACCGGCCTTGCAGGATCTCGAAAGCATCTGTGAAGAAGAACGCCAGCTCTTGCGGCAGGAGCGGATGCACGGCCTGCTGCACGGCTGGCTGATCGTGCACGTGCCGCTGTCGTTCGCGCTGATGGCGCTGGCCGTCGTGCACATCGTGATGGCATTGCGCTACTGATGAGAATCAGGACGGCGAAGCAGCGGGCGCAGAGGATTGACCTCTATTACTTCACGCACGCGCGCGGCGCGCGGCGGGTGCGGATTCTATTGTCGGCGGCGCTGCCGGCCGCGGCGCTGCTCTGGATCGGCGGCATGGCCGCCGCGGGGAGCCGCAAGCCGTACAGCGCGGGTCCCGTCTCGAGCGCCCATGCGTTTGCGGAAGCGAAATGTGAGGTCTGCCATCGTTCGGCCGCCGCACACACGGACCAAAGAGGTATGGCCGCGGATCACGCGGCACACACCGACCAAACAGGTATGGCCGCGGACCACGCGGAACACAGGGACGAGCGATTTCGACGGCATACCAGCGACAACGCGTGCCTGACGTGCCACGATGCGCCGCCGCACGCGGCCAACCAGACGCCGCCGCCATCCTGCGCGGCGTGCCACCGGGACCATCGCGGACGCGTCCAGCTCGCGAAGACAGACGACGGGTTCTGCGTCGAGTGCCATGGCGAGCTGAAGACGGCGCATGGCGATCCGAGGATCGCCAAGGCCGTCCGCACGTTCCCGTCCGGTCACCCGGAGTTCGCCGCGGTGCGGGCAGGCGCGCCGCCCGACCCGGGTCAGCTCCGGTTCAACCATGCGGTGCATCTGAAAGACGATCTGCGCGGTCCGGGCGGTCCCGAGAAGCTCGAGTGTTCCGAGTGTCACAGGCCGGACGTCGTCCGGACGGCAGCCCGCGCCAAGAAGCCCGTCGCGACGGGTCTGATGGCGCCGTTCACGTATCAGCAGCAATGCGCGCGGTGCCATCCGCTGTTCTTCGACGAGCGCATCGAGCAGCCGGCGCCGCACGCCACGCCCGAGCGCGTGCGCGCGTTCGTGCGACAGTCGCTTGCCAGCTACATTGCGCAGCACCCGCAGGACATCTCCAAGCCGGATTCAGCGGTCCGCCGTGTGCCATTGAACTTTCCACGGCCGGCGGAGCCGCCCGCGAGGACCGCGGCGGAATGGGTCGATCGCCGGGCCGCCGTCGACGAGCGGGTCCTCTGGAATAAGACCTGCGCCGAGTGCCACGCGGGCCTGCCCGGGTATGCGCCGACGCAGACTCCGCGCCAATGGATGCCGCGCGCGACCTTCGATCACACGCCGCACGCCGTGGTGAACTGCGAAAGCTGCCACGCCGCCCGGGGCAGCACGAAAACCTCGGACGTGCTGCTGCCCGGTCGAGCGGCGTGCGCCGCCTGCCACGCGCCCTCGAAAGGGGCCGAGAGCCGCTGTTTCGAATGCCACCGGTATCATGATTGGACGAAGACGCACGAGATCCGGTCGCCGTATACGCTGGGCGACTTCAAATGAATGCCGAATGCTGCATGCTGAAATGAGGTCTGTATGAAAGCCATCGTCGTCAAGCCGGGCGAGAAAGACAGCATCCACATGCGCGACATGCCGGATCCGAAGATGAAGCCGGATCAGGTCGCGGTGAAAATGATCCGTGTGGGGCTGTGCGGCACCGACGCCGAGATCAATCACGGCCTCTATGGCAAGGCGCCCGACGGCGATGAATTCCTGATCCTGGGCCACGAGAACCTCGGCGTCGTCGAAGAAGTGGGCAAGAAGGTGACGGGGTGGAAGCCCGGCGATCTCGTCGTCGCGACAGTCCGCCGCCCGTGCGGCGTGTGTCCGCAGTGCAAGATGGGCGAGAACGACATGTGCAGCAGCGGCAAGTACACCGAGCGCGGCATCATGCGCCGACACGGGTATATGGCGGAGTACTACACCGAGCTGCCGATGTTCCTCAACAAGATCCCACGCGAGATCCGCGACTTCGCGGTGCTCCTCGAGCCCATGTCGGTCGTGCAGAAGGGCATCGATCACACCTATCTGCTGCAGCACCGGCTGAAGGGATGGAAGCCCAAGCTCGCCATGGTGCTCGGCGCGGGACCGATCGGGTTGCTCGCGGCGGCGGTGCTCCGCGTCCGCGGACTGCGAACCGTTGTCGTCGGCCGCGAGGATCCAACCGACCACCGCGCGCAGATCGTCAAGCAGCTCGGCGCCGAATATGTGTGCGTGGCGAACAAGGCGCTGCCCGACGTCCCGAAAGAGACGGGGTTCCCCGACATCGTCATCGAGGCGACCGGCGTGTCGCGCGTCGTGTTCGACGCAATGGAGATTCTCGGCGCCAACGGCGTGTTGTGTCTGCTGTCGGTGACCGGCGGCGACACGATGAACGCCGAACCGATCGATCTGATCAATCAGCGTCTCGTGCTGGGCAATCAGGTAGTGTTCGGCAGCGTCAACGCGAATCCGCGCCACTTCAAACAGGGCGTCAAGGATTTCGTGACGATCCAGAAGAAGTGGCCGGGTACGATGACGAAGCTGCTCACGAACAGGATCCCCTGGCGGGAGCACAAGAAGTGGTTCATCGAACGGGGGACCGGCATCAAGTCGACGCTCGAAATCGAGTCCTGAGCGTGTCCCGTCCCGGACCACGCTGTTCCGCCATGGCTCAATCGGAAGCCAGTCCGTTATAAGGCAGCAGGTTACAGTGAGAAGACGGCCGAATGGCCGTCTTCTCTGTCGCACAGTGGAACATGCCGCCTAGTCTTGCTCGCCTGCGGCAGCCCCTCATTTAGGCCTCCAACTCATTCCAAGTAAGGCTGTTACTTATCTCTTACGGAAACCCGTCAGGTGGTCTGGGCCTTGCTCTACGCCGGGACACATTGATCGGGATATAGACAACCATTATGAAACGTTATCTCTTTGCGCTCCCCGCACTCGTCCTGTGCCTGCTGACGACCGGCAGGACGGCTCCCGGCCTTCAGGGGCCGACGATTTCGTCCGACCTTGCGGCCCATCCGAAAGGGGCCCACCTGCACCGCGTCATCGTGCAGGCCTCCGACAGCGGCCTCGCCGATCTGCGGCGCGGTGGATTCGGGCGGCTCCGGCGCGATTTGCAGGACGCCGTCGCGATCGAGGTCAACGACGCCCAGCTCGAGGCTCTCGAGCACAATCCGCTCTACGAGCACATCTCGGGGGATCTGCCGGTCGCGGCCGACATGGCGATCACCAACACCGTCACGGCAGCGACGACGGTCTGGCAGGGCACGCCGGGCATTCTCGGCCTGCTCGGCACGCCGGGATATACGGGCGCCGGCGTCGGCGTCGCGATCGTGGACTCGGGCATCGCGTCGCACACGGCGCTCGATACGCGCGTGGTCGCGCACGTCAATCTCGTCTCGACCGAGCCGGGCGTCAGCGGCGATCCCTTCGGTCACGGTACGCACGTCGCCGGTATCGTCGGCGGCAACCGGACGGCCGCGACCTACGTTACCCCCGCCTATGCGGGCGGCAGCGCGCCGTCGGTCAAGCTGGTCGACGTGCGGGTGCTGGGCGCCAACGGATCGGGACTGACGAGCGACGTCATCGCGGGCATCAACTGGGCGGTCGATCACCGCTCGACCTATGACATCCGCGTCATCAATCTTTCGCTCGGGCATCCCGTGACGGAGCCGTCGACGACCGATCCTCTCTGCCAGGCCGTCGTCCGCGCCGTCACGGCCGGCATCACCGTGGTCGTATCGGGCGGCAATTACGGGACGACGAGCGCCGGCGCGCCGGTGCTCGGCGGCATCACCTCGCCGGGCAACACGCCAGCCGCGCTGACGGTCGGCGCGATCGACACGCACGGCACCATCAGCGCCTCCGACGACACCGTGGCGCCGTACAGCTCGCGCGGTCCGACGCGGTACGAGTTCGCGGTGAAGCCCGACGTCGTTGCGCCCGGCACGCGCATCGTGTCGCTCGAAGCGCAGAATTCCTACATCAGCACGACATATCCGCAGTGGCACATCGCCGGGTCCGGCAAGAACGCTTACATCCGCCTGAGCGGGACCAGCATGTCGACCGCCGTCGTCAGTGGAGGGGCCGCCCTGCTGCTGAGCGCGCAACCCTCGCTCACGCCCGGCCAGGTCAAGATGGCGATGCAGATGGGCGCGCGGTTCATGCCGGCGGAAGGCCTGATCGCCGCGGGGACGGGAAGCGTCAACTTCGCGCAGTCGCTGAAGGTTGCGCAGAACGGCCTCCTGACGACGATCACGACGACGCTGAGCAACCTGCTGGGCGGCGCGTCGGGCGCGGCGTTCCGCGACTACGGCACGCTGATCGACCGTATCTACGATCGAACGGGCATCCGCCTGCTGCAGTTGCTGGACCTCGGAGCGCTGTTCGGTTCGGCGGACACCGCGGAGCCGGGGGTGTTGAACCTGCTGGGCACGTCGAATCCGCTCGGGTCGGCCGGGGCGAACTACGTCGTGTGGGGCAACGTCGCCAACTGGTCGGGCAGCTACTACGTCGTGTGGGGCAACACGATGCAGTCGCCGGACGGGCAGTACGTGGTCTGGGGCAACAACGAGAGCTCCGCCAACTACGTCGTGTGGGGCAACGGCGCCGGCGGAGGACACTAGATCCTCCACGCCATGTCAGAGACCAGGGCCTCTTCGTCGGCGGCGATTGCGTGGGCCGCGCCGGCCTTCATCACGGCGGTCAGCGTCTGCGGCGTCGCGGCCGTCGGATTCAGCGTGCGGGTCCTGGTCGGTTCGAACGTCCCTTCCCAGTGGCTGCTGTTCGCGATCCTGACGATCGCGAGCGGCATGCTGACCGTCAAGATTCCTTCGATCGATACACGCTTCTGCCTGGCCGAGGCGTTCGCCTTCGCATCCGTGCTGCTGTTCGGGCCGGAGGTCGGCGCCCTGACGCTCGCGCTCGACGGGCTGCGGGTCTCCCATCGCTGGAAGATGAACGCGCAGCAGACCGTCTTCAATTTCGCGAACCTCGGCCTGTCGATGTGGCTCTCCGGCACGCTCTTCTTCTACACGAGCGGCACCGGCCCTCTCTTCCGTCAGGGCACGCCGTCGGCGACGATCGTCGTGCACCTTGCGATCATGACGGCCGCCTACTTCGCGGTGAATAGCGGGCTGACCGCGACCGTCATCGCGCTCTCCAGGCGCGCGCCCGTGATGCCGGTCTGGCGCGAGGCGTACTGGCCGCTGCTCCCCAGCTATCTCGCCGGCGCGTCGGTCGCGCTGCTGCTCGTGCTGGCGTTCCGCGAAGTGCAGTTCACGGCAATCGCCTTGATCCTGCCGCTCCTCCTGATCTGCTATCTGACGCTGCGCTCGTCGTTCGGGCGGCTGGAGGACTCGAAGCTGCACGTCGAGCAGTTGAACCGTCTGCTGCTGTCGACCGTGGAGACGCTCGCCACCGCGATCGACGCGAAAGACGAAGTCACGCACGATCACGTCCGCCGCGTGCAGATGGGAACGCTCGGGCTGGCGCGCGAGCTGGGCGTCACCGACGCCGACATACTGAAGGCGATCGAAGCGGCCGCGCTGCTGCACGACACGGGGAAGATCGCCGTGCCGGAACACATCCTGAACAAGCCGGGGAAGCTCACCGCGAGCGAGTTCGAGAAGATGAAGCGCCACGCGCCCATTGGCGCGCAGATTCTCTCCTCGATCGATTTTCCGTACCCCGTCGTGCCGATCGTCCGCCATCACCACGAGAACTGGGACGGTACTGGGTACCCTGACGGACTCCACGGGACCAACATTCCGCTCGGCGCGCGCATCCTGTCCGTCGTCGACTGCTTCGATGCCCTGACGTCGGATCGCCCGTACCGCCGCCGCATGACCGAGGCACAGGCGCTGCAGATCATCGTCGAGCGCCGCGGGACGATGTACGACCCGGCGATCGTCGACGCGTTCGTGGCCGCGCACGAGCGGATCATGCCAGCGTCGGATCCGACGCCGCACCCGGTCGCGCGCGCGATCGGCGAGGCGCGCTCGCAGGATCGCGACGGGGAGCGGGTGGAGGCCGCCGGCGTTCCGGGCGCGGGGAACCTGGCCGATGGACTTCTCGCGATCACGAGCCTCTCACGCGCGCTCGGCGGCGACGCGCGCCTCTCGGACGTGGGCGCGCTGCTCTGGATGATCCTGGGGCGAATCGTCCCGTCCGATGCGATGGCGATCTTCCTGCCCGACGAGGAGCGCGACCACGTGGCGGTGTGTTTCGCGGCCGGCGCGGACGCGGGCAGCATCGCGGCCATCAGACGTCCGCTCGGCGCCGGCATCGCCGGATGGGTGGCGGCGAATCGCCGCGCCGCGGTTAATGCCGATCCCTCGCTGGATCTCCCCCTCGGCGCCGTCAGAGGCCCTCAGACGCTGCGGTCGTGCCTCGCGCTGCCGCTCGTCGACGGCGAGGGTCTCGTAGCGGTGCTCGCGCTGTACAGCAGCGACGTGTCGGCGTTCTCGTCGGATCACGTCCGCCTGCTCGAGCTCCTCGCGCCGCGACTCGCGGCTTCGCTGTCCCGCGCGACAGCCGAGGACGAGACCCTCGCCGACGCCGGAGCGGGAGCCCCGCCCGCGCGCCTGAAGCTGGTAAAAGGAGCATGAACGCAGATCCAACCGCCGGAGCGGACGCCCGATCGGGAGGCGGCGACGAGGGATGCCGGCCCCTGACGCCAATCGCGGCTGACGGCGCCGTCAGCGACGCGCTGCTGGCGTTCGCGAGCCTGTCCCGCGCCATCGATGGCCGGGCGCGTCTGTCGGACGTGGGCTCGCTGGTGTGGATGCTGCTGCGCCAAGTCGTGCCCGGCGACGCCATGGCGCTCTTCCTCCTGGACGACGAGCAGGACGAGGTCGTGATCCGGTATGCGGCGGGCCTGCACGCGCCGTCGCTGCGCGGCGTGACGCGGCCGACGGGCACCGGCGTCGCGGGATGGGCCGCGGCGAACCGCCGTTCGGTGCTCAACGGGGATCCCGCGCTCGACCTCGGCTTCCGCGCGGAGTCCGCGCCGGCGCTGCGGTCGTGCGTCGTGGCGCCGCTGCTCGACACCGACACGCTCGTCGCCGTGCTGGCGATCTACTCGACCCGTCCCGACGCGTTTGGAGAGGACCACGCGAGACTGCTCGAGGTGCTGGGGCCAAACCTCGCGGCGACCCTCGTCGACGCCGTCATCACGGATCATGACAACGCTGCCGCGGCGCCGCATCTCATCGCGCCGCTCACGCTGGTACAGCGCGGCTGATTCCGGCGATCAGCGCGCTCGCCCGATCGACTCCCACCATTTCCGCACGAAGCCGACGAAGGTGGAACCGGAGGCCTGCGACGGCCGGTCTGCGGGAGCGTTCGTGACGGTGTAGACGCGTCCGTCGCGCATGTAGAGCCGGTCCATTTCCGGCTTCGTGAGCGGCCGCGCGCCGCGGCGGCCGAAGACGGCAAGCTGATTGCCCGACTCGTCGACGGCGCGGTCGCGATCGATGCCCTCCGAGATGACGAGCGCGTCGTGCATCGGATATTGCGCGATGCGCCTCGGCGTGGGATGCGGACTGAAGCCGAGATAGTTCGGATTGTCGGACGGCGAGAACAGTTGGACCACCTGCAGGCCGTTCCGGCCGTCCGCGACGTAGGCGAACTGGCTCGCATTCGTCATGCCGATCTTCACGTCGTTGGTGTCGTCGATCCTGCCGCCGTCGTTGAACAGCACCTCCAGCGTCGGCCGCTCCGGCGCCTCGATGTCGACGATGCCGATGCCGTCGCGTCCGGCGGCGACGAACGCGTACGTCCGGGCGACGTAAAGATTTCGCGCGTCGGCGAAGGCCACGCCGGCCCCCTTCACCACGCGCGGTTTGTCGAGCGCCGTGACGTCGAGCACCTTCAGGCCGTCCTTGTCGACGAGGAACGCGTAGCGGAACTGGATCTGGACGCCGCGGGGCTCGACGAGCCCGTCCGCCGCCCCGAGCGTCGCGGTGACCTTCGGGTGAAACGGATCCTCGAGGGACACGACGACGAGACGCCGGTCGGTGAGGATGTAGGCGTAGGTGCCCGCGATCGTGATCCGACGCGCGCCGGTCAACAGGCCGTCGGGGTTGAAGGTGGCCGCCCGCTCGAGGAAATTGTTCGCCGGGTTGCCGTCGAGCAGCGTGCCTACGCCGATGACGTTCCTGCCCTTCGGATCCTTGTTGCCCACGACCACGAGCCCTTCGTCGCGGTCGGCGACATAGAGGAACCCGTACACGAGGTGAATCGGTTGCTCCTCGTTCTCGGGAAGATGTTTTCGCAGCGGGTCGACGCCGAGCGTCGTCGGCGTGGCGACGGCGGCGGCGTACTTCGTCTTCACATACAGGCGCTGGCCGAAGGGTGAGACCGGCGCCGTCACGATCCGCTCGCTGAAATCCTTGTTGTCGATGTTGCTGATGTCGTAGGCGCGGAAGCCGCCCGCGCCGAGCGCCGCGTAGACGTATTCACCGCGCTGCTGGAGGTCGAGCACGTTCTCGCCCGCATGATGGTGCGCGTGCGGCAGCGTGAGCCCACGCTTCTGGTGGGCGGCGTAGTCGTCGGGATAGGCGAGCTGGTGCAGATGGCTGCCGATGATCGCCGGCGGCTCGTCGCGCTCGGCGACGACGACCCCGTCGAATCCGCCGTTTCCGCCGGCCACCCACACGTTGTGGCCCATGAAATTCATGAAGTTCGTGCCCTGGAGCAGCACGTTGGCCATCCACGCGTTGTTGTTGCCGCCGGCGGAGAGATGGCAGTCGGTGCACTGCTTGGTTTCCTTCGCGCGCACGGTGTGCGGCACGAACGTGCTGAACGCCTGGCCGCTGTAGCCCTCCGCCGACACCGTCTGCTGCATGTAATACAGCCAGGAGCGCGACTGGCTCTGCGAGCTGACGAGGACGGCGCACGCCGAGCGCACGGGCGCGATGCGGTTCTTCGTCACCGTCCCGTCGCGCCCGAGGAAGAACGAGTCGTCGCGAAGGACCTGGAAGTTGTACGACGTCCAGTTCCTCGTCGTCAGTCCCTCGTTGTGCAGCATCGGCATCTTGCGGTTGGCGACCATCGAGAGGTGGCATCCGAAGCACGTGGGCGTCCACGACGTGTGGCACGTGTAGCAGGTCATCGAGCCGTTGGGATGCGCGAGCGCGTCTGGCCCCTCCGCGCTGCCCCACGTACCATCCTTCCGGATCGTCTTCGCATAGCGCGACTGTTCGCTGTAGTGCGGCTGACCCGGTGTAATCGTGTCGATCGTCTGTACCACTTCCCACTTCAGGTTCGGATCCATCATGGACCGCTGGTAGAGCCGTTCGCCTTCCCACTGGAACCGCCGCTCGCGCCACGGCGTGCGCAGCGCCGCCAGCGCCGTGCCGCCGTCGGGCGCCGCCGGTCCGCTTGTGATGAGCGTCGCGCGTTTCTCGATCGTTCCGTGGCAGTCGACGCAGTCGATCTCGACGGCGTTCCTCGTCTCGCCGTACAGCTTCCCATTGCCGTGGTTGTCCTGGCCGAAATGGCACTCGACGCACTGCATGCCTTTTTCCAGATGGATGTCCTTGAGGTGGACGGCCTTGCTGAAGCGCTCCGGATCGTCGTGCGGGACGATCCGGTCGTGCGCGTCGAGCAGGTTGCCCCGGCGATCGCGCTTGTAGACGGCGCGGTAGACCCACCCGTGGCCGTGGAAATCGGCAAACTGGGTGTGCTGCAGCTTTGCGTTGAACTCGGGCGTGCCGATCTGTCCGAGGAACTTCGTGTCTCCCCATCTGCCCTTCAGCGCCGCCCCTTCGGGATTGCGGGTCCTGATCGCGAACTTCTCGGCCTCGGACCGCTCCTGCGGCGGCGTCGCGTACATCTGGTCGCCGTCGGTTTCGTTCTCCCACCACGTGTAGCCGTAGTACGTGGTGACCATGTTCGTGCCCGGGTGCATGTGGCACGTCATGCACTGGCTCGACGGGATCGATCGCGTGAAGGCGTGCTTCAGCGGATGGCCCGGCTCGGCGCGCTTCGGATCGATCGTCGGATCGGAGGTCTGGGTCCGTCCGTCGTTGCCATACTGCGCGTACTGCGCGGCATGCTCCGTCGAGCGGTCGTTGGCATAGACCACGTGGCAGGCCGTGCAGCCGCTGCCGCGATAGTCGCCGGGCTGATCGTTGGTGCCGGGGAACGACAGAATGGGATCGAGCAGCCGTGTCTTCTGCAGTCCCAGAAACACGGGGTCCGTGCGTAGCTCGGTCCCGAAGCCGCGGTCGCTCAGTTTGACGTCCGGCTTGCCGGGCTCCTCGTTCTTCGTCGGGTTGCCGATCTCCGCTTTCCTGCTTCCGCCGCGCTCGAACACGCGGAGGACGTTACCGGGCTGCGACACTTCCCACCGCGGCAGCGGATCGAGGAACGGGAGCCATCCCCTCGTCTTCGTTTCTGCCGGCGTCGGCGCGGGGAAGGCCTGCAGGCGCTGCGGCGTGCCATCGGGCGCGTAGCTTTCGCCGTACCTCGCGTTCTTATATGGTGTGCCGCCGTTGTTGTAGAGCGCGGCTTCCCACAGCATCGCCCCCGTCGTCATCATGCTCGTGCGGGCGTTGCGGACTTCCGCGGCATGGCAGGTGCCGCACGTCCTGTCGACGACCCGGAGATCGCCCGGATTGACGAACTGGATGTAGGCCTGCGATTCGCGCAGCCAGTCGGTATAGGCGCGCTGGGGATTCGCGGAAGACTTCCAGAGGCTCGGTAGGCTCGGCCGCGGATGCGCCTTCTTTTTCGCTTCCGCGTAATCAGCGGACTCCGGAGCGATGCCGGCTGTCACCGACACGTTGGGATCTCCGCCGTGGCACGTCGCGCATCCGAGGGTGACCGTGCCCGACGGATGCATCGTCGCTTCGTCGGTTTTCGTATGGCAGGACATGCAGCCGACGCTCTGCGCGCGCGCCTGGTCGGACGTCTCCATGGCCTGGGAGATCTGCGCTGGCTCGGAGGCCCGATTGAGGGCACCTGTGGCGTGGACCTTTGGGTCGAGGGTGGAGGCGGCAAGCGCCCCCAACCACAAGACAGATGCCGCAAGAATGATGGTGATGCTCCGCATCATCAGAACTGAAGGCGAGCGTTCACGAAAATGGAAAAGAGATTATTGCGTTCGTAGACGTCCTTCAATCCCTGGCCGAGTCTCATCGCCTGAACGCCGCCGATGATGACGATGTTATCGCTGAGGGGCGGACGGTACGTCGCGCCGCCGCCGTACTCCACGCCGATGTTCGGCCGCACTTTTTCCTGGAACAGCAGCGCTTCCATCGGCGCCGTCTCGAGGAAGCGCAGATAGCTCGTCGTCACGAACGCGCGCAGCTTCGGCGTCAGATCGAAGTCCGCGGCGCCATTGAGCAGGAAGATGCCCGGGTTCACGAAGTTGGGCTGCCCTTCGTCCTTGTTCGTACGCAGCGTCGGCAGCAGGCTGACGGGCGACTTGAGGCCGGTGGCGGTGCCGGCGAGCCGCAGGCTCTGCCGGTTCCAGAGGCTGAAGGGACCGCCGGCGAAGGCCGGGATGTCGACGATCGCGTCGAAGCCGCGTCCGTTTCCGTCAGAGGGGTCGCCGTCGCCCGATGCGATGAACGTGGCGCCTTTGATGCGCACCCAATCCTTGTCGATCGACAGCTCCAGGGCGCCCATTTGCGCGTTGACGTCGATTCGCTGCGCGGCGATCGGGTTGTTGGTCTCGTGTCCGAGGGCCTGATAGAACGCGTCGCTGACGTTCAGCCGTCCGATGTGGCCGTTGCCCGCCACGCCGAGGTAGTAGACGTGGACGTCGTTCGCGCCGATGACGCCGATCGGGGCCGGACGCACCAGGAAGCCGTTGCGATCGTAGTGCAGCGCGCCGTCGTCGCGATTGGCGTGGAAGCTGAACGACTGCGTGTAGCCAGGCGCCAGGAAATCCTGGATGTAGACGTTGCCGACGTAGACCTGGGATTTCCGCCGGTGCAGTTCGTTGAAGCCGCTGTTCGTGTCTTTCTCGAGCAGATCGAAAACCGCCGCGTTGTACTCGACGCGGCTCGAGCCCGCCGTGCCGAACACGCGCACGCCGGGAGCCTCGAGCACGGCCATGAAGCCGCGGAAGTCTGACGTGAACTCCTGGATTCCGGCGCGCACCGACAGAAAGTCGTACTGATGCCCGATGTCGAACAGCTTCTTCTCGACGAAGGCTTCCTGGAGGCCGAGATGATGATCGAGTCGCGTGTCGTTGCGGCGGACGTCGAAGTTGACGTTGTTGAACTCCGACAGATTGACGAAGTTCAGGCTGTACGCCGGCGCGACCCGCACGCGCCAGTCGATCGGCCGGAACGACGTGTCACCGCGGAACAGATCGAACGACGTCCGGACGGACGTCACGGGCGCGTATGCGCCCCCCCGGCCGAAGAAGCGCTCGCTTCGCGGCTCTTCGGTGCTCACGCCGCTCGGCGTCGGCAGGTTGCGGCCTTCGAGCAGCGAATCGCTGACCCCCGTGAAGACGAAGAATGTCCGTTTGCCGAGAATCGGATAGTCGCCCTTCAGGCGATTCTGGTTGAACGGATCCCACCAGTGCCCGCTGACGTACGGATAGTCGCCGCCTATTCCATACCGGTCCCACTCGGGCAGCGGCAGGTTCCAGCGGTCGGGCACGGGCAGGTAGATCTTCTCGCCGGGCGGCAGCGGCGTCTGCGCCGCATTGAAATCCGGTTTCGGCCGTACGACCGTCCCATACGGAGTCGGCGGACCCGGCTCGATTGGTTTTCCCTCGTCGCGCGCCATCGGCACGAGCTTGAGTTCGACCGTCACCAGCGCTGACGCCGTCACGTGAAGGCCGCTTTGCGTGAGCGGCGAGAATCCACTGCGCGCAATCGCCAGCGCGTAGTCGCCAGGCGCCAGATCGGTGAATCGGAACACGCCGTCGCCGGTCGTCGTCGCGCGCGAGACCTCGCGGTCGCCGGTCTTCAGGACGACTTCCGCGCCAGGTACGCCGCGGCCCCGATCGTCGGCGACGAGCCCCTGAATCGACGCGCGCCCCGGCCGCTGTTGAGGAATCTGTTGGTTGTGTTCGCCCGAGGGGTTCACGGAAACGTACACCGCAGAATCAGAGAGGACACAGACACGCACAGAGGGCTTCACGCCACGGGTGGTAGCACCCGTGCTGACGCCGGCCGAAGGCCGGCGCACGGCCGCTCGATCCGCGAGGGCCGCCCGCACATCCGTGTACTCCGCGTAATCCGTGGCTGCTGATCGCAGCTCTCTGTACGTCTTTGTGAACGCTGTGGCTCTGTGTTGGACGTCTTCGTTGGTGCCGTACACCCCAAGCGCCAGGACAAGCAGCAGCGGCATCACGCCGTCAGCGTCTCCACTCGTCGATGAGGTTCGCGACGAGGCCCGTCCAGCCCGTCTGGTGATTCGCGCCGAGGCCGGCGCCGTTGTCGCCGTGGAAGTACTCGTTGAACAGCAGGCAGTCGCGCCAGTGCGGGTCCTGCTGGAATTTCGCCGTGCCGCCGTAGATCCGCCGGCGTCCCTGCTCGTCCCGCGTGAACATCCCGATCATCCGGTTGGCCACCTCGCGCGCCATGTCGTGCGGCGTGATGGGTGTGCCGCCGCTCGCCGGCGCCGCGACCGTGAATTCGGGGCCGAACGCCTGACTGAACTTCGCGAACGACTCGATCAACAGGTACGACGTCGGGAACCAGATGGGCCCGCGCCAGTTGGAGTTGCCCCCCTTGATCTTGACGTCGGCTTCGGCGGGCTCGTAGCGGACCGTGCCGGCACCGAAGCTGAAAGGATGTTCCTGATGAA
>Ga0310810_10001008_pt1 | contig 28607 bp, 26 predicted proteins | sample NCmetagenome_FD_207641 | JGI IMG/M metagenome (GOLD analysis project Ga0310810, IMG submission 207641) | Soil microbial communities from experimental microcosm in Duke University, North Carolina, United States - NC | ecosystem: Engineered > Artificial ecosystem > Soil microcosm > Unclassified ... | reverse complement strand
CGTCTAGAGTTTCATGAACCGGTGCTGGTCCGCCGCGTCGCGCGCGGCCAGCACGATCTCATTCACACGATAAATATCCCGCAGGTCTAGTCCTGCCGGCTTTCCGAGGTATACCGAGGATAAGAAATCGAGGAAGAGGGAGCCATCCGGCGGCAGTTCCCGTACCTGCCGCGGGGCTTGATTGACCGTAGTGAGCGTGACGCCGGTCGCCGCCTGGTACTCGGCCACACCGCGCGTACCGGCCAGACGTAAGCGGTCATCTCCCCAGGTTGGCGCGGAGTCGGGGCGCAGGTAGTCCATATGGAGCGCGGCGGTACCCTGGTTGTCCAGGCGAAAAATTGTCGCCGTGGTGTTTTCCATTTCACGCAGCTGCGGGAACCCCACGCGGCCCTGGAACGAGACGGCTTCCACCAATTCCCTGCCACTGGTCCATCGAATAAGATCCACCATGTGAACGGCAATGTATGGGATGGTGCCGCCGAATGTGCTGCGATTACGCATCCACTCGGCGCGGTCTCCCAGTTTGTAGGATTTCTGCGCGGAGATCTGCGCCACCTCTCCGATCTCGCCCGCGGCCACGATGTGCTGGAGCGCGCGGTACACGCCTTCGAATCGCATCGAGATTAGCATGGTCAGGCGAATGCCGCTTTCAGCCACGACGTACTTGACGCGATCGAGATCGGCCGCAGTCGTGGCCAGCGGTTTTTCGGCCACGATGTGCAACTTGCGCTTCGCGCACTCGATAATGATTTCGGCGCGCTCGCCGTTAGTCCCGCAGATGCCAACCATGTCTAGCTTCTCGTGGTCGAGCAGCTCGCGCCAGTCGCCATACGCGCGCGCGCCGCGGCCGTGCTTGCCGGTCGAGAAGTCATGCGCGACCTTCGGATCGCGGTCACAAACCGCCGCCAGCTCGACGTCCGGCAGCTGATTCATGGGATCGAGAATCTCGCTGGTGTGGCCTTCTAGCCCGATGATGGCCAGCCGTACTTTCTTCGGCAGCCGCATGACCTCTTGCGCGGCGGCCTGGGAAGCCAAAGCCACGCCTGCCATCCAGGATCGCCGGGAAAGCTCTCGCATGCTGAGATTCTGCCACAGTTGGGGGTGGTGAATCGCTACACGCAGGATAGAGGGGCGAGCGGTTTCAATGGGACGAGCAAGCCAGACAATCGTCTACAGCTTAAACCGGTATCCCAGAATCATTTTCACCAGCAGGTGATCGGTTCCGTGGGTCATACCGACGCCGACGCCGAGGTTGAATTCCCAGTTTTGTGACAGGTTGAGATCGATGGCCGGGAGGATCTGCTGCTGCTGGTCGCGCAGCGGGTCGAAGCCGGTGACCGGACCGAGCGCTCCGTAATACTCCAGGCCGCCGGTGACTTTCGGGGTGAAATCGTAACTGGCTTTGAAGTTCGGCGAGAACTCGAGGCCTTTGCTCACACTGGGGCCGTGGAACGACCGGTCGAGCGAGGGATTGAACGACCAGTACCACTTGCCCAGTTTCTTATCGATGATGGGCCGAATCTCCCACGTCCACGTGTCGGGTGAGAAAACGGCGCGTTGATATCCGATTTCGGTCGACAGGCTCAGGCCCACCGGCCATTTCCACTTTTCCGGGATGCGGACGCGGGGGCGGATATGATCGCCAACCCATTGCCAGCCCTGGCCCGGCCCGGCGCTCGAGAATACGTACCAGCCGGTTTCGAACCAGTCGGTGAAGCCGTGGGTAATCTCTAGCGTCTCGTGCCACTGATGCTCGGTGGGGTAGGTGCCGTCGGTTGTGGATTTCGAGCCTTGCGCCGTAAAGTTGGTGTGCGTCTCGACCATGGTGTGGTGCGGCTCGACGGTATCGGAGCCGTATACCTGAACTTCGTAGTTGCCCTGCGCGAAAAGCGGGATTGAGACCAGGCAGAGAACGAGGAATCGCAACACAAATTGTAGCTTGCAATTAGGCGAACAAAAGGCGAAAATAACTGGATGCTGTTCGAGATCTCCGGCGACCAGCGCTTAGTGGGCATCGCGAAGATGGCGGCGGAGAGCGATCTGCTCGAAGCCAAAAGGCGCGTGGAGTATTTCGAGATCGCAACGCGTAGCGTTCTGAATCGCTGCCGGGCGGGAATGCCGTTCCGCTGGACCATCAACCCTTACCGCGGCTGCGAATTTGGATGTAAATACTGTTACGCGCGCTACACGCACGAATTCATGGAGCGGGACGCCACTGAGTTCGAGAACCGGATTTATGCCAAAGCGGGCGTGGCCGAAGTTTTACGGCGCGAGCTGCGGAAAATCGACAAGCGCGAGGCGATTGCGATTGGCACGGCGACCGATCCCTATCAGCCTGCCGAGCGGCGGTTCGGACGGACGCGCTCCCTTCTCGAAGTTTTCGTCAAAGAGCGCGGCTGGCGCGTTTCGATCACGACGAAATCGGATTTGATCCAGCGGGACGTGGCGCTGCTGGCCGAAATCGGGCGCGCCAATGTTCTGGATGTGAATATCACCATCACTACGCTGAAGGCAGACCTGGCGCGGGTGCTCGAACCACGTGCACCGCGGCCCGATCTGCGGCTGGCCACGGTGACCAGGCTGGCGGAAGCCGGGATCTGCGTGGGTGTTTTTCCGAATCCGATTCTGCCGCTGATTACCGATCGGGATCGCGACCTGGACCGCCTGGCCAAAGCCGCCAAAGACGCGGGAGCGCAATACTTCGGGGGTGGCGTGCTGTTCTTGATGCCGTCAGCGCAGAAGGTGTTCTTTCCGTTTCTGCGCGAGCGGTTTCCGCATCTGGTACGGCGCTACGAGGAGCGTTTTCGCAGGAGCCCGTATCTGCGCGGGCCGTACACCGAGGAACTGCGCCAGCGCGTGCGCAAGATTCGCGATCGCTACGGACTGGCATCGGCGCCGGTGGACTACCGGCCGGAGCTATGGGAAGACGAGCGGCAACAGGAACTGTTTCCGACCGATTAATTCTCGCGCGGCAGCATGAAATTGACGTCGATGACAGTGGCGACTTCTACAGGGTCGCCATTGAGCAGCGTGGGCCGGTAGACCCACTGCTTGATTGCCTCCTGCGCGGCGGGCACCAGCAATGGGTGGCCGTTAACGAGCGAGACATCGCTGACATGCCCATCCTGCGCAATGATGACGTTGAAGCGCACGACGCCCTGGATGCGGGCTTGCCTGGCGAGAGGCGGATAGACGGGATCAACCTGGTGGAGCAGGTTAGATTGCTGGACGGCAGCTCCAACGCGGATGCGCTGAATGCCGCTCGCCGGGGGTGGCGCGGGTGGATTCTCGCGCGCTGCACGAAGCCTCGTGAGGGCCGAGGACCACTCCAGATTAGACGCGTCGAGAGATTGAGCGCGATTGAGCAGGTGCTCGGCGTAGTGGAGCTGTGCCGGTTGGGGCGGTCCTCCGGCTGGAGGGCCGCCCGTCAGGAATTCGCCGACGGTACCCACCAGGACGGCGTCGGTTGAGGTCTCCAACTCAACTTTGGCGGCGACTGCGAAACTTGAGTCAACGGATGGGTCTCCATGTGACCAAAACGACATCGCAATCGCGCGCGCAAAAACATCCGCCAGACGGTTAGCCCACTCGGGATTCGACGGGTCAACTTCACGGGCCCGCTTGAGCAGGTCTTCCTTGGCAAACAGGTCCCTCTCGTTCATGAAACTTGCCGCGTTGCCGAGCACGCGGGCGTCGTTGGGGCGACCGGTCACTTGTTGCAGCCAGAGAGCCTTTGCGTGCTCGTAGTCTAGTGGCGAAAGGCTCCTATTCGCCGAAACGTGCTGCCTCGAATAGAAAAGCGCGATTTCGGACTCCGGATGGTGCTCTATGAGCCAGGAGACGTGTTGCATGCGAGGCTCGACAATTTGATTCGAAACATAGTACGAGAGGAGCCTGGCGCGGGCGGCGAGGTCTTCAGGATCGCGGAGAAGCTGTTCCTCGATCTGCCGCGCCTCGGCGGCTGACAGGTTGCTGCCAGCCGCTATTAATTGTGCCAGGCCGGGATTGGGTGCGCGCTCGTCGGTGCGCGGGCTCACTTGCAGGGCGGCGGCGCTATAGACGAGCGGCAAAGCGCAGACGAGAACGGCGGCCCACGCGCTCTTTCGCAGGATTCCAGGAGCAAGCTGCCGCGTTTCTAAGATGCGATCAATGCGGCGGCTCACTTTACTCGAGCGCGCCATGGCGACGCCCGGTTGCGCCAGCCGGCCGCCACTGGCCTGCAGCGCGGCGGCAAACTCGAGAATCGTGCTGGCGTAGCGGTGCGCGTCACCGGTCGAGAGCAGGGCGGCCTCGTCGCAGGCGTCTTCCGCCAGCGCGGAAAGGCGTCGCTCCAGCCACCAGGCGAGCGGATGGAACCAGTAGATGCACCGGTTCACCGATGCCGCGACCGTGACCAGCCAGTCGCCGCGCCGGATGTGCGCCAGTTCGTGGGCCAACACGGCATGAAGTTTCCAATCGTCCCAAGTTTGCCAGTCGCTGGGGAGCAGGATGGCCGGTTCTTTCGCGCCTACGGTGAGGGGGACGGCAACCGCCGGTGATGCGCACAACCGCGGCAAGGGCCACGGTATGGAATGCGCGCCGGCGAGGTCTTGCAGCACGAACAGCGCCCGCTCGTCGCGGACCGTTTCGCTGCGGAGCAGAAGCCTTCGAGATTGCCGGAAACCTATGAGGAGCCGGGCGAGGAATCCGAGTGCGGCCGTCAAGTATAGGGCCGCCAGTATCGCCGGCCAACGTGGGGGTACGGGGGATCGCGGGGTTGGCGCGACGGCGCGAGCGCTGGAGGATGACCGCGCATGCGCGCGTGCACCGCCGGGTTGAGATGCAGAGGCCGGGAGGAATACTCTTGACGCGATTTTGACGGCAATGGGCGGCACGAGCGGCGCGAGAACGGGCAAAACCAGCATGGCTCCCAAGACGACCGACAAGATGGCGTGGCGCGCGGCGGCGCTACGTGTACGCACCGACTGGATCACGGCAAACACGATAAACGCGAGGCACAACGAGCGGATCGAAACATCCGCCAGTTGCGCTACCAACCGCGAGCTAAGATCGGAAATCCAGGGCATCATCAACTTCCCTTCTGTTTGCGCCGCGCAATTTTTCTGGCGAGGCTTTGAAGCTCTTGGCGGTCGACCACTTCGTGGTCGACCATGCCGACGAGCAATTGCTCGACCGATCCACCGCAGAAACGATCGATGATCTGGCGGACGGCGCGGGCGGCCACGTTCTGCGGGCGCTCGGCGCAGGTGTAAATATAAGTGCGGCCGTCCACGCGATGGGTCGCGTAGCCCTTCAGTTCCAGGCGGCGGAGGATGGTGCGGACGGTGGGATCTTTCATGGGGCGGCGAGCCGCCAGTCCCGCGCGCACCTGCTCCGAGCTGGCCGGGCCGTGCGACCAGAGGAAATCCATCACCACGTGCTCGAGAACGCTGAGGGTCTTGCGCTGTTTAATGTCACGCATTGTAACGTTACGAGTTGTAACATAGGATAATGGTACTGTCAAGGGGATCGTGCCGGGTTGCCTTGGCCGTCACTAGTGACACGTTTAAATTTTCTGCGGGCTTCGCCGCTCGTAAATACTGCCACAGCAAGCCGGGCATTTGTTTAATGGCGCCCCAGACCAGTGGGACGGCCTGGGTCGGCGGTATGAGGCTGCTAAAGTGGGGCGAGGACCGCCTTTTCGGCGTGCAACTGAAAGAAAAACAATACCTTGCGAGAAATTGGCTTCGTTTCGCAAAACCACATACTGCCTCTGCCGCAGAAGATCGAATTGCGATTGTCGGCATTTGAGGCAAGAGGCCGCAGGTCCCCGCAAAACCGGCGTGGCCCTGCGCTACGAGGTGGGTAGCACAACCGTTGTGGGCCCGAGGGATCTCTTGGGCATCAGCAAGAGTCCCCGGGGTAGAGTGGTCGAGGGTGCAGCTTTCCGACTTCGACTATGAACTGCCGCCGGAGCTGATCGCGCAGGCGCCGCTCGAGGACCGCGCGGGATCGCGCATGCTGGTGCTCCATCGCGAAAAACAGCGCTGGGAAGATCGCATGTTCCGCGACCTGCCAGAGTTTCTAGGGCCGGGCGATTGCCTTGTGCTGAACGATTCGAAGGTCTTTGCCTGCCGGCTTTTTGGGCGGCGCGCGGGAGTGCATGCGCTTCCGGTGGGCCGGCGGAATCCGAAGCGACAGGAGAACCTGAGCGGGACGGTGGAGGTGTTTCTGCTGCGGCCGGTTTCCGCGGATGGTAAAGAGTGGGAAGCGCTGGTGCGTCCCGGAAAGAGAATGCGCACGGGCGAGCGCGTGCTCTTCGATGGCGGGCTCGAAGCCGAGATCACTTCGCGGGGTGAGTTCGGGGAGCGTACGCTCCGGTTTCCGGACGGCGCAGATGTGTGGACCGCGATCGAGCAGATCGGGCACGTGCCACTGCCGCCGTATATCAAGCGGATTGATACGCCGGTGGACCGTGAGCGTTACCAGACGGTGTTCGCGCGGGAAAAGGGTTCGGTCGCTGCGCCCACGGCGGGCCTCCACTTCACGCCCGAGGTGCTGGAACGCTGCCGGGCGGCGGGCGCGGCGATCGCGTATGTAACCCTGCACGTGGGCCTGGGCACGTTTCAGCCGGTGCGCGCGGAACAACTCGACACGGCGCGGCTGCACGCCGAGCGCTACGGCATCACGGCGGAAAACGCATCGAAGATGAGCGCGGCCGAGCGCCTGGTGGCGGTGGGGACGACGAGCGTCCGCAGTCTGGAGAGTGCACATCGCCAGGGTGCACAGTGGGCGGGCGCACTCGCCGGTGAAACCGATCTGTTCATCTACCCCGGCTTTCAGTTTGCCCGCACCGGCGCGTTGCTGACAAATTTTCATCTCCCGCGTACCAGCCTGTTGCTGCTTGCCTGCGCATTTGGCGGCACCGACCTGGTACTGGGGGCCTATCGCCACGCCATCGAGAATAAATATCGCTTTTATTCGTATGGCGATTGTATGCTGATCCTTTGATCACAGGCTGGCAAGAATAATCATGGAGTGGCACGAAATTCGCGACCCGCAGGATACGGAGCTCGACCGGCTGGCGGAACGTTACCGCCTGCACCCGCTGCACATCGAAGACTGCCGCCATCGCAACCAGAACGCGAAAGTGGAGGAAACGCGCGGGTACCTCTTCGCTGTGCTGAAGACGGTGCAGGTAGCGGAGGACGGCTCACTCTCGGTGGCGGATCTGGACGTATTTCTGGGCCGGGATTTTCTCATCACGGTGGAAGAATCCAAGCAGGACGCATGCCGGCGCATGATTGAGCAGGCGCGCGCGGCGGCTACCGGGAAGCGGGCCGATGAGGCTTTTTACCGCGTCACAGACGGCGTAGTGGATACGTATCTGCCGGTGCTCGATCACTTCAGCGACGTCATCGATGAACTGGAGGACCAGGTGCTGGACCGGCCCACGCCAGAGGAGCTGGCGAAGATTTTCGAAACCAAGCGCAGCCTGATCATGCTGCGGCGCGTGCTGGTGAATACGCGCGACCTGGCGGCGCATCTGCAGAGGTCCGAATCCGAGCTGATCCATCGCGACCTGTGGCCGTTCTTGCGCGATGTCTACGATCACGTGGCGCGCAATCTCGATCTGGTCGAGATGCAGCGCGATTTGCTGACGGGCTCGCTGGACATTTATCTTTCGAGCGTGGCCAACCGCACCAACCAGGTCATGAAAGTGTTAACCGTGCTGGGCACGATTGCGCTTCCGGCGCTCGTGATTTCGAGCATCTACGGGATGAACCTGAAAGGGCTGCCGTTTATCGATTCGCCGCATGCGAGCGCGATTGTGGGCGGCCTGATGCTGGCCACGACGGTGGTGCTGCTGGGAATTTTGAGGCTGATGCGGTGGTTTTGAGCGCGGCGAAAGCAGCCCTGACGTCGTTCTTACATCGTTGCTACATCTTGGGCGCGTAATATCCCTTGCGCGCACGCACGATCAGGTCTTTGCGGCCCTTCACCTTCAGATCCACGGTGTGGTAGAGACCATCGGTTTTGAGCGGATCGGGGCGGTAAAAAACGTTGTACTGGTGACGCAATTCGTTAGCGATGTTTTCGAAAGACTGGGCGAGGTCTTCGGCCTTGAACGGAAAGAAAGCCTGACCGCCGGTTTCCAGCGCCAAATATTTGATTACCTTATCGCCATCCGCTTCGATGCGTGAGATATTCGTCGAGATGCAATAGATCACGGCGTCGGCCTTCTGCGCCATCTCAAGCGCCTGATCGCGGGAGACGCGGCTCTGGTTATCGTCGCCATCACTCACGATGATGACCGCGCGGCGGAATTTGTGGCGTGGCTGGTCCTGCTGGAGCTTGTCGCGGCAGGCGAAGTACAGGGCGTCGTAGAGAGCGGTGCCGCCGCCGGGGCGCAGGCTGCGCACGGCAGCGGCGAGTTTCTCGGGATCGTCGCTCAAATCAGACACCAGCTCGGCTGAGGAATCGAAGCTTACGATCATGGCTTTGTCCTGGCGCGGGCGGATGACGCTGGTGATGAAGTCCACGGCGGCCTGCTGCTCGAACCGGAAGCGGTCGCGGATGCTGTTGCTGGTATCGATCAGAATGGCAATGCGCAGCGGCAGATCGCTTTCCGCGGTGAACTCCTGGATGGTTTGCGGCCGCTTGTTCTCGACCACTTGGAAGTCCTCTTTGGTGAGATCGGTGATGAACTTGCCTTTCTTGTCGGTGACGGTGAAAAGCATGTTGACCCGGTTGACTTCGAGGATGATGCGCGTGTCGGAAGGTTCGACATTGGCGGGTTTCTGTACCGGTTGCTGTCCCGCCAGTGACACACCGGCGCACATCATCACGATGGGGACGAGCGATTTCATATGACTCAATTATAGAGGGCGGGAACGGGAGAGGGTGCGGCGATAACGTTTTCGCCGCAGAGACGCGGAGACGCCGAGAAAATCAAGAAATAATGGGAAGTGGTGGACGCATCGATCGAACGTAGGACTCTCAAGCCAGTTGCTCAAGCCAGGCTTCGAGCTCCGGGGCCAGGGGTGATTCGATGGCGACTGGCTGGCCCGTTGATGGCTGCGCGAACTTGATGCGGTGAGCGTGGAGGAAGTAGCGCGGGAGTGTGGGTTGGCCGGCAATTTTCGCGGGGGCGCCGTACAGGCGGTCGCCAACCACGGGGTGCCCGATGCTGGCGAGGTGCACGCGAATCTGGTGGGTGCGGCCAGTGCCGATGCGCACTTCGAGAAACGTAAAGCCCTCGAAGCGCCGCAGGACCCGGTACTCGGACCATGCCGCGCGGCCGCTGGCGAGGCGGGCGGTCATGCGGACGCGCTGCTTCGGGTCGCGCGCGATGGGTTTTTCGATGCGGCCGCGGTCCTGTTTGATGTTGCCGTGGACCAGAGCCAGATACGTCTTTTCCACTTTGCGCGAAGCAAACTGTTCGGCCAGACGTTGGTGAGCAGCGTCGTTCTTGGCGACCAGCAGCACGCCCGAGGTGTAGCGGTCGAGGCGGTGCACGATGCCGGGCCGCAGGTCACCCGCAGCGCGCGAGAGGGAGTTGAAGCGGTGCAGTAACGCGTTCACCAGGGTTCCGGAATGAATGCCGGCGCCCGCATGCACCACCATGCCGGCGGGTTTATCGATGGCGACCACGTCCTGATCCTCGTAGAGAATCGTGAGGGGAATTTCTTCGGGGGAGGCGTGGAGTGGCGTTGGCCCGGCAGGCTCGACGTCTACGGTTTCGCCCGAGCGAACCAGGTAAGATGCCCGGCGCGACTTGCCGTTTACGCGGACATGGCCGTTCTTGATCCAATCCTGCAAACGGGCGCGGCTGTACTGGGGAAAACGCTGGTGGAGCACGAGATCGAGGCGCTTTCCGGCCTCCTCGGGTTTCAGCTTGATGTTTAGCGGCGCGCCGGCCATGGGCTCTCGACATTGTGTCAAACAAGCGGGGTGGCAAACGGGCGGGCGAGCCACTTTTCCTGTAACCTTTTCCCGGTGGCCCGGTTGTCCTAAATACAGGGCACGATGAGGAAAAGGCGCTAATTGGAAGCCCAGGCGGATCATCTGGTGATGCTCGCGGTTCGGGAGGGCGACGTGGAACGCATCAGCGTTCTGTTCGACCGCCATCATCGCATGCTCTTCAACTTCTTTCTGCGGCTCACCGCCAATCGCGGGCTTAGCGAGGACCTGGTGCAGGAAGTGTTTTTCCGCATGCTCAAATACCGGCACACGTTCCAGGCGGGAACCAATTTCACGGCGTGGATGTACCAGATCGCGCGCAACGCGCAGATCGACCAGGCGCGCAAGCACAGGCTGGAGATCGTGCCCGACGAGGAATCGGCCTGGGAAGACGTGGCCAGCGAGGACCGCGATCCGCACGAGCGGTTGGCGCACACGCAGGAGATCGGGCTGCTCCGGCGGGCGTTGGGGCGACTGCCGGTGGAGAAGCGCGAAGTGCTGGTGCTGAGCCGTTTCCAGAATCTAAAGTACGGCGAGATCGCGCAGATTCTGGATTGCGAAGTGGGCGCGGTGAAGGTGCGGGTTTTCCGCGCGATCCGCGAGTTGAGTCAGATTTTCAGCGAACTGGCAGGTGAGAAGGCATCATGAACTGCGACGAAGTGAGAGATCAATTACCGGATTACTGGACGGGCGCGCTGGAGGAAAGCGCGAAGGCCAGGATGCAGACGCATTTCGCGGCGTGCCCGGCGTGCCGCGCGGAAGCCGAGACACTGAGCGCTATCTGGAAGAAACTCGGCGCGATTCCGGAAGAGCGGCCGGGCCGGGCATTGCGCGCACGGTTCGAGGCGACGCTCGAAGCTTATGTGCAGGGCCTCAAGCAAGCCGAGCGCGGGCCATCCACGCGCGAGCGGGTTGACAAATGGCTGGAGGGCTGGTGGCCGCGGCAGCCGGTATTTCAATTCGGTTTTGCCGTGGCGTTCCTGGCTATCGGCCTGCTGGTGGGCTATTCGATCACGCAGAACTCACGCGGAGGCGGCGGTGAAGTGGCGCAACTGCGCGAGGAAGTGCGGCACACGCGGCAACTGGTGGCGCTATCGCTGCTGCAGCAGCAATCGGCCAGCGAGCGGCTGAAAGGCGTGGACTGGAGCAACCGCATGACGCAGCCCGATCCGCAGGTGCTCTCGGCGCTGCTGCACACGGTGAACTACGACCAGAACGTGAACGTGCGGCTGGCGGCGCTGGACGCGCTACACCAGTCCGCGAACAACGAAATGGTGCGGCGCGGCCTGGTGGAATCGCTCGACCGGCAGACGTCGCCCATGGTGCAGATTGCGCTGATCGACCTGCTGGTGGAGATCCGCGACAAACCGGCAGGCCAGGCGTTGAAAGATCTGATGCAGGAGACGGGACTGAATCCCGAGGTCCGCGAGCGCGCGCAGTGGGCGCTGGGGCAAATGCAATGACGGCGCGCCGGGGAATGTGGGCAGTGATGGCGATGGGCGTGATTTTCTCGCCGCTCGTGGCCGTCACGCTCAGCGCGGACGGGGACCTGAGCGTGGAAGAGCGGGAAACTATCGAACGCACATTTCCGGCGGCGAAGAGCATCGACATCGACAACGCCGACGGGTCGATCACGCTGACGGGGACGGACGCACGCGAGGTCAAAGTGGAAATCCACAAGACCATCCGCGCGCGGTCGGCGGAAAAAGCGCAGGAAGCGAAGCGCGAGGTGCGACTCGATATGACGCAGCAGGGCGACGGCCTGCGGCTCTACGTGGATGGGCCGTTTCGCTGCAAGTGCGGTGACGGGTCTTTCAACTATCGCGGGTCGCATTTCTACGGCTACGAGGTGAGCTTCGATTTCACGGTGAAGGCGCCGCGCGACACGAACGTCCGGCTGCGGACGGTGAACCACGGGAACATCCGCCTGGAAAATACGGCAGGTACCTTCGACGTCGAGAACATCAATGGCGGCGTGGATCTGGTGGAAGTGGCAGGATCGGGCCATGCGTACGCGTTGAACCGCCCGCTCAAGGTACTGTTCAGCCGCAATCCGGCAGGCGCGAGCGATTTCGGATCGTTGAACGGCGATGTGGAGGTGGCGTTTCGCCCCGAGCTTTCGGCCGACGTCTGGCTGAAGACTTTCAACGGGCAGGCCTATACCGACTTCGATGTGACCGCGCTGCCCAGCCGGCCCGCGGTGCGCGAGCAGCATGACGGCAAGTTCGTCTATAAGAGCCATCAATTTTACGGAGTGCGCGTGGGCCACGGAGGTCCCGAGCTCAAGTTCGATGCCTTCAACGGCGATATTCGAATTCGTAACCGGGAGAAATAGTTTGTCAGGAGAAAACACAGTGAAGAACCTGGTTTGTATTTTACCCTTGCTGGCGGCAGGTATTGCCTGGCCGCAGGATGCGGGCGATCGCATCACCGTGCCATTCAGCGATCCATCGCGCCCGCACACGCTCAAGGTCCACCTCATCAACGGCGGCATCACGGTGAAAGGCTATGAGGGCAAGGACGCCATCATTGAAACGCGGAGCGGGCAAAGCGGCGAGCATGAGCGGCGGCATGTGCCGCGCGGCGCGGAAGGCATGAAGCGCATCGACAATACGGCGATGGGCCTGACGGCCGAAGAGGAAGACAACGTGTTGACGGTGGGCGCGAGGCCGGGCCGCGACGCGGACCTGGCGATTCAGGTGCCGGTGAACACGTCGCTCAAGCTGAGCTGTATCAATGGCGGCGACATCGTGGTGGATAACATCGCGGGCGAAATCGAAGTCAACAACACTAATGGCGGCGTCAAATTGACCAATGTTTCGGGATCGGTGATCGCGCACGCGCTCAACAAAAGCGTCATCGTCAAGCTGAATAAGATCACGCCGGACAAGAGCATGTCGTTCAGCTCGCTCAACGGAGACGTGGATGTGACGCTGCCCGGCGACGCCAAGGCGCGAATAAAGCTCAAGACCGACAATGGCGAAATCTATAGCGATTTCGACGTGAAGCTGGACGCCTCGGGGCGCCAGCCGGTGGTCGAAGACGGCCGGCCCAACCGCGGCAAGTACCGCGTGCGCATGGATCATGCCATGTACGGCACGATCAACGGCGGCGGGCCGGAGTTTCAGTTCCAGACGTTCAACGGGAATGTTTTCATCCGGAAAGCGAAGTGAGCGATGAGTCTGATTCATCTCGAAAGCCTGAGCAAAGTTTTCACGACCGACGAAGTGGAAACGCACGCGCTGGCCGGCATTCACCTGGAGATCGAGCGCGGCGAGTTCGTTTCCATCTCCGGCCCTTCGGGCTGCGGGAAGTCGACGCTGCTGGCCATTCTGGGCCTGCTCGATTCGCCGTCGGAGGGACGCTACGTGCTGAACGGCAATCCGGTGGAGCGGCTGCGGCCGGCGGAGCGCGCACGCATTCGCAACCGCGAGATCGGTTTCATTTTTCAGGCGTTCAACCTGATCGGCGATCTGACGGTGTCGGAGAATGTCGAGCTGCCGCTGACCTTTCGGCACGTTCCGGGTGGGGAGCGCCGCAAGATGGTGCGCGAGGCGCTGGAAAGAGTCGGCATGGCGCACCGGCAGAAGCACTATCCCTCGCAGCTCTCGGGCGGCCAGCAGCAGCGCGTGGCCGTGGCGCGGGCGCTGGTGGGCGAGCCTTCGATCCTGCTGGCGGATGAGCCGACGGGCAATCTCGATTCCGCCAATGGCGAGGCCGTGATCGGCATTCTGCGCGAACTACACCGCGCGGGCTCGACGATCTGCATGGTCACGCACGATCCACGCTACGCGCAGTACGCGGAGCGCACGGTGCGGATTTTCGATGGGCGCGTGGTGGAAGAACAGGTGCAGGCGGCCTGAAGCGAGGGTTCACCGCGCGGAGGCACAGAGGCACGGAGAAGCACGAGCCTCAGGTTGTTTTCACGAGCTTGCGGCCTTGCGGTGGAATCAGATTCTGCAGCGATTCCATGTAGGGCGCACGGGCCACGCCACGCTCGGTGATAATCGCCGAGACGTAGCGGTTCGGTGTCACATCGAATGCCGGGTTCTGGACCAGCGTGCCTTCGGGCGCCACGGGCACGCCGAAGACGTGCGTGACTTCAGCGGCGGCGCGCTGCTCAATGGGAATGTCGTCGCCGGATGCAAGCGTCAGGTCCAGAGTGGAAATGGGCGCGGCGACGAAGAAGGGGATGCCGTTCTCGCGGGCCAGCACGGCCAGCGAGTAGGTGCCGATCTTGTTGGCGACGTCGCCATTGGCGGCGATGCGATCGGCCCCAACCACCACGCAACCGATGCGGCCGCTTTTTAGAAAATGGCCTGCCATGTTGTCGGTAATCAGCGTGGCGGGGATGCCATCCTGCTGCAACTCCCAGACGGTGAGGCGCGAGCCTTGCAGGAACGGGCGGGTTTCATCGGCGAAGACATCGATCTTCTTGCCGGCGGAGATGGCGGCGCGGATCACGCCGAGTGCGGTGCCGTAACCGGCGGTGGCGAGCGCGCCCGCATTGCAGTGTGTGAGAACGGTCTTGCCATCGGGCACGAGCGGGGCGCCGTGGCGGCCGATCGCCTGGTTGATGGCGATGTCCTCCAGCCGGATCTGCTGGGCTTCCACGATCAACCGCTGGCGCAATTGAGGCAGCGGAAGGCTGCGCGATTCGGCAAAAACGCGCTTCATGCGGTCGATGGCCCAGAACAGGTTAACGGCCGTGGGGCGCGTGCCGGCAAGCGTGTTGCAAATTTTTTCAAACTGCACGTCGAGATCGCTGCCGTTGGCCTGCGCGACGCCGAGCGCGACGCCCATGGCGGCCGCCACGCCGATGGCCGGCGCGCCCCGAATCACCATGGAGCGAATGGCCTCGGCGACTTCTTCATACGTAATGCACGTCACATAGCTCTCTTCGCGGGGCAGGCGGGTTTGATCGATCATGACGACGCCGCCGCTGGTCCACTGGATGGTTTCTACCATGAGCTGGGCAGGTTCTTTTCCGCGGCGAACGTGCCAACTACCGAGACGAAATTAAAGGCGGCGTGCATCACCGCCGCCGCTCGTGTCGAACCCGACACGTGCCGCATCCACCCGAAAGCGGCTCCTGCCATCGTGATCAACAACACGTGGCGCCATGAGTTGCCGTACTCCGGTAAATGCAAGATGCCGAATGGAACGGCGGTCGCCACGATTCCTGGCACCACACCCAATGAGCGTACAAGAACGGGCTGCAGAAAACCGCGGAACACGAGTTCTTCGCACACGGGCCCTAACGTCACGGCGAAGATGGCCACCAGGAGCAGGGAGGTGCGATCGGAAAGCAATTGCTTCATCGGCGTCTGAACGTCGGGGATCCGGAGCGCCCAGCCCACAAACGAGAGGCTGATCGCCAGTGCAAAGCCCAGCAGAATGATACGGGGCTCGCCTGGCCGCGTGCGCACCCACCTCAGGGACTGCCAGAACGGTTGGTCATAGTGAACCTTTAGAATCCCAGCAAGACCTAGGAACAAGAAGGCATAAATCAGGCACTGTGCCGGCAGGAGTACAAATGCCGGCCTACTCACGTGGGGATGGAGCACCCACAAGACTAAATTAACAACCCCGAAGCCGAAGAGAGCAAAGAAGAAAAAAATCAACAGGTCGGCGTAGCCCCAAAACGGATAATGTTCCTGTACAGGGGCAGCTTCGATCGCTGAGTAGTCCGCACTCGGGATGGCTTCAGGGGGCACCGCGGCCATGCCATTCTCCGGCTCGACGCGCGAGATGTGGCCCTCGTTCTCCATCAACGCTCGCTCTCGATCAAAGCCGCGGCCAGCAGCGGCAGCATGATCTCGTGATGTCCGGTGATGGCATAACCCCGGCCGCCGGACCCGGCATGCGGCCGCTCGACTACATTCACGCGCGGCCTGTAGTGCTGGAGGAAATCAAAATTCACGGTGGTGAAATTCGCCAGGGGATGGCCGAGGTTGCGCACCGCTGAAACCGCTTTGAGAAACACTTCCGGCATGACCACGGCGGAGCCCACGTTGAGATAGACGCCGCCTTCATTCAAGCCGGCGACCAGCGTGCAGAAGAGGCGAAAGTCGTGATGCGTGGCGCGGCCGATGGCGGCAGGGTCGGCGGCGGGGTGCGTGTGCGGCGTGTCGGTCCCCATTGCAACGTGCACCGTTACGGGCACGGAGCGACGATATGCGGCGGCGAGCAGGCTCTGGTCGGCGTGCGGCGCGCGGCCATCGGACGTCAACGCGCGGCCGAGAGCTTCGCCGATACCGATGCCGTCGCGGTCGCCACACGCGATGGCCTGGTTCATCTCGCGGCCCGTTTCTTCGGCGGCCCCGAAACGGCCGTCGGGCAGCACGGCCTCAACGTCTTCGCTGGTAAATCCCGCGAGCGCGATTTCGAAATCGTGGATGGCGGCTGAACCGTTCATGGAAAATGCGCCGGCGTAACCGCGCTGCATCAGATCGACCAGCACCGGAGCCAGGCCGCACTTGATGACGTGGCCGCCGAGGCCCCAGAGGATGGGCTTGCCGCTGGCACGCGCGCTGACTAATGCGTCCACCAGGGAGCGGAACGAACCGGCGGCCAGAATCTTCGGCAGAGAGTCGAGCCAGCCGCGCAGGCCGCTGCCCTTGGCGTATGGAGCGGCGAAATCCTCCACGCGCACCTTGCCGCCGCGCGCGGCTAGAGGCACGGTCTTGAGCCGCGTGAAGTCGATGGGCTGGAGGTCGTATTTACTCATCGATTCTTAATCAATTCGCCGTGGCCAGAACGCCCGGACCGCCCAGCAATCTGCGTAGGGCTTCGGCGGTGTAGCTTTTCTTCGAGCGCATCACCTGCTCCGGGGTGCCGCTGGCCACAACCCGCCCCCCATCCTCGCCGCCATCCGGACCCAGATCGATGATCCAGTCGGCGGTCTTGATCACATCCAGATTATGCTCGATCACGAGCACGGTGTTACCGAGATCGACCAGCCGACGCAGCACGTCGAGCAACTTCCGCACGTCGTCGAAGTGCAGGCCGGTGGTTGGTTCATCGAGCAGGTAAAACGTGCGGCCGGTCTGGCGCTTGCTCAGCTCGCGCGCCAGCTTGATGCGCTGCGCTTCGCCGCCGGAAAGCGTGGTCGAAGACTGGCCGAGGTGAATGTAGCCGAGGCCCACATCGTGCAGGGTCTCGAGCTTGGCGCGAATCTGCGGAATATTCTCCAGCACGGGCAGCGCGTCTTCCACGGTTGTATCCAGCAGGTCGGCGATCGAGAGGCCTTTGAATTTGACCTCAAGCGTCTCCCGATTGTAGCGGCGGCCGTGGCAAACATCGCAGGTTACGTACACGTCGGGCAGGAAATTCATCTCGATGCGCCGGAGGCCATCGCCCTGGCAGGCTTCGCAGCGGCCGCCCTTAACATTGAAGCTGAAGCGCCCTGGCTTGTAGCCGCGCTCGCGCGATTCCGGCAGCCGCGAGTAAAGATCGCGAATGGGTGCGAACAGCCCGGTATATGTCGCGGGATTGGAGCGCGGCGTGCGTCCGATGGGAGATTGATCGATGCGAATGACTTTATCCAGATTTTCGAGGCCGCTAATGCGGTCGTGCGCGCCCGCTTTGTCGCGCGAGCCGTAAAGCTGCCCGGCGAGCGCGCGGTACAGGATCTCGTTGATGAGCGTCGATTTGCCGCTACCCGAAACGCCGGTGACTACGGTCAGGACGCCGAGCGGGATATCGACGTCGATATTTTTCAGATTGTGCTCACGTGCACCAAAAACCGTGAGCTTTTTCCCATTGGAACGGCGCCGCGCCGCGGGGACCGCGATTGCGAGCTCGCCTGAAAGATAACGGCCGGTGAGCGAAGCCGGATTTCTGGAGATCAATCCGGGCGTGCCGGTGGCCACGAGCGAACCACCCAAACGTCCCGCGCCGGGACCGAGATCGACCACGTAATCCGCGCGCTCGATGGTCTCGGCATCGTGCTCCACCACAATCACGGTGTTGCCCATGTCGCGCAGGTGCGCCAGCGTTTCGAGCAGCCGCCCGTTGTCGCGGGGGTGCAGCCCGATGGACGGCTCATCCAGCACGTAGAGCACGCCGCGCAGCTTCGATCCGATTTGCGTGGCCAGCCGGATGCGCTGCGCTTCGCCACCCGAAAGCGTGGCCGCGGAGCGCTCGAGGCTCAGATAATCGAGACCCACGGCCGAGAGGAATTCGAGCCTGCGGCGGATTTCATCGACAACGCGGCCGGCAATCTGCGTCTCGCGCTCGCCGAATTGCCAGCTCCGGGCGGTGAGCAGCGCACGCGCAATCGGCATGGCGGTGAAATCGGCAATGGAAATGGCTTTCACGCGAACCGCGAGACTGGAAGGCCGCAACCGCTTGCCTTGGCAATCCGGACATTCAGTGGGCGACATGTAATCGGTGAGCCACTCGCGGTAGCCTTCGCCCGCTTCTTGAAAACTCTGATCGAGAATTTTCAGGATGCCCGGAAATCCGTTGCCACCATCGAGCAGCAGCTTCTGCATCTTCTTGGGAAGCTGCTCGAAGGGAACTGAAAGATCGAAGCGCAGCAAACGGGCGGCCTCGCGCAGCCAGTGGGTCATGTGAGCCGAGGCGGAGCCAGGTCCGAGGCCGCCTTCGAGCAACGGCTTCGAAGGATCCGCGATCACTTTGCCTGGATCGAACGTCCACCGGTTCCCCAAACCCGCGCAGGTCTCACAAGCGCCGTAGGGGCTGTTGAAGGAGAACGACCGCGGCTCAAGCTGCGGAATGCTGGTGCCGCATTCGGTGCACGCGAGCTTCTGCGAGTACAGGCGCTCTTCGCCATTGACCACGGCGATCAGCACCAGGCCGTTGGCCAGCTTGGTGGCGGTTTCGATCGACGCTTCCAGGCGCTTTTCGATCCCGGGCTTGACGAGTAAGCGGTCTACGACCACTTCGATGGTGTGATTGCGGCGTTTATCGAGCGGCGGAATATCGTCATCGAGCGAGCGCAGCACGCCGTCAATGCGCGCGCGGACGAAGCCCTGGCGCGCCAGTTTTTCCAGGTCTTTTCGATATTCGCCCTTGCGCCCGCGCACGATGGGCGCCATCACCATGATGCGGTCTTCCGGCCGCAGCGCGAGCACGTGCTGCAGAATCTGCTCGGTGGTTTGCCGTGAAATCGGATTGCCGCAGACCGGGCAGTGCGGAACGCCGATGGACGAATACAGGACGCGCAGATAATCGTAGATTTCCGTGATGGTGCCGACGGTCGAGCGCGGGCTGCGGCTGGTGGTTTTCTGCTCAATCGAAATGGCGGGACTGAGGCCTTCGATGGAATCCACATCGGGCCGCTCCATCTGGTCGAGGAACTGCCGAGCGTAAGTGGAAAGCGTCTCGACATAGCGCCGCTGGCCTTCCGCGTAGATGGTGTCGAAGGCGAGAGAGGACTTGCCCGAGCCGCTCAGGCCGGTGATAACGGTGAGGCTGTTACGCGGAATCTCGACGTCGATGTTCTTGAGATTGTGCTGGCGCGCGCCGTGCACCGTAATCTGTTTCAACATAGGGAAGCCCAAGCAGGAGAGGACAGATATTTATTGTCACCCGATTAGGGGCGGAGGTGCAATGAGCGGTGGTGCGCCAAGTCCGTGGCGCAGCGTGAGCTGCCGGTTCGGTCTTAGGGCGCAGAGTGACAGCCGTGTTGTCTCCGATGATAATCTTGGCTCCATGAGAAGAATCGCGTGCTGGCTGGTCGCTGCCGCATTGCCACTTTGCGCGCAGGACTGGGTTCCAAAGAGAATCGTGGCGATCACCGATTATGTGCCGTTGGCGCGGCAAGCACGCATCGCGGGCGAGGTAGAAATAAGATGTTTTCTTGATGCGAACGGTTCAGTCACGCGAGCTGAAGGAGTGACCGGCCATCCTTTACTGAAGGAGCAGGCGCGCCAAAACGCTTTACTGTGGAAGTTTCAGCGAAGCACAACGCGAGGCGAAAACAACAGCGTGATATTAAAGTACTCATATCGCCTGGAGGGTGAGTCACAAGATCGCGGGCGAACTGTGTTTGTGGTGGATCTTCCAAACGCAATCCAGATCGTCGCTCCCGAGCTTATGTACACCCCATAACCTGATCGGGCAATGAACTCTACCGCAGCCGTAACTTCCCAGGCCGCCGACAAACTCAGGAACGCGAACTTACGCGGACTAAGCCTGGTCATTTCTTCTTGGCCTACTCATACGGCCAGCTCGGCTTGCTGAACAAGCCGCCATCCACCCAGATCGTTTGCCCCGTAATGAAGTCGGCGGCATCGCTTGCCAGGAACACGACGGCGCGGGCGACATCCACCGGCTGGCCCACGCGGCCGAGCGGCGTGAGCTTGGCCCAGGTTGCGGCGTAATCGCCGGCTTCGAGCTGCGTGCGCTCGATTTCGACAGCACCGGGCGCCACGCAATTGACCGTAATCCGGTACTGGCCCAACTCGACCGCGGCCACCTTGGTGAACATCTCGATGCCGCCCTTGCTGGCGGTGTAATCGACCAGGTTCGGGAATGCAACTTTATTGCAGCCGGAGCCGATGTTGATGATGCGACCGCCGTTTTCGCGCATATGGCGCGCCGCGCGCTGCGTGCACAGGAAGCAGCCTTTCAGGTTGGTCCGCAGCGTGCGATCCCATTCGGCTTCGGTGAGGTCGAGGAGCGGCTTCCAAGTCTGCACGCCGGCGTTGTTCACCAGGATATCGAGCCGCGGAAATTTCTCGAGAGAGAGCGCGAACATGCGATCGACATCCGCCGCCATGCCGACGTCACCCTGAATCGCCACGGCCTCGCGTCCCATGGCGCGAATCTCACCCGACGTCGCTTCAGCGCCGGCGGAATCGGTGTTGTAATTGACAACGATGTTCGCGCCCGCACGCGCCAGTTCCAGCGCGATCCCCTTGCCCACACCCTTGCTCGCGCCGGTGACGAGAGCGGTTTTCGATTCGAGCGGCAGAGTCACGCTCGAGATTTTATCAGGCGGGAACGGGAACGGCCGAACGCTACAGATCTCCTTAGGCTTAACTACAGGCTGCCATCTCTCAGGCCGTGGCGGCCGAAAGGAACTCCACGATGACTGGATGCGGGCAGTCTTCGGTCGAAGACAACTGCGGCTGATAGAGCGTCGCGATGAAGAAGCGGTGGTCCGGCAGTTCGACGGCGCGTAATTCGCCGTTATCGCCGAACGCCGCCAGCCGGAGCCCGGCGTTTTCGAGATCCCGGTGATAAGCCGGATTCACTTCGTAGTTGCAGAAATACTCTTCTTCAATGTCGGTGGCTCGATAAATGGCGGCCAGGCGGCTGCCGGGTGCGATCCGCAGCTTGCATGCGCCGGACAGTTTCGGCGCGTCATCGCGGCGATTCGGAACCGGGCACGCCACCGGGGCGATGATGAAATTCTTCGAGCGGCTACTGTGCTCCGCCGAATCTGCGTCGGCGATTCCTGCTACGTGACGGGCATACTCTAACAGAGCATGTTGAAAACCGCCTCAAGTGGCGACGAAAGGCCGGTTACGGGTGCGCGCGAAGTGGATGCCGGCCAGCATGCCATCCATGCTGCGGTACGGGCTGCCGGGCGAGCCCCATAGACCGTCGAAATCCGCCAGGGTTTCCGCGGCGTTCGGCTCGAGAAGCGACGGCGTCGGCAGCCATGTGGTCTCAACCGTCCGCGCTAATGCTTTCGCGGCGTGCTGCAGAGCGGCATTGGTGGCGTAGTGCGAGTGAAAATCGGGATTGAAATCACCGAGCACACCGATGCGGATGGTCCGCGAGGCCATACCTCATGATTACTACGAGCGCGCGCGCCACCAAAGCAAATCGGTCGCAAGTAACGGTAAGTTGACTCGACGGGTTTGCGGATACAGTTGTTATGCGGCTGCGCGTCTCACTTCCGCGCCCGAACCGCGTGGCCGATGGTTCCGTCCCACCTGGCATCGCCCTGCGCTTTATAGTTCGCCCCGAGCTTATCCCAGTCCTCTCGCGTGATGCCGTCGAGGTCGTAGACGACTTTGCCGTCGCGTACGGTCAGCGCGCAGATCAGCTTCTGATGGCCGCGAAACCTCGCGCCGTTAACATCAACGAAGCCGAAATCGCCGTGGTCAAGGCGCAGGACGGCGACGTCTGCGGGCGCCCCTACAGACAGGTTGCCCAGCTCCTCGCGTTTGATCTCACGCGCGGGGTTCCATGTCGAGCGCCCGATCACGTCGTCGAGCGGCATCCCCATGTTCAGGAATTTGGACATGACGTTGAGCATGCTTTTCATGCCGGCGTTCATGCTGCCGATGTGCAGGTCGGTCGAGATGGAGTCGGGCACGAATCCCTGCTGGATGGCGGGCACAGCCTGGCGAAACAGAAAACTGCCGCCGCCATGGCCGACATCGAAAATCACGCCGCGTTTGCGGGCTTCAAACAGGTACGGCCGCACCGTCCCGCTGTCGTCCAGCATGGGGACGGCGCCCAGGTACATGTGGGTGGAAATGTCACCGGGCCGGAGTTTCTTGAGAACCAGATCCTGATACGGCCGCTCGGGGCGGAAGTCGCCGAAATCCACCATCACTGGAATATTGGCAAGCGTTCCGGCTTCTACCGCGCGTTCGACCGAAGTCCACTCCGGCCCATGGAAGTGCGCTGATTTGACGCCCACCACTATGCCGTGGAAGCGCCCGGCCTGCTCGGCGGTGGCTTTCGGGTCCATGTCGGCGACATCCTGCTCGATTTTCGTCTCGCCACCCATACCGCGCCCGACAATGTTCAGCAAGGCGAGCACGCGCGTTTGCGAACGGTCGATGACACGATCTTTAAAATCGGGGAAATTGCGCCACCCCGAGCTGCCGGCGTCGACGACGGTGGTGACGCCGGCGCGGAACGTGAACCCGTCGGGATACACGCTGTTGTCGCCCGAATAAGCGCCGCGCATGCCGGTGCCGGCGTAGACATGGACGTGAATATCGACCAGCCCGGGCGTGACGTAGAGGCCCGAGACATCCACCGTCTTCGCCGCCTTCGCGGGATCGATGTGACTCGCCACCTCGGCGATGCGGCCGTCTTTTAAGGCAACATCGCGCACCTCGCTGATGCGATTCTTGGCATCCACGACGTGGCCGCCCTGGAGCAGCAAATCGTATGGCGCTTGAGCCAGAGCTGCCGACGCCAGAAGAAGGAAGATCGGAAATTTCATGAACATCATTCTACAGGTGAACCGGTGGGGTGGGGCGGCCGGCCGCGAACGCGCTACTCAGGGACCGGCTCGCAAACCGTCAGGCCCATCCGGCCCACCAGCACGGCGAAACGCGGATCGGATCTCACACCGTCCCAAATAGGGGATACGTTGATGTGAGCCAGCCGCGGGTCGCGTTCTTCGAGTGCTTTCTCCAGCAGCTCGAAGGCGCGATCATGATCGAAGCCCAGGTAGGCGCGCGCCATCAGGTAGGAAGAAACGCAGCACGTGCTGGCGCAACGGTCGAGCGCGTGCCGCAGGCGGTCGGCTTCGGCTCGTGCGCCCACCACATTGTAGGCATGCGCCAGCAACGCGAGCGGAACGGGTGAGTTGGGCATCAGCTCACGGGCCTTCTCGAAGGACGCAATGGCCTCGCGGGGCATGTCCTGATGCAGATAGGAGCGGCCCGCGCTCAAATAGGCACGCACGAAACCGGGATCGATATCGAACACTTTTCCGTAGCATTCGCAGGCGCGCCCGTACTCCCGGGCCATATCGTAAAGCGTTCCCTGACAGGTCATGATGATGAGCGAAAGGGGGTCCAGATGGTGAGCCCGCTCGAGCTCCGCGATGGCTTCGTCGAGCCGCCCCTGCGGCGCGAGATAGTCGTAACCGTACCAGTGGTGGGCGGTAGCATAGCTGGGATTCAGCTCAAGGGCGCGCCGGAAATGCCGTTCCGCCTCGTGCCAGTTCCATTCATAGCGAGCGGCAACTGTCCCCAGCGACACGTGCGCCTCGGCGAGCCTGGGATCAATCTCCAGTGCGCGAGACGCCGAGGCCCTGGCTTTTTGCATGATGCTGAGAGCTGGTACTGAACCGTGCTCGCCCAGCATGATGTAACAATCCGCCATACCGGCATAGGCCGGCGCTTGGTTCGCATCGATCTGGATGGCCTGTTCGAAATAGCCCAGCGCTTTGTAGAAATCCTCCTCGGTGCGCTTGTTCCAGTAAAAGCGCCCTTTGAAGTAGAGATGATAGGCCTGTAGATTCTCGGTGTAGCGCGTGATCAACGGCCGTCCCGCTGGCCCAGTGAGCTTGATACGCAGCGCGCCGACAATCGCCGAGGAGATTTCGTCCTCGATCGCAAACACGTCCTTGATCGGGCGCTCGTAGGTTTCGGACCAAAGATAATGTCCATCCTTGGTATCCACCAGCTGGGCCGTGATGCGCAAGCGGTCGATGGTCCGCCGCACGCTGCCCTCGAGGACTGCCCGGACGCCCAACTGCTCCGCGATGCGACGGATGTCGCGCGTTTTGCCCTTCAGCTGAAAAGTCGAGCTCCAGGCCACCACACGCAAGCCTTCGACTTTGGTCAGCGCGTTGATCAGCTCTTCGGTCAAGCCATCGCTGAAATACTCGTTCTCCTGCTCGGAGCTCAGGTTCGTGAACGGAAGCACGGCAATGGCATTTTCGATGGGCTTGGCTCCCGGCGCGGAAACCGGCATGGCGTCCCGCGTCTGGATAAGCGGAGCGTAGGTCCCGGTGGGAAAGTCGATACAGAGCGGATCTTCGCGGCCGTCGGTATCGTAATATTTTTTAAGCTTTTCGCGCAGCCGCCGGGCTTCCACGCGCACGATGGGATCCAGGCGCGGATCATATTTCTCGGTCTTGTCGAACACCTCTACGCCGATGACAAATTCCTTGAGATGCTCGCCGCGGCCTTGGATGGTCTGCTCAACCGTGAAATTCAGAAAGCGAGCCAGGCGTTCAGAACGCGCAAAAGTGCTGCTGGATAGAATTTTCCTTAGCTGCGTCCGAATGGACTCAGCAGAAAGCTGACTTGGCTCCACTTGGAATGCGCTCCCCGGTCCACGTAGACATTAGATTAGCATCTTCGAATTTGGTCTCGAAGGTGTAACACTCCTAACCGTTACCGTAAGGAGAATACCGTTAGCTTACGTTTCGACACCTCCCGATCTGAGGCCATCGCCCGTCAATATAGCTTGTGGACGGGGTCATTTCTTTTCATAGATGTAACAGAGTTCTTGTCTTGTGCCTGACGTTGCGGGCGCTCGCGCAGGCGGCAGACGATTGGGGCGAATTCGCAGCCCAGGGTAGAGACGCCTACAACCGGGGCGCATACGCGGAAGCGGAAAAGCTTCACACCGCCGCGCTGGCGATTGCTGAAGAACTGGGACCGAAGGACGACCGCCTCGCCGCCAGCCTCGGCAATTTGGGCACAACTTATCGTGCACAGGGCCGCTATACAGAAGCCGAAAAGCTCTACCAGCGCGCGCTGGTCCTGCGCGAAGCCATGTTCGGAAAGGATCATCCACAAGTCGCCATCGTGGTGAACAATCTGGCCACGCTCTACCACGCCAATGGCGCATATGCGAGCGCTGAGCCGCTGTTTCGCCGTTCGCTCAAGATCTGGGAGAGATCCGCCGAGCCGGATGAGCACGTCGCCACCGCTCTCAATAACCTCGCCGGAATCTACCGGGCGCAGGCCCGTTACACCGAGGCCGAGCCACTCTACCGACGCGCTCTCGCGATTTCAGAGAAGACGCTGGGACCGGAAGATGCGGCTGTAGCGCTGGTGCTGAATAATCTGGGCGTACTCTACCAGGACCAAGGCAAGTGGGAGACGGCCCGCCAGCTTCACGAGCACGCATTGGCCATCCGCGAGCGCACGTTGGGTGCGGAGCACCCTTACGTGGCTGTGAGTCTGACGAATCTCGGCGACGTCTATCGCAATCAGTGCCGCCTCAGCGACGCCCAGCCGCTTTACGAGCGCGCGCTAGCCATACGTGAGAGGGCGCTCGGACCCAACCATCCGCAAGTGGCGGAAACACTCAACAGCCTCGCTGTGCTGTACAAGAGTGAAGAGCGCTATGCCGATGCCGAGCAGCTTTACCGCCGCGCACTGGCGATTGTCCAGAGGTTGTGGGGGCCGGCGCATCCGCGTGTGGGAGTGGAACTCAACAACCTCGGTCAGCTTGCGGCCACCCAGGGCCATTACGCGGAGGCCAAGCGGCTGTACGAACGCGCGCTCGCCATCTGGGAGAAAGCGCCGGGACCGGACCATCCGGAGCTGGCGCCCGGCATGACCAATCTGGGTTCACTGTATTATTCGCGCCGCAAATACGACCAGGCCGAGGCTGTGTACCGGAAGGCGTTGCGCATCGACGAGGCCCGCCTGGGACCGGTCCACGTTGTGATCGCGATGGATCTGAACAATATGGGAACGGTCAGCTACGCTCATCACCGGTACACCGAAGCTGAGGAGTTTTATCAGCGCTCGATCGCCATGTTCGAGCACACCGTCGGTCCTGCGAGCCCCAGTCTCGCCGAGCCCTTGCTGAATCTCGCGGCTGTGTACATGGCGCAGCGGCGTTTTGCGGACACGGCGCGGCTCTACCATCGAGCGCTGCCGCTGCGGGAGAAAGCGCTGGGCGCCGAGCATCCGAAACTGGCCGAAACCCTGGAACATTATGCAGGAGTGCTCCGTGAACTGGAAGAGTATGCGGAAGCTGAGAAGGTGGAAATCCGCGCCACCGGAATCCGCGTGCGCAAAGCGATTCGGGCGGAGCGGGCGGCTCTGCGCGTGGACGACGGAGCCGGCAGATAGGGTAGCGCTCAGTTCCCGCGTCCATCCCGCGGTTTGCGATGCTGCTCGAAGTTCCAGGCGGTGGCTACGATGTTGCGCAGCTCCGAGTAACGCGGCGTCCAGTTCAAGGTGCGGCGGAGCTTGGTGGAATCCGCCACCAGCTCCGGCGGGTCGCCCTCGCGGCGAGGTCCGATGGCGCATGGCACTTTCTTGCCTGTAGCTGCCTCCACCGCACGCACTACTTCGCGGACTGAATATCCCGAGCCTGTGCCGACATTGAAAACATCCGACCGGCCGCCCGCGAGCAGCGATTCGAGCGCCTGGATGTGTGCCTGCGCCAGGTCGTTCACGTGAATATAGTCGCGGATACAAGTGCCATCGGCGGTGGGATAATCGTCGCCAAAGATCGTAATGGGCTCGCCGGTCGTGATGGCACGGAACAGCAGCGGGATCAGGTGGGTTTCGGGGTCGTGCTCTTCGCCAAGTTGGCCGTCCGGATCGGCCCCCGACGCGTTAAAGTAACGCAGCCTGATGCTGCGCAGCCCGTGGATCTGGTCGAACCAGTGCAGCAGCTTTTCCACCATGACTTTTGATTCGCCGTACGGGTTGACGGGCGCATACGGGGAATCTTCCTTGATCGGAATTGCGGTGGGCATCCCGTAAACCGCCGCTGTGGACGAGAAAACCACGCGCCGCACGCCGGAGCGGATCATCGCTGTGAGGAGCGAGAGGGACCCGCCCACGTTGTTCTGGAAATACAGCTCTGGCACGCGCATCGATTCGCCGACTGCGATGGACGCGGCGAAGTGGATGACGGCGTCGAAGCCACGCTTGGCGAACACGCGGCAGAGGCTCTCGGTGTCGGCGACGTCCACGGTCCGCAACCGCTCGGGATCGACATTGCGGCGATACCCGCGCGAGAGGTTGTCGACCACGGTTACGTCGTAGCCCTTGGCGACCAGTAGCTTCACCGTGTGGGAGCCGATGTATCCGGCGCCGCCGGTAACCAGGATGGAGTTTTGAGGGGCCACACTCGATTGTAAAGGTAAGGCGGCCACGGATGCGGGTCGCTCACACTGCAAGTCTGTTCAACGCCGAGACGCCGAGGCGCGCCGAATAATTCGATTATCCAGCGTTCGGTTGGCGTCAGCGATCGAAGGTCCGGGAGTTTGGGCGCAACCCCTTTGCTTGCCTTCCTCAGCGCCTCGGCGTTGAAACATTAACCGGCAATTGGACAGTGGCGGGTCGCTGTCCTACCATGCGAATAGAGGTTCCTCACGTGTCAGCCATCCAGGAAGCGCCCGTCGTCACTTTTCAACGCGAAGTCGACATTGCGGTGGTCACGCTCAACCGGCCGCACCGGCGCAACGCGCTTTCGCTCGACCTGATGACGGAGCTGATCCGCACGCTCGACGAGATCGGAGCAAATCGCGAGATTCGCGCGGTGATTCTCGCGGCCGCGGGGAATGTGTTTTGCTCCGGCCACGACCTTTCCGAAATGACGGGCCGCGACATCAACGAATACCGGCGCATCTTCGACGTCTGCACGCAATTGATGGAAAAGCTGCAATCCATTCCGCAGCCGGTGATTGCGGAAGTACAGGGCATCGCCACGGCGGCCGGTTGCCAGTTGGTGGCATCATGCGATCTGGTGGTGGCGTCGGATCGGGCGTCCTTCGCCACGCCCGGTGTGAAGATTGGCCTGTTCTGCACCACGCCGATGGTAGCGTTGACGCGCGTCATCGGCCGCAAGCGGGCATTCGAAATGCTCGTCACTGGCGAAGCGATGGACGCGAAGACCGCGGCCGAATGGGGGCTGGTCAACCGTGTTGTGACGGCAGCGGAACTCGCGGCAGAAACGCGCAAGCTGGCGGCGCGCATCGCGGAGGCCAGTTCGCTCGTGATGGCTCTCGG
>Ga0310810_10001007_pt1 | contig 28613 bp, 25 predicted proteins | sample NCmetagenome_FD_207641 | JGI IMG/M metagenome (GOLD analysis project Ga0310810, IMG submission 207641) | Soil microbial communities from experimental microcosm in Duke University, North Carolina, United States - NC | ecosystem: Engineered > Artificial ecosystem > Soil microcosm > Unclassified ... | reverse complement strand
AATCGTTGAGCATTTAACAGGACAAGCGCTCCAGTAATTATGAGACTCCAACTCAATGCCAGAGCGATCACTGTAAACCAGAAAGTGTTCAGCCGATCAAGCCAGAACAAGTTCTGTAATAATTGGACAAGAGAAGATTTCTGGCGCAGCGCCGAAAACGGCAGAACCCACATGAACACTGCGATGAGGAAAGGGACCCTGAGAAGATAGAGATAGGTTGCGATCCGAACGACTTTGTCGAATCTAGTTTCGGCCGGAGGCTCTGGAACGCCGGTGCTTTCTGCCATAGCGCACTCGCTGATTGGACTTATGATGGTACATGATTTCAGGTTCAGATTGATCTGGAGCAATCAATTGCAGTGTCTGACTGGAAGAAATAGCGCTATCGACTCACGAGAGTCAAGCATGAATTCGGTTGGATGCTGAAAACAACGCCTAAAAGATAGTGAGTAAATCTTGATAAGCTAAATCAGGGCGGTACGTTGGCGCAAAAAGAGCGAACCGTCAATCCTAGCTATGGAAACTTCCTACGCCGGAATTGACGTGGCTTTCGCCAAAGGAAACGGCTCCCCATTGTAATTTGTATGTAGGAAGGGCATCGCTTAATTCCCAAGCCTTTACGGCGCTTCTCAACAAATTGCCACTCGCAACTATTCCTGCGCCATCATGTCGAACGCAGGCGGGTGGCGCCATTCTTTAAGGCGGCGATTTTCCACCAGCGACCGCAGCTCCCGCTCCCAGATCTTACGTAGCAGCAGGACGGCGATGTCGCTGCTGCGCAGCCGGTCCCGGGAATGATCGGGAGTCGCGCCCTGGCCGACCTGCGCGACGTAATCCTCAACTTGAATCAGTTTATAGACGTCGGGCACCGTGACGTCGGGAATGCGCAGGTGTCCGGCGAGCACCGCTCGTCCCAGCTCCTGCGGCGAGGGACCCTCATCCCTGTGCATTGCCCGTTTGAGCTGCCAAAATCTTTCCGCCCGGTCGCCGGTCAAAGGAATATAGGTCACCACAAACGAAGTGAAATTTTGATCATCGATCGGCACCTGCCAGACAAGCCGCGGCATCACCGCGCCGCCCGAAGGAGAGTCGTCGAGAAGAATGCCGTCATGCCGCAGGTTGGTGATCAACTGCACGATATTCGGCATGAAGAAATGACGAACGACTTTTCTCCCCTCCGAAGACGTCGAAGTATATTTGATTCCATACTCGGTTTCTTCCGGATGGATTTTGACTATCGGCGTTTGTATACCGACGCGCTTGCGCGCCTCCCGGTGCGTAAATGGAATGTGGAGAGGGTCGCCGGCGTTGTCGAGCTGGGAAAAATAATTGCACGGCCAGACTCCCTTGGTCAGAGCATCGAGGATTCCCGGGCCCTCGCATTCCGGATAGCGCGGCATGGCTGGAGGTTGCCCGTCGCCGAGGTAAACGAAAACCAATCCCAAATATTCCTGAACTGGATAGCTTCGAATGCAAATATTCTCCGTGGCGGAGACCTCTTCTCCGGGTATTTCCACGCACTGTCCCGAACCGTCATATTTCCAACCGTGATAAAAGCAACGAATACAATCCTCCTCGACCCAACCGACCGAGAGCTGCGTCTGGCGATGGGCGCAGCGAAAATCGACGAGGTAAGGCGTGCCCGTCATGCCGCGGTAAAGCGTGAAGTCTTCTCCCATGATTCGGATCGGCTTGGCGTGGCCGGGTTCCAGCGCCGCGGCCACGTAAACCGGCTGCCAAAAGGTCCGCATGAACCGGCCGGCCGCCGTGCCAGGATTGGTGTGCACGAAGTCTTTGCAATCGTCACCGCTCATTTTCGTTCACCTCAATTTTTTCTTCGGGTACTCTTTAATCACGGATTTCAAAAGGGAAAAATCCGCCGCATTGGCCAACGCGACATTTTCCACTTCTTTAGGATTGTCGCTGAAGATCTCGATGGCTGCCCGGACGCTCTCGTCGCTCATCAAGCCGTCCGCGCTGAGAGTCTTCACCGCCAGCTCGTAGGTGTCCTCCGCAATTGCCGGATCTATCTTCAGCCAGCGAGAAAAAATTTCGACGGTTTCTTTTCTGTTCGAGCGGACGAATTGTAAACCTTCGTAAAGCGCCCTCAGCAGCTTTCTCACCTGCTCGGGGTTGTCTTTGATCTTTTTGACGGTCGTACCCAAACCCGTCAAAGGAACATCGACGTAGTCGCTCGCCTGGAGCAGCAGCTTGAAACCTTCCTTGCGCATGACGATGCTTAGGGGCGGGTTGATCATCGTGGCGTCAATCTGCTTTGCTCGGAGTTGTTGAGCTCGATTGGGATCGCCGCCCACGGCGATGAAGAGCACGTCCTTGTCAGGATCCATGCCAACTTCCCGAAGGACTTTGACCGTGATCTTGTAGCCGAGGGAGCCAATCGATGGAATCCCTACCAGCTTGCCTTTCAGATCTTTCACGGATTGGATCCCCGGTTGTACAACGAAAGAAAACATCTGCTTCGAGGCAGTAGAGAAAATCGCTCTCGTTCCGAGTCCTCTCACGCCCCAGAGCATCGTGACTTGGTAGTGAGTCCCGTAGTCGAGATTGCCAGAGACCAAAGCAGATATGGCTACGTTTGCGCCCGGTATCCGAACGTGTTGGACATTTAATCCATGCTTTTTGTAAAAGCCCTTTTCCTCAGCGACGCGAAACGGCAGAAAGCTGAAGTTTTCCCCCGCGATCCCGACGGTGACGTTTTCCTGGGCTGAAGTGTTCGACGCACAAAGATCGAGCACAATCAGGAAAAGGCCAGCCGCGAAGATGCGTGGCAGGTTGCTGTAACCAAGAGCTGCACCGCGCTTCAGGAGCACGCAAAGACTTTGCATGAAATGACCGCATCGCCTCGGACCATGCCGAGGCGCCGTTAGGGTTTACAGTGTTCTTCGAGAACTTGAACGTTCAACTTGCCCAGGTCGTTTCTTTTGAGATCAGCGACAAAACGGATTCTTTTGGGCGCTTTATAATCCGCCAGATATTCCTTGGCAAATTTGATAAGGCCCGTTTCGTCGATGGCGTGCTCGCGGCGCAGAACGACATACGCTTGAATCGATTCGCCCCACTCGGGATCCATAACCCCGACAACCGCGGCATCCGTGACCTCGGGATGAAACAGCAACACCTCTTCGACTTCTTTCGGCGCGACGTTGATGCTGCCGGTTTTGATAATGTCCTTCATCCTCCCGACAACGTATAAGTAGCCATCGTCGTCGAAGCGGCCGACGTCGCCGGTATAATACCATCCGTCGATGAAGCGCTTTTTCTGCTCCTCCGGATTCTTGTAGTAGCCCTGGCAAACGTTCGGTCCGCGCACGCGGATCTCGCCATCCTGCCCGGCTGGGAGAGGATCGTGACGCTCATTGACCACGTCGACTTCCGCGGCCCAAATCGCCCGTCCGGAAGAGCCGATCTTGAGCAGTTGCTCTTCCGGCCGCAAGAAAGTCGCCTGGCCGGCATCGGTAGAAGCATAACCTTGATAAACATTGGGCGTCACGCGGTCGATCAGCGCTTCCACCATTTTGCGCGTGAACGGCAAGCCGGCTTTGCGCAACGCGCGGAGGGACGAAGTATCGTAGCTTTCGAGATCGGGGAATTGGAGCAACCGATGGCACATGGTCGAAGCCAGTCCTAACGAGCTGATCTTTTCCCGCTGGATCAAATCCAAAGTCTCCCGCGGTTCGAATTTATTGCGCAGATAGACAGTGCCGCCGAAGAAGATATGCGCCAAAACCGTGCTGCGCCCGGAGTTGTAATAGATGGGCACCACCGACAGCTCCTTGCTGTACTCGCTGCAGCCTCTGCCTATGGCCGAATTCATGCACTGCACGGCATAGGTTCGATGATTGACCATGCAGCCCTTCGGTGTACCCGTGGTGCCCGCGGTGAGCATGATCATGAACAGATCTTCGTCCCGCGTCCGGGAGTGAAACTCCGTGCTCGGCTGGCCGTCGATCAGAGGTGACGAAGCATCGGTGAACGCAAAGCCGCCGAACTTCATCGCTTGCAGAATCTCCGGCGTCACCGATGCAAACGCGCCGTCGTAGAGCAGCAGTTCGCAATCGAACGCCTGCACGGCGCGCAGCACCTCTCGTGCCTTCCACTTGAGATCGAGAACCACAGCGGCGGCGCCGGCGCGCGCGACGGCATAGAGCGCGATTAAATGGGTGATCGAGTTGCCGAAGAGAACCGCGACGTGATGTCCTTTTTCGATCCCCAACTCCCGCAGGCCATGAGTGACTTGGTTAACTTTCCGATCGAGCTCCAGGTAGGTGACCTGATCGTTCGGGTCGTTGACCGCGATCTTGTTCGGGAAGCGCTTGGTATTGACCGCGAGGCTTCTTGGTATCGAAAGAAAGCCTCGATCCACCGGCCAATCTTCTAAAACGTGCACCACAGTGCTTTACTCTTTCTTGGTATCGAGTCTGCCCTAGCGCACGCTGCCGGCGCCATCAAACCCCTGATGAAATTTCTACTTGAGACTTTTCACCACGGAAAAGTCGAAAGCTTTTTGCAACATAGCGTCATCGGCGCGGCCGAATTCGAATTCCAGCACTTTTCTCTGAAAATCTTCCGAGACAAAACCGGAATCAGTCAACGAATCCACCGAGCCATCGTAGATCTTCTGCGCCATGTCACGGTCCACCTTCATATACTTCGAGATGATCGGTAGGGTGCCGGCACGGTTGGTGCGGAAGTAGTGAAGGCCGCGCCAAGTAGCGCGGATAAAACCCCGCGCGACTTCGGGGCGGCCCTTTAGAAATTTTTCACTCATAGAAATCCCGCCTTGAAGTGCGCCAACTTCGTCGCTGAATTCGGCGAGATCATGAAAACCGGCTTCCTTGGCAAGCAGATTATAGGGCGGATTGAGCACCGCGGCGTCGACGGAGCCGCGCACCAGCGCCTGAAACAAGGTCGTCGATTCGCCGATATAAACCACCGTGAGATCTTTCAGGGGATTGAGACCTTGTTTTTCGAGCACGCGCTTAAGCAAAACATCGTTGGACGCGCCCGGTGTGGTGCTCGCGATGATTTTGGTCTTGAGCTCGGCAATCCGGTTAATGGTTTTTTTCGCCAGCAGGCGGTAGAGCGGGCGATCGTTGAAGACCATGACGATTTTTACCGGTGCGCCTTTGGAAATCGCGCCGCGCAAGGTGAGTCCGAGAATTTGAGTCACATCGGCGCTGCCGGCGAGCATGGCCTGCACGCCCGCGCCGGTTTTCATGCGCAAGGTTTCGACCGTGATGCCTTGCTCTTTGTAGAATCCCTGATTTTCAGCGATCTGAAACGGCAACGAATTCGGCGAATATCCGGGAATGTGGAGCTTGACGACCGACTTGCCGTCCTGAGCTTCCGCCTTCACCGATATTAGAACGCACAGCAACAGTGCCATGCATGTCGCAAACCGAACGAGACTGTTTCTAACAAACTTTCTATTCACAATTGTTCTCCGGTAAAAATCGTCTTCTCTCGGTTGCGACCGAGTCTCTATTATCAAACCGCGCCCCTGGCCGAACACGATTTCCGCAGTTTCACGATGTTGGGGAACTACCGCAGGCGCATCGAATCTATTATGAACGAAAGTGCGAAAACAAATATAATTTTTTTATCTATTTTATAGGCAAATATCTATGCAGCCGGCTCCCGGGCGCCGAATAGCCGCGTGCGTGGGAACGACTCGCAGTTAAACAAGCGTCGCGAACCAGGCCGGAATTGTCCCCTTACTTGTAACGGGATCGCGCTCGCGCCGGAGAGAACCGATCGGTAACCTGTTGGCGGAGAATCTCCAGAAAAGCCTGCGAAGACTTGGAAAGCTTCTTGTCCCTTCGAAAGATGATCTTCACCGGATATCTGACCCCGAGTTCCGGGACTTTCTTGGTTTTCACCAGGCCGGCGCGCACCTCGGTATCGATAATCGATTGTGGGATAAGCGCCACACCGTAACCCGCGACAATCGCGGCTTTGATGGCTTCCCGGGAACCCACTGTCACCGGCTTTTTGATAGTCATGTTTCGTTGTTTGATGACTCGTTCGATGAAGGTTGGACGAACACCAGGTGCTTGCAACAAGAACGGCTGCTCGAGAATTTCGCTTAGAGTCAAGTGGCGTTTTTTGAGCAGGGGCGAGCCCCGTGCCAGCACCAAGACAATTTCATCGTCGTACCACGGTTCCTTTTTTAGCAGCACGGACTTGGGATCGCCTTCGATGACACCTAGGTCGACTTCGTTGTCGAGCACCCATTGCTCGACTTCATTGCTGCGCCCGGTTTTGATCGATATTTCGGTTTCGGGATATTGTTTTTTAAATTGCGCCACCGCGAGCGGCACCCGCGTGGCGCTAGGAACGCGGCTGCACCCGGCCGCCAGCTTTCCTCGGCGAATGCCTCTGATGTCGCGAATCTCATTCTGCAGGGTCGCGACGATTTCCGCGATTTTTTTTGCATGTTCCAACATCGCTTCGCCCTCGGGCGTGAGATAAACACGCCGACCGAGGCGTTCGAACAGTTCGACGTCGAGGGAATCTTCCAGATTCTTGATTTGAATGGATACCGATGGCTGGCTGATGTGCAATTTATCGGCGGCTTTGGAGAAGCTCCGCTCGCGTGCGATACAAAGAAAGATTTCGAGCTGATGGAAATTGATTTCCATTGATAATCGTCTATTGTTCCGATCAAAATATTATATTTGTGTTGGTAAACCAATTCCCATATGAATGCCTGCGGTCGTTCTTCGAGTACAGTTATGCCGATACTTCTCTTATGGGTGGGATGGTTTTGGGCTCTGATAGCCGTGGCGCCCCTGATGGCGCAGGAAAAAAAGCTCGAGCCGCTGATCGTCTCCTACAGCTCTTTCACCGGCAATCGCGCCCCGTTGTGGATTGCCAAGGAGCTCGGCCTTTACGAAAAGTATGGGCTCGACGTGAAACTTGTAAGCATTGCTGCGGGTAGCGTTTCACTGACCGCGCTCCTTGCCGGCAACGTCCATCTCACCACCGACTCCGCTTCGGGCGTGGTTGGCGCGGTTGCTCGCGGTGCGCCGGTGGTCACCGTTTCCACGAACGGTGCTCTTCCCTACCAGCTCATTGCCGTGCCATCGATCAAGACGCCCGCCGAGCTCAAGGGCAAAATCGTCGGCAGCAGCCGCATTGGCGCCGGCACGGATTTTCTACTGCGGCGCATTCTCGCCAAGATCGGGCTGGTTCTCGGCAAAGACGTTTCACTCATCCCCACTGGCGTCAGCGAATCGGACAAGCGCATTCAGCTCATGCTGCAAGGCAAGATCGACGCGACCATCGGCGAGTCAGATAAGATTTTTCAATTCACGGAGCTGGGCGGTCAAAAAATCTCCGTGCTCGGTGAGCCCAAGGACTTCGGCGTTCCCGCTCCCGGTAGCGAGCTCAATACTACCCGGCAAAATCTGAAGGAACTCCGCCCTCGCCTCAAGTCATTTTTTATGGCCTACAGCGAAGCAATCGCAGCGGGCAGAAAAAATCGCGAGATCGCCTACCAGACCTTCCGCAAATACATGCGCATCGACAATCCGAAACTTCTGGATTTTACCTACCGGGTTCAGTTCCTGGAAGCGATTCCGACCAAGCCGTATCCGCGCGAGGACGCGATCCAGACGAGCATCGAGGACCTGCGCGAGTCCACACCGAAGCTCGAAGGCATGAAAGCGGCGGATTTCTTCGATCCTTCGCTGATCAAAGAATTGGACAGCGAGGGTTTTTTTGCCAAAATCGCGAAGTAAATTTCCGCGCAGCTTTTAAGGAATGAAAATGCTGAAACGACTCTGGGCCGCTGGGATCATCTTGTCGCTCTTTTTTCACTCGCCCGCCGCGCAGTCGGCGGAGGCAACCCAAAAGCTCGTGATTGGCTATGCCGCGCCCGTGGCCTCCTTGGGAATCATCGACGTGATCAAAAAAGCCGGCCTGTTTCGCAAGCAGAATCTCGACGTCGAGCTGGTATTCATTCAGGGAAGCGGCGTGCTCACGGCGGCGATGGTTTCCGGGCAGGTGCCGCTGACGTTTCTCGCCGGCGCCGCGGTGGTTTCATCGGCGATCGCGGGGGCGGATACCGTGTTGACCGCCTGCGCCATCAACACGCTTTTCTGGCGAGTTTTCTCGACGCCCAATATCAAGACAATCGCCGATTTGAAAAATCGCAAAATTGGCGTAACCCGCCTGGGAACCTTAGAAGACGGCATACTACGCTACCTGCTTAAAGAGCGCGGCTTGAACCCGGATCGGGATGTGACTTTCGTTCCCATCGGCGCCGCGCCGCAGCGCGTGATCGCGCTTAGCCGCGGCATGATCGATGCGTCGTCGTTCATCGCGCCGCAGGATATCCAGGCGCAGAAGCTTGGCATGCACGAGTTGATGGATATGTCTAAGCTCGGCCTTTATAACCCGGCGAGCTGCTTTGCGACGACCAAAACTTATGTTCGTACTAATCGCGACACCGTCGCGCGCGTCATGAAAGCTTTCGCCGAAGGCATCAAGTTCTACCGCGACAACCGGGAATTCGCCCTGAAAGTCACCGCCGATTTCGCCAAGAACAACGACCCCGAAGTTCTGAATGCCTCTTATGAATCGGTGATCCGCTTCCAGGATCGGATTCCCTACGTCAACCCCAAAGGCATCGACTTTGCGCTGAAAGTCATCGAGGAACGCGATCCGCGCGCTAAGAGTTTCGATCCGAGCTCGGTGGTCGATTCGACCTTTATTCAGGAGCTCGACAAAAGCGGTTTCATCGAAGCGCTGTGGAGAAAATAGTTCCATGAACATGGCCGACCCGCTGGCCCGCAACGCCCAGCGCTTTCCCGATAAACTCGCCGTGGTCGACCCGCGGCGCGCGCTTACGCACCGCGAGCTTCATCTGCGCAGCAATCGCCTGGCAAATTATCTGCACCGGCACGGCGTCGCCAAAGGCGACCGGGTCGCGCTCTCCTGCGGCAACCGTGTGGAGCACATCGAAGCGATCTTCGCGCTGGCCAAGATCGGCGCAGTCTCCGTGCCCTTCGATTACAACTGGAGCGCGCAGGAGTGCGCCGCGATGATACAGTTCTTCGAACCTGCTGCCATTTTGGTCGAAGAGCGGAGCGAGACGCGCGAGGTTTGGAGTATTGCGCTGGAGCGCCTGGCAAAAAATCGCGTGATCGCCATCGATGCGACGGCCGCCAAAGCGACGCCCTACGAAGATGCGCTCACGGCTTCGAAGGACGAAGATCCCGACGTCGTCATAAACGGCAAAGATCCGTTCATCGTGATGATCACTTCAGGAACCACCGGTTTCCCCAAGGGTTGTGTAATCGATCACGAGACCTACGCGCTGCGCTCGCTCAACAATGCGATCAGTAAGGGCCTCGGCGATCGGGAGCGCGGCCTTCTCAGCCTGCCGCTTCATTTCAACGCCGGGCGCGGCTCGGCCATGAGTCTGGTTTATCTTGGCAGCACGCTTTTCTTGCTCGACAAATTCAACGACGATGCCTTCGTCGAAATTCTCGAGCGCGAGCGCATCACTTACACGGTCCTGGTGCCGGCGCTCTGTCAGCGGCTGGTGCGCCATCCGAGGATCGAGCGCGTGGATAAAACCGCGCTCAACTACGTCGGCATTACCGGCGGGCACCTGACGCCGCAGCTGGCGCAGGAGGTCATGACCAAACTCTCGCCGCGGATTTACGAAGCCTACGCCTCCACCGATTGCGGCCAGATCACGATTCTGGCGCCCGAAGACCGCGCCGCGCGCGGCGATACGGTGGGTCGCACCATTTGGGCGGTGTTGATCAAAATCCTCGACGACGATTGCCGCGAAGTTCCGGCCGGCGAACTGGGTGAAATCTGTCTGCGTAGCCCGATGGCGATTCAAGGCTACTATCGCAACCCTGAAGCCACGGAAGAATTTTTCCGCGGCGACTGGTGTCACACCGGCGACATCGGCTTTCTCGACAATGAAGGTTATCTGCACGTCACCGGCCGTAAGAAGAACATGATCAAGAGCGGCGGCATTAGCATTTTTCCCGAAGAGATCGAGGAAGTATTGTCTGCGTGCCCCGGTGTCGCCGAGGTGGCGGTAATTTCGTCGCAGCATCGCGAGTGGGGCGAGTCGGTTAAAGCTTTGGTCGTGGTCAAAGCCGGTGCTGATATTCAGCCGGATGGAATTATTCAATTCTGTAAAGAACGTCTGGCAAGCTACAAAGCACCCAAGTCGGTGGAAGTGGTGTCGAGTCTGCCGCGCACCGCGCTGGGAAAGATCGACCGCGGAAAATTGGCGGGCCAGCAGTAAACTCTAGAAAGGCGATTTATGCCCGGAGCCATCGATATCGTAATCAATCTGCACACGCCCGAAGTGCTGCCGCTCAAACCCCAGTGGCGGCGCGAGTTCTTTGAGGGCAAAATCGGCGCCGACGAGGAGATCCTCAACGGCCTGCCCATCGAGAAATATATCGAACGTATGGATGCGGCGGGCATCCAGCTCGCATTCATCACAGCGAGCAAATCCGGCAGCAAAGGCCATCCGTCCAATTGGCAGCTTCCTTACGAAATGGTTGCCGACGTGATCAAAAAATTCCCCAAGCGTTTTCGCGGCCTGGCTGGCATCGATCCCACCGAAGGCATGGCCGGCGTGCGCCGGCTCGAATACGCCGTGCGTGAACTCGGTTTCATCGGCGCGCATCTCTATCCGCACTGGTTCGAGCTCGCGCCGGATCATCGAAAGTACTATCCGTTCTACGCCAAGTGCGTCGAGTTGAACGTACCGATCCAGATGCAGGTGGGCCACTGCTTGCTTTACTCGCGGGAACGGCCACTGCCGAGTGTGGGCCGGCCGATCACGCTCGACACCATCGCCTGTGATTTTCCCGAGCTGAAGCTGATCGGCATTCACACCGGTTGGCCCTGGGTTGAGGAAATGATTTCGGTGGCCTGGAAACATCCCAACGTCTACATCGGCACCGACGCCTACGCGCCGAAATACTGGAAGCCCGAGCTGATCCACTTCATCGATAGCTGGGGCACGAACAAAGTACTCTTCGGCACCGACTTTCCGGTGATCGAATTTCGCCGCGCCACCACCGAAGTCAAAGAGTTGAACCTGAAATCGGCGTCGCGAGAAAATTTACTATGGAAGAACGCCGCGCGGGTTTACGATTTGCAACCCGAGGACGGCTTCGACTGGAGAGCAGCATGAAACTTATCCTGGTCATCTGCGCATTGCTCTGGACTGGGGCGGTTGGCGATCTGCACGCCCAGGAGCGGATTCGTATCGGCATTTCCACGGCGTCCCTCGGATTCTTGCCGACTATCGTCTCTGAGCGAAAGGGGCTTTACACTAAATACGGACTGGCCACCGAGCATGTGCAGGTCGCCTGCGCGATCGCTACCAACGCGCTTCTTTCGGACGATCTCGACTACGCCGTCTGCACCGGTCCGGGCATCTCCGGCGCGATCAAAGGCCTGCCGATCAAATTGATCATGACCACCCAGGATAAGCTGGGCTATCTCCTGCTCGTAAAACCCAACGTCCAGAAGCTCGCCGATCTGCGCGCCAAGACGATCGGTATCAGCACCTTCGGCAGCCAAGCCTATTTAACCACGGTCACCCTCTTTCGCCGCGCCGGCCTGGAGCCGGGAAAAGACGTCAACCTTCTGCCGGCGGGCGACAACGCAGCGCGCCTCCAAGCGATGGACGCTGGAAAAATCGATGCGACGATACTCTCCTCGCCCTTCGATATTTTCGGCGCCAAGAAGGGCTACAAAGTTCTGCTCTGGTCGCGCGATCACGTGCCGCTCACGCAAAACGCCGTCGTCGTGACGGACAAAAAGCTCAAGCAGTCACCGGATCAGGTCAAGCGCATGATCAAGGGAAGCATCGAAGGCCTCAAGTTTCTGCGCGAGCATCAGGAAGAATCCGTCGCCATCGCCGCCAAATGGCTACGAATGGACCTCGCTATCGCCCACGCCGCCTTTGAAAACTATCTTCCTTGCTACAGCGCCGACGGCGGGTTGTCCGATCAGGCGCTGCGTGATCTGATCCAGTACGAGCTCGACCGCGGCCCGGTCAAAAAGGAAATTCCTTTGACCCAAGTCGCAAGCCGCGACCTGCTGCTGCAAGCGCAGAAGGAATTGAACGTCCGGTAGTCATGCCCACTAACAGCCAAAGTAAAATGGCCGCGCCTCTCGCCGGCATTCGAGTGCTGGATTTCACCCACGTGCTCGCCGGGCCGTTTTGCACGCGCCTTCTTGCTGATTTGGGCGCTGATGTGGCGCGAGTCGAAAGCAGCAAGCATCCCGATCATCCGTGGCAGTCGACTTTCGTGAGCGAAGACGGTCGGCATGCTTCATATCTGAATACCAACCGCAGTAAGCGCTCTATCGCGATCGATTTGAAAAATTCGGCGGGACAAGAAGTCGCGGCGCGATTGGCGGCAGCGGCCGATATTGTGATCGAGAATTTTAGCGCGGGCGTCATGGATCGACTCAACCTCGGCTTCGACAAACTAAGCGAGGCGAATCCGCGGCTGATCTATGTCAGCATGTCGGGCTACGGCCATGACGGTCCGCGTCGCGACTGGACCAGCATGAACATGAACTTGCAGGGCTACAGCGGGTTGATGACCGTCAGCGGCGCGGAGGGCGATCCGCCTACGGCGATATCGAATTCCTGGAACGACTATGTCGGCGGACTCCACGCCTGCTTTGCTATTCTTCAGGCGATCGACGAGCGACGTGAAAGCGCGAAAGGCCGGCGCATCGATCTCAGCCAATTCGAGTGCAGCGCTTCGATGATCGGCTCGCTGCTCTTGAGCAGCGCGGTCAATGGCCAGGTTCCGCTGCGCCGCGGTAACCGTTCCGATCGCGCTGCGCCGCAGGGAGTTTATCTTTGCGCTGGCCACGACGGCTGGTGTGCACTGACCGTCGAGACGAGCGATCAATGGCGTACGCTGGCGAAACTCATCGACCGGGTAAACTGGATCGACGATCGTCGTTTCGAAAATCTTACAGACCGACTCGAGCATCACGATGAGATCGATGAAGCGATTTCGGCGTGGACGGTTCGGCATTCGAGCGCAGAGGCAGAAAGACAGTTGAAAGCGGCGGGTATCGGCGCCGCGCAAGTGCGCCGCATCGATCAAGTCCTGGACGGCCCTGACGGCGCGACGATTTTTCGGCGAATGTCCGAGCGTAGGGTCGGATTCATGCGCACCACTGCCCTGCCGTTCTCCTTGTCGTTCGTCGATCTCCCCCGACCGCGGAGCGCTCCCAGCTTGGGCGAGCACAGCGCTGAAATTCTGCGTGAGTGGATCGATTGCGCCGAGAGTGAAATCCGCAGCTTGGAACAAGGTGAGGCTTTACGATGAGGGATGCGATCCTCACGCCCGAGCTCTGCGCCTGGATCGGCCGCACCACTCCGGTGCGGTCTTTGGAAATCATCAGTGCCGCCGATGTGCGCCGTTACATCGACGCCACGGGCGATGCCAACCCCTTGTGGTTCGACGATGATTACGCGCGCAGCGCGGGTTATCAAAGCCGCATTCTGCCACCGACCCTCGTCGGTTGGGTGCCCTTCAGCTTCAAGGAAGGCACCGAGCGAGCACAAAACGATCCCACCGATCTGCGCCGCCAACTGCCGCTGCCGAGCGAATACACCAACGTGCGCAACGCCGGCTCGGAGACCGAATGGCTTCAGCCGGTCTATTTAGGCGAGCCGCTTTTCACGCGTAGCACGATCGTCGACATCGTCGCGCGCGAAGGCAAAGCCGGTTTGGGAATATACATCAGCCAAGAAGAACAAGTACTGAACGCCCGTCAGGAATTAGTTCTCTGTCGCCGGCACACTCTCGCGGTGTTTCCCGATAAAAAATTTAGCGCTACTTCGAAGGATGCCAGCTGATGCTGCGCGTTCTCGATCTCACGACCTTGAGCGGCGCCTACGCCGCCCGGCTCTTGGCCGAAGCAGGCCATGAAGTGATCCGCATCGAACCGCAACAAGGTGATGAGGTCCGCCGCCTGCCACCGTTCCTGCGGAAGCGGGAGGATTTGGAACACGGCGCCTTTCACCAATTCTTGAACGCGGGAAAGAAAAGCGTTGCTCTCCACTTCGAAACACAGGAAGGGCGACACGCATTGAATCAGCTGCTCGCCACAGCCGATATCTTGATAGCCAACGCGCCGCTGCCGCTCGACGAAGGCGATTGCTTGGCGGTGAATCCGAAGCTCGTTGTAACCAAGATCGTCGACGACGAGCCGGAGATATGCGCGGTGGCTCGCTCTGGTTTGATGTCGCTCACAGGCCATCCTGATTGCGCCCCGGTGATTCTCGGCGGCCATATCCCGCTGATGGCGGTGGCGACCTACGTCGCCGTGGCGACGGCGGCAGCTTTGCTGGCATGCAACGCCGCGGGCCGTGGGGTTGTGGCAACCGTCTCTGTACGCAAAAGCTTGGAATCCTTCGTCGAGCAAGCGATGGTCGAATACAGTTTTTCCGGAACGATCACTGAGCGGCGCGGCAGCAAAGGCGCGATCACGGCGATCTCCGGCGCGCTGCCATGCAAGGACGGGCATTGGGTGATCAGCCAGATTCATCGGCCCGGCCGCTGGGCCAAATTTATCGATTGGGTGCAGGATCCCGAGTTGAGCGCTGATCCATCGCTTGCCGAAGAAGAAAATCAGCACAAGCATCGCGATTTTATCATGGACCGTCTCGATCGATGGGCCACGCGCTTTACCAAGACGGAATTGGTCGAGCAGGCGCAGCAGTTGCATTTCCCGGCGTCGCCGGTCTCCACTACGCTCGATCTCGTTGACGATCCGCAACTCCGCGCACGCGGCTTCTTGAGCGAAATCGAACATCCGGAATTGGGTGGGATCACTTTTCCGCAGGGTGCGCTCGCCAGCGCGCTCGGCCGGCGCGTGAATGCCGCACCGAAGCTCGGCGAACATAACGCAGAAATTTTGAATGGATTGCCGAGCCGCGCGGCGACAAAATAAGCATCGTTATGAATCAAGCAATCTATTTCGACGATGTTTCCGTCGGCGACACGATTCCCGAGTGCGAGTATGGGCCGCTGACAATCGTCGATACGGTGCGCTGGGCCGGCTTGCAGGAAAACTGGCAGCATCTGCACTACGACCGCGACCACGTGCGCCAGCACAATGGCCTCAAGACTTTCATCGCCAGCGGCGCCTATCGCCAGGCGCTGCTCATGCGCATGCTCACCGATTGGATCGGGCCCTGCGGCTGGCTCAGAAAGATCAGCGTGCGCCATACCTATTCGACCTTCGAAGGCGATAGGATGCGTTTCAGCGCCCGGATCGCGGAAAAGTCCGGTGCGGCCGCCGATTCCTGGATCGTTTGCGAGCTTGCTGGAATGAATCAGGAAAATCGCCAGATCCTGACCGGCCGCGGCACCTTGATTCTTCCTTGCCGGCGATCCAATCACGGTTAATCAGCCGCGATCGCCTCGCATTGACAAGCGCTCCGCCGACCTGTTAACAAGGGCGAGATTTAAATATTTTCCCAGCGGCTGAAGAACCATGAACAGGGAGGAAGACCATGCTCAGCGCCAGTGACTTAAAAGGAATCCTCGGAATGATGCCGGCATTTGCCATGCCCGATGCTGCCGATATTCGCGCCACCCAAACCATCGCGGTCGACAACCTCAGAGAAGGCGTTGACAAAATCATTAAGGACGGCGTCCAGAACATCGCCACCACCGGAACCTATGGTGAATGCTATAGTTTGCTTTTCGATGAATTCAAAACTCTTGCGGTCGCCACTGTGGAGACGGTGAAAAAACGTGTGCCGCTTTTTATTGGCGTCACGAGCCCCAATCCGCGTGAAGTGATACAGAAGATGAACTTTGTCAAGGACCTCGGCGCCGACGGCGTTTTACTGGGAGTTCCGTATTACGAGCCGCTGCACGTGCAGGACGCGATCAAGTTCTATCATGACATCGCCGATCTCTACCCGAACCTGAACATCGTGGTTTACCACAATCCGGATAATCACAAGTTCACCATTCCCGTCGCGGCGTTTACCGAGCTGGTAAAAAAGCCCAACATCATCGGCATGAAGGACAGCCACCGCACGACCCAGGCGTTCATGAACCTGCAGAAAATCGTGCGCGGCAAAATCAGCGTGTTTGTCAACCAGACTCAGCTCTATCCGTACTACGAAATGGGCGCGGCGGGTTGTTGGTCGACCGAAGTTTGGATGGGACCGTGGCCGATCCTTCATTTGTTCGAGCAGGTGCGCAAGGGCAACACGCAAAAGGCGATTGAAGTGATCGCCGACCTCGGCGGCATCGGCGCCGGCAAACCGGTGCCTGGCTCGGGCAACAAACGGCCGCAGGAATTCGCCGACTACTGCAAGGTCGGGCCAACCCGCGTGCCATTCGTGACCTTCCCCGAGCCCAAGCTCGCCGAGGCGAAAGGCCGCGCGGCACACTGGATGAAGCTTAACGAAAAATACCGCCCGCTAGTGGAGGCGGAGCGCTCACGTCCCGCAGCGTAGGTTGGTGCTTGAAAGATCAAAAGCCCCCGGCAACTCCGGGGGCTTTTTTTTGCCGTGTGCAAACGTCTGCTGAAAAAGCTTTGCTTGCCAAAATCCGCTGCTGACCTTATCATATTGTTTGCAACGAATTTCGAACCGGGAGATACGATGGGTTTTTACGCTGAACCGTGGTTACGCGAAGCGCGAGATCGGGTTCGCACTCTGCCCCACGAAACGGCGGAAGGCGGCGGCGAGCCTGCGGACTTCAACCAGCTCGCCGAAGCCGTGGAAAAAGCGATCAAAGCCGCGTTGATCGAAAGCCACGGCAGCCTGCCCGAGGAGCACGATCACAGTCAACTGGTTTCGATCTGCCAATCCACCGGCGTCTGGGACGTGCTACCGCCGGCGCTCCGCGGTCTGGTCCAGGAAATCGAATCCTACCGATTAACCGATAGCCCTTCCTTCAAAGCCGCCGCTGTTGCCTTAGACGAAGAATCCTCCGCCAAAAAACTCCAGCGATATTTCTTTGTCGCCCGCCGTCTAATCGACTACATGGAATTCCATGTGATCGGTAACGATTCCGTCCTCAAACGTTTGAAAGTCGCGTAGGCGATCACTCCGTTGCGCGAGCTCCTCCTGCTCGCGACTACCGCGATTCTTAAAAACTCTTTTTGGAATTGGAAGTAGCGGAAGGTGCACAAGTGCGCTTTTAGCGCCTGCGAAAGTTTGGACTTAAGCAACCAGAAGCAGGACAATTACCAGGGAAAATATTCTGAGCAATCTCTTCATATGGCTCAATGAAGTAGTAGCCGAAGCTTATGCGCCGAAGAACACAAACAGCGCGGCGGCGATCACTACGGAAGCACAAAAGGCGCCGATGCCGGCGATGACCAAGCTCTGTCTGGCGTCGCGCATTGTCGGTGGAGGTACATCGGGAATGAGGATCTTCTTGCTTTTCGTTCGAAGCATCATGGAAGACTTTCTTGAGCATCTTCGATGCCACCTCGGGCAAGAAGCCGAGAGAAGAAAGAATTAGAATTTTAGACCGACTTTGGCGGGCAATTAGAAGCACAAGGGAGACGAGCGAACGAGGCGAATTGGCCTACTTCTTCGCTCGGTTATTCCGTCCGGCAGATTTGCCTTGTTCGCGAACCAGGAAGGCTCAACAAACGAGAGGAAAAAGTTGGATTGCTTCTTCGCTCACGTCGCCGAGTCGAGTGACGCGCGTAGAGGGATGGATGGTATGGCTACCGCTCGATGAATGATGGCGGTCCGGCTATTTTTTCTCTGCGCGAACGTCGATGCCCATGACCCAACCGACTAAACCTTTTTGGGTTTTAACCATGAACCAGTCGCTGCCCCCGGCCGCCTGTACCATCGGCACCAGAGTCTCGCCCTCGGAGAGTTGCGCTAACTTCTCCGCTTCCCCATCCTGCCGCGGGTAAAGCCCGGTGCTCTTCGCGACGATCAGCCGCACGGGCAAACCATGCCCGCCGGTTTCGCCTATGCCGCCGCTCGAAACGCTTCCCTGCCCCGCGCCTCCCCCAGATTTGCCACCACCGGTGATCCCTGGTCCGTGAGGAATGCTGCCCACCGCGCGGCCGTATTCGCCAAAGCCCTGGGCCGAAACAACGGCGGGAAGGACCAGCAGCGCCGCGAGCATCCCGCCAAGTAGAATTGTTTGTCTCATATCTGCTCTCCCGCTCAGTTTTTTACTACTCCGAACGTAAAGAATGATACAATGCTCTTCGGGAAAAGCCTATGGTTTTCATCGAGACCCCTTACCGTTTTCCGCTGAACGTCGTGTATTGATTTCCGTTGCCACATTCAAAGGCGTTCAAACGGAATTTTGTCTGCTCCAATTCCTATGACGATATTATTTGGTAAACTTGCCGCCCATCATTGGCAATCGGCTCGTATTGGGGTTTGTCAATCGAGCGTGTCGGATCTTGTTCGTGGGCTCATTTGAAACCTGCAGCTAGGTTATAATGCCCAGCTCGAACACTTCCAAAGTGACGATCTTGATGCCGGTTTACAACGATTGGCGCGCGCTATCGTTGCTCCTGCCGATTCTCGACCGCGAGCTCAAAGGGGACAAACTAAAGGCCGACATCATTCTGGTGGACGACGGATCTACTGTGGCCGCGCCGGAAGATCTGGCTTCGACGCGATTCGAAGCGATCGATATGATCGAGGTCCTTTCACTCCGTCGGAACCTCGGCCACCAGCGCGCAATCGCCGTTGGGCTCTCCTACATCGAAGCGAATCAGCCACCGCGAGCGGTCGTGGTGATGGATTCGGATGGCGAAGACAATCCCAAGGACATTCCCCGGCTGGCGCGCGCGTGCGCCGCGGAGCGCGGCGAAAAAATCGTCTTCGCGACGCGCATCAAACGCTCCGAAGGTTGGCTCTTTACTTTTTTTTATCATCTCTACCGCGCGCTTCATTTCTTGTTGACCGGCGTTCGGGTGCGAGTGGGCAATTTCAGCATCATCCCGCCCGGTTCTCTGAAAAGGTTGGTCGCCGTGTCGGAGCTATGGAATCATTACGCCGCAGCGGTGCACAAAGCGCGCCTGCCGATGGAATTTATCCCGACCGAGCGCGCTACCCGTTTGGAGGGCCTGCCGAGCATGGACCTGGTATCGCTGGTCGTCCATGGGCTAAGCGCCATGGCTGTGTTCGGCGACCGCATCGGTGTCCGGCTGTTGATCGTCGTTTGCACGGCCATGGGCGCAGCGTTTGCGACGTTGCTGGCAGTCGTCGGAATTCGCTTCTGGACGGATCTTGCGATTCCCGGCTGGGCCACCTACGTGTCCGGTCTTCTACTAGTGATGCTCACCCAGATGCTGCTCGTGATTCTGGTCTTTGTTTTTGTCATCCTGGCCGCGCGCAACGCGGCTAATGTGCTTCCGAACGACTACACGCGCCTCCTCGCGGGCCATCGGCGAATCTATGACTGAAGAGCAGGCGTATATCGGGGGCGAACTTGATCTTTTTGCCCATGCGAAAAACTGGAAGGGTTACATTCGGCGGGAAATTTTGGACTACCTCGCCGGCGATGTGCTCGAAGTCGGCGCTGGGATCGGCGCCACCACGGCAGCTCTCCACGATGGCAGTGTGCGTCGATGGGTCTGCCTCGAGCCGGATTGGCGTCTTGCGCTGCGCTTGAAAGCGCGGCTCGCTCCCTGCGCAATCCGATCGACCGCGCGCGTCGTCGTCGGTTCGCTGCGCACGTTTTCCGATCGTGCGCGCTTCGACACAATCCTTTACATCGATGTGCTCGAACACATCCACGAAGATCGCGCCCAGGTCGATGCCGCCGCGCAGCTCGTTCGCCGCAACGGGCATATCGTGATCCTGTCGCCAGCGCACCATTGGCTTTACAGCGAGTTCGACCGCAGCATCGGCCACGTGCGGCGCTACGCTAAACCCGAGCTCAGAACAATGATGCCCGTCGGTTGGCGTGAAATAAAATTGCGCTATCTCGACTCGCTCGGCGTATTTCTATCGCTCACCAACGCTCTCGGCCTTCGTCAGTCGATGCCGACGGAGCCGCAGATCCGCCTGTGGGACAGTCTCTTCGTACCGGCCTCGCGCGTACTCGACCGACTTTTCTTCGGCGCCCTCGGCAAATCCGTGCTCGCCGTTTGGCGCAAGGAATCGGCGTCGTGAACCGAGATCGCAATTCTAACGCCGTGACACTACTGCGTCGATGAATGATCCTGCGCTCAAAGCCCAAAGGCGCCCCTGGACTCTCCCGTCGCTGCTCTTTTTCGGAACTCTCCTGCTTATCAGCGCGACATCGAAGGACTACGGCCTTACCTGGGATGAGCCAGCCTATTTCGAGGCCACCGATCTCCACGTCAAGTGGCTGACAGATTTCGCGCATAACATCGGCGCAGGGAAGTGGCGCCAAAGCCTCGACGATGGAGCGATCAAAGCAGCGTGGCATGGGAATCCATACTATGTACCGCATCCGCCGTTTTCGCGCCTGATCTCCGGCTTGAGCAAGGCACTCTTATCTCCGTGGCTTAGCGGCTTTCCCGCCTATCGCGTCGGACCGGCGCTTTTTTTCGCCGCTTTGGTGACGGTGATTTTTCTCTGGATGCGCGAGCTTTTCGGCACGGCAACCGGTTTGTTTTCGACGCTCGCGCTTCTGTTGACGCCGAATCTTTTCGGCTACGCCCACATGGCGGTAACAGATTTACCGCTGGCGGCTATGTGGTTTCTCACCGTTTATTTTTTTTGGCAAGGTCTTTCGAGCTGGAAATGGAGCGCAGCGCTCGGTGTCGTGTGGGGTCTGGCGCTGGCAACGAAGTTTCCCGCCGTGCTGATTCCGATTCCGCTAATTTTGTGGGCGCATTTCTTTTATCGTGACAGGTATGTGAACAATCTGTTCGCACTGATCTTCGTCGCGCCGGTGGTCATGATCGCCGTGCAGCCCTATCTTTGGCACCAGACCGGGTTGCGTGTCTTGGAGTTTCTTTACGAAGGCCTCAGCCGGGGCTACCGCCCCGACGCAAATTTCACCATCTACTTTTTTCACCAGGTTTATTTCACCTCACAACTGCCGTGGTACTACTCGTTTTTCATGATCGGTATCACTACGCCCGAGCCGTTTTTGCTGCTCGCTTTCCTGGGAATAATGTCCATCGCGCTCAGGAAACTTCATCGCTCGATCGTACTACTCTTGTTTTTGAATGCAGCGTTCATTCTCGCTTTGGGCTGGATGCCCGGTGCCGTCCTTCACGACGGAGTGCGTCAGATGCTTTCAGTCCTGCCTTTTATTGTCGCCCTCGCCGCTGTGGGTTTTCACCTGTTGCTTGAATATATCGTCCGTACTTTGAACAAGCATTACGCGCCAATAACCGCGCTTCAGACAAAGATCGCCGGCATTTTAGTCCTGCTATTTTCCTTCAGCCCCTTGCTTGATGTCTATCTTTGCCACCCGTTTCAACTGAGCTTCTACAATCGCCTGGTGGGAGGCGTCCGCGGCGCCTATGAGCGCGGTCTCGAGATGACTTACTTTATGGAAGCACTCACGCCGGATTTTCTGCGCGAGCTCAACGAGAAGCTGCCGCCGCGCGCGCTGGTCAACGCGTCCATCGGCAATTCCATGTTGGCCTTTTATCAGAAGTCGGGAACTCTGCGGCCGGACATCCGACTCACCGGCGGCCAAAATCCCGATTACTACGTTCTCCTCAACCGCCTAAGCGCCTTGGGACCTCGGGAACGCCAGCTTCTAAACACACCGGTCAAACCATTTCTGAGCGTCGAGCTTGCCGGCGTTCCTCTGGTTTCGGTCTTTGCATTGAAATCACCTGCAAGCGCAGCCAATCCTGCGCATTGACCGCGCGGCGGCCGAATTGGACGAACCCCAGCGGCCGTTTCAATCCAGGACTGCGTGGGCGGGCTCAGCTGAAACCGAGTCCGTCGATCGGCGGCAACGTTTTCTGCGCTGAACGAGGCTTGCAAGCGAGATGGAAAAGAGAACCGTGGCGGTCAGCAAAGAGATGATCCAGCCGATTTTGAACGAAAGCGGATCATAGACGAACTCGATCCGATGATTTCCCGACCCAAGTTCGACGGCCCGAAATAAATAATTGGCGCGCAAAACTCTTTGTTCCGTTCCGTCGACGAAGACCTTCCATCCGGGATAAAACGCGTCGGTGAGAACTAGTACACCGGGCTGACCAAGACGCGCCTCGATTTGCACGTTCTGGTTTCCATAATGCGTTATCTTCGCGTCTCCGTCGATCGACCCTTCGTGTGCTAGATGCGTCGGCGCATCCAGAATTACCTCGCGCCGCGGATCAAACTCGGGGCTCACTAAACGACGCATTGTGTTCATCGGATCGACCTCGTAAGTCGTGCGTCCGACCAAATAGGCGCGCGCCACGCTCCCGCTAACTTCGTATACCCGTGAGTAGTGCTCAGGAAACTCGCGCACGAGCCTAAGACCCTTCACGTCGAGATCGTGGAAGGCTACGACGTACTTAACGTTCAGAGCGCCCAGCAATTTGCCGCGGCGATCCGCGGGAAGATCATTGATGAAGTTGAGAAGATCGGTGTAGCTCCGCCGCCCAAGCGCATCGATGTCCTGGAAATAATCGAAGCCGTACAGCAAACCGGCATTGGGCAGCAAATTGTTGAAAGCGATCTCGGTCGCCTTTTCGTAGGTTGGATTGCCGATCACGCGCATAAAGGCCGGGTGTAGATTGTTTCCCGGCGGATAGTAGAAGAGTCGGGCGGGATCCGTCGGCGGTTTTTCAATCACCCGCGACGCTTTTTGGATCAATTTTTCGTCGCGCAAAAAATGCAGCGGCTGATTGGCCGAGCTCAGGTCGAAAAATACCGTCGACACCAACAAACATTGAAACAACACCGGTCGGATCAGATCGCGCCATTGAAGAAAAAAAAGCGCGAGCAAAGCCAGAGACACAGCGACCTGCTTCTCCAGGACGACCAGGATCGCAGCCAAAGTCGTCGGATTGATCTCGGTCATGCTTGGCGCAGCGGGATGAAGTATTTGCGCAAGCCAGAGCGGATGCGAACGAAAAGCCATATATAGCACCAGCCAGCCTGAGAAAATCGCCAAAGCGAACATCCACGGTGCGCGGGATTTATCGCCGTCGGCAATACGGCAAAGGCCGCGAAGAATGGCAAATATCAAGAGTACGAAGGTCAGGTAAAAATATTTTTCTGGGAAGCGAACAATCCGTAATGGAGGCACCCAATCGTAAAGCAGTGGATAGATCGGCGTGTGACTTCCAAAAGCCAACACGAGAGAGATACCGAGCAGAGCAATAACTATCACACGCTCTTTCGTTGGAGCCGTCCAGAACCAGCAAAAAATCCCTAGAAGGCCGAAGACACCGATGTAGTGACTGAGCAGGAACGGCACTCCATCTGTGAGCAGCAGTCGAACACCCATGGAGAGCGACGTGTCTGCTTCGAGTGTCGGCAGGAGGAGACCGATCAAACTGGATGGCTGCAAAGACCAAGCAAGCACTTCGCCCATGGGAATCGCCTGATCGCGGCGCGACTGCATGGCAAGTTCGGCCGTCGGCAAAAGTTGCACCATGCCAAGACCCGCGATGATGAACCCCGCTCCTAGAAGAACCTGGCACGCATGGAAAACATTGTGGATGTGATTGTCGCGTTGAAGGCGAAGTGTGTCGAGCGTGACCAATCCCAGCGAAAGCAGAAAAATTTCCGGCGATCCTGCAAGCAACTGGCAGAGTCCTGTCACAGCGAAAACGATCGTGTCTTTGATCCGTCGCGACGTGAGCGCGTGTTCCCAGAGAAAAATGATCCAGGGAAGCCAAACCGCGCTTTGAAAATGATTTAGTAAATTGGTCAGCGACACCGTCGTGCCGCCGAAGGCAAACAAAACGGCCCCGATCAGCGCGACCCAAGTGGGTGATTTCCATGATCGCAGCAAAACATACGCACCTGACGCCGCAAGCGCGTAATGGAATACAAATGTGACACGCAGTGCGGCGAAAAACGGCAGCAGATAAAACGAAATGCTCGGCGGGTAGAAAACTGCCGACTGAAATTCCGCAATAATCGGAAATCCAGTCGCCATGTGCCGATCCCAGACCGGCAGCTGGCCGGCTTTGAATGATTCCGCAACACTGAACTTGATCGGGTAGAAATATGTGGCTAGGTCGCGGAAGAAAGGAATTTTCCCGGAGAAGACAATCTCCTGGCAAAACCAGAGCGTCATCGCCGCTAGCGCGATAAGCGGCAAGAGATCCTTTCGCTCGGCGCGCGGCGCAATTTGGACTTGAATTTTTTGCGATTCGTCTTGCATGTGCGAGAATGAAGCCAAAACTCAAAAAAAAGGGGGGCGCTTTGTGCCCCCCTCTGTTTTGGTTGAAGTACCAATGATCTTTATGGACAAGGACCGCCGGTGATTGTTCCGTTGGTGCTGCTGAACGTCCACACCGTGGTTCCGCAATTGGAGTGGGTCGCCGTCAATTGGAACGTATTCGTGCCCGAAGCCGAACGCACCTCAACACCCGTCGTCGCATTGAATCCGGGGACCGTGGGGCTCGCTCCTCCAACCCAGGCCGAGGACGAAGTCTTGTATAAAGAATTGGCCGCAAAATACGCTTCCTCTGCCACCGCCGCGTTGCGCAAGTCGGATTTGACTTGGGCCTCATGGCCGCGCTTTCTATAGGCGGCGAACTGCGGAATCGCGATAGCCGCCAGAATGCCGATAATCGCGACAACCACCAGCAATTCGATCAGGGTAAAGCCGGATTCGCTCTGTAGTCTCAATCTATTCATCTTTGTGCTCCTTTCCTTTTTGTTTTGTTGAACCTTTGTTGTGTTCAATTCTCTTTTCTCGCCTAGATCCTGCGTTCAAAAAGCTTGGGTTTGCTATAAACCCACACCTCCTTTTCCTGTTGTTCCGTGTGAACTTTGGAACGGCTGTGCAGCAAAACGAGGGCCAGCAATTTCTGAGCAGGTTTGTCATCCTGAGGACTTCGGCTAGCCGCCTCCTGATCCAGTCTCCTCAAACTAATAGTCCATATGGACCCACGACTTAGATATACAAGACCGACTCAATACGAGTGAAGTAGGAGATGCTGGAAAAGAATCGTCTTTACGAAATTTGGCACTCGGACAGGTGACAAAATTTGTTACTGCTGTTCACTTGGGGATTCGCTTTTAGAATTGAGCAGATCGTATTTTTCCAGGCGGTGGCGTAGGGAGCGGTAGTTGATGCCGAGAATCTCCGCGGCTCGTTTCTGCACTCCGTTAGCCCGCTTGAGAGCACCGAGCAGGATGCATTTTTCGTGGGTCTCTAGCTCCACGTCGAGCGAAAGCCCCTTGCTGAAGAACAGATCGGCGCCGCCAGGGGCAGTCTTCTCGAACAGATCAACCTCGTCGCCGATCGGCAGACCTTTTATATGTTGCGGCAGGTCTTCTTCTCCAATGATGTTCTTGTTGGTGACCGCAACCGCGTGCTCGATGAGGTTTTCCAGTTCTCTGACGTTGCCCGGATAAGCATGACTCATCAGGTGCATGAGAGCACCGGTCGAAAACTCTTCGACTTTCTTGTCGTGGGCGGCAGCGAATTTCCGCAGGAAGTAATGCGCAAGAGCGGGGATGTCGTCCTTGCGCGTGCGCAGTGGGGGCATGACCATCTGAACGACGTTCAGACGATAAAACAAATCCTCGCGAAAGCGGCCTTCATCAAGCTCCTTGCGCAGATCGCGATTGGTCGCGGAAATCACGCGAATATCGACTTTGACCGGTTTGCTGCCGCCGACCGGGGTGAAGCTTTTTTCCTGAAGCACTCGCAGTAACTTGACTTGCAGATGGAGCGGCAGCTCGCCGACCTCATCCAAAAAAATAGTTCCCTGATCAGCTTGCTTGAAGAGACCGGTGTGATCGGACACTGCTCCGGTAAACGCGCCGCGCACGTGTCCGAAAAGCTCGCTTTCGATCAGGTTCTCGGGGATTGCGCCGCAGTTGACGGCAATAAACGGCTTTCCGTGGCGCGGCCCGTTCAGGTGAATCGCCCGCGCCACCAACTCCTTGCCGGTGCCGCTCTCGCCCGAGATCAAAATGTTGGTGCTACTCGCCGCGACTTTCTGAATGAGATGATAAATTTTCTCGATACCGCCGCTCTTGCCGATCACGCCTTCGAAATGAAAATTGGGGTGCTGCGCTGCCACTGAATTTTGATTCAACTCGACTTCGCGCGCGCGGCGTAGTTCTTCTTCCAGGCGCACTTTTTCTTCGATTTGTTTCTGCCGCGTGACGTCTTCGAAGATCGAAAGAAAGCCGATCGGCTCACCGGTCGAATTGCTGAGCGGCGCGAGCGTCAATCGAATCTGCTTGGACGCGCCAGACCCAGGGGCATCGGCGAGTGTCAAATCTTCAGTTACCAGCGCGCCGGCAATCCGGCCGCGCTGAAAATCGTAGCTCAAACCGGTGAAGACATGATCGAGCCTTTTGCCTTTGACGCCGGCTTCGTCGAGTGTCGTCAGGGTTTGAGCCTGGTGATTGAAATAATTGATCCGACCGTCATTATCGGTGATCGCCACGCCGCTGCCGATACCGCGCAGCAACGCCTCTTTGAACGCGTCCAGTTCCTGATAATCGATCTGCTTTTCTTTGAGCAACTGTTCCGTGTGGCTGAGTTTATTGGCCAGGAAGCCGCCGAGCCACGCGATCACGAAGAAACTGCCGATGCTCAGCACTACGGGTACCAGGGTTGACCAGGAGAGCGGTGTTGCAGAATCGGAGTTCAAGAATCGCGACCAGAGCAGCAGGGCCGCGTAGGATATGCTCGAGCATGTGGCCGTGAAGAACGCGCCGCGATAAAAGAGCAGGATCGCGCCGTTCATCACCGCGAGGTTGAAGAGCACCGAGAACGGACTCGCGATGTCGCCGGTAATCCAGATAATGCCCGTGATGAGAATGACATCGACGCAAACCTGCGCATGGGCGAAGAGGCGCAGGCTGCGAATCTTTGGCAAGACAGCAACGGAAACGATGGAGATCAGGTAAGCCAGCGTTAGCGGCACCGACAGACTGATCAAGTAGGCGACGTTGGCTTCGGTTCCGAAAAAATGAAACAGCGCGGTGGCGCCAAGAAAAAAAGATAGGATAACTACCCGCAAAAGCAGGAGCCAACGAATCTTTACAGTCAGCTCTTGGCGCTCGTCGTTCAAGTCTTCACCACTTGTGTCGGGATAATTTGCCGGCTGCGGATTAGCCGCCGACCAATGATCCCATCTGGAAGATCGGCAGGTACATGGCGATTACCAGTCCACCCAGTACCACGCCGAGAACGATCATGATCATCGGTTCCATCATCGCGGTCAGATTATTCACCGCGTCGTCGACCTCTTCCTCGTAGAGCTCGGCGACTTTCTTGAGCATACCGTCGAGCCCGCCGGTGCTTTCGCCCACTGCGACCATTTGACAGACGAGAGGCGGAAAAATTTTACTATCGCGCAGCGGCTCAGCGACGGTCTTTCCCTGGCTGATGCTGATACGACTTTCCATGATGGCTTTTTCGACCACCTTGTTGCCGGCGGTCCTGCCGGTGATCGCCAGACCGTCGAGGATCGGCACGCCGGAACTCAGAAGCAGCGCCATGTTCTGTGAAAAGCGCGCTACGGCAACTTTGCGCAGGAGATCGCCGATGATTGGCATGCGCAGCAAAATGCCGTCGATCTTCATGCGCCCGTGCGGCGTTTTATAGTAAGAGGTTATGCCGAAAATAGCTCCCCCGATGGCGAACACGAGCACGTACCAGTACGCGACGAACCAGTTGCTGATATTGATGCAGACCTGAGTCGGCACCGGTAGCGCTCTTCCCATGCTACCGTAAAGCTCGGCAAAAACCGGGATGACGAAGATCATCAAAACAGCGACCACGATTACCGCAACGCCGACGATCGCGCAGGGATAGATCATCGCGCCTTTGACTTTCTTCTTCAGCCGATTGGCTTTTTCGATGAAGAGCGCGATGCGGTTGAGAATCGTATTCAAAATACCGCCGGCCTCGCCGGCCTCAACCATGTTGACGTAAAGGTCGTCGAAAATTTTCGGATGTTTTCGCAGTGCGTCCGCGAGCGTGCAGCCCCCTTCGACATCCTTACGCACTGCGCCGATGGTCTTGCGCAGCAGCTTGCTTTCGGATTGCTCGGAAAGAATGTCCAAACACTGCACGATCGGCAAACCAGCATCGATCATGGTCGCCAATTGCCGGGTGGCGAGCGAGACGTCCTTGGTCGTTACCTTCTCACCAAAACCGGGAATCGAGATCTCTTTGTCGAGACCCTTGCCTTTTTCCTTGACCTTATTGGGAACCGGCCGAATGCGCTGCTCGCGTAGCCGCGCCAGAGCTGCCTCGAGCGTCGGCGCTTCCAGATTGTCGCCTTTGACCACGCGGCCTTGGGCGGTACGACCTTCCCAAACAAATATCGCCATAATTCCCGTGCTAATCCGCTAATTAGTTCTCAGTGAAAAAGTACGGTTAAAAGTCCAGGTTATTCGGGACGGGAACGAGTAACGGAAATTGTCATGAGAGTTCAGTTGGTTTTTCATCTCATCTTAGGTTTGTTGCCACAGATTG